>Ga0116141_10005596_pt1 | contig 10501 bp, 10 predicted proteins | sample AD_UKC097_MetaG_FD_89744 | JGI IMG/M metagenome (GOLD analysis project Ga0116141, IMG submission 89744) | Active sludge microbial communities of municipal wastewater-treating anaerobic digesters from USA - AD_UKC097_MetaG | ecosystem: Engineered > Bioreactor > Anaerobic > Digestate | place: USA... | reverse complement strand
TCCTCCCGCTTCCCGGCGGGAAGCGACCCGGTCCGTGCGTTCCATTACATTCTCAGACGATCGGCCGGTTCGTCGCCAAATGCCTTCCCCCGTCCACGGAAAGAAGGACCCCGGTGATCCATGAACTTTGCGGGGAAACGAGGAACAGGGCCGCGTCGGCGATGTCCGACGGTTTCCCGTTTCTTCCCAGGGGGTGGAGGGGACGCATGGTGTTGTAGAATTCACGGACCTTGCCCGTTCCGAAGATGGGGTCGGCCAGTTCCGTGTCCTCGACCACGGCGGGGCAGATGGCGTTGACCCGGATGCCTTCGGCGGCTGTCTCCAGGGCGAGGACCTGGGTGAGCACCTGGAGGGCCGCCTTGGAAGCACAGTAGATCCCGGCACCGGGGAGGGCCCGGATTCCCGCAATGGAAGAGATGTTCAGGATCGCCCCGCCGCCCCGTTTCCGCATCTCGGGAAGGACGGCGACCATGAAGCGCCAGGGGGCGAAGGCGTTGGTCTTCATCATGAGATCCCAGGAATCGACGTCTGATTCGTCGAGTTTTCCGAAGCGCATGAGGCCGGCGTTGTTCACGAGAATGTCGACCCCCCCGGTTTCGGAAACGGCGGTGCCGATGACCTCGAAGATGTCCTCTACCCGGGTGACATCGGCGGTCACGGCGAGGATCCGTTCCCCCGCCGGCGAGATGGCCTGCACCGTCCTGTCGAGCTGTTCCCGCCGCCTCCCGCAGATGACGACGCGGGCGCCCTCCTCATGAAAACGACCTGCAATGGCACGGCCGATACCCGTCCCGCCGCCGGTCACGATGGCTGTCTGTCCCGCAAGACTTTTCATGACGGCTCCTTTCCCTGTCGATCCGTTTGCTTCGATTCCACGGTTTCAACGGAAGATCCCCCCTTCCCATGGCCGGAACGGGGAGCTTTCGTCAGATCAGATACCCTTCCGGAAGCGGCACAAGAAGAATGAGATGGAACGTGACCCAGAAGGCGACGACCAGTGCCGTGTGAACGGCCACGACTTTGAGGACTGCGGTGAGGTTCGGTTTCCCGAGATCGATGATGACCGTCAGGATGGAAAGAAAAATGACGCCGGAGACGATGAATCCCAGGATGTTCAGGAAATAGATCCACAGGGCGACGATGGCGATGGACACGAGAACGTAGGGAATGTTGGCCGGAAGGAAGGCCTTTTGCTCATCCCCTTTCCGGACCATCGACTGGACGAAAAGACCGGCGGACAGCAGGATGATGAGAACGATCACCGCCCGTGGAAAGACGAAACCGTTGTACTGGAGCCCGTACGTCTGCGTCCAGAAGACGACGGATGCGAGAAGGAAGACGACGGATGCGGCGCGGTCCGCTTTCATGGCTCACATCTCCTTGATTTTCCACCCCTTGGCGAACTGCCTGATCAGAAGGGGCCAGCACAGCGAAACAACGGAAAGAACGATCAGGACCCAGGACAGGGGCCGGTTGAAGAAGATCATCCACTTGTTCGGCAGCATCTGCCCCATGAGAAGGGCCTGGACGAAACCCATTTCCCCGATGGGCCCGAGAATGAGGCCGAGGGTGATGGGGCCGGGGTGGAATTCGAGGCGCTTGAGGACATAACCGAGGACGCCCAGGGTGAGCATGATGAAGACGTCGGTGACGTTGTTCCGGATGGAGTAAGACCCGATGATGGTGAGAAAGAAGATCGCCGGGGCGAGAAACCGTATGGGGATCCGTACCACCGTCCTGTGGAGGAGCCTGCCGGAGATGACCCCCACGGGCAGCATGAAGATCGTGGCCACGAAGAGGGACATGATGAAGGTGAAGATGATGTCCGAGTGCATGGAGAAAAGCTCCGGACCTGGACGGAGGCCGTGGATGAGGAGCACCCCGTACAAAATGGCGTCGGGGGGCGCCCCGGGAATGCCCAGGGTGACCAGCGGGATGATCCCCCCGCCGACGACGGCGTTGTTGGACGATTCCGTGGCGATGATTCCGTCGATGACGCCGGTTCCGAACTTCTCCGGCGTCTTGGAGACGCGGACCGCTTCGTTGTACGCCACCAGGTTCGCCACGCTCCCGCCTGCGCCCGGGAGGATGCCGACGATGGTCCCGATGATGGAGGATCGAAGCAGGTTCCCCTGTCTTTTCATCACCTCCATGAAGGTCCTGACGAGGATGCCCTTCTCGTGCTTCGTTTCGGCGATGTGGAAGGTTTTGTCCCGTTCGGTGATCATGGTCAGGACTTCGGGAATGCAGAAAAACCCGATGAGGGCCACGATCAGTTCGATGCCCCCCTGGAGCTGGGGAAAGCCCGCGGTGAATCGGACGTCGCCGCCGATGGGGGCGATGCCGATGGTGCTGATGAGCAGTCCGATGGCCCCCCCGAGAAAGCCCTTGAGGACGTTTTTCGAAGCCAGGGACGAGATGATGGTGATCCCGAAGACGGCCATCCAGAAGTACTCCGGCGGGCCGAACCGGAGGGCCACGTTCGCCAGGGGCGGGGAGAGAAAGAGCAGAAAGATGACCCCCACGATGCCCCCGTAGACGGAGGCGTATGTGGCAACGAAGATGGCCCTTTCGCCTTCCCCCTTCTTCGCCATGGGATACCCGTCGAAGGTGGTCCCGATGGAGGAAGGGGTGCCCGGCGTGTTCACCAGGATGGCCGAAAAGGCCCCGCCGTAGATGCAGGCCATGTAAATGGCCCCGAGCACGATGAGGCCTTCCGTCGGGTCCATGGAAAAGGTGAACGGAACGAGGAGGGCGACCGCCATGGTGGCGGTCAGCCCCGGCAATGCCCCGGAAATGAGACCCCCGAAGAGCCCGGCGAGAATCATGAGAAGCACCTTGAGCGTCAGGATGTGCCCGAATGCTTTGATCACGGCCTCAATCACGGTATCGTCCCTTTCTCCGTCCGTCGTCCCTGTGATTTCCGGTCAGGCCCGCGGCCCGGCCGGACCGGCTACTTCTTCAAAAGACCCAGCTCCTTCAGGAGGTTCCCGTAATAGACGGTCCACTTCTTCACCAGGGTCCGGGAGGCATCCTCCCCGTAGTCCTCCATGATGAAGCCGAGATCCTCCATCTTCTTGATCACTTCCGGATCCTGGTTGACCTTCGCGAAGGCCTGCTCCAGAATCTTCTTGACGTCGCCGGGCGTGCCCGGAGGCACGGCCACGCCCCGGAAGGCCCCCTCCACGTATTCGAATCCCAGTTCCTTGAACGTGGGGACATCGGGCAGGGCCTTGGCCCTTTTCTCGGCCGCCACGGCCAGGGGCCGGATCTTGTCGGGATATTCGGCGGCCATGGAGGTATAGGTCATGAGGGCCACCACGTGGCCCCCCAGAAGGGCCGGAACGGCGGCGCCGGAACCGGTGAAGGAAATGTAGGTCAGCTTGGTTCCCGTCAGCTTCGCGAAGGCGGCCGTTCCAAGGCTGTTCGCCGAAGGTTCGCCGCTGCCGCCGACGGTCGCTCCGGGATTTTTCTTTGCAAAATCAACGAACTCCTGGACGGTCTTGATGGGGCTGTCCGCCTTCACCGCCAGGATGTTGGGGGTGAACTCGAAGAAATAGATGTTGTCCACCTTCTCCGTTTCATATCCCGCGTTTCCCCGGGTCATGGGCTGAACGATCGTGTGGGGAAGGTTGGTTCCGTAAACGGTATAGCCGTCGGGCGTCGCACGCATCATCTCCGACCATCCCACGGCCCCTCCGCCGCCGGTCTTGTAGACGATGACCACGGGAACCCCGATGATCTTTTCGAGAGGTTTCTGCTGGATCCGGGCGGTGATGTCCGATTCTCCTCCGGGATTGAAGCAGATCACGTAGGTCAGGGGTTTTTCGGGAAATTTGGCCCAGGCGGCCGTCTGAAATGAAACCAGCAGGGCAAAAACCGTCAACAAGACAATCCATTTTGCACTTTTCATGGCTTCTTCTCCTTTTCGGCAAAATAAGTGTTTCCGACGTCACCCCCTATGGACTCGCGAAAGCTGCGGGAATGTCACCTCCTTTCACAAATTCCTTTCTCCATCGTTCGAGCCGGGTCAGCGATCGACCCGGAAGGTTTCAAGCGCTTTTTCGTCGATGACGATTCCCAGTCCCGGTCCTTCCGGGACGGGCACATCGGACCCTTCCAGACGGAACGGATTTTCAACGAGCCTTTCCCGAATGGGATTGTCCGACTGATCGAATTCGAGAAGGGCCTTCCCCGGCTGGCCGGCCAGGACATGAAGGGAGACGGCGATGGCAATGGGGGTTCCCCAGGCATGGGGGATGCAGTCGATGTTCATCGACCGGGCCAGGGCGGCGATTCTCTGAACTTCCGTGACGCCTCCGGCGGAGCAGACATCGGGCTGGGCATAGGCGACGGCGCGGCGCCGGAAGACCTCCCGGAATTCGCTCAGCAGGGCCCATCCCTCCCCCCCGGCGATGGGAACGTCCAGTTTCCGCGACAGAAAGGCGTACCCCCCGTAGTCCTGGGGGGGAACGGGCTCCTCGAACCAGTACACCCCCAGACGACCGCAGGCCCGGCCCACTTCCAGCGCCTCGGGAATGCCGTAAGCGCAGTTGGCGTCCACCATGAAATCCCGGTCGCCCACGGTCTCGCGGAAGGCCTCGACAAGCCGGATGTCCTCCCGGTGCCCCCACCCGAGAAGGGCGAGGCCGATTTTCAGCTTCAGCATCCGGAATCCCTTGGCGAGGTTGCCCTCCGCTTCCTCGCGGATGATGCCGATCTGCCGGTCCAGAGTGTCGACTTTCCGGAAATAATGTCCCGTGGCGTAGGCGGGGACCCGGTCCCGGAACCGGCCGCCCAGGAGGGTGTACAGGGGAAGTCCCAGAAGCTTTCCCTTGAGGTCCCACAGGGCGATGTCCACGCCGCTCAGGGCGGAATAGGGGGCGAAGGAGTGATAGGCCCACCGGAGACGGAAATGGATTTTCTCCCAGAGCACCGCCGTTTCAAGGGGATCCTCCCCCAGGAGGAGCGGGGCGATGACGTCCCTTACGATCTCATGGTTGCCGGCGATGGGGCCCCAGCATTCGCCGTACCCCGCGGTGCCGTCGTCGGCGGTGATCCGGACGATGAGGTACTGGCGGGCAGTGGTCCACCCCTGGGCGTTCCCGAAGGGCTCCTTCAGCTCCTGGCGGATGGGAATGGCTTCGATACGGGAGATCTTCACGGTTCCGCTCCTTCAAGGATTTCAAGATGCGGAGACGATTTCGGCGACGGACTTTCCGAATTCTTCGGTCCGGGCCTTCCCGCCGAGATCGGGGGTTTTGAGGCCCTTTTCCTCCAGGACGGTCTCGATCGCCTTTTCGACAGCCCGCGCCGCCTCCTCCTCTCCCAGGTGGTCGAGCATCATGGCCCCCGACCAGATCTGGCCGATGGGATTGGCGATCCCCTTCCCCGCAATGTCCGGGGCCGAGCCGTGGACCGGTTCGAACATGGAGGGGTATTCCCCCTCCGGATTGAGATTTCCCGAGGGGGCGATGCCGATGCTCCCCGCGATGGCGGGACCGAGATCGGACAGGATGTCGCCGAAGAGGTTGCTCGCCACGATGACGTCGAAATGCTCCGGGTTCAGGACCACCTTGGCGCAAAGGGCGTCGATATGATACTGGTCCGTGACCACGTCCCCGTAACGGGGGGCCAGTTCCCGGAACACCGGTCCCAGAAGGGCATGGTGAAGACGATGCCGTTCGACTTGGTGGCCGAGGTGAGCCGCTTCCGCGGCCTTTTCCGGGCGAGGCGGTACGCGAAGTCCATGACTTTCGTGACGCCTCTCCGCGTGAAGACCGCTTCCTGGACGGCCGTTTCGTCCTCCGTTCCCGAATAGATCCGCCCCCCCACGTTGGAGTACTCGCCCTCGTTGTTCTCCCGGACGACATAAAAATCGATGCTTCCCGGCTTCTTGCCCCGAAGCGGGCTTTGAATGCCCGGCAGGAGCCGGACCGGCCTCAGGTTGACGTACTGCCGGAAGGACCTGCGGATGGGGATGAGAAGGCCCCACAGGGAAACGTGGTCCGGCACCCCGGGCGTCCCGACGGCGCCGAGGAAGATGGCGTCGAAGGGTCTCAGCCGGTCCAGTCCGTCCACGGGCATCATCTCCCCCGTGCGGGTGAAGTAATCGCAGCCCCAGGGGAACTCGGTCCACTCCAGCCGGAACCCGTGCCTGCGGCCGGCCGCCTCGAGCACCCGCATGCCTTCGACGACCACTTCCTTCCCGATCCCATCGCCGGGGATGGCGGCGATTCTGTAACTCCTGCGCTGGTTCATTCTTTCGCATCCTTTCCCGGTCCCCCGACCCGGGGACCGCAGGCGTCACCGCGTCCGGAACGATTCATTGAAGGCATTTTCACATACCGTTCATAACATAGCCGGATTTTTTCGACAAAGCAAGCGGGAACGGTTTAACATTCCTGGGAAATCGCACTGCAGGCGCCGCGGCGGACCGCGCCGCGCCGGAGGCGGGTTCTCCCCTTCCCGCAGGCCGAATCCGGTTCTTGATGAATCCGGGGAGATGCTGTAAATGCAGACGAAACGGTGTATCTTCGCCCGATGAGGCGACGGAGGGGCCGGCGCAAAGACCGGTCGACGGCATTTGACAATCGGATGCGCTCGGACCGCCCCGCCACGCTCTTCGGACCGGCGGAAATCCAAGGAGAACGAAAATGAGAATCGTTGCGAAGAGGACCGGAACGGCTGTCGTCCCCAGATGCGGGCCGTTTCGGAAATTTCTCCCGATTCTGGCCGGCTGCCTGCTTTTCGCGGTTTTCGCATCCGGAAGCGCCCGGGCTGAAACGGAATGGCCCCACGTCGTCCTTTCGAAAGACGGCACCCCCGTCTCGTACGAGATCCACGGCACCGGGGAACCGGCGCTGGTGTTCGTGCACGGCTGGAGTTGCGACGGCCGCTACTGGCGTCTCCAGGTTCCCTGTTTTTCGAAAAAACACCGCGTCGTCGTGCTTGACCTCGCCGGGCACGGCCACTCGGGATTGTCGCGGACGCAATACACCATGGCCTCCTTCGGCGAGGACGTGCGGGCGGTGACGGAAGCAGCGGGAGCAAAGCGCGTCATTCTGATCGGTCATTCCATGGGCGGCGCGGTGATCGCCGAGGCGGCGCGGCTCATGCCCGGACGGGTCATCGGCCTGATCGGCGTGGATACGCTCGAGGACATCGAGTACCGGATGACCCCCGAAGAACTCAGGAAGATGGTCGCCCCCCTGGAAAAAGATTTTCGAACCGAAAGCAGGCGGTTTGTGGAGGAGATGATGCTTCCCCAGGCCGATCCCGGGCTTCGCGAGTGGATCCTCTCGGATATGTCGGCGGCGCCCCCTTCCGTCGCCCTGAGCGCGATGACCGAGATGATGACGCAATACGTCACCGGCGAGGCGGCCGGAATATTCGATAAAATCCGAATTCCCGTCATGACCGTCAACGGGGATCTATGGCCCGTCAACTACGAGGCGAACAGGCGGCACATGCTGTCGTACGATGCCATCGTTCTGAAGAAGGCGGACCATTTCCTGATGTTGAACCGTCCGGACGAATTCAACCGCGCCCTGGAAAGGGCGATCCGCATTCTCTCGGAAAAACCGGAGAAGAAGAAAGCCGGGGCGGCGGGTTCCTGAAGGACCCGCGAATCCGCGTCCCCGAAGGCCCTTCCCGGCGAAGACCCCGTCCCCCGATGCGACCCCTATTTCCCGCGGGGCGGTTTTTCGTCCCCTCTTCCGCGGTCCTCCGTCGGGCGCGGCGGAATCGTCTCCACGCAGGGACCTGAACCGTCCTTCCAACTGAATTCGATCACCTCGTCCAAAGGACAGAGCAGCTCCCGTTCGTTCCGTGCCGGATCGAGAAGGGCGTCATAGATATCTCCGAGAGCGCGGACCTTCCCCCTGGCGGCATGATGCGAATAGATCAGGATGCTCACGCCCGCGTCGAAGAAGGCATGATCCGGCTGCGGACTGCGATAACGGCCCGTCGTCGTCAGCAGCGGCAGCCGGGGATAGGATTTCCGAAGGTCCGAAAGAAGGGCGAAAAACCGGTCCGGCTCTTCATCCCTGCAGCTTACGAACACGGCGTCGGGCTCGACGGCCATCACGGTGTCTATGGCATGCATCGTTTCACTGACCGAGCGCCCGACGGCAAGATCCTCAAATCTCGGACAGACCCATGTGTCGCCGATCGATCTTGCCGCACGGACGGCGACGCCGATGCGCTCGCGGAACGCATCGGCAGGCAAAAGGTCGGACGGCGTGTTCCCGGACCGGGCGAGCGAATTTCGTTTGTCGATGCCGGGATGCTTGTTCTCCATCACTCCGGCCGCAGTCCTGAGAAGACCGAGGCGCACGAACGTGTCCTCGACGGATGCAAGTCCCCCGTATCCGGCGTCGACATCCACCAGAAGGGGGATCTTGCAGCGTGTCGCCCGCTGAATGTCGAAAATCGCGTTGCTCATGTCCGTCGCGTTCAACACATACTGATCGGGCAATCCCCGCATCGTCGAGCATTCGAGGCTTCCCAGCCACAGCGCGCGACACCCCCTCTGCAGTAAAAGCAGGGCCCCCAGCGGCTCCGAACAGGGAAGCGCGACAAACGGCTCCGAAAGACAGCCGGCGATGCCTGTCCCGTTCACGGATCTTGTCGTTGCTGTCATTACATTCCTCTTGAAAGAAATACGGAAGTCTCCATTTCGGCGTTCCGAACGGTCCGGACAACGGCCCCGTTCGGATCCGCAAACCGGTCCGCAAGGAGTGGGCATTGTTTCCCGCACGCGCCGCCGGCGCAGGGATCGAGGCGTCCCGCACATCCGTGCTCACCTCGGTCCGGTTCCCCCTGAAAGCGCCCCCGGCACGGGACAGATCGGTACGAGAAGGAACGGGCATCCGCCCGCCGGCGGCGTCCGGATTCAAGGAATCGGCGGATCCGACAGCCCCGGACGGTGCGGGCCGTTTCTCCACGACGGCTCAGGATAAAAGATCCCTTCACCCGAAGTCAAGCGGTATGAGCACGGGCGAAGGCGGTTCCCGCGTTCGCGACGTCCCGGCACATTCCCCCCAACGGACGGACGGCGGCGCGCCATGTTCATCGATCGCCCTCCTCCGTTTTTCATTGACAAGACAAACGTCGTTATATAGGATACATCAAATGATTCAATCAAATAATTGGATCTCGTCCGTTCCGTCCACGCACGGACCTTTATCCGCAGGGAGGCCCGATGGAAAACGATGCGCATGAAAAACTGATCGATTGGCTGGTTACGACTTTTCGCGCGCTCCCGGGGGTCAACACGCCGGAGTTCAAGGAAGTCGTCCATTTCTCGTTCACCCCCGAAGAGGCCCGGCTGGCCGTCGAGATGGGACGGGAAGGCGGCACATTGGATGCGCTGGCGGCAAAAACGGGCAGAAACAGGGGGGACCTGAAGGCGCTCATCGAGAGCATGCAGAAAAAGGGCACCCTGTACACCGAACCGGTTTCCGAAGACCCGATCTACCGGCCGTTGGGAATCGAGTATCCCGGTCTTTACGAAACGGCGGCCTGGGCGGACACGAACACCCCTTTCGGGAAAAAACTGATGGAGCTTTGGGCCAGATTCAAGCCGATCTACATCGACAAGGGCGTGTCGCAGCTCGACAAGCACAGCGCGGTCTGGTGCATGGTCAGCGCCCTCCCGCCCGACGCAAAACCGGAGGAAAATCTTTTCGAGCACGTGAAACGGAACGACTATTTCGCCGTTTCCGAATGTGCGTGCCGGCTGATGGAACGGCACGCCGAGCACGGCGACGTCTGCGACTGCATCGTCGACTGCTGCATGGCCTTTGGAACGTGGGCGCGCTGGGCCGTCGAACAGGGGCACGCGCGCCGCATCACCTGCGACGAGGCCCTGCGGATTCTCGAGGCATGCGAAGAAAAGGGACAGGTCCACACGGGTCTGCCCAATCTCGTGGTGTGCAATTGCTGCAAACACGCCTGTCTCAGTTTCGTCGCACAGAAATTCGGCAAGTCGCATGTTTTCCTCCAGAATCATTTTTTTGCCTCCGTCGACCCTGAAGCCTGCATCGCCTGCGGGGACTGCGTCGATCGATGTCCCGCGGACGCCATGCAGTTCGAAGAAGCCGCCGCCGTCGATCAGACCCGATGCATCGGATGCGGGGCGTGCACGACGGGATGCGCGGTGAATGCAGTCAGGATGGTCCGGCGCTCCCAGGAAGAAATCGAAAGGCTGGATCTCGAGTTGCTGGAAGGTTTCGTCAAGCTGATGTCCATGACGAACCCCGATCCGCTGATGCTGGACGCCGTTCAGAACAGCTGAGGATTCCGGTGGAACCTTTTTCGGGGCTTCGAAAAAACACGTTCCCCGGGAATCCTTCATCATCACGATTCACTTCAGGAGGTGGCCCTGTGAGCGATCCCGTTTACGTGCAACTTTGCGAGCGGCTGAGCCGGTTCGAAAGCAAGATCCCCCAGGTGGAATCGGCGCTGAAAATTCTCGAAGCCATTTATTCGAAAGAGG
>Ga0116141_10005594_pt1 | contig 10501 bp, 8 predicted proteins | sample AD_UKC097_MetaG_FD_89744 | JGI IMG/M metagenome (GOLD analysis project Ga0116141, IMG submission 89744) | Active sludge microbial communities of municipal wastewater-treating anaerobic digesters from USA - AD_UKC097_MetaG | ecosystem: Engineered > Bioreactor > Anaerobic > Digestate | place: USA... | reverse complement strand
CCTGATCGGCAGCGCCGACGTGGCGGCGGTGGCCCTGGTGCCGCTGATGCTGCTGATGGTTTCGATGTTCTTCACCTCGATGTACTTCACCGTGCGCGACTGCTTCATCGGTGAAGACACCGACGCGCCCTGAACCGGGGCCGCGCGCCGCCGCACGCCCCCTCGCTCACAGCAGCGGGCTCATCATCTGCACGGCATTCTCGGCCGTGCGTCGCCACCAGGGCCGGGCCAGCCATTGGGCCGGATCGATCGGGCGCGACCGTTGGATGTAGCGGTCCTGCAAGGCCCGCGTGGCCCCGGAGAATGGCTGGTCGTACACGATCACCGACACCTCGAAGTTGAGCTCGAAGCTGCGGATGTCCAGGTTGACCGTTCCAAAAACCGTGACCTGGCCATCGATCACCATGCTCTTGGTGTGCAGCAGCCCGTCGGTGAAACGCAGCACCTCCACGCCATACGGCAGCAGGTCGTTGAAGTAGGCGTTGCTGGCGAAGCGCACCAGCAGCGAATCCACCCGCGCGGGCACGATCAGCACCACGTGCACCCCCCGCATCGCCGCCGAGCGCAAGGCCGTCAGCAAGGCCTCGCTGGGAATGAAATAGGGCGTGGTGAGCACGATTTCACGCTGGGCCGAGTAGATGGCCTCCAGCAGCAGCTGCTCGATGTGGCGGCTGGATGACTGGGGACCCGACGGAAAGATCTGCACCAGACTGGAGCCGGAGGCTGGCAGGTCCGGGGGCGGTGGCGGCGCGAAGTCGGCGCCGGTCTGCAAGGCGGTGAGCGACAGCGACACCGCCTCCAGCGCCCAGGCTGCGGGCCCTTCGATGCGGACCATGGCGTCCACCCACTCCCCCACCCCCGCGTCCTGCTTGAAAAAGCGTGGATCGGCGATGTTCATGCTGCCGGTGTAGGCGATGCGCCTGTCCATCACAGCGATCTTGCGGTGGTCGCGCAGGTCGAAGCGCACAAACAGCGCGCGCAGCGGATTCACAGGCAGGACTTCGACCACCCGCACGCCAGCGGCGCGCAGGCGCGCGACTGATTCGGTCTTGAAGAACGGCCGGCTGCCGAGGGAGTCCATCAGCGCGCTGCAGGTCACGCCGCGCTGCGCCGCTCGCACCAGCGCCGCGACGAAATCGTCGACGAAGCCCCCGGCGCTCCAGATGTAGAACTCGGTGTGGACCGACACCGCAGCCGCGTCGATATCGGCAATCAGCGACTTCATCGCCGATTCGCTGTCGGCCAGAAGTTGCAGGCGGTGGCCCCGCATGAGCGGCATCCCCACGGCGCCCGTCGCCAGCCGGCAGATGCCCTGCGCACCAGGGTCGAGGGCTTCGGGCGCGGCCAGGCTGTCCGGCGGAATGCCCCCCGCCCATTCGAGCACCTGGGGCTGGATCGCGATGGCGCGGCGCATCCAGGTTCGGCCCAGGCGCCGCTCGCCGATCAGCAGGTACATCACGACGCCGACCAGCGGCACCAGGATCACGAGCATCAGCCAGGCCATCGCGCTGCCGTTGGTGTTGCGCCGTGAAAACAGCCGCAGCGCCACCGCCACCAGGACGGCCACGTGCAGCACGCTCAACAGGGTGTAGTACATCCCCGCAGTGTAGGGGCGACAAGACCGGTTCGGACCCTGAGGTTTCCCCTCCAATCACGACGTGGCACCCGGCCCCATTCCTGATGCAGAATGGGGTTTTCGCAAATCGAGGTCACCCCCATGAAGACATCCCTCACTTTCGCGATTGCCCTGGCCGTCCTGCCGCTGCTGTCGATGGCCCAGACGCCCATCTACGAGTCCCGCGACAAGGCCGGTCCGGTCTTCTCCGACACCCAGACGCCGGGCTCGACCCAGGTCGACCTGTCGCCGATCAACGTGATCCAGACTCCGAAGATCGCGCCGTCGCAGGCATCGGCGCAGCCGGCTGCAGGTCCGGCCTATGGCCAGTTGCAGATCACGTCCCCGGCCAACAACGACACGTTCTGGGTGCATTCCGGCAACCTCCAGATTCAGGTCTACCTGAACCCGCAGTTGAACTCGACCGTGGGCGACACCCTGCGGGTGCGGGTCAACGGCCAGCTGCTGCCGCGCAGCTTCACGTCGAACACCATCAACGTCGCGCAAGGTGACTTCAACCTCAACCGCAACGATGATGAAAGCATCCAGCAGTCCATCCAGGCGGTCGTGGTCGACGCCACCGGCAAGGTGCTGATCGAGTCGCCGACGATCAACCTGTACGTGCGCCGCCACATCCAATACAACCGGGCCACGCCCCGGCAGTGATGCTCGCCTGATCGCCAGGGGTGTCCGGCAAGCGCGCCCTGCCCGCCTGAGCGTCAGGGTTTCGTCTGCAGCCACAACCGGTGCGTCCAGAACGCGCCGGCCGCCACATTGACGAGGGCTAACCCGGCGAGCATCAGACGCAGGGACGACGCGGGGTCCATGCTGTGGGCCAGCGCCGTCACCAGCGACGACAGGCCGTTGAAGACCAGCGCCATCCAGAATGCCGGCAGGTCCGGCCGCCAGAGCCGGCGCAAGCGAACCATCAGGGCGCTCACCAGGCAACCTCCGTGCTGCGCACTGCGGTGCGAGCTTGCCTGGGACGGCCCGGCGCTGCGCTCACTGGAGCACCTTCGTGCTGCGCACTGCGGTGCAAGCTTGCTTGGGAGCGGCCCGGCGCTGCGCTCACTGGAGCACCTCCGTGCTGCGCACTGTGGTGCAAGCTTGCTTGGGAGCGGCCCGGCGCTGCGCTCATGGGATCGGTGTGAGTTTGGCCACGCTCAGCGCCAGCCACTTGACGCCGTGGCGCGGAAAATCGATCTGGGCCCGCGTATCATCCCCGCTGCCCTCGACGGCCAGCACCTTGCCTTCACCGAACTTGTTGTGAAACGCCTTCTGGCCGGCTCGGATGCCATGTGACGGTTCTGCCTTTTGCGCCGGCACCGGCGCGCTGCTGAAACGGTCGGCATTCACGCCGATGCCGCTGCGGCCCCAGGCAGGTTGCGCCGCGCCCGACCTGGCGCCGAACCCTGCGCCCAGGCCGGCGCCGAAGCCGGCATTCCGGGGCGTGATCCACTTGAGTGCCGTCTCGGGCAACTCGTCGAAGAAGCGGCTTTTCAGGTTGTAGCGCGTCTGGCCATGCAGCATGCGCGTCTGGGAATGGCTGAGGTACAGGCGTTTGCGCGCGCGGGTGATGGCCACGTACATCAGGCGGCGCTCTTCCTCCAGACCCTCGTAGTCGCTCATCGCGTTTTCGTGCGGGAACAGGCCCTCTTCCATGCCGGTGATGAAAACCACGTCGAATTCCAGCCCTTTGGCCGAATGCACCGTCATGAGCTGGATCGCCTCCTGGCCGGCCTGGGCCTGGTTGTCGCCCGACTCCAGCGCCGCGTGGGTCAGGAAGGCGGCCAGCGGGCTCAGGGTTTCGCCGGTCTCGGCGTCGGGCGCCAGCGCCGCGCCCGACGCCTCAACGGGTCGTGCCGGATCGAGGCCCTGGCTCACCGGGCTCTGCGTCAGCGCCGAACCCAGTTCGTCGACCGGCAGGGCCACGGCGTCGCGACCGAACCCCTCCTGGGTGACGAAGCTCTCGGCCGCGTTGACCAGTTCTTCCAGGTTTTCGATGCGGTCGGCGCCTTCGCGGTCGAGCCGGTAGTGTTCGACCAGGCCGCTGTGCTCCAGCACCTGTTCGATGATCTCGCGCAGCGTCAGCCCGGCGGTCTGCTCGCGCAGCACGTCGATCTTCGCCACGAATGCACCCAGGTTGGCGCCGGCCTTGCCCGGCACCGCGCTGACCGCGTCGTGCAGCGAGCAGCCGGTGTCGCGCGCCACGTCCTGCAACTGCTCCAGGCTGCGCGCGCCAATGCCGCGCGGCGGAAAGTTGACCACCCGCAGAAAGCTGGTGTCGTCGTTGGGGTTCTCCAGCAGGCGCAGGTAGGCCAGCGCGTGCTTGATCTCGGCGCGTTCGAAGAAGCGCAGACCGCCGTACACGCGGTACGGCATGCCCGCGTTGAAGAGCGCCGTTTCAATCACCCGGCTCTGGGCATTGCTGCGGTACAGCACCGCGATTTCCTGCTGCGCAACACCGTCCTGCCGGACCAGTTGCCGCATTTCATCCACCATCCATTGCGCTTCGGCGAAGTCGCTGGTGGCCTCGTAGACCCGCACCGGCTCGCCGGGTCCCTGGTCGGTGCGCAGGTTCTTGCCCAGGCGTTTGCGGTTGTGGCTGATGAGCTCGTTGGCCGAATCGAGGATGTTGCTGAAGCTGCGGTAGTTCTGCTCCAGCTTGATCTGGTGCTTCACCTCAAACTCGCGCACGAAATCGGCCATGTTGCCCACCCGCGCCCCACGAAAGGCATAGATGCTCTGGTCGTCGTCGCCCACCGCGAGCACCGCAGCGGGCGCGTGGCCGGTGGCCGCCTCGCCCTGGCCGGCGATCAGCTTGATCCAGGCGTACTGCAGCCGGTTGGTGTCCTGGAATTCATCGATCAGGATGTGGCGGAATCGGCGCTGGTAGTGCTCGCGGATCGGGTCGTTGTCGCGCAGCAGCTCGTAGGCGCGCAGCATCAGCTCGCCGAAGTCGACCACGCCTTCGCGCTGGCACTGGTCTTCATACAGCTGGTAGATCTCGACCTTCTTGCGCGTCTCGGCATCGCGCGCTTCGACCATCGCGGCGCGCAGGCCCTCCTCCTTGCAGCCCGAAATGAAATACTGGATCTGCTTGGGCGGGAAGCGCTCGTCGTCGATGTTGTGCTGCTTCATCAGCCGCTTGATGGCCGAGAGCTGGTCCTGCGTGTCCAGGATCTGGAACGCCTGCGGCAGGTTGGCGAGTTTGTGGTGAGCCCGCAGAAAGCGGTTGCACAGGCCATGAAAGGTGCCGATCCACATGCCGCGCACGTTCAGCGGCAGCATGGCGGACAGCCGCGTCATCATCTCCTTGGCCGCCTTGTTGGTGAACGTGACGGCCAGAATGCCGCCGGGCGAGGCCTGGCCGGTCTGCAACAGCCAGGCGATGCGGGTGGTCAGCACGCGGGTCTTTCCCGAACCCGCGCCCGCCAGGATCAGTGCCGGCTCGGCCGGCAGCGTCACCGCGCTGCGCTGCTCCGGATTGAGGTGGTGCAACAGCGGAGAATCGGCGGCGACATCTGGAACCATGCGACGATTGTAGAAAGACCAGCCAGCCCGAAGTCCTGGAGAGCCTCAGATGATCCCTTCCATTCCCCTCTGCCGCCGTCACCGCATGGTGACCTCACGCGGCCCAGCGGCGATCCTGGGGCTCGCATGGACGCTGGCCGCAGCGTCGGCGAGTGCGTCGCCCGACCTGCCGCCGTCATGCTCGAGCGACGGCGTGCGCCCGCCCACCGCGATGCTGGAGCGTTTCATCAACGCCGACTGCGCTGATTGCTGGACCGATCCGGCGACTCCCCGCCCCACCGACGGCGCAGCGGCGCTGGACTGGATCGTGCCCGGCAGTCGGGGCGACGATGCACCGCTGGGTGTGGCGGCGTCCCGGGATGCCACCGAGCGCCTGCTCGGCCTCGCCATGCCCGCTCCGGCCCGGACCACGACGCGCGCATCCACCGCCGTGGCGCCGGTCGCTGGGCGCTTGCGGGTGGCACACGGTCTGCCCCTGGGCGGGTACATCGGCGCGTCCATCGAATGGCAGCCGGCTCGCCGCGGCGCCCCGCCCGTGACAGCCTGGCTGGCACTGGTCGAAACGCTGCCCGAAGGCACCGAAGGCTCTCCGGTGGCCCGAAATCTGGTTCGAAACGTGCTGATTCCATCGTGGAACGGCCATGATCCGCTATCAAAAGGAAAGCGTCCGACGTTCTTCGAGTCTCGTCCGATGAACATCCCCGAGGGTGCGCGACCGGAACGCCTGCGCGTGATCGGCTGGGTGCAGGATGCGCAAGGCCGCGTGCGCGGTATTGCGCAGACCCGTTGCACACCAGTCGAACAACGCGGGTAGAATCAATCACCGGGCCCAAGCTTCTTGCGCCCGGTTTTTTTTGCCCGTTTGATCGGCACGGGCATCCGAAACCGGACCCGGACCAAGCGCTCACCGGTTCAACCCACAGCCCCGAGGCGCCTGAAAACCATGGAAATCTTCGACTACGACAACATCCTTCTTCTCCCGCGCAAGTGCCAGGTGGAGAGCCGTTCGGAATGTGACGCCGGCGTGGAACTCGGCGGGCGGCGGTTCCGAATTCCAGCGGTGCCCGCCAACATGAAAACTGTCGTCGACGAGAAGATCTGCACCTGGCTGGCCGAGAACGGCTACTTCTACGTCATGCACCGCTTTGACCTGGACAACGTGCAGTTCGTGCGCGACATGCGCTCGCGCGGCGTCTACGCCTCGATCTCGCTGGGCGTGAAGGCGCCCGACTACGCAGCGGTGGACCAGATGGTGGCCGAGGGCCTCGTGCCCGAGTACATCACCATCGACATCGCGCACGGCCATGCCGACGGCGTGAAGAAAATGATCCGCCACCTGAAGGAAAAGATGCCGTCGGCCTTCGTCATCGCCGGCAACGTGGCCACGCCCGAGGCCGTGATCGACCTCGAAAACTGGGGCGCCGATGCCACCAAGGTGGGCGTTGGACCGGGCAAGGTCTGCATCACCAAGCTCAAGACCGGCTTCGGCACCGGTGGCTGGCAGTTGTCGGCCCTCAAGTGGTGCGCCCGCGTGGCCACCAAGCCCATCATCGCCGACGGCGGCATCCGCAGCCATGGCGACATCGCCAAGAGTGTCCGCTTCGGCGCCTCCATGGTGATGATCGGCTCCTTGTTCGCCGGCCACGAGGAGTCGCCCGGCAAGACGGTGGAGGTGAACGGTGAACTGTTCAAGGAGTACTACGGCTCGGCCAGCGACTTCAACAAGGGCGAGTACCGGCACGTCGAAGGCAAACGAATCCTGGAACCGATCAAGGGACGCCTGGCCGAGACCCTGATCGAAATGGAGCAGGACGTGCAGAGCTCCATCAGCTACGCCGGCGGGCGCAAGCTGATGGACATCCGCAAGGTCAATTACGTGATTCTGGGCGGCGACAACGCCGGCGAGCACCTGCTGATGTGATCGCGAAGGGCTTCCGGGCAAGCGGTCACCGTTGCCACCCCCGGAACACGCCGGTCGCTCGATCAGTTCAGGAGCAATCCTCTGGCGAGTTGGTGAAGCCGGTGTCCCGGCTCAGCGAGAGCCTCCAGCACGCTGAAATGGTTGAGTCCCGGCAGCGCCTCACAAACCGGGACCGCGGCGGGCCCCCAAGCGTCGCGAATCAGGCGGTTCTGCCGCAGGAACTCGGCGCTCTCATCGCCGCCAGCCACCGTGAACAAGGCCCCTCGCCCGTTCTGGCGCTTCGGGCGCGGCAGCAGCGCGGGGCTGGCGATTCTCACCTGCGCGGGAGTCAGCCGCAGCGAATCTTTCAGGAACGGTGTGGTACGTAAAGGGCCCAGGTCGTACACGCCACTGATGCCGAGCGCGTTCTTCACCAGGCTCGAGGGGAGGTCGGCCGCATGGGAGTTCCAGGCGCAGGTCAGCAGCATCGCCGCCAGATGGCCGCCCGCCGAATGTCCGGCCAACGTGATGCGAGAAGGGTCACCGCCATAGGCCGCGATATTGCGCCAGGTCCACGCCAGCGCCCGAACCATCTGCATCGTGATTCCCGGGATGGTGATCGCCGGACACAGCGTGTAGTTCGGAACCACCACGCACGCCCCCAGGGCATTGAACGCCGGGGCGATGAAGGAGTGATCGGCCTTGTCCAGGCTTCGCCAGTAACCGCCGTGAACGAACACCAGCACCGGCGCATCCGATGCGGCGCCCGGGAAGACATCGAGGCACTCACCCGTAGCCGGGCCATAGGCCAGGTCGAGCACGCAACCGGGCCGCGACCGGGCCTCGGCTGACTCGGCGCTCCAGCGAGCGAAGTGGCGTGCATGATCGGGCACCAACGCGCGGTTGTTGTACATGCGGTCGAGCCATTCGGTGTCGTATCGGGTCATCTGGAACTCCTAGGGACAGGCATCGATCCTGACACATTGCCGCAAGCCAGGTTCTCGAAGCGCTTCCGGCGGACGCGTCGGCGGTCCGGGGCTCAACGGGGGAAAAGGGTCAAACCTTTGCTAGAATACCTCGCTGTGACGGGGGGGTAGCTCAGCTGGGAGAGCGCTGCGTTCGCAATGCAGAGGTCGGGAGTTCGATCCTCCTCCTCTCCACCACGTTCTTTGTGGGTTCTTAGCTCAGTTGGTAGAGCAGCGGACTCTTAATCCGTAGGTCGACAGTTCGAGCCTGTCAGAACCCACCACTTGAATACCTGGCCAGAAAGGGAAAGCCTGCTATTGCAAACATAGCAGGCTTTTTTCTTTGGCTCCCTGGCCTCGCGTCACATGCAGGGGACGGTTTCGGCTGATCGCACCTGGCGTTCGTCCGGTCTGAATGTCCATTGACCGTTTCGCTACGGGATATGCCTGATGGCGTAACATGCGCGCATGTTCTCCAAACTGTTCAGGCGGGGCAAAGCCGCAGCCCCCGAAGAAGCGGTCAGGACGCCGGCTGTCGCGCCGGTCGCGGCGGAGCCCATCGCCCCCCCTTTAGAGGTGATCAGACCCAGCCATCTCGAAAGCTTCAAAGAGCAATGGGAGGAAAACTGGGAGCCGCACCACGCCTTGCCCGCGCCCGAGGTCATCGAAGGCAACGGAGGCAACACCGACTGGGGCATGTGGACCGAAGCCGTGAAGGCCGAAAATCACGCCTACGCGCCCACCGAGCCGATGCCCCTGCGCCCCGAAAGTTAGCCGACGGCGCAGAAGCTGCTGAATCAGCCGCGGCTGATCTTCAGGACTTTGGTCGCGTTTCGCTTGGGCGCGTCGCCACGCGGCGTGAACGGCTTGCTGCCCGGATTGGCCGGCTTGACGAAACCCGGCTTCCGAGGCGGAAAATTCCCGCCTCGCGGCGCAAAACCGTCATTGCGCGGGGGGCCGCTCTCATGGCGGTGGACAAACCCGTCGCGGCGGGGCGCATGGTTTTCATGGCGTCCGCCACCGAAACCCTCGTTGAATCCACTGCGGCCTTCGTAGCGGCGTTCTTCGCGATGGCCAAATCCGCCCTCGCCGCCAAAACCGCCGCCGATCTGATGCGGGCCACCGCGAACGTGACGGTCGCCGCCACCAAATCCGCCCCGCGAACCACCGCCGGACTTGCGGTCCCTCGAATGCACCTCGCGTGGCCCCCGGTCGCCAAAGCCGGACCGGCCGAACTTGACTGGCGCGGAAGCGGGAAAGCGCTGCACCGGCTCGAGCCCCGGAATGGTCTCTGCCTTGAAATGCTGATGGGTGTAATGCTCGATGTCGAAGATCTTTCGGCGGTCGCGGAACTCCGCAAACGTCACAGCGAGCCCGTCGCGCCCGGCACGCCCGGTGCGACCGATTCGGTGGGTGTAGTCCTCGGCCTTCATCGGCAGGCCGAAGTTGAAGACATGGGTGATGGTCGGCACGTCGATGCCGCGCGCGGCCACGTCGGTGGCCACCAGGATCTGCACCTGACCGTTGCGCAGTGCCATGAGGCGGCGGTTGCGCAGCCCCTGGCTCAGCGCGCCGTGCAGGGCGACCGCGCTGAAGCCATCCTGCTGCAGGTCATTGGCCAGGCCGTCGCACTCGACCTGCGTGCTGGCAAAGACGATGGCCTGGTCGATCGAGGCATCGCGCAGCCAATGGTCGAGCAGTTTGCGCTTGTGCGTGATGTTGTCGGCCCAGAACAGCACCTGTTTGATGTTGGCATGCTTTTCCTGCGGCGAATCGATCTGGATTTTCTGGACCGAGGCGCCGTTGTCGTGCATCACCCGCAGGGCCAGCTGCTGGATGCGCGGCGCGAAGGTGGCGCTGAACATCATGGTCTGCTGGCGCTGGATGGTGAGCTGGTTGATCTCGGCAAGGTCGTCGGAGAAGCCCAGGTCGAGCATGCGATCGGCCTCGTCGACCACCAGGAAGCGGACCTGGTCCAGCTTGATCTGCATCGAACGATGCAAGTCCAGCAGCCGCCCCGGCGTCGCAACCACCAGGTCGGCGTTCTGAAGGCGGGCAATCTGCAGCTGATAAGGCATGCCGCCCACGATGTTGGCGATGCGTAGGCCGCGGCAATGCTTGACGAGTTCGATGGCGTCTTGGGCCACTTGCTGGGCCAGTTCACGGGTCGGACAGACGACCAGTGCACCCGGGCTGGGCGCCTTGAAGTTGCGCACATCCGTGGGATTCTTGCGCCGCGGCTTCTTGGGTGGAGGAGCGCCTTTGGCAGCCGCCTCGGCCACCGCCTGATCGAACGCTGCCCGTTCGCGCGCTTCGGCCTGCGCCTGATTCTGGATCAGCGTGTGCAGAACCGGCAACAGAAAGGCGGCGGTCTTGCCGCTGCCGGTCTGGCTTGAGACCATCAGGTCAATGAAGCCTTGCCCCGCCTGACCGGCTCCCGGCAAGGCCTTCGGGATGGTCTTCAGTTGCACCGTGGTGGGCTGGGTG
>Ga0116141_10005590_pt1 | contig 10506 bp, 11 predicted proteins | sample AD_UKC097_MetaG_FD_89744 | JGI IMG/M metagenome (GOLD analysis project Ga0116141, IMG submission 89744) | Active sludge microbial communities of municipal wastewater-treating anaerobic digesters from USA - AD_UKC097_MetaG | ecosystem: Engineered > Bioreactor > Anaerobic > Digestate | place: USA... | reverse complement strand
CCGCCACCACGAACACATCCCAGCTGTCGATGGCTCCGTTGCTCGCAACCGCGATCGAGAACAACTCGATGAACGCCGCGCTCGTCGCGTCGCTCGGGGGTTTGGGAAGAGGATCCACCGCTACCGGAGCAGCTTCGCCACTCCCCACCGGACACGACGTCATCACCACCGCTTCGAAGTACCTCGGCGTCGACTATCGCTGGGGTGGGACCGACCCCGAAACCGGCCTGGACTGTTCGGGACTCATCCAACGTGTCTATGGCGAACTCGGCATCGAGCTGCCGCGGGTCAGCCGCCAACAGGCAACGTCCGGCACGGCGGTGGAATCGCTGGACCAGGCCCGCCCCGGCGACATCTTGGCGTTCGGACAACCGGTCAATCACGTCGGACTCTACGTGGGTGGCGGAAAGATGCTTCACGCGCCACGTAGCGGCGAGGTTGTGAAGATCGGCGATATCACCCGAGAGATCGTCGCCATCCGTCGAGTGATTCCCACCGCAAGCGACGCGGCAGCGGCGCTGAGCCTCCTCGGTGCCGCCAACCCCGTCGCGTCCCCCCGGGCCCTGGGGGTCGGTGCCAGTTCCTCCGCCTCGCTGGGCGCGTCGATGGCCGGCGCCGCACCATACGCGTCACTGTTCGAGACCGCCGGTGCGAAGTACGGCTTCAATCCGACGCTGCTCGCGGCGATCGCCAAGACCGAGTCCAACTTCGACCCGACCGCTCGAAGCCCCGTCGGTGCTCAGGGCCTCATGCAGTTCATGCCGGCAACCGCCGCCGGGTTGGGCATCGACCCGAGCGACCCGGCGCAGGCCATCGATGGTGCAGCCAGGTACCTCCGCCAACAACTCGATCGCTTCGGATCCATCGAACTGGCGTTGGCCGCCTACAACGCGGGCCCTGGAAACGTCGCGAAATACGGAGGCATCCCGCCCTTCACCGAGACCCGCAACTACGTCGCCAAGGTGACCGGCCTCCTCGGGGGCGCCTCACCGCTTCGTTGACCCCCCGACAACGGTCATCCACACCAGCTTTCCACTCCCCGTAGCCACCCCCCTTGCGAGATTCCGAGAACCGAGAACCATGAGCACCGATCTTCTTGCATTCGCCCCTGCCGCCGCGGCTCCACCGGTCGCGCAACGCCGGTCTCGCGACGCCACGACATCGAACGGGGGCGCCGCCTTCGGACGCGAATTCCGGCGGGTGACGTCCAAGACCGCTGGAACAACGAGCGACAAGGCCGGTCAGGCCGCGTCAACCACGACGTCAACCTCCGACGATTCGCCGGACACCGATGCCGCATCGGCTGACGAATCGTTGAACTCACCCGCTGAGGTCGCAGTGTTGGTGGCGCTGACCGCCCAGGGCCTGCAGGTGGCTCCGACGGCGGTGGACGACAGCGCTGCTGTTGCTGCGGCGGCGACCGGCCAGGTGGCCCCCGCCGGCACGGCTCACGCGCACAGCGCCACCCCGACGACCGACGCACCCTCGGAATCGGCACTCGATTCGGCGACGGTCGCTAGCACCGCCCACGACCCCACCTCAACCGCTTCGTCGGCCACGACACCACCCGCCCCAGCCGAGGCGGCCCTCACTATCGCTGCGGCGGTCGCTTCCTCCGAGACCCATGACGTTGAACCCGACGCCGTGAACACCGGTCGCACACCGAGCGCCGGCACCGCAGGCTCGATCACGCGAACCGCCGCGCCGAATCCAACCCAGCCGTCCGCCATGACCGCCGAACTCGTCGCTGGGTCACGAGGTCCCGAAACGACGCTGGCTTCAGCCGCCAACACGTCCGCCTCAACCGAGGGGCACCCCCGGTCCGGCGAGGATCCAGCCGATACGGCGGACCCGCCGCCCACCGGAGCCCACACTGCACCGATGACCACCGGGTCACCGTCGGACGGCCAATCGGCGCTCGAACCCGGCTTCGCGGCGCTCACCAGGGCTTCGACGCCACCGGTGGCGACCGACGGATCCACCCGCGCCCCCGATCCGTTGGCCGAGGTTGCCACTCGGGTCATCGCCGAGGCCCGGCTCGCCGAACTGGAAACCGCGCTCGCTCAACACGGTCCGAACGGAACCAAGATTCTCGGCGCTTCCCGACTTCTCCGAGGCGGGCCCGGCGCTCCCAGCACGCTCACGATCAACCTCGACCCGGCGGCGCTCGGCAAGATCCGCGTCGAGCTCAGCCTCCATGAGGGTCAGGTTGCCTTGAGTCTCCATGCCGACAAGGCCCAGGCGGTCCAAGCGCTCAACGCCCAGATGCCCCAGCTACGCGACACCCTCGAGGCCGACGGGGTACGGCTCGCCCACCTCGGCGTCGACCTCTCACAGCAGGGTTCCCCGCACCACGGTGGCGGCCAGGCCACATCTTCGAGCGACCACACCTCAACTGCGCGAAGCACCGATTCGGCGACCGATTCGCTGACCGACACCGATCAGCACACCGACACCGCGCCGCCGACCACGCGGCGCCAGCGCCCCGGCGGGTCCGCGTCCGTCGAGGTCGACCTCTAAGGAGCAGCCATGACCACACCCATCTCTTCAACCGCCGCTGCGTCGTACTCGATCGATTCGCTCAACGGCGAAGGCAAGGCCGTGAGCAATCCGAAGGGGCAACTCGACAACCAGGCCTTCTTGAACCTGCTCGTCGCTCAACTCCGGTTCCAGGATCCGATGAAGCCGACCGACTCCGCCGCACTCATGCAGCAAACCTCGACGCTCAGTCAGGTCGAGATGATCAAGGACATGACCGCCGCACAGCACCTCTCTACGGCGAGCGCGCTGATCGGACGAACGGTCACCTACATCGATGCAGCGACCGGGGTCGAAGCCTCCGGCGTCGTCGAAAGCGCCGGCAAGGTCGCCGGTAAGACAACCCTCCAGGTGAGCGGCAAGGAAGCGGAACTCACCTCCGTCACCAGGATCAGCTGACCGGCTGACCCGCACACCACGGCCCGCACCACACGGTCCACCCTCTCACCTCCAGGAGTAATTCATGATCCGCTCGATGTATTCCGCCATCTCCGGCCTTCGCAACCATCAAACGATGATGGACGTCGTCGGCAACAACATCGCCAACGTCAACACCACCGGCTTCAAGTCGTCGTCGGTGGTCTTCCAGGACGTGCTCAGCCAGCAGTACCGCGGCGCAGGCCTGGCGACGACCACGACCGGCGGCACCAACCCGTCGGCCATCGGGCTCGGCTCAAAGGTCGCCGCCATCTCCACGAACTTCGGGCAGGGCTCGCTACAGGCCACCGGGCGTTCCACCGATTTCGGCATCCAAGGTGACGGCTTCTTTATCCTGAGTAACCCGACCGGCACGAGCTACACCCGCTCCGGCTCCTTCGCAGTCGACGCGCTCGGACGGCTCACGACCAGTGACGGCTCGTTCGTCCAGGGCTGGCAGGCACAGCTCGACGGCACAATTCCGATCACCCAGCCGATCGACAAGATCACGATCCCGGTCGGCGACCTCGTGCCCCCGATCCAGACCCAGGTGGTCACCGTCGGCGGCAACCTTCCCGCTGGAGCGGCAGACGGCACGGTGTTCACCACCGCGGCGTCGATCTTCGACGGCCAGGGCAACCCCGTCAGCCTGCGGCTCGAGTTCACCAAGGTCGCCGGGGTTCCCGACACCTGGCAGGCCGAGGCACGCTATGTGGACGGTGCAGGCGGCCTGCAGCCGGCACCTCCGGCCGCCGGTATCGGACTCGGTTCCAACCTGGTGTTCGACGCGAGCGGCAAGCTCGCCACGCCAGCGAGTGGACAGCTCACGATTCCGGCAGGCAGCGGCCTGCCCGGGTTCGGAACCCAGGCCGTCACCATCGATCTGGCCTCGGAAAGCCCGATCAACCAGTACGGCACCATCGAATCGGTCGCCATCCTCGTCCAGGACGGCTCGGCGGCCGGTTCGCTGCAGACCTTCTCCGTTTCCCATGAAGGTCTCATCGTCGGAACCTACTCCAACGGCCGCACACGAATCATCGGCCAGTTCGCCCTCGCCACCTTCGCCAACCCGGGAGGTCTCACCGCTTCGGGTGGCACCAACTACAAGGAGTCGGTGAACTCGGGAATTCCCCAGGTCGGCACCCCCGGAGGCGGGGCGGGACGAGGACTTGTGTCCTCGGGCACCCTCGAGATGTCCAACGTCGACTTGAGCATGGAATTCACCAACCTGATCGTGGCTCAACGGGGATTCCAGGCCAACAGTCGCGTGATCACGACCTCAGACGAGATGCTCCAGGAACTCGTCAACCTCAAGCGCTGACACTGACCGGGCGCGCCCCGCCGGGGCGCGCCCGGTCACCTGAGAACCGTCCCGGAGATATCGGGTCAACGTCTCAGCTTCGCGACGAAACGTCCGATGTAACAACCACCACCGTCGCCCTGTCGCGGCCCTGCCAACGGATCTCCCATGATTCTCCTCACTCGCCTCAACGGATCGGAACTCGGCCTCAACCCCGACCTGATCGAACGCGTCGAGTCGACTCCCGACACCGTCATCGCGCTGATCGACGGAACCAAGTACGTCGTTTCGGAGCCGACTACCGAGGTGATCGCCCGCGTGATCGAGTTCCGCGCCAGGGTCATCGCCGCCGCTCAACGACACAATGACCGCATCATCGCCGATCCGGCACCCCTGCATCTCGTGACCGACCGTCATGGGGTCGCCGCACCCGGCACACAGGAGTATTGATGGATCCAGCAACCCTTCTCGGACTCGCGTTGGTGCTCGTGGGCGTCTTCGTCGGAGCCATCCTCGACGGCGTCAGCCCGATGACCTTCTTCGCCACGCCGGCGGCGTTTCTGATCGTGTTGCTCTCCGCCCTCGGTGCGACGTTCTTCTCCAACACGATGGCCGATGCGAAGGCACTGCCCAAGGTGCTGATCAAAGGCATCAAGGGCCAGAAGCTCCGCGACAACGGCGAGTTGATCGACCAGATCGTCAGCTTCGCCGAGATGGCCCGCCGCGAGGGACTGTTGGCCCTTGAGGATCAGGCCAAGAACATCGAGGACCCGTTCTTTCGTCGCGGGCTACAACTGGCGATCGACGGGGCCGACCCCGACATGGTGAGTGACGTCATGGAGGCCGACATCACCGCCATGTCGGCCCGCCACAAGCAGGGGTCGAAGATGATGACCTCGATCGGCATCTATTCACCGACCTTCGGCATCATCGGTGCCGTCATCGGCCTCATCCACACGATGCACCTACTCGATTCACCCTCCGAACTGGGCCAAGGCATCGCCGGCGCGTTCACCGCGACGTTCTGGGGCGTGTTCGCAGCAAACGGCATCTTCCTGCCGCTCGGAAACAAGCTGGCGGTGATGTCGGCGGTGGAGATCGCACAGAAGCGCCTCATCGCCGAAGGGGTGCTGTCGATCCAGTCCGGGGCGAACCCGCGCCTGCTCGACGACATGTTGCGCAGCTCGCTGCCGCCGTCGGAACGGGGCGACGCCGACAAGAAGAGCGCCTAGGCCGGCGTCACCGTCGCCTCAAGGATGAGAAGTGAGCAAGAAGAAAAAGCACCACGAGGAACACGAGGAACACGTCAATCACGAGGCATGGGTCATTCCCTATGCCGACATGTTGACGTTGTTGATGGCGCTGTTTCTCGTCATGTGGGCATCGAGCCAGGTCGACGTCAACAAGGCCCGCGAGGTCGCGGCCGGCTTTGCCGACTCACTGCACATCGTCGGCAGCGGTGACGGCGTCGGCGGCAAGGGGGTTTTCGACGGCGGGGTTCAACCCGATGTGAAACCCGACCTCCTGACCGGCCAAGCCCTCCAGGCGCTTGAGGAATCAAAGCTCAACGCCGCAGCGCACGCAGCGGCCTTGGAGCAACTCGAAGCGGTCCGCCAACAGATCGAACAGGGCGCCGCCGAGGCCGGCGTTGCGAACGACGTCACCTTCCGTAACGAGGAACGCGGACTGATCGTGTCCGTTGCGGCTGAGGGGGTGCTGTTCGATGCCGGGTCGGCGGCGCTGCGCATCGACGGACTCGTCGTGCTCGACCGGCTCGCGACCGTGATCGCAGCGATCCCCAACGATGTGATCGTCGAGGGACACACCGACAACACGCCGATTTCGACGGCACTGTTTCCTTCGAACTGGGAGCTGTCGACCGCGAGGGCTACCGCGGTGACGCGACACCTGGTCGATCAACGCGGCGTGCCCGCACAGCGAATCACAGCATCCGGACGCGGTGAGCATCACCCCGTCGCCGACAACGCCACCGCCGAAGGCCGCGCCCGCAACCGTCGGGTCGACTTTGTCATCGTGACCGAGGGCCTCGTCGTCGCAACGTCCAACACCGCCGCCTTCGACACCGACGTCGCCCCGGCGAGCCCGTTCGACACGGCTCCAACCAGCTCAAATCCCACAGCTCACGCACCCAAGGAGGGGTCCCATGAGTGACACGACCGAAGCAGCCGAGACCGGCGCAGACGCCGACGAAGGCGCGAAGAAGGCGAAGAAGGACAAGGGAAACAAGGGCGGAAAGTCCAACACCGTTCCGGCGATCATCTTGGCCTTGGGCCTCCTTGGTGGCGGCTACTTCATGGGTTCTGGCGGAAGCGCCGAAGCCGCGGAACACCCCACGACAACGCAGGCGCCGGTGCTCGGCGAAATCGCGACGATGGAACCGATCAACGTCAACCTGGCCGACGGACACTTTCTCCGGGTCGGTGTGGCGTTGCAGCTCATCGAGGGCGTGGAGAAGAAGGAATTCGAAGCGGGTGCCACGTCGAAGGCCAACGACCTGTTGATTTCCCAACTCGGCGGGCGGTCGATGGCGGAACTCGCCAGCGCTGAGGGTCGGGAACTCATCAAGACCGAACTCAAAGAACACCTCAAGGAGACCTACGAGGGTGAGGTCGTCGACGTGTTCTTCACCGAGTTCGTCATGCAGTAAGGGCACTGCGCGGGCGACTGGGTCATTCAGCCCAGAAATCCGAGATCAGCGCTCATCGTTCGGCCCGGGGTGCCGATAGGTACCTGTGACCACCCATTCCGCGGACCCTCGGCGAACGAACCGTGACCCACGCGCCGTGTTCGGCGACGGCATGCACCAGTTCTCCCCCGCCGACTTCGAGGTCGTTGCGCGTCGCTTCGCCGAGTTGACCTTCCCGCTGACCGCCGGGTGGTCGAATCTGCTTGGTTCGGAGGTCCTCATCAATGTCTCCGAGGTGACCCCCGGACCGGATCCCACCTCGGAGACCCTCGATCCATCCAGCTCCGCCACGCTGCTCGACAACGTCGCTGGCGCCGGCTCCTACCGGGTGATCGCAACCTTCGGTCCCGACCTCGACGCCATCGCGGTCGTGGTTCCCACCGCCCTCGGCCTGACGGTGGTCGACCGGCTCCTCGGCGGAACCGGACGCACGATCGACAACCGTCGCCTCACCGACATCGACCGCGACCTGTTGTCGACGGTGCTGGAACCGACCTTCGGCGCGATCGGAGAGCTGCGCCCATCCGGGCAGGGCCACCTTCCCATCGGGCGCATGACAGAAACCATCGAGTCGGAACTCAACGACCGGCTCGCTGCCGGCTCCACCGTGACCATCACGGTGGTGATCGGCGATGAACGACTGCCGCTGCACATCGTGCTCGGCCCGGCGGCGACGCGCGAACTCGCCGGAGTGCGTTCGCAGTCGACCCACACGACCCCGCTGTCGAAATCGGAGAGCGAACTCAAGATGCAGTCCGCACTCGCGTCGGTGAGCGTCGAGGTCGTCGTCGCGTTCGAGCCGATCAAGTTGCCCTCTCATCGCGTCCTCGCGCTCGATGTGGGCGACATCATCTCGCTGCGAATGACGCCGGACTCGGCCCTGCCCTTGTTCGTCGACGAACGGCGGCTCGCAGAGGTGCGTCCCGCCCGCTCCGGCACCCAAGTGGCGTGTCAGGTCGTATCCACCTTCCGCGACGGCACCCCAGACAGCTCAGCGACACCCGATTCCCACACTTTCGGAGGCTCATTGTGAGTACCGGTATCGATTCGACTGCGACGTTCGTGGACGACCTGAGCGAGCTGCTCCAGCGCGGCACGGTCGGCCTGATCGGAGACGCTCGACTTGCTGGGCCCGCTGCCCCGCAGGACTCCGCCGCAGAACTGGTGCCCGATCTCGCGTCGGGATGTGTCGGGATCGGATTGGTCTACGGCGATGACATTGTCCTGGCCATCACCCTGACGAACGGGTTCGCGAGCGAATTCGCCGGTGAGACGACCCCGACGGCGCTGCAACATGCCCTCTCGGACACGATTGCGGAGTTGGCCGGAGCCCGGCACGAACAGCTCGCCCAAGTCGTCGGCCTCGAAAACGAACACGACCTGGTCGAGTTCCTGAGCGACCGGCCCGGCCTGGTCGGTGCCGGGGTCTTCGACGGCGACAACGTCGTCGCCACGCTCGGTGCCGCCGGTCCCGCGCTGGCGACGGCCCCGACCCAGGTCCCGACACAGGCCCCGGCCACCACCCCCGACCCGATCATCCCCGACATCGCCTTCGCCGAACCGGGTGCACCCGCTATCGAGCCAACCGTCTCCGACGTGGTGCCCGAATCCAGCACCCGGCCCGAGGTCGACGACCACCGCCTCGCCCGCGGCCTGGCGCTCCTCGCCGATGTCAACCTTGAAGTGACCGCGGAACTCGGCAGAACCCGACTGCGGGTCAGCGAGTTGTTGTCGCTCGAACCCGGCTCGGTCATCGGTCTTGAACGAGAGGCCGGCAGCCCCGTCGACCTGCTGGTCAACGGCACCCTCTTCGCCCGCGCCGAGGTCATCGTGGTGGACAACCAGTACGCCGTTCGAATCACCGAGTTGGTGGGCGGTGGGGTTCCGGCGTGAGCGCCGACACCTTTCTTCTTCTTGTGCGCCTGGGGTTCTCCCTCGCCCTCGTCTTCGGGCTGATGTGGGTTGCCGGACGCGTCGTCAAGGGCCGTTCGCCGCTCGCCGCTCGCCGTAACGACGACCATGTCGAGATCATCGAACGCAAGGCACTGAGCCGCAACACCTCCGTGGCCGTCGTTCGGGTCGGCGACAACGTTTTCGCCCTCGGGGTCAGCGAATCGAACGTCACGGTTCTCGGCGAGGTCACCGTCGAGGCGAACCTCGACGGTACGGCGCAGCCGACGGTCGTTGAACTCGACGCCGTTTCGATGGGACCGGCCCATATCCCGGTGTCGACCTCTGCGATCGGTTCGCCGGCGGATGGCGGGCATGCTGCGACCAGGCCTGCGACGACACGGCCCATCGAAGGTCGCGGGTGGCTCGACAGCCTTCGCGACAAGACCGTCCGGCACATCCCGAGCTGATCCGTGATGTCCGAGTCACTTCACGCCACGACGAATCGACTGATGCTGCGCCGAATCGGTGTGATCATCGTCGTCTGCGTCGCGATGTTGGGATGGTTCACCGCGTCCGCGTCCGGCGCCTCAGCGCAAGCAACCCCTGCGCCGCCGCGAGCGCAGACGACGCCCGCAGCCAGCATTCCCGAGATCGGCGACGCCGGCCCGGGCGACGACAAGATCACCATCGACTTGGACTTCGGGTCGATGTTCGGCGACACCGACGCCAAGAGCGGACCCGACGGCACGGGCGCCGACAGCAACGCCGGACCGTCGCGCAGCATCGTCATCCTGATCATGTTGACGTTGCTGTCGCTGGTGCCGTCACTGCTCGTGTGCATGACCAGCTTCACCCGCATCGTCGTGGTGTTGTCGATCGCCCGAAACGCGATCGGCCTGCAGTCGATCCCTCCCAACCAGGTCGTGACCGGGCTCGCTTTGTTCCTCTCGTTGTTCGTCATGGCACCGACGATCAAGGAGATCAACGACAACGCATTCCAGCCCTACCTCAAGGGCGACATGGAGCAGTCGGTGGCGTTCAAGGAGGCCGAGGGGCCGATCAAGAACTTCATGTTGTCGAACACCCGCAACGACGAGTTGAACCTGATGATCAAGGCGTCCGATTCGGAACGCCCCGACGATCTCCACGACCTGTCGCTCATGACGGTCATCCCGGCGTTCATCCTCAGCGAACTCAAGTCCGCGTTCATCATCGGGGTGATGGTGCTGTTGCCGTTCCTCGTCATCGACCTCGTCGTCAGCGCCGGCCTGATGAGCCTCGGCATGATGATGCTGCCGCCCACGTTCGTTTCGTTGCCGTTCAAGTTGTTGCTGTTCGTGATGGTCGACGGATGGGCGCTCATCGCCCAGTCGCTCATCGCCAACTTCAAATAGCGCACCCATTCTTCGGAGATTCGATGACCGATTCCGCCGTCACCCACATCGGTATCCAGACGATGATCCTCACCACCAAGCTCGCGGCACCGGTGCTGCTGACCGCGTTGGCGGTCGGCGTGTTGATCGGACTCGTCCAGTCAGCGACCCAGCTGCAGGAGTCGACCATCGCCTTCGTCCCCAAGTTCGCGGCCATCGGCATCGTGTTGATCATCACGGGCAACTGGATGCTGTCCGAGGCGATCACCTTCACCCAT
>Ga0116141_10005588_pt1 | contig 10509 bp, 8 predicted proteins | sample AD_UKC097_MetaG_FD_89744 | JGI IMG/M metagenome (GOLD analysis project Ga0116141, IMG submission 89744) | Active sludge microbial communities of municipal wastewater-treating anaerobic digesters from USA - AD_UKC097_MetaG | ecosystem: Engineered > Bioreactor > Anaerobic > Digestate | place: USA... | reverse complement strand
CGCTCGCTGCTGAACAGAATGTGGCACCCATCGGGCGTCCAATCCAGCAGACTGTCGTTCGCGGCATGCCCTACCAGGAGAGTCTCCTGGTTCGAGTCAAGTTCGAGCGCAAAGATATCGTGGTTCTCGGGGGCATCCTGGGAAGGCAACTCATAAGCCACATATTTCCCATCCGGGGACAGTCGGATGTGGGTGCGGGCGAAATTGCCGGTCAGTTTCTTGATGACCTGTACGGCACCATCCTCTATAGAGACAGACACGATCTCGATACTATTACGTGCGTGGATTCGATCCGGCCACGCCAGAGCCAGAAGGCGGCTGCCATCTGGGAACCATTGGATTGGCTTGGGGGCCAGACGAACGACGCGGCCCCCCGATACGGCACCGCGACAGAGGACCCGCTGTCCGGAGCCGTCAGCCCCGATAAGGCGTACATCGGCCGACTGGAGGTTATCGTCCGTTGCCCCCGGACGCTCCACGAGGTACGCAATCGTCTTGTTGTCCGGTGAGATGACCGGACACCGGGGGCCGCCCTCTTGGGGCGTCTCTTTCGTCGGCTTTATGACGTGTTCCTCGGAGGTAACTATCTCGCGAACGGCAATCTCTCCGCGTGCCTGCCACGTGTCAAAGCCGCACAGGTACCTCCCGTCGGGCGATACGCCTACATAAGAATAAACGTCGGAATCCCGTTCCACTGAGCGTATCGTCACGCCGGGCTTGGCTTGCGGCGTCGGGCTGGTGGACACCGCACCTCGTGTCGGGTCGATCATGGACACGATGCCAAGCACGGCAACAGCAGCAAGTCCGAGGGGCGACCATCGATACGAAGACTTGGTGAATCGGGCGATCATAGCCATTCTCCTTTCGATGTGGGAGGGGTTTTCGAGAATCCCGGCCAGGGAAGGCAGGTATTGCGGTCGGGAGAATCGTTCGAGCAAGCTGACAATCGTCTGACCGTAGCGGTAGGATTCCTCCCTCCCGGCGCTGGCGAGAGCCACGGCATCGGCGGCCATTTCCTGGTCGGTCCGCATCCGACGAAGCGCAAACCAGATCAGCGGGTTGAACCAGTGGAGAACCTGCAGCAGGCAAATCAGCCACGCCAGGTAGATGTCCCGACGCTTCAAATGGGCCAACTCGTGCAGAAAGACGTAGCCCAGTTCATCCAGGCTGATCGCTTCGAGCAGCCCCTGCGGCAGCAGGATGCGAGGCCGGACGAAGCCGAACAGGGCTGGGCTGCCAATTCGATCGGTGACCACTACGGCGACAATCGTTCGGATTCGCATCTGTGTCTTGCAGTCTTCCAGCAGATCCATGATTTGCTGGTCGGTCACCGGACGCTCAGATGTGATCGCCCGCCACAGACGGATATTCCTGGCAAGAACGTAACTACCCAGCACGATGACACCAATGAACCAGAGCGGCGGCAGTACCGCTTCGACATCGAGCCAATGGGCTTCGAGCCCGCGTCGCAGAACCGGCAGAGCTGACTCGGGTTGGCGCTGCGTGTCGGGCGGCTCTGATGCGATGGCCTTCGGGACGCCCACCTTGCCGATACTCGAGTCGGTCCGCGTCTGACCGGGCTCCTTCTGCTGCCGATCAGCAGGCGACTGGACCGAGGAACTCTCGACAGCGGATGGTACCGGTCTGTCCCACTGCCAGAATCGATACAGGCTGTAGATGCTCAGGCGGCTCTGTGGAGACCACGGCAGCGACAGCCGGACCAGCAGAATGAGCCACAGGCAATAATGCCACCGGACCGGAAGCCTCTCTCGCAGAGTCATCTTGATCAACATGATCAGACAAACCAATAGGCTGCCCTGGAGTGTCGTCTTCAACAGCCACTGCAGGAACGCAGCAAGAACCTCCTGATACGTTTCCATGATCTCCCCTTGCCTCACAGCGTGCGTTTGTTGGTCTTCTCCCGGTCGGCTCCGGACTCTTTCTTGTCCAGAATGCGTCTGAGCCTCGTGATCTGCTCGGCAGTAAGGTGCTGCTCCTCTACAAAGGCGGCCAGCATGGGCTCAATTGAGCTGGCGCGGATGCGTCTGAGGAACGACCTCGTCTCTGCGCGGACACAGTCGCCCTCGACAGCGAGCGGACGGTAGTGGTACTGCCTGTCTTTCTTTTCGAAACCCACGGCTTTCTTCCGCACCAGACGGTTGACGAGCGTCCGTATCGTCTCGCGTTTCCACAGGGTCGTCTTGGAGAGGGAATCGACAATCTCGTTGGCGGTCTGCGGGGCGCGTTCCCACAGGACCTTCATTACCTCCCACTCGCTATCAGAGATCTTCGGCGGTTTTCTCATGGCAATCTCCCTGCAATGTTACACCTGTAACACATATGAATGTTACAAATGTAACAGTTGCAGTCAAGTAAATTTCACGGTCGTCGCAGATTTTTTTTGCCTCCGCCGCAAGACTGACGCACGCAACGAGCGACACGCCGATTTCACGGGAAAAGGACTATGCGTAGCAGTCGTGCGGCCCGATTGCTGCCTCGTCCTCGCCGCCATCGAAGAGGAACTGTCGCACGTGCGTGCACAGGTGGCACTTGCCGGCGTAGGCTCCCGGCCCGTCGTAGCCGAGAAGCCGCGCCCGTTCGAGCAACCCGCACGGCCCGTCTTCGCAGAGCACTCCAATGGGACCGTCGCCACAGGGATCGAACGCCTTCCAGACATCCTCGAGTGGCATCTGGTTGATGTTGCCCAGAATAATGCCGCTGCACGTGCCACTGAAGACGTTGCCGTAGGGATCGATGTGGACACCCTTGGCGCCGAGGAAGCCGGCCAGGCAGTTCATGTGGACGAAGTCTTTCGCCGGCCTGGAGGCGAGCAGATGGGCCGGGTGCCCTGCGGCCCGCCCCGTGAAGCGAAAGGGGTACTCGTGATACGCCAGAACGTACGCCTGATCCCGCTCGGCCTGAGAGAGTCGCCGGATATCCACCGGCTCGTCGAGATACTCCTCCCAGCGGACCATGACCCGCTCGGGACCGAGGATCTCGACCGCCAGCGAGGCCAGGCGATCCACCAACTCGGCGTCCACATACTCCTGGTGGAAGGGATCGACGCTGATCTTGAGCCGCTGCATGCCCAGCGAGGTCAAGGTCGCCAGGCGATCCGCGACAATCCGTTCGTCAGTAGCCCAGGAACCGTTCGTCTCGATCAGATCGACCGGCCCGAGATCCCGCTCCCCGGCCTTGTGGAGAATCTCGACGAGGTGGTCCCAGTAAAGGAAGGGCTCGCCGCCCGTGAGGTGGACCCTGGCCCCTTCGCCCGCGATCGTCTGGAGGGATTGCCAAGCCGACAGGCACGTTTCGACGGGCATCAGCCCGCCCTTGGCCGGCGAGCAATGGTAGTAGCAGAACTCACAGGCCGCGTTGCACTTGTACGTGAGCATCAGCCCGGCCGAGCGCCAGAGCTTGAACTTGGGTTCATCCCGCGACAGACCACGGTTGTAGACATTATCAGAAAGATCGAACATGAGCATAGCGTACCGGATTCGGTGTCACACGTCCAGAGAAGGCCATACAGGCCCACCCTCCCTGGCTATGACGTGCCACCTCTCTTCTTGAGATACACCTGCAAGACCGTGATGTCCGCGGGGGTGAGGCCGCTGAGGCGAGAGGCGTGGCCGAGCGTGGCCGGTTTGAAGGCCGTCAATTTCTCTCTGGCCTCGGCCCGGAGGTGGTCGATCTTCGCGTAGTCCAGATCGGCGGGGATTCTTTTGCCGTCCAGGCCGTGCTGCAATGCGGCGAGCCGCTCCTGCTTCGCAAGGTAGCCCTCGTACTTGGCATCGATGGCAATTGCTTCCAGGACCTCTCGGCCATAGCAAGCGAATTCGTTGAGCGTCGTGCGGATCGCGTCATGCGTTTCGCCACCCGGCCGGCGGAGCAGGTCCCAGAGAGTCACGCCCTCGGAGCGAGTGCTCCTCAGACGGGCTTTCAGCTTCTCGATGGCGTCGAGCTTGTCCTGGAACCTCCTCTCGCGGTCCGGCTGCACCAGGCCGACTCTAATGCCCAGCGGCGTGAGTCTCCGGTCCGCGTTGTCCGAGCGGAGGGCCAGCCGGTGCTCGGCACGGGAGGTGAACATGCGGTACGGCTCGTCGATGCCCCGCGTGAGCAAATCGTCGATCATAACACCGATGTAGGCCCGGTCCCGGCCGAGGACGACCGGCTCGCTGCCCTGGAGTTTGCGGGCGGCGTTGATGCCGGCGACGATCCCCTGGCCGGCGGCCTCCTCGTAGCCGCTGGTGCCGTTGATCTGCCCGGCCAGGAACAGCCCGGCGATCTTGCGGGTTTCCAAGCTCGGCTGTAACTGCACCGGTGGGCAGTAGTCGTACTCGATGGCGTACGCATAGTGCACGATGCGGGCGTGCTCCGTGCCCGGCATGAGGCGAAGCATCTGCTCCTGCACGTCCTTCGGCAGCGAGGTGCTGATTCCGTTACAGTAGATGGTCGTGCGGGCCTCGTCCTCCGGCTCCAAGAAGACCTGGTGACGATCCTTGTCCACAAAGCGGATGATCTTCGTCTCGATGCTGGGGCAGTATCGCGGCCCGACCGATTTGATCTGCCCTGTGTAGAGCGGGGCCCGATGCAGATTCTCGCGAATGAGCTGATGAATCTGTTCGTTCGTATACGTGATCCAGCACGGGACCTGCGGGCGGTCGATTCGCTCATTCAGAAATGAGAACGGGACCGGGTCGGGATCGCCGTGCTGCGCCTCCAGCCTGTCCAGATCGACAGTGCTCGTGTCCAGCCGGACGGGCGTGCCGGTCTTGAGCCGCCGGAGGTCCAGGCCGAGCCGCTCGAGGCTCGCCGACAACTCATTCGCGGCCGGCTCGTCCAGGCGGCCACCCGGAAACTGTTCGGTCCCGATGTGCATTACGCCACGAAGGAATGTGCCGGTCGTGAGAATCACCGTCCGGGCCGCGAAGGCAGAACCGTCGGCGCATCGGACGCCGCGGACGCGCGACGCTTCCGCGAGAACCTCGGTGGCCATCGCCTCAACAATGGTCAGGTTCGGCGTCTCCTCCAATCGAGTCCGCATGAACTCCTGGTACTTGTACTTGTCGGTCTGCGCCCGGGGCGACTGGACGGCCGGGCCTTTCGAGCGGTTGAGCATGCGGAACTGGATGCCCGTGGCGTCGGTCGCCAAGCCCATGAGCCCACCCAGCGCATCGACCTCGCGGGCGATCTGGCCCTTGGCCAGCCCGCCGATAGCCGGGTTACAGCTCATCTTAGCGACGGTGGCCTTGCTGAGCGTGAGCAGGCACGTGCGAGCCCCGATCCGGGCAGCGGCGTGCGCCGCCTCGATCCCCGCGTGGCCGGCCCCAGTGACGATGCAGTCAAAGTCGTTCGTTCTCATTCGACTGAGCCAGCGCGACAGCCGAAGCAATCGCGAAGTTGGCGGTATGCGTGATGCTGATACTGATCTGCCGGATGCCCAGCTTCTCCGCGATTCCCTTCACCTCCCCTGACAACCGCACCTCGGGCTGACCGGACGGACTGTTCACGACCTCGACATCCGTCCATGCGATCCTCCCCCGCCAGCCGGTCCCCACGAGCTTGAGGACTGCCTCCTTGGCGGCGAACCGCCCGGCGTATTTCTCCACGGAGTTTCGGTGGGCGTTGGCGTACTCCTGCTCGGCGGCCGTGAAGACACGATCCACAAACCGGTCCCCGTGCCGCTCGATCATCTCCTCGATGCGAGGGAAGTCCACCAGGTCGATGCCATGTGCGATGATTTCCATCGTCCCCGATCCGTAAAACGGAATTCGTGAAGTCCGACGCGCGGGCGTCTCAAGCACGCGGGCGTCTTCTACTCCGTGCTGGATTCCATGCCCGCCGCAGTCCTTGCCTGAACGTAGATCTTCTCCAGACATCGATCAATGAACTGGGTCGTATCCGTAAGGGCCGCCTGCTGGACGATCTCGTTTTCCAACTCGTCGGCCGCCGCACTGCGACGATCTCGCAGAATCTCCTCTCGCACCTGGCTTTGGACTTCCCCGAGAGGGATGTATCCCCGGTCCTGATTGACCTCGACCTTCATGAGGAAGAAATGCCCGACGACTTCGATTGGACCGGCCACGTCGCCAGGTTTCATTCCCCTGGCCTTCTGCGCGAGAACATCGTACGGCGCGGCATAAGCATCCGGGGCCCTCGGACTCAGCAGGCCGCCCTGGCTGCTCCGCGGATCGTTCGAGTACTGCTTCGCCAGTTCGGCGAAATCCTCGCCCGCGTCGATTCTCTTTCGCAGATCCTCGGCGAGCTGCCGTGCCTTCTGGAGCGGGTCGTCATCGGCATTCTCCAGCGGCGTCCTGGCGACGTTGATATCGATCAGCCGCAGTTGCAGGATGGCGTCCTGCAGGTATTCCTCGTCTTTGATCTCGTTGTACTTGGCAACGATCTCCCCGTACGTAACCGGACGGGTGCGCCCGATCTTCGACCGGATCACATATTCGGCCAGGATGTCCCGCTTGATGCGTTCCTTGTAGGTCGATCGGTTCATGCCCCGCCGCTGCAGGGCCGCATCGGCCTCGGCGCCGTTGCCGCCGTGCTCCTCGAAGACGAACCGGTGAAGCTCCTTCTCGGCCGCCTTGTCCAGCATGTCGTCGGACTTCTCTCCGAGTTCACGTTTGGCCCGCTTGGACAGGACGATCCGCGTAATGATGTTGCGATTGAGCCTCTGCTGAAGCACGGGCCGCGTCTCGGTCAGGAATTGGTCGAAGAGCACCTCCGCGGCCCGTTTCTCCAGCCGCTCCTTCAAGGTCGGCCCGCTCGTGTCCTCTTCGGACGTGGACATCATCACGTCCTCGCACGTGATTACCTCGCCACCGATCAGTATCTCATCCGCGCGCGTGGGGCGCGGCGCGTAGGTCTTCTGTCGAATCTCCTCCTCCGTCAGGGTCGCTTTCCTGCTGCCGGCGCAGCCGGCCATAAGGGTACAGAGAAGAACGAAGGCAAGAACGTGCAGGCAGAGCCCGTCGCCCGCGACCCTCTGCCCGTCCAGGCTCCCGAGACTTCTCCATTGCTCCCGCCGGTTTCGCGTCGCAGACACGGTGTGCGTGGCACGCCTTGCGATTGTCCTTCCGTCGTATCTCACACCAATCCCTTCACAATTGCTGAGCAGTCACGTCGCCTTCGAGGCCGATCTCCGGGGCCGCCTCACGCATTCCCGCAATGGCGTCCTCAATCAGTTGGTTCAGGTCGGCGCCGAGCATGGCGGCCCCCTTCTCGATGACCTCTCGATTCACACCTGCGGCGAACGATTTCTCCTTCCATTTTTTCTTGACGGACTTGGGCGTCATATCGAGGACGCTCCGGCTGGGCCGAACCAGCGCCGTGGCTGCGACCAGACCCGTCAGCTCGTCCATGGCATACAGGGTCTTCTCCAGATCGGTCGTCGGCTCAACGTCCGTGCAGATCCTCCACCCGTGCGACATCACGGCCCGGACGTATGCCTCCGGCCAGCCCTGCTCGCGGAGAATCTGGGCGCTCTTGTGGCAGTGCTGGTCCGGAAACTGCTCGTAGTCCAAGTCGTGGACCAGCCCGATCACGCCCCATTGCTCCGCGTCCTGGCCGCGTTTGCGGGCGCAGAACCGCATCACCGCCTCGACCGCCAGGGCGTGCTTGACCAGGGCCTCATTCTCGTTGTACTGCCTCAGCAAGGCAAACGCTTCGTCGCGCGTCGGTACGTGTTCCGCCATCTTCCACACCCCACGAGTACGATGGGCGGTGCTCCCACCCATGCCGATACCATGGACTCCAATGTCGTACGCGAGGGTACTCTAACGCGGGTAGCACCGGATTGCAACGGGGATTTGACCTGCGACGTGCTTGCGGGTGCTTGTGGGCAGGTTCGTAGTGACGGCGCCCTACTTGTACGTCCGGCCGAGGTAGTTGACGATGATCTTCTTCATCTCGAGTGGCTCGATCATCCCCAAACACTTGTGCAGGATCTCGCCGCCGGGCTTGATGATGAGCGTATAGGGGACGGCCCCGGGCCACTTCGGATCAACCGCCTCAATGAAGGCGTGGACATCGCCATGGTACATGTAGTTCGTGAACGAGGCCTCTTTGTCCCGGAGAAACTGGTGCGCCTTGCCCCGGCCGCTCAGGCCGTCGACGTTGATGCTCACCATTTCGAAGTCCCGCGCGCGGTACATGCGGTTGATCTCGACCAACTCCGGGAACTCCGCAACGCACGCTGGACACCCGAGCGACCAGATATTGACGAAGCGAAGCTTGTTGCCGTCGTTCTTGAGAATCCCTTTGACTTCCTCCAGCCCGATCGTGCTCGAAGTCACAGGCTCGGCGGCCCATTTCTCGAATGCCTGCTTCACCAAGGCCCGCTTGTCGGACCACTTGATGGAACACCCGAAGGTCTTCGTCGTCTCGACCGGGACAGGCTTGCCGGCCAACAGGGCCTCGATGGCGTTGCGAGCGTCGTGGGACTTGATCGCGTTGGGGTCCCGCTCGTTGTCATCCACGCGGCCGACGTATCGCAGCTTGCGCTCAGCGTCGAACACGAAGACGTGCGGCGTCGTGACAGGCCCATACGCCCGGGATACTCCCTGCTTGTCGCCGTCGTAGAGGTAGGGGAACTTGAAGTCCCTGTCCTTGGCCCGGATCTTCATATCCGCGAAGGAATCGCTCACGTCCGTGTAGCCCAGCTCATCCAGTCGGACCGCTCTCGGATCGTTCGGCGAGATCGCAACCAGGGCCACGCCCTTGTCCTTGTAGTCGGCCGCCAGCTTTGCGATTCGGGCCTCGTAAGCCTGAGCGGTCGGGCAGTGATTGCACGTGAACACCACGACAAGGACCCTGGCCTGATCGTATTCGGAGAGTCTGTGCGTTCGGTCATCCACGCCGAACAGGGCAAAATCCGGGGCCTTGGCCCCGATCTCCAGTGTCTTGATCGCTTCGGGACCGGCGGCAACGGCTGCCACCACGAGCACCCCGGCGATCACAACTGCACCAATGAGGCTTCGTCCGGACATCGGGACTCTCCTATCACAAAGACGACCACAACTGTTTGCGAAACAAGCACTTATAGCCACACCCGCCATAGAAGCGAAAAGATGCTCTGCGAGTGGGCCGCTATGTATACGCCCCCGGCCCCACTTGGTTTTGTCCATTCGACGGATTGACGCGACGGTCAGCGACCCCGCCTCATCAACTGAAGGCTTCTCGCAGCAGGGCCAGGCCCTTGGGGACAGCCGTCCTGTAGTCCTCGTGACCCTCGAATTCGAGCGAAACATAGCCCTGGTAGTTGTGCTTCTTCATGATCCGACCGATCCGGTCGTAGTCCAGATCCAGCGTATACCACAGGCCGCCGCCATAGTACGTCTTGGCTTGCATGAAGACCGTCTGCGGAGCGCACATCTCGAGCTTGTCGTACGGATCTTCCAGGAAGTTGCCTGTGTCGAGCAGAACCCGCAGCCAGGGCGAGTGGATCGCGTTGACGATTCGCAAGAGACCCTCCGGGGTTCGCGCGAGTCCCCAGTGGTTCTCCAGACCGAGGATGACGCCGCACTCCTCGGCCTTGGGCAGACACTTTTCGAGCGAATCGATCACCCACTTGAAACCGTCGTCCTCCGTGTAGCCGGGCAGGACAGGCTCGATCCCACGGTGGGCCATGAGCTCATCGAAGCTGCCGCTGGTACCCCACCGTCCCGTGTTGACCCGAATGATCGGGATGCCGAGCCGGTAGGCGATTTCGATCTGCTGGATCGTCAGGTCGATGTTCTGCTGACGCTTGGCCCCGTCCGGCGAGACAAAGCCCTGGTGCGTGGACAGATTGCACAGGTCCAGGCCGTTGATCAGCGCATGGCGTTTGAGCTTCTGCAGATAGGCGTTGTCCACATCCGGCTCGCCGTCGATCTGGCGAAGCAGGATATCGACGCCGTCGAACCCCATGCGGGCGGCCTCGTCGATGCATTTCTCGATGGGCATCTTGTCTCCCTCTCTGAGCTGCCAGAAGGAATAGGTCGCCACCGCGATCCGATTCGGACGATGCGTCTGCCCGGCGGGCGACGATGCCTTCTGCGTGGCGCATCCTGTCGCCCCCATTCCGGCTACGGCTGCAAGGGAACTCGTAATGAACGTTCTGCGATCGACTTGTGCCATATCTTGGTCCTTTCAATTCTGTCGGCGACGCTATGTTAGGCCAGATGCGCGGGTCTGACAAGGACGCCGGCGCGAATCTGTGCCGCCACGTGCAGGAAGCGAGGCATCGCATGGTCGAAGAATTGGCGGTAACTCTCGCAGAAATAGCTTTCCCGCCCGTAGTTATCCATGTCGAACGGGGCGCGGTCTTTCATGCACCCGCCCCGGCAGATCGCCAGGTGTCGGCAGACGATGCACTTGTTCGCCAGGTTCGTCTTCATGCGGGCGAAGGCCTTCTTGCGGGCACAGGCCGCGAGTTCCGCGATGGGCGTGTCGAAAATGTTGCCCAATCGCCATTTCGGCTCGACGAAGAAATCACACGGGAAAGCATCCCCCTGGTGCTCG
>Ga0116141_10005586_pt1 | contig 10510 bp, 11 predicted proteins | sample AD_UKC097_MetaG_FD_89744 | JGI IMG/M metagenome (GOLD analysis project Ga0116141, IMG submission 89744) | Active sludge microbial communities of municipal wastewater-treating anaerobic digesters from USA - AD_UKC097_MetaG | ecosystem: Engineered > Bioreactor > Anaerobic > Digestate | place: USA... | reverse complement strand
GCCGATCCGCAGTTCGGGCATGCAGCTGTTGTAGGAGCCACTGCCTTGTAGTGTGTTCTCCTCTTGTCTCTCCTGGTACTGGAGTGTCTGTGTTTTGGATTTGGCATCGCAGTAATGAATTGATTTAATTATTCCCTGTCAGTTTTTTCAGATCATCCCAACGCGGATCGGTTTCTTCCTCACCGTGAACCAGGAGATCATTCAGTTTCCTGATCATGTCCGGATTGCAGGTGCTGTTGCCTTCCGCATCATCAGGATGAATGCGCTTTATGGGTAACGCCAGGTGGATGTACTCATAGAAAAACTGACTCAGATCTATTTCATGTTCATCCAGCGGCATCGTAATCATGTCCGGATCAGATTCATCCCACTCCCTCCCCTGCCTTATAAAAAGCCTGTTGGCGGATGAGACTGGAATGTAAAAGGCTTCAAGACATCTGTCACACATCACCTCGGCCTTCCCGTTGATGACTATGTCAAGCTCGATATGCGTCGAACATTTCTGAAGCACCACAACCGCACGCAACTCTCCCCTCTTTATCTCAGACACCTCAAATGACCCGAAGAAGTCGTTCCCTATCTCGAATTCATAGGTATATCTGGCTTCCTTAAGTCCCGCGAGCGGTATGGAATACAATCCGGGCATCTCCCTTTTTTTCGGTCTGCAAAATTATAAATCCTCTTCCAATAAAAAAAATTATGAACAAAAAAGTAACACCACCTGTTTTCTTCGCTGTTCACCGATGTATATCCGCTCCCTGCCGGAAATGAGTGGCACGGGTTGCATCAATATTAATATTTTTGGAGCGTAAATCAATGCAACCGCTATGAAAGAGAAACATGGTAACCCGTTCACAGGTATTGCAAAGTTCCTGATATCCCTGGGACTGATTATGATCGTTGCAAAGCTTGACCTTCTCGGGCTGGGAGATATTCCCGACTATTTCAAATGGCAGATGCTGCTCATCTTCTTCGGGTTGTGGTCACTCATCAGCCTCGAACTGGTGTCAGCAGTGATCCTCTTTGCAATAGGATTCTGGTTTCTCATGCCGGAAATGGCCATACAGCTCACCGAACCCTACAAAAAGATCTACTGGCCGGCGGTGCTGGTCCTCTCCGGAGTAGCATTCATGCTAAAACCACTTACAAAAAATTGCTGATAATCGTAGTATCATCTAATAATCTGAAACAATGGAAAACGAATTGAAAAAGACGGCAAGAAATCCGGAAACCTCGAACAGGTTCATCATAGGGGTGCTGCTGATCATAGCCGGACTGATCCTCATCGTCAAGAAATCGACTATGCTGCCGGAACCCCTTGACCACTTCATTGATGACATCATCTTCAGCTGGCAGATGCTGCTGATAGTGATAGGCGTCATTGCCCTCACAGGATCAGACAACAAGACTCCCGGCATAGTAATGATCTCCGTAGGAGGATTCTTCCTGATCCCGGAACTCTTTACCGACTTCTTCAGGTCATTCAACTTCTTCTGGCCTGCACTCTTCATCGTGCTTGGTGTGGTGCTCCTGGTGAACTCGAAGCGACTGGTGAAGAAGCTCGACTTTTCAACGGTCAACAAAGCGGACTATATTGATTATGTAAATATCTTCAGCGGAGCCGAACGGCAACTCATCACCGAGAATTTCCGGGGAGGCAAGATCACCTCAATCTTCGGAGGCGGAGAAGTTGACCTGACCCGTTCATCACTTGCACCAGGTGACAACCCGATTGAAATAACCTGTATCTTTGGGGGAACAACAATCATTGTCCCTGAAAGCTGGAACGTGGTGATTGATGTCACACCCATCCTCGGGGGATTTTCTGACAGCAGGAAGATGAGGGGTGATGTCATCAGGGACAATACAAGGTCACTCACCATAAGGGGTACCGTGATATTCGGAGGGGGAGAGATCAAGAGTTACAAATAATATATGAAGCATCCGTTACTGGAAAACAGAACGAGGCTCCTTGTGTGGTGGCTGGCCTGGCTGATTCTGGCAGCAGGCCAGTCACTGCTTATTCATTTTGGCTACGGAAGCACCACGGATGTGGCAATTGCCGACGGAGTGGTTTCCATGGTTATTTTCGGCTTACTGGGACTGGCTGTATGGTTCCCGGTAAGGTTCCTCCTGAAGGAGGATAACCAGGTCTATACAACGGTGGTCAACGTCCTGCTGACCGGTTCTCTGACGATTCTTGCATGGCTTTTCGGGACAAAGTTCATAGTAAGGATGATCGTTACCGAGAAGGTCGATTATGACATTTTCTGGCATTCCGTCCTGGTTTTCAGGGCTACGGCAGGTGTGCTGGTCTTTTTCGTGATGATACTTGTATACTACCTGTTCCTGAGCGCCTCGAGGCTGGCTGAAAAGGTGGCCCGGCAGGCCCAGCTTGAAGCACGGGTACGCGAGGGTGAACTGAAGATGCTCCGGTCACAGATAAATCCGCACTTCCTCTTCAACAGCCTCAATTCGGTCAGCTCACTCACAGTGACAAATCCGCTGAAAGCCCGGGAAATGATAGTAAAGCTGTCTGACTTCATGCGCTATTCGCTCTCATCAAGGAACGAACAGCCGGTGACCCTCAGGAACGAGATGGAGAGCCTCAGGCTTTACCTTCAGATCGAAAAGGTGAGGTTCGGTGACAGGCTCAGCATTGCGGAGGATATCAGCCCGGAATGCCTGCCGGCACTGATGCCGGGGATGCTCCTCCAGCCTCTCTATGAAAACGCCGTAAAACACGGCGTATACGAGTCGACCGAGGAGGTTACCATCAAGACAACCGCCAGAAAGGTAAATGATATGGTGTTGATAACGGTTACAAACAACGTTGACACTGACTCTGTAGTAACCCGGAAGGGGGCAGGCATAGGTCTTAAGAATGTCAGCAGCAGGCTTGAGCTTTTCTTCGGTAACAAGGCTGACCTTACAGTGAATCAGGGAGATGATAGCTTCACTGTGATTGTAAGGTTTCCATTCCGAAAATCATGATAAACAGTAGAACAGGAAGATGAAAAAAATCAGAGCACTGATCATTGAAGACGAGGCACCGGCAAGGGAGCTGATCAGATTTATGCTCGCCGACCATCCCGAGGTAGAGATTGTGGGTGAATGCGGAGACGGCTTCTGCGGGGCCAGGGAGATAAAGGAAAAGAAACCTGACCTTATCTTCCTTGATATACAGATGCCCAAGCTGACCGGCTTCGAGCTGCTCGAGGTAATTGACGAAAAGCCGGAGGTGATATTCGCCACCGCCTTTGACCAGTACGCTATCAGAGCCTTCGAGCTGAACGCCGTGGACTACCTCCTCAAACCATTTTCGAAGGAGAGGTTTGATGATGCCCTTGCCAAGGCGCTGGGCCGGCTGGAGAAAGAGACGCCTGACCATGAGAAAATTGAAAAACTGGTGGCCGCAGCCTCTGAAGCCGAGGGTTTCCTCACCAGGATAGTCTTCAGAAAGGGGGCAGGAATTAAGATCATTCCTCTCAACAATGTCTATTACCTGGCGGCCGAGGATGATTATGTGATGATCTATTACAACGAGGGGAAAGCACTCAAGCCCAAGACAATGAAGTACTACGAGGAACATCTCCCCCCCGGCCTGTTCATGAGAGTGCACCGGTCATACATAGTCAACGTGGAACAGATCTCCCGCCTGGAGCCCTACAGCAAGGATAACTATGTGGCCGTCCTCAAATCAGGTGAGAAGATCCCGGTAAGCCGTGCCGGTTACAAGATGCTCAGGGAGAAACTCTCCTTCTAGTCATGCTCCTTCAGCCTGCTGCACCTCGGGGCCCTGCGCAGGCGTGATCCGAGGCCTGGGTATCTCCTGAAGATGAACCTTGGAACCGGATCATAGCCGTGTGTGCCTCCCGGCCTGCAGCGAAGTATCCTGCCGGTTGAGATTATTATCCCTGTAAACGGCCCGTGTAACCTCAGTGCATCAATGGCATACTGCGAACAGGTCGGTACATGTCGGCATGAGGCAGGCGTCCATGGCGAAATAAACCACCTGTAAAACCATACCGGCAGCAGGAGTAAAAAAGATAATATCTTTGTCGCACTCTTCAGCATCGCCTCCAAAGATAAGCTGATTCGGCATGACAAAATGACCCCTTTTCAGAACTTGTCAGGGATGGCAGGCGTTTTGTTGAAGAAAGAAGAAACTTAAACTACTTTTTATCGATGGAAACAATGTTTTTACATAACGGGGCCTACTGGATCATATTCATCGTCTTCATGGTACTGAGCTGGGTTGTCAGCGCCAGGCTCAAGTCAAAATTCAGAGCCTATTCGAAGGTGCCCATCGCATCAGGCATGACGGGCCGTGATGTGGCGGAAAAGATGCTTCGCGAGAGCGGTGTGACAGACGTTACCGTTCATAGTGTTGCCGGTGAGCTGACTGATCATTATAATCCGCTCAAAAAGACAATCAACCTCAGCCGCGAGGTGTATTCGGGAACAAGCGTGGCAGCTGCCGCTGTGGCGGCCCATCAAACAGGTCACGCCCTGCAGCATGAACAATCATACGCATGGCTGGGGATGAGGTCAAAGCTTGCCCCGGTGGTCAGCTTCGCCTCCAACTGGATACAGTGGGTACTCATCGCCGGCCTGGTACTGCTCAACTCCAGGCCCGAGATTCTCCTGATAGGAATAGTGCTTTTTGCCATAACTACCCTGTTCAGCTTTATCACTCTCCCGGTTGAGATAAATGCATCGAAGAGGGCGCTGGCATGGCTTTCAAATGCAGGTATAACCTACTCGGGAACGCATGACAAGGCTGAAGATGCACTCAAATGGGCCGCTTATACGTATGTAATCGCAGCCCTCGGCTCATTGGCCACACTGATATATTACATAATGCTGTTCCTGGGAGCAAGGGACAGGTAAAAGTCCCTGTGCACACAACACCGGGAGGTCATCTGCCCTCCACGTAAAGGAACTTCGTTCTCTTTACCAGGTACCTGATGACAGCCCAGAAGATAAGGGCTGCAACAAGAAGGGTGATATACAGCGGCTCAAGGTAAAACCTTCCTGTGACCGCAAGATTCCGGCAGAGATCAAGGTAAGCAAAGACAAGGACAAGATTGGTAATGCTGTTATACTCACGCCTGAGCACCGTCCTGAATGAGAATGGCAGGTCCGGCTTCGTATAATGCCTGAACGAGGGCAGAACAGCCTTCACCCGGAAAGCCCACGTGTCATATGCTTCGCCGAACTTGCGGCGCAGGTATTGTTCCTCGGCAAACATGATACGCTCATAATAGAGCCAGAAGGCCAGCACGAAAACTATCACCCACCACACTGACCTCAGGAAGAGCACAGGCCCCAGCCACATCAGGAAATTGCCTGTATAAAGGGGATACCGGACAACGGAATATGAGCCTTTTGTAATAAGTTCATCAGCCATCTGGTCAATGACGTTCCGGCCCGAGGCACTGCGGGGAACGTAGCCTACTGCAGAGATCCTGAGAAGCTCCCCGGCAAGTGATACAAGTATGCAGATTATCTCCCAGGTGTAGTTGAAATAGATGACACTGCGGTTTGCGATGAAGAGATAAACAGCCGCGGGAACAAGTAGTGTCGCCGGCAGCCAGCTTCTTCTCCTGAATAACCAGTTACCGGATTTCTCAAGTTCATGGACAAGTGACATTCTTTCGGTGTTTGCCCGTAAAAGTATGAAAATTTCAGAAACTATATCTGATCCGTATGAACCCGAGGTTTATCCGGGTCTTCTCTTCGCCAAAAGTGCTGTTGAAGTGCTGCCATAGTATTGAGAAATCAACATTTTCCGCCAGTGAGAAGTCTGCGGAAGGACCGGCATAAAATCCGTCAAGGTCAGGGTACCATATTGCTGATAGCGAGATATTTACAAGGGGCTGCGGCGAATATGTCAACTGCCCTGCAGCGCTGAATTTTGAAAAGGCAAGCTGCCTGGCGGTAAGGCCTCCGCCATACAGTTCCGTGAAACCACCCAGGTTGACGGGATGTGTTGAGTACATCACCTGCGCCAGCGCCGTCACCTTGTCAGAGAAGGCCCTGTCTATGCCAAGGGTGGCAATGAAGTTTCTTTTCTCTCCATCATCAGCTTTAAAAGGTGAGAAAAGCGTTGCCTCTCCCCTGACCGATACAGGGCCGATGGCGCCTGACCAGCCGGTACCGGCAGTGAAATACTCATCATCAGTCACGCCGGCCAGAAACTGCAGGTCAGTATTCAGGAGACTGAACCGCCCGAGGGCTGCAGCGGTGACCCGGCTGTTTCCGTCAACCTTCACCGCCGCCTCAACTGCCGAGGAGGGGCCGGTGGAGTAAACCAACCGCAGTGCATCACTGCCGGGCCTCTCAACATAGTCAAAATCAAAAAATGAATAGGTGTTGAACAGATCATTGGGATTCCATATGAGGGCCTGGCTCCAGTTGATGCGTTGCCGCCCGGCCCTGACCTGCAGCTGCCCCGCGGTGAAATCGATATAAGCCCTGTCAACCATTGTGTTAAGGATGTATGAGCTGCCCTCGGAAATATTCCATGAGAGGTCAGCCCAGCCCGCATCGGCCGAGAGGCTGCTCACATATTCCGGATCAATAGAAATCATGTCTCCTGTCACAAACCGGTTGCGCAGTTCAAGGGCGATGGTTACCTTACTGCCGGCATAAGCCGTGAAGTTGAGCCGGTTATGCAGCATACCCGTGTTGATCCACTCCTCTGAGGGTTTATCAAACATGGCCATATGAAGCCACGAGGCGTACCCTCCGGCAGTGAGCCAGTCGCTTTTACCGGAACCGGTCCCGGGATCTTCCGTGACAGTCTCCTGTGAATAAACTGCAACCGCGACAGACGCCAGTAAAACCAATGTCAGCAATATGCGTTTCATAACATGAACTTCAGCGAGGTGTGTCTCATGCCGTGTGGTTGGTCCTCTCATCCGACACCACCTTTCCGTCCTCAAGGGTGATGACCCTGCGTGCCCTTTTCATAACGCGCACGTCATGCGTTGAGAAGATAAAGGTCATCTCCTCCTCGCGGTTGAGTTTCTCCATTATGTCAAGAAGGGTCTCGGCCGATTTTGAGTCGAGGTTGGCGGTGGGCTCATCAGCCAGGATGAACTCAGGCCTCGGGGCGAGGGCGCGCGCCACGGCCACCCTCTGCTGCTGGCCGCCGGAGAGCTGTGAGGGACGGCTGTTGTGCCTGTCAGCGAGTCCCACCGCCTCCAGAAGCTCCCCGGTTCGCGCCATGCGCTTCTCCTTGGGCCACTTCTGAAGGCTCATGATGAACCCGACGTTTTCAGCTGCCGTGAGGACGGGTATCAGGTTATACGACTGGAAAACAAACCCGACGTGCTCCATTCTGAAATCAATCAGCTCCGACGGCTTCAGTTCCGAAAGCCGGTGGCCGGCAACCAGGATCTCCCCGGCTGTGGGTTGATCAAGGCCTCCGATGAGGTTCAGAAGAGTGGTCTTGCCTGAGCCAGACGGACCCACAATGACTGCAAAATCACCCTTTCTGAAACTGAGTGTGACGCCGTTAACCGCCTTTACTTCAACCTCCGTATCATGGTAGGTTTTGTATACTTCATTGATCTCGACTACGTTCATTGCTATGATTATTAATTCGTTATTCTCCTCTTAAAGCCTCTACCGGATTAAGCTGCAATGCTTTTCGGGCCGGATAAACAGCTGAAAGTATCCCTGTGAGCACAATGAGCACCGTAAGGATAATGAAGAAGTCTGTACCGATTGTCGGATAAAGATGCGCCGAGTATCCAAGGGCTTCCATACCCTCGGAATATTTAACCAGGTTGATGCCCGTACGGCCGGTTATGCCTATTACGATGCCGCTGACCACCATTCCTGCAAATCCTCCCACAACAGACAGGAATACTGATTCAAGCATTATCATCAGGAAGACACGTCTCCGGTTCATGCCTACTGCCGAGAGCATGCCGAGCTCGCGGGTGCGCTCAAGGACTGCCATAAGCATCGTGTTGACTATCCCGAATGCAAGGGCGGCAAGGATAAGTACCATAAATATGGCATAAATCTGGTTGATATAGTCGGCTATCATGGCAAGGTCTACCTGTATCTCCTTCCAGTTCATCACCTCAAGACCGGGAAGTGCCTCCTTCAGAACCGGGGTGACACGGTCGGTAATGTCATTCTCCTCCAGCCTGGCAATGAACCGGTGATATACACCATCCTCAAGACCCGTCAGTCTGCGCAGCTCCTCCATGGGTACGAAGACTGACGTTGCCTCAAATAAATCGTTGTTAGTGCGGAATATGCCGCTTATCCTGAAGGCTGCCCCTGTCTGGTTGCCGTTGACATCCAGAAAGGAGAGGATGATCCTGGAGCCTTCGCGATATGACCAGGCTGCCTCACGTATTGAGAGACCGTACTTCTTTATTTCTTTCGGTGTAAGTAGCCCTCCATAGGCTTCCGTCAGCTTCTTTTCAGTTGTGAACCGGACACTCTCGAGCGGTTTCAACTTTTCAATGACTGCTGCCGGAACCCCCTTTGCCTCCAGACCGGAGAAAGATTCAGGCGTAAGTATGAACCTGATGATGTAAAGTTCGCGGGCGAGCTTTTCGCCTATATAGGCGCTGTTCAGCCTGGTGTCGGCACCGAAGTAACTTCCGGTTCCGGGGATAAGTTTCCGGTAAAGAGTGAACATCTCCTTCTCCCTTGCAGTGTCAATGCCGGTAATTTCCATCCCTGCGCTGCCGGCGGGAGTGGAAGCCATCCCCCTGACAATTATCCTGCCGGTGACATCGGTCACCCCGGGTGTATTCCGAAGTATTCCGGCAACCTTTTCAGGCTCTGGAATAAGACTGAGAATGTCGTTGCTGCTGCGGAAGTCCTTTGTGTTTACCTGGATATGGGATAGCTCCTCGTTGACGGCGGAGTCAATCCTCTGAACGACGGAACTGTTTATAGCGGCAAGCGCAAAGACACTGGCAAAAACGCCCACGGTCACCGCAGCAATGACTGTCAGGCTTCTTGTCCTGTTCCTCCAGACATTTTTCCAGGCTATTGATGTGATCATGCTGTTTACGGTTAGGCTCTGAGAGCGTTGATTACATTCAGTTTGAATATCTTCCTGACGCTGAAGGCTATGGCAACAGCCAGGATGAGGAGCACTACAACCACCTGCCACAGGTAGTAGGTGTCAGGCAGAAGGGTTGGCATGACCGGGTCAAAGCCATAGTCCTCGTACATGCGTGCCATTTCGCCGGTGAACCTCAGCGGTCTCACATGGCCCAGAAAGACCAGGGGCAATGAGGCTATTACGCCGGCAATAATGCCGATAACCCCCATCAGGAGCATCTCCAGACCCACCATGGCTGCGAGCCTGCCCTTGCGCATCCCGATTGATACGAGCATCCCGAACTCCCTCCTTCTCTCGGCCATCATCATGAGCACTGTTCCGAAGACCCCGAAGGCAATGACAAGGTAAAGTATGCCTATCATGATGGCACCGCTGCGGTTGTCAGCTTCCATCTGGTTGAGGAGCAGAGCGTTCATCTCTTTCCAGTTCCGCACTGAAAGTTCTGTGCCGCTGATTGCGCTGAGTCTTGGCTGGGTTGCGGCAAGCTCTTTATCGCTGGCATCCTTTATTCCGATAATGGAAGAGGTAACCATTCCCGGAGCCCCGTAAAGCCATCGGGCATCATCAAGCGTCAGGCATACAAACCTGTTGTCAAGCTCAGGATTGGGCATGCTCACAACACCTCTGATAACATAGAGGCCGGCAGCAGATGTTCCGTGCCAGCCTTGTCCCATCAGCACAAGCGTGTCACCCGGTACCGTGCCGAGGTAATCAGACAGACCGTTTCCGATGACTGCAAAACCTGTCTCTCCACCCGAGAGATATTCGCCGGCAAAGGAGGCATGATTCCTGACAAGGGGCAGAATGGCAGAGCTGTCTTTCTCACTGATACCCAAAATTGTGACAAGATCATCCGTGTCGGAGAATGCCTCACCTGTGAAAAGGTCAAGGTTTTTGGAGAGCCGGCCGGGAATATTTTCATTTTTCAGGGCCGCAACAGCTCCGGGAGTGAGTTTGTACCTGACCATCCTTTTTCTGATGTTCAGGGCCTTGTTGTCATTGTCAGGGTCCATGCCGATCACCATTACCCCCTGTGTGCGGTTTCCCGCTGCCGCAAGAGCAAATGACTCCATCCTGGGGACAACAGCCTCTACATTGCGGTCCTGTTCGATACGGCTTACCAGGCCGGAGTCCACGGTGAATCCGTTGTCAAGGGTGGGCTCATCAAGGTAAGCGGGGCTCTGAAGCTGGAGATATCCTGAGTACGACTGTATGACATCGCTGTACATCTTGTTGTATGTGCCCAGCTGGAATGATCTCATGACCAGCGCAAAGAACACTGCAAAAAATACCGAAGCGGCAGTGATGAGGGTTCTCTTTCTGTTTCGCCACAGATTCCTCCAGGCAAGCTGACGGTCTTTCATGACGGTAATCCTTTCATTAACCGGGCACTATCTTATGGTT
>Ga0116141_10005585_pt1 | contig 10510 bp, 10 predicted proteins | sample AD_UKC097_MetaG_FD_89744 | JGI IMG/M metagenome (GOLD analysis project Ga0116141, IMG submission 89744) | Active sludge microbial communities of municipal wastewater-treating anaerobic digesters from USA - AD_UKC097_MetaG | ecosystem: Engineered > Bioreactor > Anaerobic > Digestate | place: USA... | reverse complement strand
CCAGCATAAGCCGATTCGTTCTTAATGTGTATAATGTCAATCGTCCAAATGCGTTCCTGCGTTTCCTCATACCACAAGTGCCACTCCAAACACATATCATCTGCGTCTAACAGATTTCTGTATATGACTTTTTTTATTTTCGGATTTCGGCTGATTTGAGCAATTGCACTGAAACTTTTTTCAATCGAAAAATCATTCGAGTAGGTATGAAAATCAATGTCTAACTTGTTCATTAAAAGTCCAGTCTTTACGGAACCGACCAAATTGCAAGTTGAATTTAGATTTTCCCAAGTTTTTTGAATTTCCAATTCGGCAATAATTTCAAATGCCTTTTCTATATTTCTTTTCGAGATACTTTCTAAATTTTCCATATTATCTACTTATTTCTGTCGGCTCAAACTGCACTACCTTGACATTACCGCTAACGGTCGAGGCTATAAGAAGTGGCGGATTGTGTTAGAATAACTTTCAAAATACCTATAACGCTCGTGAGAACTAAAAAGTTTGAATTGTACTGTTACTCCGCCATTTCTTATAGCCTATGTTAGGCAACGTTCTTTTTTATTCTATTCCTAATTTTTTAAAGAATATTTTGTTGCGCATTTTTGCATCTTCGATAAGTTTTCTGAAACTGATAACTTCAATGTAAACATTGTACCCTTTATGAAAGCCCAAAAAACCTTCTCCATCAGGACTTAAAGTTAATGAAAAATCTTTTAAGGCAAATTCATCAATTTTATCGCACCTATCTGCTACAACATAAATATAAATTGGTGTTTCATTTGATACCTTTATGGGTTCTATTCCTTCTGGCATTTCATATTTTCCTGCCCTGATTTTTTCTGCATATTGACAAGCTTGTTTCAAAGGGTTCTCATTATCAGGATAATTTGTCCTTTTGGGACGCTTAAATTCAAATATTGTTATGGGGCTATTAGTGACATTATCTCCATTACGATACGCAAGTCTGTTGTGAAAAACAACTAAGTCAGGCTCTTGTGTTTCTTCTTTTGAAATTACTTTATCAGAAGCCGCATAACGAGAAAAAACCAATCTTTCATCGAGCAACCATAGATTATGATTTTCATAATCCAAAACTTTTGAAGTTTGCCCCATTGGAAAAATCAAATTGTGCAATTCCTTTTCCAAGTGCGGTTTATTGTCTGCTTCCTTGCGTTTTCGTAATACGTCAAAAGTATCAACTATCAATTTTCTGTTGCAAACATAATGCGCCAAATCATTTTTTCCGTTTTGAGAAACATGAGAGATAATTTGCTGAAACTTATCATCAATTTCAGGTTCTTCATTTGCAATAATTTCTTTAATTGCAATTCGCGTTTCCTGTTCCTTCTTAAACTTGAATTTCTGAAATTCAAGTTCTATTTTTTCATTGGAAAGATTTGTAGGCAAATTCGTAAAATCAAAATCATTTAAATAAATTTTGTGCCATGGAGCTTCTGAATTGATATAATTTTGTATTATTTCTTTTTTCTTTTCAAATCGAGATTTTACGTCTTCTTCAAAAAATGACTTTACAACATTTGCAACTTTTTTTTCTATTTCGGCTTGTCCTAATGGATATAATCTATCGCCTGTATCTTTTGCAAAATCGAATGCTTCTCTTTCTAAGGATACATTTTTATTCAAATACTCTCCTAATACATACGCCTTTATGATGAAATTTTTCTTAGTATTGTTTATTTCATCATAAAATTCACCTTGAAATTCAGGAATATATGTTTGTAAAGTTGTTTCTGTAACTTCTCGATTATGAGCCGTAAGCACAATTTTACTTGATAATTGAGAAAAATAAATCTTATAAACTTTTACTTTAAAAGGATATTCTAAATTTTCAAAATTACTTTTTATTGTAATGGATTGTTCTCCAACTTTTGAAATAGAATTGCTGTCGCTAACATAATCGTTCAAAATAATTACTCCTGTATTATCACTCTCTTTCAAAGTAATTTGTGGAACATTGAACGAAGTATCAACAAAAAACACTAACAATTTTTCCACAAGTTTACGGGCAATAACGTCTAAACCTTTGTCTAACTGTTCTTTATCAATGATATTCTCTAATATCAATTTTGTTCCAGTTTTGTGTGTATTAGCATTACCTGTTTCTTCGTCAACAATTATTTCATCTCGTTTCCCAAATCGGAAATTGCGAAATTTATATGTATTGTTTTCATTATAAATACTTTGAATTTTTACCTTGTTAAAGTATTTCAAATACATAAAACGCCCAAACCCTTTTCCTCCAATTTCAATTTTGGCTTCACTTAAATAGGTGTCAAATGAGTCTTTGTTTTTCTGTGTAAATCCTACGCCATTATCAATAATATTAATGCTTTTAATATAAGGTTTCGCATTCTCAAATTCAAGAACATTTTCACGATAAACAATAATGTCTATTTTACCATTTGGTTTTCCTTCAATGGCTTCAATAGAATTAACAACCGCCTCAACAATGGAAGTATAAACATTTGTTTTACTCTTTATGTTTTTGACTATGCCTAATATGTTTATCTTACTCATAATTAGGATTTTATTACACTGTTCATATAATCAGCATCTTGTTTGTTTTTGTCCCATTTGATTATTTGTATCATTCTTTTTGGGCGAAACTCCAAAATGTCTAAACGATTATAATTTTTCAAAAGCTTGTTCAATGTTTGTCCCATTCCTTGCGGGCTTAAAAGAATTGAATAAATGGGAAGTGCAATACACGAGTAACCAATGAGTTGCGAAAGATGAATAAGTGACAAAGTTGTGTTTTTACATTCAACAAAAACCAATTCAACCTTATCTTTATATTCGATAAAACCTGTAATATCTTGTCTTATTTTGTAGGTAGAAAATTCGGGAAAGAATTTTTGATAGTTCAATTGCATTATGAAGTTTGACAAATCACTACCGTGCGTATCTAATACAGTAATTTTATTTGCCTTTTTACTAAATTTCTGTTTCAGATTTTGCAATAACCATTCGACAATGTCGGGATACATCTCTATTTCATTACGATACATAATTTATTCCTTTTGTTTGTAACAACCTAGACATTTGCAAATCTGCTTAAAACTATCAAAATGGTGTCCGTTAATTTCGGCAGGTAATTTCTCGTGTGTTTCACAATCGTGTGGAAGTTTTGTTTTTATTCTTGTAATTGTTCCGTCACACATATTTTGTGATTTCGTGTAGTTTGTTTTATTGTATTCGGCAAGTTCTTCCAACGCCTCGTTTTTATGAGTAATATAAAAACCGATATTTTGAAAATCTTCTGCGTAAATTTTCATTTGGTGTTCTTTCGCCCAGCTCGTTCCTTTTCCGCCCCTGATATTTGGGTGCCCCCAACCTATGTATTGTATAGGGACATTCAAAGATTGAAGTAATTGGCAAAGTTGAGTCGGTAACAACCAATTTCGGTTTGAAACTTCAATATAAACACGATTTCTGCCTGTTTGGTCATTATTGGACTTGCGAACATAAGCAGTTACATCACAAAGTCCACGTAAAAATTCTTTTTTGTTGGTATCAGTTGTTTCAAAGATTGGCTCTGGAACAGCAAAATCGTGGTAGTTAAAACGCGTACCATTTATCAAAAACTTGATAAACATCCAAGAAATATCATCTGTACTCCAAGTCAGAGTAACGGAAATATTGTTGTCTGTTACATTTTTTACAGAGTTGATACCTAAATTATGTAAACGGTAAATTATTGGATCTAAACTTGTTTGAATGTGCAGTTTTTGGTCAAAAGTTTTAGTGATTGCTTTTGTTTCCAATGCTTTATATTGAAAGTCAATAACAATTTTCTTTACATCATTTGTACTTTGAATTTCGCCTCTACCTGTGATTAGTCCCAGCAAATATGAAATATCGGGAGTTAAAAAATCGGATATTTTATTTTTGTTCATTTTAATTATCTCCTAACACAAATCCATTTGAAAATAACTCCCAGATAATTTCGTTATTGTTAAGTCTTTTGTCATATTGTTCATAACCATTTCTGCTATTGTTTTTTGCAATAGAAGATAAACATGGCGGGATTGTGTTGTCAGAAATAAAGTAAATACGAAGTTCTATTCCCCACTTATTATTAGGGGCTGCATTTTGAGACCAAACATAATACGGGTATGTCGAAGAATTAATAGGAACAGATCGTCCCGTTAGCGTTTTATATTTTGTATCAAATCGGTTTTTGTCTTTATGTCGCATTTCTACTTCTATCCATATTTTATTTAATCTACTTATAGATTTGAAATAATCAATAATTGATTTTAATTCTTGTGATGTCATAATTATATCTTTCTGAAAATCAATAAATATTCGTGAACTTTATTGACAATAAATTTATAAGGATAGCCCAAAGGACGCATATTATTATATTCGGGTTGTCTATCCCAAATTATAATATCTTCTAAACTAAAACCAACTTCTTTTGCAATATTTGCAGTATCCGAATGTAATGGAAAAAACTTGTCTTTTTTTCTCAAGTCCATAACATTAACAATAAAATAAGATTTGTATTTCAGTACATTATGTACTTCTGCAAAAACAAGTTTCAAGTTTTCTAAAAATTTATTGTAATCTTTAATGTTTCCCAAATCATCTTTAGAATTGGAATAATTAATATTATCTTTGTAATCAGCAGACCTTTTTTGATTGAGTATATCCCAATATGGTGGAGAAGTTATACATAAATCGACACTTTCGTTTTCCATTTTTTGAGAAAAAAATCGACTGTCATAAATTAAATATTTGTTTTTTATATTTTCAATTTCCAAATTATAAGACTTTGTTGCTCTTTTGAGAAACAACTTTTTGTAATTTTCGTTCAAATCAATTCCAATAACATCTTTTCCTTTTTGCAATCCCGAAATCAGTGTAGTTCCAGACCCTGCAAAACAATCAAGAATTAATGCGTTTTCGGGGGGACAAAAAGTGTCAATCAACTTATCAATCAGCTTGATATTGAAAATTGCAGGGTGTTTCAATTTTTTTTCTTCTTCGGTTTTGCCTAAGTCTCGCCAAATACTGAATGAGTTTTGCAACCACTCTTTACCTGTGAGGCTATTTGTTTTATTTACCATTTTTCTGGGTTTAACTTCAAAAAGGTATTCCACCGTTTTTTGCGGGTCACCTTTTGTTTGATTTATACTTTTGTATCTTTTGTGAACTTCGCAGTGAATGTTTAATTCGCCAATTTTTTTCAATGTTTGTTCTATTGCATGTGTCGGTATAATCCCCTCGTTACTGTAACTTAGCAATACGCATTTTGATTTTGTCGAACTTAGAATTAAATCTTCTAATGCATTAAATGCCTTTGTCTTAGAAGCATAATCGGATTTTTGGTGGTCGTATTTTCTCATACCTGTTTCGCCGTATATTTCAGGTTTTTTTTCAAACCAACCCTCTGCTATTAGTTCCAATAGAAAATAATTCGAAGCGTATTGTCGGGAATTATACGGTGGGTCTAAATATAAAATATCGGGGGTTATTTCTTTAACTAATTTATTTGCATCTTGTTTATATGCTTTGTTTGGGTTTTTACTCTCGATAATTTCAACTTGTTGCAAAGTCAGAGGATTTAATGCTCTTTTGTCCCAAGTTTTTAAATAAGCAGCGTAAGTTCCTGGCACATTGCTAACCAAATTGATTGCACGCATTAACGAGGTTATCAAATAATAATATTCCAACTCTGAGATAATATCATTTTTTTTCCACTCATAAAATAACGTCCTATTTGTGTCAATTTTTAATGCGTTTGCATCAGTAAAATACATTCTATGGCCATTAGGGCAGTAGTTTTTATATATAAATCCTTCAGTGAAATTTTTATTATTGTTCAGATAATCAAAAATATCTTGATTATCTTTAGCCTTTAATTCTCGTTTTAGTTTTTTAAAGGTAGGTTGTTCATTAAGTTCAATAAAAGTTTTAGAAAGTGCATAAGAAAATTCAAGATTATCATTTGCAATAACGGTATAACCCATTTTTTTAAAATGCCGTCCCACTGAGGAAGTTCCTGAAAACAAATCCACAAAATTAGATGTTCCATTGATACCTGTGTTTTTTACAACTTGTTCAATGAAAGGTAATAATTTTGTCTTATTTCCGTAATATCGCATAATAATTTTATAAGGTTATAATAAAAACGTAAAGTTACAATTTTTATTTGAATAAAAATTCTTTAATTGGTATTGTTTTAATTTCTTGTTATTCTGCATTATCTCTCGCAAATGTTGCCTAACGGTTTTCGGCTTGCCGCAGTGGCGGATTTTTAGCACTAAAGTTCAATAGTAGCACTGCACTTCGATTAACCACAAAAGTGTCATAGAAGCACGTCACCCGCCATTGCGGCAAGCCGATGTTGTGCGTATGTGCTTTTATTTCGCTGTCCAATGATATGTCCCAAAAGTGTTCATACTTGCAATTAGGTTTTGAATTTCTAATGGTTTTTTCCAGTTCCTATGTATCATTCGATGGCAATTAGAGCAAACAGGAATTAAATTCTTTACTGCTGCTGCTAATGTATTTTGCAAATCTTCATCTTCGTAAGTAAAAATTGGCTTGGTATGATGTATTTCGATAAATCCTTTACCAATTTCTTCACCATAAAAGTCGCCAAAATTGAAAGAACAACAATTGCAACTGATTTTATTACATACTGAAAAATAATCAATTGCAAAATCTCTTAATTTTTTTGACCGTTCATAAATTGCAACTTCAGTAATTTTTTTCAAACCTTCTGAAATAACTATGTTCTCATCAAATGGTTGAATTATTCTTTCCTCACTTTCTATTTTCTTTAAATTTTCTTTGATGTCACCATAGTCAAAATCATTAGATAGAAGATAATTTAACTCAAATCTGTGGTCAAAGAGATATCGTTTCCCTTTATCTGTAATAAATAGATTACTGCCAGATTTTGCATCTCTATCTATAAAGCCATTTTGAACAAATGACCTTGTTTTTGCAGTAAGATTTCTTACTATTTGAGAAAAATAATCATCGTTTCTACCTGCGAGTAATTCCAGGTCATCGCCTGATGGTTTTAATATTTCTCTAAGTAATCTCGATAATTCTGACGTGTTGATATTGCCGTCATTTATACTTATTAAATATAATGCTGGCAAGTATAAATCGTTTTCAAATATTCTGTTATTCATTAATAGTTTGTTATCATTAAATGTTCTGTATCTCTGTCATTACGGTTCATAAAACTTACATTATACGATTTGTCAAAGAATTTAATATTAATTTTAGGTTTATTATATAAATCAAAAATGAATGGAGTGTTTTTAATTACCAGCATCCAATTACAATTCACTTCATTTATTAAAAAGTCTGCAAGTCTTTTTTGGTCATTTGAGTTAAATTCATTTTGGTCGTATGTGCTAAATTCAGTATCATATGGTGGGTCTAAGAAAATAAAGTCGTTTTCATTCAATTCTTTGTCTTTGAAAAACAAATGAAAATCATTGCACTCAATAGTCGTGTTTCTTAATCTTTCTTGAACAGGTTCGCTTGATATGTAATTTAATTTTTTATCAAGTGAATTATTGTTGTATCCAATTCCGCCATATGGCACGTTAAAATCACCGTTTGAGTTGTAACGAAACATACCACTGTAAGTGTAATTTCTGATAAAGAAATAAATACTACTGTAAATAAATGAGTTGATATTGTATTTAGTTGGCTTGTTGTATAATTGCCTAAAATACATATAGAAAGAACTTTTTAAAGCAGTCAGGATATTTAAGTCAACATCTTCATCAGAAAGCAAACCTTTTTCTAATTCAATTTTCCTCATTCGAGTCATCTTGCGAAAAACATTAATATTCAGTTCTTTCAAGTAAAATTTAAAATCGAAATTAAAAGTGTTGGTAAGCGGATTTGTGAAATCTTGTTCGAGTGTTTTAATAATATTCTCAACTTCTACTTTAAGTTTGAAGTTTTTGTCATTTCTGAGGTTTGTAAATGCATCTACTAAAACACTTTTATTTCTTTCATAAATTTCGTCAAGTAGTTTCCAGTATTCATCTATTGTTGATAATGATTGAAATAACTCGTTATTATTATCTGATTTAATGTTTTTGTAGAGGTCAACCAAGTCTTTCGACTTGTCATTTATATAATAGTGACTTGCATTGTTGATTGCGAAATATACAGCACCACCACCAATAAACGGCTCGTAATAATTATTTATGTAATTGGGTAGATTCGGAATAATTACTTTTAATTCCTTTGATTTACCCCCAGGCCATTTTAAAAATGGTTTTAATTCTATGTCTATTGTTTCAATCATTGCTTGTCTCAATTAGGCGTTTTTTTGATGCATTAAAATATAATTCTTCTAACTCAATTCCAACAAATTTTCTGTTTAGTTTTAAAGATGCAACACCAGTCGAAGCAACTCCCATAAATGGGTCAAATACTGTGTCGCCTTCGTTAGAAGCTGTTTTTACAATGTGTTTTAAAAGCGATAATGGTTTTTGAGTCGGGTGTTTAGGGTCTTTAAGCCTTTCGGGTCCTGAACAAATTGGTGATTCAAAGAAATTGTGCATTTCTTTTTGATTTGTAAAATTCCATTTGTGTTTTTTATTCCAACAACAAAGGATAATCTCGCAACTATTCAAAAATCCATTTTTAAAGAATTTTGGTGTAGGATTGGTTTTATGCCAAACCATAAAATTTGTTGCATCAAATTTATGGTCTAAAGCGTCATACCATTTCCCTATGAGATTATAACTACAAAAGACAAATAAGTTTCCATCAGGTTTTAATACTCTTACAAATTCATCAGCGATTTTAGATGGTTCTAAATCTTTCTTATCCCAATCTGCAATATCATTATTTACATCTTCTCTCCAGTCAAACTTGATATTGCCAGTTGAATGTTTAGCTAAATTGTATGGCGGGTCTGTCAATATTAAATCAACAGAATTTGTTTTTACTTCTTTGATAAGTTCAAAACAGTCACCTTGGATAATTGAAAATTTGTCTGTTTTCATATTAGTCGAGATACTTTGCTTTGATTTTATCTAAAGCGTCTTTTATGATATGTGCATTCTTCTTGTATTCGTCAATTACAATGTCATACCCTTTATCTGATTTGCAAATAAAATCCCAGAAGTCTTTTCCGATTAATAATTCTTCTTGTGAAAAAAACTGCTTTACACGTCCTTGAGTCCAAGGTTTTCCCTCTCCATAACGATTATAAGCAGTAGCGAAATAGCATTTAATTTTTGCTTCTTTTCCAAGGACATTTGATAAAATTGCATATTGCTCAAACAATGCTTCTTTTTCTGAACGAGCCTTTTTATTGTCTAAGTCGCCACCAATTTTAAGTTCAATTAGAAAGTGTTCGTTTTTTTCTTTGTCAAACAAGTAATAATCGCTAACGTGAACCTTTGTTTGAAAATTTTCAGGTTTGTTGATTTCTCGAAGCAGTAAATAGTCGTCTGCACTTACCTTTTTTGGGTTTTGAGTGTTTTTATAAGCTTCTAATAGTTCAGCAATTTTTGAAGTTTGTTCTGGATATAAAGGGCCATTTACACTATTTGTCACTTCGTAGAAAAAACTACCAATACTTACAGCTAATGTTTCAAGCATATTGCCGAGTGAACTGTCAAAGGAACGAACTAAAGCAGTATAATACTGTATCTCTTCTCCTAAAGCAGCAATAAAAACATTATGAATTTTCATATTTAGCGTTCCGTCTGGATTGTCAAATTCGCTAATATGTCTTTCACTAAAAGTCTGAGCAAACGTTATTACGTTTGATTTTACAAGCTCTCTTATTGCCTTTTCACTTGATATTTGTCTGTCCATATTTTTTGGTCGTAAAGTTATTGTTTTAAAGTTGTTAATTTGTCGTTAGCACTGTCTTTTTAGCATTACGCACAACGTTTCGCAGCTACCCGAAGGTGGCGATTTCGAAGCACTTCACTGTCAACCAAGTAGAAACTTTCATAGAAGCACAAAGCTTGATTTAACCACTGAATCGCCACTTTTGGGTAGGTGCTGTTGGCAGTAGTTTTTCAGTCTAATGAATATACGTTGTAAACCCATTTCATGTCATTATAATCAACGTACAATTGATTTCTATCATTTTGGGAAATCAGTTTGACAAGTCTTATTCTACATGTCAACCCATCTTTATCAACACAATAAAGTGATAGTGTCTTATCTCCATCATTGTCATATGATTCACCTTCATTTTCTGCTACATCATAGACTTGTGTTTCCTTAGAGTAAATTGTAATTCGATCTTTGGATAAGTCAATTGTAATCAGAACAGTTGTTTCTTTCCATTCTGACCATTCGCTCCATCGGTAATCATTAACTTTATACTTATAAGCGAGAGAGGTTGATTTCAATTTGTAAACTTGTCCAAACGAGGATAAACTGAAAGCCAAAAATAAAATGGCTGTTGCTAAAAATGATTTAGTTACTGTTTTCATATTTCTTGCTTTTAAAATTACTGCCAACGTTTAAGTAT
>Ga0116141_10005584_pt1 | contig 10511 bp, 8 predicted proteins | sample AD_UKC097_MetaG_FD_89744 | JGI IMG/M metagenome (GOLD analysis project Ga0116141, IMG submission 89744) | Active sludge microbial communities of municipal wastewater-treating anaerobic digesters from USA - AD_UKC097_MetaG | ecosystem: Engineered > Bioreactor > Anaerobic > Digestate | place: USA... | reverse complement strand
GTCGGAACTTACCTGACAAGGAACTTCGCTACCTTAGGACCGTCATAGTTACGGCCGCCGTTTACCGGGGCTTCAGTTAGGAGCTTCACTCCCGAAGGAACTGACCCATCCCCTTAACCTTCCGGCACCGAGCAGGCGTCATTCTCTATACATCCTCTTTGAGAGTTAGCAGAGAACTGTGTTTTTGATAAACAGTCGCTAGAGCCACTTTTCTGTGCCCTCAGCCCACATCTAATGAATTAAACGTGTCTGGAGGGTCCCCTTATCGCGAACTTACGGGGTCAATTTGCCTAGTTCCTTAAGGACCGTTCTCTCGAGCGCCTGAGGATATTCTCCTCGCCTACCTGTGTCAGTTTTAGTACGGTCACGCCACCTTCAACCTACAGCCGCTGTTTCTCGGCATCCTCGCCAAGTACTTCGGTATCCTAATTTGACCTCGCCCTTGCGGGACCCGCACGACTACTCACGGGATACTCTTGGAAGATGCGTCACGACCTTCGTCCGGTGACATGGTGCAGGAATATTAACCTGCTGCCCATCGTCTACGCCTTTCAGCCTCAACTAAGGGGCCGACTAACCCTGGGCGGATGTCCCTTCCCCAGGAAACCTTAGGCTTTCGGCGAACAGGATTCTCACCTGTTTTATCGTTACTCATGCCGGCATAATCACTAGCAGCCGCTCCACGGCTCGTTACCGTACCGCTTCAATGCTGACTGCTACGCTCTCCTACCACTGGAAGGTCGACGCATCGACCGACCAATCCGCAGCTTCGGTGTTCGGCTTATTCCCGTTCATTATCGGCGCCAAACTGCTCGACCAGTAAGCTATTACGCACTTTTTAAATGGTGGCTGCTTCTAAGCCAACATCCTGGCTGTCACAGCAATTCAACTTCCTTAAGAACTTAGCAGAACTTCGGGACCTTAGCTGGCGATCAGGGTTGTTTCCCTCTTGACCACGGACGTTATCGCTCGCAGTCTTACTCCCGAGATAAACGCTACGGTATTCGGAGTTTGGTTGAGGTAGGTAGACTGGTGGTCCCCTATCCCCATTCAGTAGCTCTACCCCCGTAACGCAATCACTCGAGGCTAGCCCAAAAGCTATTTCGGAGAGAACGAGATATCTCCAAGTTTGATTAGACTTTCACTCCTCCCCACAGCTCATCCCCTAACTTTTCAACGTTAGTGAGTTCGGTCCTCCAGGGATTTTTACATCCCTTTCAACCTGGCCATGGGTAGATCACTTGGCTTCGCGTCGTACTACCTGCGACTGAATCGCCCTTTTAAGACTCGCTTTCGCTACGGCTCCGCACTTGAAGTGCTTAACCTTGCCACAGACAGTAACTCGCCGGCTCATTATGCAAAAGGCACGCCGTCACCCGTTATCCGCCCGAAGGCGGATCATAGGGCTCCGACCGCTTGTAGGTGTATGGTTTCAGGTCCTTTTAACTCCCCTAATAGGGGTTCTTTTCATCGTTCGCTCGCGCTACTTTCCACTATCGGTCGTCGAGGAGTACTTAGCCTTGGAGGATGGTCCCCCCAGCTTCACACAGAGTTTCACGAGCTCCGTGCTACTCTGGAACGCCAACACAAGGATTCGGTTTTCGCGTACAGGACTATCACCTTCTGTGGTCGAACTTTCCAGATCGTTCCACTAACCGGCACCTTGCCATGTCGACGCCCGCAACCCCAGGGAGCAAGCCCCCTGGTTTGGGCTGTTCCGCTTTCGCTCGCCGCTACTTACGGAGTCTCGGTTGATTTCTTTTCCTACAGGTACTGAGATGTTTCAGTTCCCTGCGTTCGCCCCGTACGGCCTATGCATTCAGCCGCAGGTACCGCCATCTGGTTGCCCAGTGACGATGGGTTGCCCCATTCGGAAATCCCGGGATTAACGGTTGCTCGACACCTGCCCCGGGCTTATCGCAGTCAGCCACGTCCTTCTTCGCCTCTCGACGCCAAGACATCCCCCATACACCCTTAGTAACTTGACCATATCAATCGATGATTGAACAGGTTCTCTCAAGTCGCCAAAGCGCTCATTGATTGTAGTTTTTCCCATCTTGTGATTTCGGAAAAACTTGCTTGGGAATTCATGAATTCCCAACGCATCCGCATCTGAACTTGTCAAAGATCCTCGCAGCTCGTCGCTGCTGGAAGCCAGTGATTCTACTGGCGGCTTTTTCCTTTGCAAGCAGCAAATTCACATTTTCTGCAAATTTTTTCTGCCTGCCCGGAGAGCCGTCTTTCGCCGTGTTCCGGCGAGGGCGGCCGCCCCGATCCTGACCTTCTCACACCCGGCCCCCGCACCTCACGCAGGCCAGTGGAGACGACCGGGATCGAACCGGCAACCTCTAGCTTGCAAAGCTAGCGCTCTCCCGATTGAGCTACGTCCCCAAGCCATTGACAATGGAGGATTGATGATTCGCCGCCAACCACCGTCAGGACTGCAGCCCGTTCAAGCCGCCCGACCCGCGAACCGATCATCAATCGACAATCATCAATAATCAATTCCGAAATGGGCCCGGGTAGATTTGAACTACCGACCTCACGCTTATCAGGCGTGCGCTCTAACCAACTGAGCTACGAGCCCATGCCACCTCCGCGGAAGCTCGAAATCCGAATGTCGACCCCGCCAGAGCGGGAACGCAAATTCGAAACCGCGGTACCGCCAGACTGTTCTCTTTCCCCGAACCTCGATTTCGTTTCGGGTTTCGTGCTTCGGATTTCTCCGAAGGCATTGGTTCGAAAGTCGGTTTATACCTGTTCACTTGATAGAGAGCAACAAAAAAACCGCTGCTTCTTACTACCAGCGGTTCCGGGACCTTCATACAGGTTCGCCGAACGGCAGTCAAAGCTCCGGCTTTCTATTCATCAGGAGGTGTTTCAAAACTTGTTCACCTTTCACAAGTGATGACCACGTCGTCCACTGATTCGGGCTATTCTACAGGCCTATCGGCACACCGTCAAGACCCTTTTAGCATTTTTCTCCCAAATGTGCCGTAACTCATTATACGCCCCGCCGCAGACCCAGGTTCTCCGGGCTCTACGCCGGAACCTCGGTTCCGTGCGGCAAATCCCCCTATCTTCATAGGGAATGCCCGTTCACGGGCCGCACACCCACCATTATATCGGACCCTAACTTTCCCGAGGCCGTTCACCGACCGCAGCGTACGCCAGTGCTCAGGGCCGTCAAAATGCTGCTGCAACGGCAGTATCTTCGACCGGCCACTATCGATGGGGCCCTGCACAGCCGGGCCATCTTGAAGCTCCTGGTCCAGCGGTTTCGTCGGCGGTGGCCGAACGTGCGGATCGTGTCTCGGGCGGCAGTGGGTTTTGTCGCTGGAAACTGATGCGATGGTGCGACCGACACGATGCGGGCTATATGATCGGCCTGGCTCGCAATCCGGTGCTGGAGAAGTTGGCCCAGCCCTGGACCGAAGCTTCGGCGACCCGGTTTGCCCCGACGAACGACAAGCAGCGGCTCTTCGGCGAGTACCTCTACGGCACCCAGACGTGGGACCGCCAGCGCCGGGTGATCGTCAAGGCCGAGCACCTGGAGCAGGGACCGAACACGCGATTCCTGGTGGCCAACCTGGCCGGGGAGCCGCAAGACTTGTATGATGCGCTCTACTGCGCACGAGGGGACGCCGAGAACCGGATCAGAGAGCAGCAGTTGGGACTGTTCGCCGACCGGACGAGTTGTCACGACTTCGTGGCCAACCAGTTTCGCGTGCTGCTGTCGGCGGCGGCGTACATCCTGCTGGATACCCTGCGTCGGCAAGCGCTGGCGGATACGGAGCCGGCCCATGCCCAGGTGGACACCATTCGTCTGAAGCTGCTCAAGATCGGAGCCAGAGTCGTCAGCTCGGTCCGGCGGGTCGTGATCCATCTGGCCGGAGGCTATCCGTTAAAAGACCTGTTTGCCCGGATCCTGGATCGCCTTCGTGCTGTGCCGACGAGTTCCCTGCCTTCGGGTTCACGCAAGCGACATCCCGGTGGCGGGTGGGGGAAAACAGGGAAAGGGTATGCGCCGAATTTGGCACACGCCCCCTATCGCGCACCACTATATCCAGAATAGGGCCACCCCGCAGAATTCCCGGCCCCGATGCAATATGCGGGTCAGGCGTGACAAAGACCTTCGACTCCGAAGCGAATGGAGTCTATAATTCATTCCCGCCCTCTTCGCGAGGGTCGTGATGGACACGGCGTTTCTGATCGACAGTAAGGAAGGGCAAATCATGAGACTCAGCGAACGATTCAGAGTGCAACCTGGCAGCAGGGTTCGACTGGCGAAGTGGGATCCGGACGATACGGCCGGCTTCGCCGACAAGGACGCCGTGCACGACAAGATGGAGAAGGATCTCAAGCGTCTCTCCGAGCTGGAATACGTGCTCTACGCGGAGAACAAGCGGTCCGTGCTGATCGTCCTGCAGGCCATGGACGCCGGGGGAAAAGACGGTGCGATCCGGCACATCACCAAGCCTCTGAATCCGCAAAGCTGCAAGGTGATCCCGTTCAAGACGCCGAGCGAGGAGGAATTGGCACATGATTTCCTCTGGCGCATCCACGACGCCGCTCCACGCAAAGGGGAGATCCGCATCTTCAACCCCTCCCACTACGAAGACGTGCTGATCGTACGAGTCCATGATTTCGTGCCGAAGTCGGTCTGGTCGAAACGCTACGAGCAGATCAACGTCTTCGAGAAGATTCTGGCCCGCAATGACACCCACATCCTGAAGTTCTATCTGCATATCAGCAAGGACGAGCAGTTGGAGCGGTTCCGGGACCGGCTGGAAGACCCGACCAAGCACTGGAAGATCAACCCCGCCGACTTCGAGGAAAGAAAACACTGGGGCAACTACGTGCGAGCCTACGAGACTGCGCTAAGCAAGTGCAGCACGCGGCACGCCCCGTGGTTCATCATCCCCGCCAACAAGAAGTGGTTTCGCAACTATGCCATCACGGAGATCCTCGTCGAGCACCTGTCGGCACTTCGCATGAAGTTCCCGAAACCGACGGCGGACGTGTCGCACATTGAGCTGAAGTGAACCCGCCACCCAGGCGGAGCATCCTGAGGACGACAGGCGTTCTGGCAGGCAGCGTCGCGTAGCAGGACGCGCGCGATTTTCTTCTACCCCTAACGGAATCGTGATATGTTCCTAATCCCAACCGGCATCCTGCGTGTAGTTTGATACGCTTGTCATCAGCGTCGTTTGTAATCGCAGTGGAGAACGGGGTGCAGATATGGTTAGGGCCTTGGATAGGGCCCCCTACCGGAACGTGAGCCTCTCGGAACCCACCTGGGGAGACCCCCCGATACGATCTCGGGACTCGAATGAGTGATACTGGCCTGTCCCCCGAAAACCTCACTTCTGACAAGGAGAGACGCTCAATCCTGCAAGGAGTGCTGTTCGCTTTCGAGCAGATGAGCGACAGAGACAACAGCCTGGAGTTCATGGCCCGTGGCGCACAGGCCATCAACAAGGCCAAGCACATTCTCGGCGGCGGCGTCGCAGGCTCCGCGTCGCAGGCCGGTTCGCGGTGCGTGCGGTCCTTCACAGGCTCGACTCCCATCACAAGCCTGCCGGACCTGTTTCCGGAAACCGGGCGGCGCCACATACGGCACGGCGATCACCGCACGGATGTCGCGCGCCTTCTCCAGAATGTGGCGGACCTGATTGGCGCAGAGGTCGCCGCTGCCCTCCGTCACACCAGGCATTGCGATAGTCTCCGAACGGTGGGACCTTGTCCTGATCCTCGCTGAGACCGGCGGCAGATTGTAGTGGCGTCAGATGTGTATCTACTCGGGACCGCCGGTCGTTCGATGTGAGGGCTTGCAGGCCGAGGCATTGAGATCGGCGGAACCTCCGACTCGTTCCACTGCGCCTACAGGTAGTTCACTGGCACCGGCGCGATTGTCGCCCGCATCGACAACGCAGGCCCGCTGGCGATCTCCGGCGGCACGGCCACACCTGAAGACGACAAGCACGCGATCATTTCACACGCAGCATGGTTTTCTGCAAATCCTGATCCCGCGAGGAGTTGCCGACCATGATCTCGAATTCGCCGGGTTCGACCACGTGTTTCATGTCGATGTCGTAGAACGCCAAGTGCTCCGGCGTGATTTCCAGCGAGACCGTCCTCGTCTCGCCCGGCGCCAGGGTGATCCGCTGGAAGCCCTTCAGCTCTTTGACCGGCCGCGTCACTGAGCTGACCTTGTCCCGGATGTACATCTGCACGACTTCATCGCCGGCACGGGGGCCCGTATTGGTCACATCGACCCGGACCGCCGTGGATTCGTCCTTGCCGATGACGGACCTCTTCAGACGGGGCCTGCCGAACTGGAACTGGGTGTAGCTCAGTCCGAAGCCGAACGCGTACAACGGCGTCACATCATCGAACAGGTATCCACGCCGGGCGGCGGGCTTGTGATTGTAGTAGGCGGGAATGTGGCCGACGGAACGGGGGATGGTGATGGGGAGCTTGCCGCCGGGGTTGATGTCGCCAAAGAGGGCTTCGGCCATCGCCCGGCCGGTCTCCTGGCCCAGATACCAGCACTCGAAAATGGCCGCCGCTCTGGCAGCAAGGTTGCGAACGGAAATGGGCCGGCCGTTGAAGAGGACCGCGATCATCGGCTTGCCCGTGGCGGCCACGGCGTCGACCAACTCATCCTGCATGCCAACCAGGTCGAGTGAGGCGCGGTCGCCCAAATGGTTCAACGCCCAGGCTTCCCGCGACGTCTGCTCGTTGTCGCCGATTGCCAGGACCACGATGTCGGCCCGTTGCGCGATCTTGACCGCCTCGGCGATGCTCTTGCGGTCTTGTTCCGGATTGCTCGGTGTGACCTCGTCCTGCTGCCAGGACCCGCCAATCGTGATCTTGCAGCCCTCATGATAAAGGACGTTGATTGACGAGCCGACGCGATCCCGGATGCCCTGCAACAGCGTGGTGTAATGCCTGGGCACGCCGCTGTAGCCGCCCAGCATTTGGCGGTCGGCGTTCGGACCGATGACGGCGATCGTCCGGATCCGGCGTGGATCCAGTGGAGCCAGGCCGTCATCGTTCTTGAGCAGCGTGATCGTCTCGCGCGCCGCCTGGAGGGCCAACTCGCGATGGGCTTCGCAGCCAACGAGCCGCTCGGCAGCCGCCGGGTCTACGTAGGGGTCCTCGAACAACCCCAGCCGGAACTTCCAGGCCAGCATCGGCGCCACGAGCTCGTCGATCAGCGACTCTTTCAGAACCCCCTTGCGGACAAGTTCGACGATGTACGGGTAGCAGTCGGGATCGGGGAGTTCGATATTGACGCCCGCCTGAACCGCGAGCGCCGCCGCCTGGGGACGGTCCTCGGCCAGATGGTTGCCGAATAGCTCCGGCCTTTCGTGCAACTCGCGGATGGCGAAATAGTCCGAAACGACGTATCCCTTGAATTTCCACTCCTTGCGCAGGACGTCGCACAGCAGCCACTTGTTGGCGTGGGAGGGCACGCCGTCGATTTCATTGTAGGAGGCCATGACGCTGATGGCGCCGCCCTTCTCCAGAGCCTCCTTGAACGGGTACAGAAAGACTTCGCGCAGAATGCGTTCCGACACGTTCACGGGGGCGCAGTTCGTCCCGGACTCCGGCTGGCCATGAGCGGCGAAGTGCTTGAGCGTGGCGATGACGTGCCTCTTGTCCAGGAACGTCGCGTCGCCCTGGAATCCCCGTACGGCGGCGATCCCCAGGCGGGAGACCAGGTACGGGTCTTCGCCGAAGGTTTCCTCGACCCGTCCCCACCGCGGCTCGCGGGCCACGTCCACCACGGGCGTCAGCGCCTGGTGCGTGCCTCGCGCCCGGGCCTCCTCGGCCGTCACCTCGAACAACCGGCGTACGAGTTCGGGATCGAACGTAGCGCCCAGTCCGATGGGCTGAGGGAAGCTCGTCCCGTCGATGGCGGCGTGGCCATGCAGGCATTCCTCGTGGAAGACGACCGGGATGCCCAGGCGGGTGCTCTCGACGAAGAACCTCTGAATGTCGTTGGTCAGTTCCGCCATTTCTCGGGCGTTGCGGCCGCCGCCGGCGTCGCTGGGCCGCCCGACCTGACCGAGGCCGGCACGGTCTCTGAAATGGCTCTTGGCTTTCTCCGGGTCGAACCGACCCATCTCGTCGACCAGCGTATTGCTCTTCTGCTGCCAGATGCAGAGCATCTGTGCGACCTTTTCCTTCAACGTCATGCGCGACAGCAGGTCTTTGACGCGACGCTCGACGGAAAGCTTCGGATTGCGATAGGCAGGCTCTGGTTGGGACTTTCGTTTAGGTTTCACGAGGACTCCTCTTCGATAGGATCAACTGCTCAGAACTGTTTTCGACGCGCGATCAGTTCGGACTCCACCTGGGCCATCCGGGACTTGTTGAGCGGATAGAAGAACATGAAGATCATCCCCAACAAGGCGAAGACGGCGGGGTAGATGCTCGTGACCATCCGTATGCCCAGCAGTCCTTGGGCCGTCTGTTCCTGATTGGCCACGAAGCCGCACGCATCCAAGATCCACGCCAAAGCCGAGACGCCCAGGGCGATCCCCATCTTCAGCGCGAACAGGGAGGCCGCCATGACCAGGGCCGTCGCGCGACGGCCCTTTTTCCATTCACCGTAGTCCGCCGCATCTGTGTAGATGGACCACTGCAATACGGACACAGGTCCGACCGAGAAGGAAGTGATAATCTGAAGAACGAACATGAGGACGATGTTCTGCGGCCCGAGGAGGTAGATGGCCGCCGAAGAAACACCGGCGACGCCCAAGAAGAGCGCATATGCGAGAGACTTGCCCACCATCTTGCTGATCCGAGTGGTGAGCAGGACCCCGAGAATCGTTGCCGCGGTCCCGGCCACCAGGAACGCGGAGAGCAGCTTCTCATAGGAAACCAGGCCGAAAGAGAGGACCTCCTGCCCCTTGACGAAGTACTTGAAGTAGTATGCGATGGCCCCTCCTCGCATGCAGATGTAGATGAGCTGAAAGACCGTTGCGCTCCCGATCAGCACCCAAGGCACATTCGTGAACAGGTCGGCCAGGTCCTGCTTCAGCGAGGTCTTCTGCCCCTTCGGAGGATGCACGCGCTCTTTCGTCGTGGCGAAGGTGACAAAGAGCAGGATTACCGCCAGCGCGGACAGGACTGTCATGGCCCACTGCCACCCCACGGCCGCATTGCCCTGCCCAAACCACGCGACCATTCTCAGGACGGAGTACTGGACCAGCAAGGTGGCAAGAAAGGCGGCGAAGAATCGGAAGGATGACAGAACGGTGCGCTCGTCGGAGTTCGGCGTCATCACGCCCATCAGCGCCGAATAGGGCACGTTGACAACCGTATAGGCCATCATGAGCAGGGTGTAAGTCACGTATGCGTAGATCAGTTTGCCCGTGGGGCTGAAATCGGGTGTCGTGAACGTCATCACGCCGAGTACGCCGAACGGTATGGCGAACCACAGCAGATAGGGCCGGAATTTCCCCCACCGCGTTTCAGTGCGGTCGGCGATCATACCCATCATCGGATCGTTGACCGCGTCCCAGATTTTGGTGATCAGGAACATCAACGCCACCGACCCGGCGGACAGACCGAACACGTCCGTGTAGAAGATCGTGATGAACAAGATGAAAGTCTGAAAGAAGATGTTGGACGCAGCATCACCAAGGCTGAATCCGACCTTCTCCACAACAGAGAGTCTCTGCGATCCACCTCGCCGGTTGACGGAGGTCTCACCCAGGCCGCAGTCGGCCGGCCCCCCGATGGAAGGCTTCTGTGATTCGTCGCTCATGTCCAACTCCTTTTCGAGGCTGCATCGTTCCTTAAACGCACGGACCTTTCGGTAACGGACATCAGTTGTGTGCAAACATGCCCCGCGTCGCGGCTCGGAAGCCGCCGCGACCGGTGACGCCAGGGGCGCCGGAGCCCCCCTGCATCTGTACCGAACATGCCGTGGCGGCGTCCAACAAGGCACGAGCCAGGAGTATCACAACTGTCTCGTCTGTCATTATGAAGCTCCCAACACACCAAACGTCAAGACCCCATCATTCGGTCTTGAAGCAAACGGCCCGCCTGCCACGGTCTGGCCGGTGGACTTCCACTGGAGCGGCGTGGCAAGGGACAGCTTGGGAGCCCCCACAGCAACAGCCGCCGGCGCAGCGGACACAAGCCCATCACTGACGTGATAGTAATCGAAGTCCGCGAATCCGCCTGCGCTCCTGGTCGCGAAGTTGAATAATCCGAAGCGGTAGCCCATGAAATGCGGCAGGGTGTAGGCCATCTGCAAGGTCGTACCGATCTTCGTCCATGTCTTCCCGTCCAAGCTGTAGTGGAAGTATGCCCTGTCCGCACGATTCCTGAAGTCGCAGTCAATCCTGAGATACACGGTTTCCTGCTCGATCCCAATCCTCTCAATCTCGTTGGGCACATTGGATTGGGCACTCACCATGACGATCGATTTGCTGTCGCCTTCCATCTTGACGCCGACAAACCCGTATCTCCTTTGCAGGGCGATCAGG
>Ga0116141_10005582_pt1 | contig 10514 bp, 3 predicted proteins | sample AD_UKC097_MetaG_FD_89744 | JGI IMG/M metagenome (GOLD analysis project Ga0116141, IMG submission 89744) | Active sludge microbial communities of municipal wastewater-treating anaerobic digesters from USA - AD_UKC097_MetaG | ecosystem: Engineered > Bioreactor > Anaerobic > Digestate | place: USA... | reverse complement strand
CCGATGATGACAGATTTCGACAAGGAGAAAGCCATAAGGTATATGCTTGAGTTCACGAGAAAGGTGGATATGCATGACCTTTATGTGGACGTGTACGCGGATGTGCTGATAATTGACTACAGGGGACTTATCCCGTGCAATATAGTGGCAATAGAACAAGTCAAGGACGAAAAAACAGGCCTTTGCATGAGAGCGATGCTTGGTTCTTTCAACGAGCATGGTGAGGAGAGAGAACCGTCGTTCAAGGTCAAGGGGTCAGTCATCTTCTGCTCCATGAGGGAGGGTATTGTAAAAATAGCAGGCAAAGGTCTTCCTGTCGACGATGATGGGTTCCCGATGGTGCCTGAGGATGACCTTTACCTGAAGACCTTGGAATCGTACATAAAGGAGAACATGTTCACTGTTCTGTTCGACCTCGGCAAAATAGCCAAGAACGTTCTTGACAACGCCAAACAGGACTATTGCTTCAATGTGGCGCAGCTGTCAAGCAGGCTTTCGATACCTGACATCAACGAGATGGAGTCCATAGTAAGGGGCAACAGGATGGTTGTCGACGACGACGAGTTCAGCAGGGGCTTCTCCAAGCTCGGCAATAAGGAATACAGAAAACATTTCTGATCATGAGAAAGTGGAAGCAGACATTCAAGGTGCAGGGTATGTCACAGGACAATGCACCGTCAATAGAGACAGACGAGAGGTCAGAGTCTGTCAAGGCATATGAGATAAGAAACATGAGGCTGAGTGACAGCGGCAACGGCAACACCATGGCCCTTACCAATGAAAAAGGAACCATGCCTGTCATGATAAACGACATATATGAGCTTGACGGAGTGCCGCTAGGAACAGCGTCGGTTGGAGGCTATCTTGTCGTGTTCGCCAAATCCGACAGCTATGACTTCATCTACAGGCTGAAAAAGACGGAAGAGGGGTCGTTTGAGGCGGTTACCATAGCTCAGGGCTATTTCAATTTCGAGGACAGGATAGAGACGATAAGCTACTATGAGAACGAAAAGCTTCTCAAAGTCTATTGGATAGACGGCAAGAACTGCATGAGGGTGATGAACATTCTTTCGGACGAGATATACGAATCTGCGAAAAGGTTCGACTCTGTACCCGAATGTGTCGGTCACGGAGAGTCTGTCGTGATAACCAAGGAGCTCAACACACAGGGAGTGTTCTCTCCAGGCACTGTGCAGTATTTCTTCACGTACTCCAACAAATACCTGGCGGAGAGCAATATCTTCTACCAGAGCCAGCTTTTCTACTGCAACTCCAACAACAAGACAGGCGACGCTCCTGACAGCGTGTCGACATGCTCGTTCAGGATAGACCTTTCTTCGCTTGACACCGATTTCGGATATGTCAACTGCTATTCGCTTGCCAGACCGTCAGAAGGGGCATCACCTTCGGTAAGACTTGTCAAACGCATAAAGATACCTGAGTCGGGAGAAGTGACTTTCGTTGACACCAACACCAACTCCGAGATGTACGATTTCACGGAGCTCGCGTCACACACCAACGTGGCTCTCATACCTGACACTTTCGCCGTCAAAGCCAACACCATGTTCGTCGGCAATGTCAGGAACGCGAGCCTTGAGATTCCGTTCACCCATTCGGACATGAGATCCGCCTTCAAGAACGCTGGATTCTTCCTCAAAGAGCCAGCCTTCAACACTGTCATGAGAGGACATTACGCCAACACCAACCAGCTTTCAGGAGACAACAGGCAGACCACCACGTTCAAGACAAGGGAAAAGTACAGGTTCGGGATACAGTTCCAGCACAAAAGGGGCTATTGGAGCGAGGTTTTTTGGGTTGGCGATTATGGTAATGGATGCGACGGAGAACCTCTCTCTGTGAAACCGAAACTGGGCAAAACGGGAGTGTTGGGAAAAATAAACCTTCCAGCTTTTTGTGGTGATATAGACAGCTCGATAGTGAACGCGATGATGGACAACGGCTATGTGAGGATAAGACCTGTAGTCGTGTATCCTGATGAGAACGACCGCGAGGTGATATGCCAGGGGGTTGTCAACCCGACGGTGTTCAACTATGAGAAAAGAAACGGAAACAACATATATTCACAGGCAAGCTGGTTCTTCAGACCGGAGGACGTGACCCAGGCAATAAGCGACACTGACGGAGGCAATTTCAGCTCCGAGTCATACGCCAGGGATCCTGACGGAACACTGAAAATGGTTCTTCAATACGAGCATTACAGATGTCTTCCTGACCACTCGCACTATAACGCGGAGATTCAGTGCAACGTGTGCCACACGCCGTACTTCAACTCAGTGTTCTTTGACAAGGCAAACACAGACAGCAAGAAGAAGACAGATATGTTCTTCAAGGACTCTTTCTTTGTGGACAGAAGCGTCTTCACATTCAATTCGCCTGACATAGATGTCGAGGGCAGGTTCGGTCACGGACAGAAACTCGGCTACAAGTTCCGTGTGGTCGGCTGCATAACGATGGACGCGTCTGTCGGAGGATACAGGGTCATTGAGCCGTCCGTGACAAACACGTTCAGGGACGACCCTTTCAGCACAGCAAGCGGACTTGTCAACGGAAAAGTCTACCAGCATATAAGGAAGATGGACGGAGGTCTTAACGGAAACCCTCTTGCATCATTCCTCATGTGGTCTGACGAGATGACAGAGCCAAACGACAACAGAAGTAATCCTGAAGGAGGGTCAGGAGACAAGAGGCAGTATTACGAGTACGGTTTCATGGCATATCCGTGGCACAGGGACGGATGCCTCAACAACAACAACGCCAAAAAGGGAACCAACGTGTCAGGCTCGTTCAAAAGCAAGATACTGGCTAACATGAGGTTCTCCGAGAACACCGAGTACATGGAAGAAGCCATAGACGTGCAGCTTGAGGACTCGGTCAGCTGGAACGACATGTCTGACAATCCTGTAGGACTGATGGAGGACGGAGCTCTCAGACTGTACAGCGGAAGTGTGGATGATGTTGTGACATACGGACTCGGTGACTATGCCGGAGGACAGCTTGACGCACGCAATGTGATAGGGGCGAAGGTCAACTCTTGCTTTTCAATTCTCAAGGAGATAGTCCTTCCTGGATTGACGTTCCTGCAGGTCAACGCGTATATCTCAGCTATAAACCCGATAACAGAGAAACAGGCTGTCGGATACAGGGGAGGAAGACACACCACACTTTTCAGAGTCTATTATGTCAAGATAGGAGACAAGTACAGATACATATTCGATGCCACAAACGAGAAGGGGCGTTTCCTTAGATACACCGGAGACAGCTACTATAGGGACAGTATAGAATGGGGATGGAATGACGACACCAAAGAGACAGCCTCAAGCCAAATCCAATACCCTGATGGTACAGGTCACTGGTTCTGCTACTACCTTGACAAGGATGACGCTGACATACAGCTAGGAACAACAGCCCAGATAATGAAGGGTGATGTGTATGCGAGATTCGCCATAAGCCAGGCTGACGGGGCGAATGTGCGTCTGCGTATATTGGGCAGATCAAGGAAAGGTTACGGACACAAGAAGGAGGATTATTATGTCTGGGTGACTGCAAGAGAACTTAGTTCTAAGCAGATGGGCTATCCTATCGTCTGCACAGGTCCGAACAGGGTGGAGGACAACATGTACGCCTCAAAGCTTACGGCAGCCGAAGCCAAGCTTGTGGACGGATGGAACTATTCGACAGGCAAAGAGGCGGTCATCATGAGATACTCGTCAACACCTCATTTCGTCTCATCAATAAAATCGTCAGGCACGGTGCAGAACATACTTCCTTCAATAAAGGACAGTTTCAATGTTTCCGACATCACAAGCATAGACCAGGATGTCGTGTATGAGTACCCTGAGCCTGAGATGACACAGGAGGAGGAAGCCAAATACGAGGAGCTGAAGGAGCAGTACGGAATAACGTCATCATCAACAGAGGAGGAACTGCAGACTTTCATTGAAGCGTGGAACGAGTGGATAGCAAGCCAGGATGACGGTTCTGGCGAGGATGATTCTGACGAGCCTGAGATAACATCAAGCTCAATACAGAAAGTGGCTGTTCTGTCTCCTTTCTGGGACAGCGAGAAGGCAATATCCGAGTTCAGACCGTCAGGCAACTTCAAGTCATACTGGACAGAAAACACCAACATAGACAAAGGCAAGTCGGTGATGCTGATAGGCGAGTACTACAAGGAGAACAGCAACAAGTTCGGAGGAGACTCGCAGGACGCAATAGAAAGGAACATATGGAAAGTCGGTGGCGAAGCGGTCGAGATGTCAAGGGACAACGACGTCCATGTCAGATGGACAGAGGGAGACACCTATTACCAGAGATATGACTGTGTCAAGACACTGCCGTATAACGATAACGACAAGAACCAGATTGTCGAATGTCTGTCATTCATGGTGGAGACAAGAATCAACATTGACGGAAGGTACGACAACAAACAAGGCATTCTAGACAACACCATACTGACGAAGGATAACGTCAACAGGATAAACACAGGCTATTCGCAGACAGACGGAGCGTTCACCTACTCGGCTTTCTCAGATGACAGCGTCAACGCTGACGAGCACCACAACGACATATTGTGGAGCGAGAGAAAGAATGACGGCGACATAGTGGACAAATGGACCAACATAAGCACCATGAACTCGATGCCGTCTGATAACGTGTACGGCAAGCTTGTCAAGCTGGTAAGCAACGGAGCTGGACTGTACGCCCTCAACGAATGCAGTGTCGGCAAGATCCTGTATAACGAGCAGGCGGCTGTTCAGGGGGACGGCAACACAGTCCTTTTCGGAATAAACAACGCGGTCAACGGAATAGTTATACTCACGAACAGCTACGGTTGCCAGAACAAATGGTCTGTGGTCGACTACGACAACTACATAGTGTTCACGGACAACAATGCCAAGACACAGCTGACAATATCTCAGGACGGAGTCAGGGACACAGCGACAGTCCTTGGAATGAGAAGCTGGTTCACGAAGAACAACGTCCACGGATCTGCGTTTTTCGACAAGGTCAACAGGGAGGTCATGTACGTTACCGACAACGACTGTCTGACTCTCGCCATGACAAGGTTCGGTCTTGCGTACACAGGACTGTTTGACTATGCTGGAGCTCTTGTGGAGAACCTTTCAGGCGACGTCATCCTTGTGACAAGCGGCAACGGCAAAACGAAGCTGTGGCTCAAGAACAAGGGCGCGAACAACATGTTCTTCGGAAAGAGGAAAGAGTACCATGTCACTGTGCTTGCGAACGCAGGAAGCACAATAGACAAGATATTCACCAATGTCGAGTTCAGGGCTACAACGACAATGGACGGAGAGGACACAGACCTTACGTTTGACACGCTGAGATGCTGGAACGAGTATCAGGACACAGAGGACGAGATGATTGTGCAGAAAGGCTATTATCCGGCTGACATCAAACGCAAGTTCAGAATATGGAGGGCTGTCATAGGCAGGGACAAGAGCAACCTGTCAGCAAGGGCTAACCTTGACAGAATAGTCAATCCGTGGGCTTATGTGACGCTGAAGAAAGCTTTCCCTGAATCTGAGGAGACAGTGCTCAACGACATTGAAATTATTTTCTATCTTTGCGATGACAAAACTTTCGGAAACGGGGAAGACAACAGAAAATAAAAGATTGAAGTATGGCTAACACGTATGACTACAAACAACTTATAAAGGACATGCCTGGAGACTTGGCAACCTCTCTCGGCGTCTTCATGGACAACAAGAGGACTAACGGATATGACGCATACGCGTCGTCTCTCGGAGGCAACGTGCAGAACGTCCTTTCAACTCCACTCTCGTCACAGAGCATAGCCGACATGTTCTCTTCTTACGGAGGCGTGTCGGCTCCTTCCTACAACGATGTCAGGGGTTCTTCCGCACTTGACCGTGTTCTTGGCACAATGCAGAGCGCGGCAGCAGGAGCGGCTTCAGGAATGAGCCACGGCAACTGGATGGAAGCGGCTATAAAGGCAGGGGTTAACACGGCGTCAGGTATAGCGGGATCAATAATAGGCAACAGGCAGGCGAGACGCACATACGGACGTCTCAATGAGCTTGCGACAAGCTACAACACACAAGCTAACGAGATAATGGACAACAAGACAGACGACTACAACAGAAACAAGGCTCTCAACGCATTAAGGTCGCTAGCCAACGGAGGATTCACCAACGGAGTAAGAACATTTGAGACAGGTGGCTCACACGAGAGCAACCCTTACGGAGGCATACAGGTCGGAACAGAGCCTGACGGCACAAGGGACATGGTGGAGCAGGGAGAGACAGAAGTGAGACTCGGCATGAACGATGACGGAACAATGACCGACTATGTCTTCTCTAACAACACGATGCCTGAGGCTCTGTGCAGGAAACACCATGTTAAGAAAGGGACTTCATTCTCGGAATGCGCCAAGCAGATACAGAAGGAAAGTGAGGAGAGACCCAACGACCCGATAGCTATCAACGGTCTCAAGGCAAGAATAGGTGCACTCATGGAGGACCAGGAGTCATTCAACAGAGCAAGAGAGGAAAGAGCTTTGGACCAAGCTTTGTCGTCAATGTCAGGCGAGGACAAGCTTGCCTTGCTTACAGCCATGTCTCAGGTGTTCAGACAACAGGAAGCTCAGCCGCAACAAGATATGGCAGATCAAAACCCAGAGCAGCAGAACACAGGATTCCAGCCGCAAGACATGGAACAGATGATGTACAGATGCGGAGGACGTGTGAAGAGGGCGAAAGAAGGTGATATTTTCCATCCAAAAGTGTACAGAACCGATCCTTATATTGACGATTTAGACAGCAGACACTACCTTATAAAAGAGCCGGAGCCGTACAACAACGGATATACTCCGTCCCCAGTGACAAGCTCAGACAAAGGTGATATTTTCCATCCAAAAGTGTACAGGACCGATCCGTATTATGACGCTTTAGACAGCAGACACTACCTTATAAAAGAGCCGGAGCCGTACAACAACGGATATACTCCGTTCCCCGTGACAAGCTTAGACATATCGCAGCAGAACGCTGTTGAATTTTTGAGAAACTACAACCGCTACAAGGAGAGTCCTGTCAACACAGCCATAACAGGTCTTGCTGACGAGAGAGATGACGACAGTCTTGACACAGTATTGCCTGAGCACAAGACATACTATAGGGACAACCTTCTTCGATATGCGACTCCTGCCATGAGCGCATACCAGTTTATAAAAACAATGGCGCAGAAGCCTGACTATTCAAGGGCGAACAAGCTCATAGACGCAGCCAACAGCCTTCCTTCAGTGTCATACAGACCGACAGGAACGCTCATGTCATACAGACCAGACGACACAAGAGCCGCAGCCAACGACATGAACGCCATGAACATGAGAAGACTTGCCATGCTCGCCGGAACAGGCAACAGACAGGCGGCTATGGCTGGAGTGCTCGCCAATAACATGCAGTACCAGAACGCCATGTCAAGGATGAACGAGGAGAACGCAAGAAGAAGGCTAGCTGAGATGAACGCTGTCATTTCGGCAAACAACGCTGTACAGGCGAACAACGCCAAAGAAGCCATGTCAGCCGAATCAGCCAACATAAGCAGGGCTCTTAACAGGGCAGGTCTTCTTGAAAAGGCATACAGGATGATGGACGCTTATGACAACGGACTGTCTGCGGCAAGGTCAGCGGCGACAAGCAATCTTACAGCCAACCTGCAGAATGTGGCTTTGCAGCGCTACAGGGACAAGATGCTTGAGCTTGAGGCTCTAGCCGGCAATTTCAGAACGCTCAACGACCCATTGAGGGATTACACCAACACAAGAACAAAAGCAAAAACAAGATAAGCCATGCCTAACATATACACATTAAACAACACGGTATACCAGCCTCTCGATTATGATGAGATGGTGGCTCCGCTCCTCAGGTACAAGCAGAACTATGACGAGCAGGCCAACGCCTTGTCCGAGATGCAGACCATGGCTGAGGCTCAGAGAAAGATAGCTGAGGCTGAGCGTGACCGTGACGAAGGATACACGTACAACATGTGGAGCAACTATCAGAACGACCTGCAGAGACTTGCCGACGACCTCGGTACCAACGGTATAAGCAACAGAACGGTGCCTTCAATGCTCAACATGAAGAAACGCTACTCAAGCGAGATACTGCCGATAGAGCAGGCTAACGCCAGAAGGGAGGCGATGAAGGAGTTTGAGCTCAAGAACCCTGACAGCATCTTCCAAAAGATGTCATCAGAACTTACGCTCAGGGACTTCATCCAGCATCCTGAGCTCAACTACCAGTTTGAGAAGAAATCGGACATATACAACAGAGCAAAGGACGCGGCGTCAGCCATAAGGGAATCCTTCAACACAGACAGAAGCACAGATTATCTGAAGAAGAAACTACCATTCATGTACGAGGCTGCAAGGCAGTCAGGAGCATCGGTACAGGACATACTGGATGTCATGGACGGCAAGGTGAGCACCAAGACAGCACAGCTTGTCGACGCTCTCGCCATGGACCTTTACAACGGCACAAACGTGTCCAAATGGAGCAACGACCCTCTTAACCCTGACAACGAGTACAAGGAACAGAAAAATATGGCTCTCGGCCTCATAAGGTCAGGCATACATCATGCTCTTGGCAATAGAACGTTCGACACACAATGGAACAAGTACGGCATGTGGCTGGCTGAGGAGAACGAGAAAGCCAAACGTGAGGCTGCTAAGAAAGCCGAAGAGGAAGGTACTGACGCCCCTTACTCGTCAAAGTACGGAACTGCGACATGGAGGATAGGCACAAACAACCAGTCGGAGGATGTTGACGTTATTGATACAACACAGAATGATGTGAAGGCAATAGTGGAAGGAGGTCTGTCAGCTACTCCAACGTCTCCTACTGACTATTACAATATGCGACAAGTCTTACCAGAACACGAAAGATTGGATGACACTGACGGAAACATAAAAGACTGGACGACATATTGGAACGAAATCAAGTTCAACAAAATGGACGACAACGTATCAGGCAAGTTAGACAAAGCAAAACCTTATATTCTCAAAAAGTTCAACGAAAAGATGTATAGCATCACTGGCGCCCTTGACAAGATAGGATTCAAATACAAGACTGTCAAAGACGAAAAAGGTCGTATCATATCCTTGACTGATGAGAATGGAGACAAGATAAACATCAACTCTGCGTTCGCCATCCACAACGAGAAGATGGCACTCGATAAAATAAAGGCTGAACTTGATTACATACCTTTCGACGGAAGACAGGAGTATTCGGCAGCTGACGCAGTGCTCAACCTTGTCAACTCAGGAGGAGGAAAGAACCTTATCATAGGAGACCAGGATTCTGACGGAGCACCTGTATTCGCAGGAAAAGTTATTGAGTCTTATGACAAGGATACAGGAGAGTATAAGTTCAAGAATGAGACGATAACCCAACAGGATCTGTTTGAGGTCAAGGACGGAGTCAAAAAGTTCAAGAAAGGCATCTCAGTGAACAATGTCGGAATAACTCCTGACATGCAGTACATAACTATGGAGATCACCGACGAGGGAGGCTTCTTCGACGAAGGCAGCGTGACAAAGATACTTGTGCCTATCAGCTACGCTCTGACAAACGAGGATATGGCTGTAGCAGCCAGGTTCAAGGAAATGTATGACAAGTGGATACCTAAGGACCTTAACAAGTCAGAAGCGTTCAACACGTTGCTTTCGGACTTCAAGAGACAGCGTCCAGATCTCCCTGTGGACATTATTTACAGAAAAGCGAGGTATGAATATCTGAAGACAGTATATCCTTACCTCAAGGAACCTGCGGAAGCTCTTATGGAGAGGCTGTTCCACAACAGGAAAGCTGAATCAGTACAACGTCAATAAAACATATACAAATGACTGAAAAAGAAAAGATGCAGAACGCTCAGAACAAGAAAGAGCAGAAGATGCAGGCTCTGTCTGAAGAGCAATATATGGACAAGATAGGTCTTGGCAGCGTTGTCAAGGACGAGAGGGACGCAATGATAGAGGACCTCAAACTTATAGGAGACCTTGCGACAAAGCAATTCAAGGAAAGGAAACATTTCTTTGACCCTGAGGTTGACGACCTACAAACCATAAGGGAGACACCGTTGACTCCAGGAGAGACCGACTACGGACAGTCCAAATACGATGACAACCCTCTGCATATAAACAGGTTCGACGACAAATCGGAGGAGCTTATACAGAACCGCAGGGCAAGCCAACAGAGCGGTCTAACACAGATGGCTTTGGGTCTTACAAGGGGACTTGTCCTCACAGGAACGACAGCCCTCGACGGTACCGCCGGACTTGTGTACGGAATAGGCAGCGCTATCAAAGAACGCGAGTTCAACCAGCTTTGGAACAACGAGTTGTCCAAATGGCTTGATTCGATAAACGAGGACGCGAGAAAAGCCATGCCTGTCTATGAGTCGACGACACAGGAGAACAACCTGTGGATCCAGAACATCGGACGTGCGGGATTCTG
>Ga0116141_10005579_pt1 | contig 10515 bp, 8 predicted proteins | sample AD_UKC097_MetaG_FD_89744 | JGI IMG/M metagenome (GOLD analysis project Ga0116141, IMG submission 89744) | Active sludge microbial communities of municipal wastewater-treating anaerobic digesters from USA - AD_UKC097_MetaG | ecosystem: Engineered > Bioreactor > Anaerobic > Digestate | place: USA... | reverse complement strand
GAGATGGTCTAAAAAAACTGGACAGGAATTTAATAACTTTAAAATTTCTGTCACATGAAAAAGTCAAGAAGAACATTTACGGCTGAGTTCAAGGCCAAGGTTGCCATAGAGGCAATAAAAGAGGTCCAGACCATATCTGAGCTAGCTCAGATCTACCAGGTTCATCCGAACTTAATAGCGCATTGGAAGAAAGAGTTCCTGGCTGGTGCCGGTAAAGTTTTCGATACCGGGAAGGAAGGTTCAGCCGAGGTAATGAAGCTTAAGAAAGAGAATGAGGATCTGGTCCACCAGATCGGGCAGCTGTCAGTAGACATCAACTGGTTAAAAAAAAAGGTTCTGTAGTACCACTGGATACTCGAAGACAGATGATCGACCGGAAAGAAGGCCCCATGAGTATGTGTCATCAATGTGAACTTCTTGGTATTGCCAGGAGCTCGCTCTATTATACGCCATCAAAAGCCGGCGATAAGGACCTTCAACTAATGGAGGCGATTGATAAGCTATATCTTGAGGATCCCACGAGAGGAACGCGAAGGATGGCCCGTGAGCTGAGGAAAAAGGGGTATCAGACAGGACGGTGTCATGTGCGTACTCTTATGCAGATCATGAGATTAAAGACGGTTTATTGCCGGCCACGCACCACCATCATTGATCCTGCCAAGTATAAATACCCCTACTTGCTTCGTAATCTGGCAATACAAAAGCCCAACCATGTATGGTCTCTGGATATCTCGTATATCCCCATGACCCGTGGGTTCATGTATCTTTTGGCCATCATGGATGTATACAGCAGATGTATACTGGGGTGGAGCTTGTCGAACACGATGGAAGCTGAATGGGTTGTTAATACTTTGAAATTGACAGTGGACAGCTACGGGAGACCAGAGATCATAAACACGGATCAGGGCAGCCAGTTTACCTCAGATGAATATATTGGTTATGTCAAAAGCCTTGAAACTGTCAAAATATCTATGGATGGCAAAGGCAGGGCTATTGATAACGTTTATATTGAGCGTTTCTTCCGGACGATCAAATACGAGAAGATCTATCTTGAGAAGCCGGAAACCGGGAGTGAACTATACCATATCTGCTCACAGTTTATCCAGTATTACAATGAAAGACGGGATCATTCTTCAGTAGGGAATAACCCGCCAATGACTGTATATCAGATGGCTGCGTGATTTATTAACAAAATATGAAGTTATGAGTCTCCCCCGAACCCCCTCTTTTCAACATAACCACTTAACTTTGATAAAAACATTGTCCAGTCTCATCAGACCATCTTCCCGATCCCGATGGAGGGTTTTACCAGCTGAAAGATGTGCCCCATGGAGATGTCCTGATAAAAAATTACTATTCAGATGTGGCAAAATCATGGCGTCACATCTTTGTTTATACACCACCCGCCTATGATCGGGATATTACAGCTCGCTATCCGGTTCTCTATCTTCAGCATGGTGGTGGTGAAGATGAAAGGGTCTGGATTGAGATGGGGCGTACCAACCTGATTCTTGACAATCTCATTGCAGAAGGAAAGATCAGGCCATTTATTGTGGTAATGGAGACCAGCGCCGTGGGGCCTCAGTTTCAAATGCCTCCTCGTCCTGCTGCTACTCCGGCGACAGCGCCCGGAGCCGCGCGGCAGGCAACTCAGGCTCCCGGTGCTCTGGCCCAGCGTCCGCGCTTCCGCTTTTCGTTTGACAAATACGCGGATCTGATGATCAGGGATATGATCCCATGGATTGATGAAAATTTCCGCACAATTCCTGATCAGGCTCACAGGGCAATGTCAGGACTGTCAATGGGAGCCATGTGTACCAAATCAGTCACCCTGGCCCATCCTGAGACATTCTCATACATCGGACTCTTCAGCGGAGGTACTATTGCACCTGACGAAATCAGTGACAAATCAAAAGTCAAACATGTGTTCATGAGCTATGGCAGCCGCGAAAGAGGTTCTGAAGGTGTAGAAGCAGCAGCGGACGCACTTAACCAGGCCGGGATAAAAAGCACCGCATATGTATCACCTCTTACAGCCCATGAATGGCAGTCATGGAGAAGAAGCCTGTACGAATTTGCACAGCTTCTGTTTAAAGAGTAGAGACCAGGTTGGTTAGCAGCGGATTGATGATAGTGAAGGAATTTTATTAAAGTTAAATGATGGACTACAGATCTCTGTTTTTGATATCGGCAGCACTGCTAACGGGTAACCTGTGCCCTGCCCAGGATATCGGCGCGGCCAGTGTGGAAGATTTCAGGCCCTCAACCCTGAACCAGCCCGGGAAACAATATCCGCAGGTAAACTCTGAAGGCCGTGTGCGTGCAAGCATATCGGCACCACAGGCTTTGAAGGTACAGCTCGATATTGGGGGCGTAAAGTATGACCTCCAAAAGGACGACCAGGGTGTCTGGACCGGTGATTCAAATCCCCAGGATGAGGGATTCCATTATTACCAGCTCGTTATTGACGGCGCACAGGTACCTGATCCGGGAAGCTTGTACTTCTATGGCGCCAGCCGGTGGGGCAGCGGTATAGAGATCCCTGCAAAAGATCAGGAGTTCTATGCACTGAAAAGAGTACCGCATGGCCAGGTAAGGGAGAATCTCTATTTCTCTGGGATCACCCAATCATGGCGGCGTTGCTTTGTCTATACTCCCCCGGATTATGAGAAGAACACTTCTGCCCGTTACCCTGTGCTCTACCTGCAGCACGGCATGGGCGAAGACGAGACAGGCTGGTCAGTCCAGGGCAGGGCTAATCTGATTCTTGATAACCTGATTGCTGAGAAAAAGGCTGTGCCTATGATCATCGTAATGGACAGAGGGTATGCATCAAGAGCAGACCGCTCCTCCACACCCAATCCGGGAAGGCCACAGGGAGGACCGGGAGGCATCTCAGCATTTGAAGAGGTTCTGATAAAGGAAATAATTCCGATGATTGACGCTACATACCGGACCCTGTCCGATCGCAGCCACAGGGCAATGGCCGGCCTTTCAATGGGAGCCAATCAGACCATTCAGATCACGATGAATAGCCTCAACCTTTTCTCATACATAGGCGGTTTCAGCGGGACCTCCAATTATCCGAGTTCTGCAGAAATTGATCCCGTCACATTCATGAACGGTAAGTTCAGTGACGGGAAAGCACTGAATGAAAAGATAAACCTTTTCTGGCTTGGCCTGGGGACCAAAGAACCTGATCCGTTCCCCGGCTCTGTGGGTGCTTTCCGTAACATGCTCGAAAAGACCGGTGTAAAGTATGTCTATTATGAATCACCCGGGACAGCTCATGAATGGCTTACATGGAGAAGGAGCCTGTACCGGTTTGCACCATTGCTTTTTAAGAAATAACGCATAATCATAAATTACCGGCAAACATCCAAATTCAGGCGGAAATGAAGAGAATAATCATTGTTCTGACTCTCCTTATCGGGTTCATCTTATCAGGAAATTCACAGGGACTTGAAAAACAGGCACCTGCTGGATTTGACTCAGTGAGAACCAATATTCCCCATGGCAAAATAGATACAATCAAGTATTTCTCAAAAACAGTTGGTACTGTACGAAAGGCTTTGATTTACACTCCTCCCTCCTATTCAAGGAGGAACAAATACCCGGTACTCTATCTGCTTCACGGCATCGGTGGTGATGAAAAGGAATGGCTCAACGGAGGGCATCCCCAGGTAATCCTTGATAACCTGTATGCTGACGGCAAGATTGAGCCGATGATAGTGGTTATGCCCAACGGCAGGGCCATGAAAGATGACCGTGTGGGCGAAAACATGATGGCACCTGAGAAGGTTGAGGCCTTTGCAACATTTGAAAAGGATCTTCTCAATGATCTCATTCCATTCATTGAGAAAAAGTATCCGGTAATCAAAGACCGTGACCATCGTGCCATTGCAGGGTTATCGATGGGTGGCGGACAGGCACTGAACTTCGGTCTTGGCAACCTTGGCAGGTTTGCATGGGTCGGAGGTTTTTCATCTGCACCAAATACCAGACCTCCCGAACAACTGGTGCCCGATCCACAAAAGGCAAAACAGGCCCTGAAGGTTTTATGGATATCATGCGGTGACAACGACGGTCTGATAATATTCAGCCGGCGCACACACGAATATCTCTCAGCCAACGGTGTTCCACACATATATTATATTGAACCCGGCGTGCACGATTTCAAGGTCTGGAAGAACAGTCTGTACATGTTTTCACAGCTCCTGTTCAAACCTGTGGATGAATCGAAGTTCAATAAGTACAGCCCTCTGGGAACTCCGCCTTCCTCCAATGTAAGGGGAGCAAAATATCCTCAGATAATGCCTGACGGGAGTGCACTGTTTCGTCTGAAGGCTCCCGGTGCACAGAAGGTTCAGCTCGATCTGGGGAAAAAATATGACATGGTCAGAAACAGTGAGGGCATCTGGGAAGTAGTTACCGACTCACTGACCGAAGGATTTCATTATTATTCGCTGATCCTTGACGGGCTGCCTGTGGCTGATCCCGCAAGTGAGACATTCTATGGCATGGGCCGGATGGCAAGCGGGATTGAAGTCCCTTTCAGCGGTGACGGTTATTATGCTGCAAGGGATGTCACTCACGGTGAGGTTGCCATCAAAAGATATTTTTCCACCGTTTCTAATGCATGGCGCCAGTTTTATATCTACAAGCCTGCCGGTTATGATGCCAGCTCTGACCGGAAATATCCCGTGCTGTATATCCTGCACGGCGGAGGAGAAGATGAGAGAGGCTGGGCTACCCAGGGCAAGACTGACCTGATCCTTGATAACCTGATTGCCGCAGGCAAGGCCGAACCGATGCTGGTAGTGATGCCTGACGGCAATATGACCGGGCAGATGGGTTTAGGAGAGATGTCACTGAGAATGTTCGAGAGAGAGCTCACCCAATGCATCATCCCGTTCGTGGAGAAAAATTACCGTGCAGATACAAGTCCCGGTAAACGTGCCCTTGCCGGACTTTCAATGGGGGGATTACAGACCCTGTATGCCGGGATCAACAATACTGAAATGTTTCCTTACCTGGGAGTCTTCAGCTCCGGATGGATAGTGCCTGCCCAGAACGATCTGGCCGCCAAACAGTATGAATTCATTAAAAACAACCCGAAAAGGATCAACTCCCTCAGGCTCTTCTGGATAGGCATGGGAGGAAAAGAGGATATCGCCTGGAACAATTGCCAGGAAATGCTGAAAAAACTTGACGAGCTGAATGTGAAATACACCTACAGCGAATATCCGGGAGGGCATACATGGCCCGTCTGGAGGAACAACCTGTACAATTTTGCACAACTGCTGTTCAGGTAAAAGCTTCTGACAGAAGGGAAACAGTTCAGACCCAATAGACCTGCAGACAATAAATATTATGGTTCATTAATTATTAAAATCAATACAATTAAAGCTATGAAAAAAATCGCACTCTTTCTTTCGGTTATGATGATTTGCAGTATCACGTCTGCACAGTTTGCAGGTGGTATGTTCGGCCAGCAACCGGAACCGCTGCCTGATGGTTACAAGCCAGCCTCAACCAACACTTTTCTTGCGCAATACCCGGCTGTCAATGCCCAGACACGCCAGGCAATCTTCAGGGTGGTGGCACCCCATGCCGACAATGTAGCGCTTGACCTTGCCGGGAAGAAATACAGCATGACAAAGGATGAAAAAGGCATCTGGACATGCACCTCTGACCCGCAGGTGGTCGGTTTCCACTATTATGCCATCCTTATTGACAGTGTCCCGGTCATGGACAGGAACACTGAAGCCTTCTTCGGAAGCAACTGGGAATCGTCAGGAATTGAAATACCAGAAGGACCTGAAGGTGATTACTACAGGTTCAACAAAAACATCCCTCACGGGCAGGTCCGCTCACTATACTACTGGTCGGAAATCAACGGCATGGAACGCCACTGCAATGTTTACGTGCCTGCTGAATACGAAATGAATACTGACAAGACATATCCCGTAATGTACCTGCTGCATGGCTGGGGCGAGGATGAAAACGGCTGGTCAAACCAGGGACACATGGCAAATATCATGGACGGGCTGATACATGCCGGTAAAGCCGTTCCCATGATTGTGGTTATGGATTGCGGTGACATAAAGACCAACTCCGATGTCCGCAAAGCCTCAACCAATGATGTGACACAGATATATATCAATGACCTGATGCCGTTCATTGAGAAAACGTTCCGCACAAAGAATGACAGGCAAAACCGTGCCATGGCCGGTCTTTCGAGAGGCGGCTTCCAGACCACGATGACCGTGTTTGCCAATCTTGACAAATTTGCATGGATGGGAACTTTCAGCGGTTTCTTTTCACGTCCTAACCAGGACGTTACTGAGATATTCAATGGCGTCTTTAAAGATCCGGCAGCCTTTGACAAACAGATGAACCTTCTCTTCATCAGCACAGGCACCGAAGAGCGCACGCCGAAGGAAGCAGTGGAGGCTCTCAAAGCTCATGGTATCAAAAATATCGTTTATCATGAATCGCAGGGCACAGCACACGAATGGCTGACATGGCGCCGTGCACTCAATGAATTCGCGCCCAGGTTATTCAAATAGTGAGACAAATTATATATCAACTTTAGTGGTAACACGCATTATCCATATAAAAAATGAAACTAAGACTATTTTTTATAGTAATTGTCACTGTCTTCCTGTCAGGTTCAGGGGTCGTTGCGCAGGATCAGGATTTCCACATCTACCTGTGCTTCGGCCAGTCAAACATGGAAGGAGCTGCCAGGATTGAGCCGCAGGACACAACTGTAGACAGCAGGTTCATGGTGATGGCAACCCTTGACTGCCCGAACCTCGGAAGAGTCAAGGGTGGCTGGTATCCGGCTATCCCGCCGCTTTGCAGATGCAGAACCGGACTGTCACCTGCCGATTATTTCGGCAGGACCATGGTTGAAAACCTCCCTGAGCATATCAGGGTGGGGATTATAAATGTTTCTATAGGTGGTTGCAAAATACAGCTGTTTGATAAGGATAATTACAAGGAATATGTCTCAACTGCACCGGGATGGATGATCCCTATGATCAATTCCTACGAGGGTAATCCCTATGCACGTCTGGTAGAGATGGCAAATCTGGCCCGGAAGGATGGCGTCATAAAGGGTATACTGATGCATCAGGGTGAGTCAGATAATGGCGATACCACATGGCCCGGTAAAGTCCGCCTCGTCTATGACAACCTGTTGAAGGACCTTGATCTGCAACCTGAAAAGGTGCCTCTTCTTGCCGGTGAAATGGTAAGCGCTGCCGAAGGAGGAATATGCGCGGGCATGAACACTATTATTGCCACACTGCCGCAGGAAATACCAAATTCATACGTGATATCCTCGGAGGGTTGCCCCGGAACACCCGATCACCTGCATTTCACCTCCGAAGGCTATCGGATGCTCGGAAGAAGGTATGCTGCCAGGATGCTTGATCTGCTTGGGTATAATATATCGGAGCCATAATCACGCCAAATATTATATTTGCCTTTCAGGGAGACCAGACAGTTCATGAAGACTGAAAAGACTTTACCATGGAAGGAGGGCTATGAATAGATACCAATTCATACTCGTGATACTTATCAATGCCCATCTTTGTATTACAGCTGCCGCTCAGAATAATCCGGCCCGGAATCCGGTAATATGGGCTGACGTGCCTGATATGTCAATGATACGTGTCGGTGACACATATTATATGAGCAGCACAACCATGCACATGTCTCCCGGCGTTCCGATCATGAAGTCTGAAGATCTTATTAACTGGGAAATAGTCAATTATGCCTACTGCACCCTCGGAGATAATGACCAGCTGAACCTCATTGACGGAAAAAATGCCTACGGCAGAGGATCATGGGCAAGCTGTATAAGGTATCAAAATGAAACCTTCTATGTGTCAACCTTCTCATCAACAACCAATAAAACATATATCTGGTCAACGAGGGATATAGAGAAGGGTCCATGGAAGGAGATAGCATTCAGCCCCAGTTTTCATGATCATACCCTTGTATTTGATGATGACGGTCGTGTTTACCTCATATATGGTAATAAAAAGCTTACCCTCGTGGAGCTTAATGCTGATCTGTCAGGCATCAGGCCCGGAGGCATAAACCAGGTTATTATTGAAGATGCCAGTGCGCCATCGGGGCCTGACAGCGGACTGGGAGAAGGTTCGCAGCTGTTCAGGATGAATGGCAAATATTACCTGTTCAATATAACCTGGCCCCGTGGGGGGATGCGTACTGTAGTTGTCCACAGGGCTGACAGACTGACCGGACCGTGGGAAGGGAAGCTTGTTTTCCAGGATCTCGGCGTAGCCCAGGGAGGGATTATCAATACCCCTGACGGCAGATGGTATGCTTACCTTTTCAGGGATTACGGATCCTTAGGCCGGATACCTTACATTGTCCCCATGACTTGGGAGAACGGATGGCCGGTCATCGGAACTGACGGCAAGGTTCCGGAAGTTCTGGATCTTCCGCAAGCCAAAGGACTCATACCCGGGATCGTGACATCGGATGAATTCAAGCGAAAGAAAAGTGCCCCCCCGCTTCCGCTTGTCTGGCAGTGGAACCATAATCCTGACAACACACTATGGTCAGTAACCCGGAGAAAAGGATATCTAAGGCTGACTACCGGAAGAACAGACACTCTGTTCACCCAGGCCAGGAATACCCTTACACAACGCACTGTCGGTCCTGAATGCTCCGGATCAACCCTGATTGATGTTTCGCATATGAAGGAAGGTGATTTTGCAGGATTGGCACTCCTGCAAAAAAAGTATGGGATTGTGGGTGTAAAATACACCAAAGGAATCAGATCGGTTGTCATGATCAATGCTCAGTCGGGCAGCCCTGATGAAGTGGAAAGTGTTCGTTATCACGGAAAAAGGTTTATCTTAAGGCAGAATGTGATTTCACTGACCGGAGGGATATTGGATACTTCTATTACAGCCTTGATGGGAAGACATGGAAACCCATTGGTAATCAACTGAAAATGGAATACTCCATGCCTCATTTCATGGAATATCGCTTCGGGCTGTTCAATTATGCCACCCGGGAGCCTGGCGGATATGTTGATTTCGACTGGTTCCATATAACCAATGAGAGAACTGAAAATAAATAAACCCAACCAGATACCCTACCAGTGAGAAGCACTTACATAAACCACAGGATACCCCGCGGAAAAATGATGAAATTCATGGTTCCCTTCTTAGGGTTTTTTTTGGCACCGTCATTCTTAACGGGCAGCTCCTTCGGCTTAATGACCAGGGATATTTTGAAACACCAGGAGTGAACATCCTGGTTTACAGCAATCAGTTCACAGGAATGTTCTTTGATGAAAAGACTGCAGGAATTGAGATAATTCACCACGGAACAAGAACTTCAACAGGTGGTGCGATAAGGCTTCAGAACACCCCGGAACAGTGGGACCTGATTCCATCGGTAATCAGCCGCAAAGTTGATGAAGACGGTAAAACAATTACTGCTGAACTGAGATACAAGGACTACAATTTCAATTCCAGGATCAGTGTTACTGCCAGGGAGAATGGTGTGGAGATTATCGTTTACCTTGACAAACCCCTGCCGCCGGAACTCGAGGGAAAAGCAGGATTCAACCTTGAATTCCTGCCTTCAGCATACTTTGAAAGAACCTATATAGCTGATGGCAAACCCGGCAATTTCCCGAGGTACCCTTCCGGCAGTACAAAAATCGAATCTGCAGATAAAAAGATTCCCCAGTTCGCCGGTCATACCACATTCGATGACAGGGGTCTGGGTGAATTCATTATACCCCTGCCACTTGCAACAGGCAAAACCCTGACACTGGCGCCTGATGATCCCGCCAGGATGGTGATAATCAAAGGTATAGATACCGACCTGATGCTATTTGACGGTCGGAACCTCGCACAGAACGGATGGTTCATTGTGCGCAGTCTGCTGCCGGCAAATAAAACAGGAAATGTGCTGACATGGCACCTTGAAGTGAATGCCGTTCCGGGCTGGACCAGGGAACCGGTCATAGGTTTCTCGCAGGCAGGCTATGTCCCCTCACAGGAAAAAGTTGCAGTTATAGAACTGGATATAAATGACACACCTGTGAAAACGGCACAGGTTTTCCAGGTCACGGCAGATGGCAGGTCAGTGGAGAAATTCAGCGGCCCTGTAGAAGTGTGGGGTAAATATCTGAGATATAACTATGCCAGGTTTGATTTCTCCTCAGTCAGTGAACCAGGTATTTATTACATCTCTTACGGTGATTATAAAACGAATCCGTTCGTTATCTCACCTGAGGTATATGACGATGTATGGCATCCCACTCTTGATGTCTGGTTCCCTGTACAGATGGATCACATGACGGTTAATGAAGCCTACCGTATCTGGCACGGAGCTCCCTTCCTTGATGACTGTCTGCAGGCACCACTGAATCATCAGCATTTCGACGGTTACAGGATGGGTGACACCACAGATACGAAGTTCAAACCCCTTGAACGAATTCCTAATATGGCT
>Ga0116141_10005577_pt1 | contig 10517 bp, 8 predicted proteins | sample AD_UKC097_MetaG_FD_89744 | JGI IMG/M metagenome (GOLD analysis project Ga0116141, IMG submission 89744) | Active sludge microbial communities of municipal wastewater-treating anaerobic digesters from USA - AD_UKC097_MetaG | ecosystem: Engineered > Bioreactor > Anaerobic > Digestate | place: USA... | reverse complement strand
CTTAATCTGGCACTTCAGGTGAGCGGCGTCGGGAATGGTTCCTCCACCGTGCAATTGTACGCGAAACCGGTGGTTTCAACCATACTGGGCGACATTTCATACCCGGACGAGATCAAGATAGTTGACGCGACATTTTCGAAATAACAGGGAATTTTAAAAAATTTTACGCGGGATATTGCTTAATATCCGCAAAAGCACTATATTTGGAGTCTAAATTTTATGGAATGCTGGTGTAGCTCAGCTGGTAGAGCAGCTGATTTGTAATCAGCCGGTCGGGGGTTCAAATCCCTTCACCAGCTCCAAAAACAAAGCCCTTGTAAGTTGATCTTGCAAGGGTTTTTTGTTTTAAAATCACACAAATTATTTCCCCTTTGCATATATTTTGTAACATGTTTATGTAACATGTTGTAACTAAATATTGACCGGTAATCATTTTAACATTGTTTAGAATTAACATATAAGTTAACTTTGTGAAGCTTGAAAAATTAAAATTAGTAACTGACTGGCCCGGGCGAATTTATTTACCCCGAAATAAAAGGTTGATAAAGGAATTACGATCCATGGCCAGGGTTCACCCCAAAGACTGCGGGTTGGTCGAAAATCTGTTCGAAATATTTCATGAGACAGGGTGGATTTATAACCACACACAATTTAAAAATGAGAAGGACGGTTTCTACGCCTTCAAAACGGGGAAACTCCGGATATACGGGATCGTCTTCAAATTGGATGACGGGAATGTTTTTGTTATCACAGAGATATTCCTCAAACAGGGAAAACCAAAAGAGCATAACAGAGCGGTTGAAACTTCATTGGAAAGAATGAGAACATATGAAAGTGATCTCAGAAAAATCAGATCCTATCAGAAAAAAGACCAACAGATTAACCCTAAGGATAATTGAGGCTATTCTTAAGTCTCTTCATGACAAGGGTATAACAAATTATAACTCGTTCCTCGCTAGCGAACTCGGAACATCAAGACCCTACATATCGAGAATGTTTAATGGAGATGGAAACATAACCATAAAATCACTTCTGAGGCTGCTTGACGCCGCCGGTCTTGAAATGGAGATAAAATTATACGACCGCGAAACGCTCCGGCCAGTTGAGCACCTTTCCATTACAACTGTGAAATTGGAGAGACCGGAAGAGTCGGGGTCTGTATCAGAAGTGTTTAATGAGGTACAACGAGAAACTTCCGGACAGATTAGATACCCAATTGTGGCAGAACCCGACAGTCCGGGATACTCAAGTGATTCCAAAAGAACCAAAAAATAGCAGATCACACTTTTTATCGGGCCCGGGATCGGATAACCCGATACTTCAGCAGCTTTTGTTTATATCCCCTCTATTTAGTACTTTCATTCCCGAACTTCAACTTTTATCAGCGGTACAATGGAAGTACATGAATTTGAACTGAAACAGAACCGGCGGGTGGTTCTTTCCATCTTTTTTCTTCTCACCCTTGTGGTAGTGGCATCAGCCGTTTATTACTATTACAGTCTGCGGGATGACCTGCTAAGTCAGGGAGGAGTTGAAGTGAAGATCACGGCTGAACAAAAGGCCCATCTTCTGAGGGGATGGATCGATGAGCGGAAGGCTGAGGGTGCCTACCTTGCGAAGAATCCTCTGCTGCTCAATTCGATCACGAATAAAGGAGTACGGCTTGGTGAAAGCGATAAAATCACTCTTACAGGAATTTTCGAGGAGCTTCGTCGAAATCATGACTACACTTCGATTGCCTTTCTTTCCAGTTCCGGCGAGGAGTTGATCCTGTCTGGCGAGCCCGTTCCAACAGAAACAGGAAAACGTTACGCCAAGAAGATATCCAGTTCGCCTGAGACAGTTGTTTTACTTGAGGGACTGGGGACATCCTCCACCTCCATCGAGATACTCACTCCCTTCCCGGTAAATTCGAGGGTCACATGGGGATATGTTTATCAGATCATCAATGTCAGAGAGCCCCTGACCTCCTTGTTACGTGAAGGAGAGAGCCCTTTGAGCGACGGGAGGACACGACTTTTTTACTTCCATTCAGACACCCTGTATTCAGTTCTTGACAGTATACCTCCCTACTCACGATCGAGCGGCTACGACCCCGAAACAATTCCGGTGCAGCTCCACGGTTTAGCATTGAGAAACCGGTCGGGGGCGGTTTACGGCACAGGGTTCGACAAGGAAAAGAAAATAGGTTACTTTGAGAAACTGGGGTCCTTCCCCGTTTCGATCTACTACACACACCGTCTCGAAAATGTGGAGAAGCCACTCCTTTCGGTTGGTGTACTTCTCACGATCATAATTTTTATAACGATCACGGCTTCCGGACTTGCGGTTTCACTCACTTTCAGCCGGCAGCAGGCAGCATTCGCGGGGAGGCTCGCGGAGTCTGAGGCTTTTCTTGAGAGCATCCGGGAAGGGATGTCGGACGGTTTCATCCTCTTCGGGTACGATGCGCGTTTTATCGCACTTAACTCCAAAGCAGTAAGCGTGATCAGGAAAACACGCGAAGAGATAATCGGGAAACCGGTCTCCGAAGTGCTTGTCAATGTCGAGAATTCCGGTTTCTGGAGCACATTCAATCAGGTTGTCACGTCAAGAAAGCCGGTCACCTCGATCGACTACTATCCCGAGTGGGATACCTATTTCCATAACAAGATGTTCCCTGTTAAAGACGGAATAGCCGTTTTCTTCTCCGACATCACGAAAGAAACCAAATTAAAACACGACCTCAAAGAGGCGAACCAGCAACTTGAGGCACTCACCCTGCACCTTCAGGTAGCAACGGAAAACGAGCGGGAGGCGATCGCCCGTGAGATACACGATGAACTGGGGCAGGTACTGACTTCACTCAAGATGGATCTGGCAATTATGAAGAACTCTCTGAAAGCGGAAGAAAAACCGTTCGACAAGGAAGTTCTCTTTAACGACATGGTGACCATGGGCCAAAGGATCGATGCGGTGGCGAAGCGTTTAAGGAGGATAATCACCGAACTAAGACCGGAGGTACTCGACCATCTCGGGTTCGTGCCCGCAGTTGAATGGCTGATCGAAGAGTCGGCTTCGAGATCAGGGATAAAATTTGAGATAGTGAAAAACTTTGAGTCGGTCGAGCTCGGCAAGCATCCGGCAACCGCCCTCTTCAGGATAATTCAGGAAGCCTGCACCAATATTATCAGGCACTCTGAGGCAAGCCGCGCGGTAATTACCCTTTCCAATGAGGATCGGTCGTTAAAGGTAACGATCAAAGACAACGGCAAGGGGTTCAGTGCCAACGGTTCCTGGAACACCAGATCGTTCGGTCTGATCGGAATGAAAGAGAGGGCAAAACTGGTTAAAGCCCAACTTGAAGTGACTTCCTCTGAAGGTGAAGGCACGCTGATCTCACTCGTAATTCCTAAAAAAGAGGGCATCCGGTTTGTTTAAGTCACGACATTTGATTATTATTCATAACACATTTTAATCAGGAACAAATGATCAAGATATTCCTAGCTGACGACCACATGCTGATACGGGAAGGCCTGAAGAGGCTGATCCATATCGAGCCCGATCTCCGGGTAACCGGTGAATCGGATGATCCCGCGGAGATCTGCCGCGCGACAGCTGAGAAGGAGTATGACATCCTTGTTCTCGACATAACCCTCCCCAAAAAAAGCGGGTTGGAGATTCTGAAGGATGTTAAAGCCATCGATCCCTCAGCCCGGGTTTTGATACTCAGCATGCACCCTGAAGACCGGTTCGCTATCAGGGCACTTAAGGCCGGTGCATGGGGTTACCTGACCAAGGAAAGTGCCGGCGACGATATAATACTTGCCCTGAGGAAAATTGCTTCCGGTAGAAGGTACCTGAGTGAGACACTTGCCGAGAAACTTGCCGGCGGGCTCGACATCGACAGGCAGCGCCTCCCCCACGAATCACTCTCAGACCGTGAATTCGAAATACTCAGATACATTGCTCAAGGCAGATCACTCACCGAGATCGGTGACGAACTCTCCATAAGCGTAAGTACTGTGGGTACTTACAGGAGCAGGATACTCGAGAAGCTCGACCTCGCAAACAATGCCGAACTCATCCTGTACGTACTCGAAAACCATCTTATCGACTGAATTGTAGAAACTTTTCGACAACCATCTTCAAGAAATTGCGATAATATTCTCACAAGTTCAATCCGTAACTTTACTTACAGAGTTACTGGATTTTCATGGATATTCTATTGGTAGATGACGCGGAGAGCGTCAGAAATAACATATCTCGTCTGATCAGATCCGCAGTTTCCACAGCCAAAATAACGGAAGCGTGTGATTTTGCAGAGGCTGTGAAACAGCTTAAAAAAAGACCTTTCAACATTGTGCTTTTCGATATAAAGCTACCGGATGGTTCGGGTTTCGATCTGGTAAGCAAGATCCCCGGCAACTTTCCATCACCGGAAATTCTCTTCTTTTCAAACTTTGCAGGCGAAAAGTTCAGACAAAAAGCGATGGACCTTGGAGCCCGCGGGTTCTTTGATAAAACGAGTGAGATCGATGAATTGATCTCGGCGATAAGGTCGCTTGCCTGACCGGTCGAAAAAATTCGACAATAATTTCATTTAATTTCTATTCCGGCCTTTTGACGGGAACATTAAATTTGGACAGTGGATTTTTCAATCTAACGCCGGGTAAAAAAATGCGAACGAAGATATTTTTTATGGCATATCCGGTTAACTCGTTGGGATCCGGAAGCGAAGAACAAGATATCAGGAACCTGAACTGGTTCATACTTGTTTTTCAATATTAGAGCTTGATGATGATGATGAGTACCATTTAGATGGTTTGTGTCTCCCCGATACAACAAAGGCTGTCCACCTCCCCGGACAGCCTTTCTCATTTTTAAACCGTTCCTGTTACTTCAGGAAAATTATCTTTTTCGTGGCGGTAAACTTTCCGGCGTTCATACGGATGAGGTAAGTACCCGAGGCAAGCCCCTCAGCAGAAACCGTGAGTGAATGTTTTCCGGCTGACTGAATTCCCCTTACCAGATCTTTCACCTTTGTACCCTGGATGTCGAAGAGCTCAATCGATACTTCACCCTGTTCGGCGAGCGTGAACTCGATCACCGTGCTGGGATTGAAGGGGTTGGGGTAGTTCTGAGCAAGTGAATAGTTCCATACCGGTGCCACATCGATCTCGATCTCATTGAAGGTGGTCGAGGTGCCGTCGAGGTCGATCTGTTTCAGACGGTAGACTGCTTTGCCGGTCGACAGATTCTTATCGGTGAACGAGTAAACCTTTTCACCTGTTGAAGTGCCGCTTCCTTTTACGAAGCCTATCGAAACAAAAGAGTTATCCCGTTTTTTCTCAACTTCGAAGCCGTAGTTGTTGGTTTCGGTCGCGGTTCTCCACTCAAGCATCACATTATCATTCTCCACGATGCCGGTGAATGAAACGAGCTCAACAGGTACGGCGGTGTATGCAAACAACTTGATGTCGTCGACGAAGAAGCCATCACGCGTGGCCGAAGCATCTGATCTGAAGAGGAACCTCAGCATGACACTCTGTCCGACATAGGAAGAAATATCTATCAATTCGTTCTTCCATGAGGTTTGGGTACCGTTGTAGAGGGGTTGCCCGGCGGGCTGGAAGTTTCCGGCCCCGCTGATCATTGATGGGGCGCGAAGTGGAGTCCATGATGTGCCGTTGTTGGTTGAAATGAGTACCTGGACATAGTCGTATCCCGCCTCAAGATCCCACTGCGCGGCGTATGAGATGCCCGCGCCCAGAACACCCTGCAGATTGATGCTGCCTGTCTGAGTCATGGTCGCGGTAACATTGTTACCATACTGGCCTGCCGGGGAATCGTTGAATGAGGATGGGGCTGAAACATATTTGGAAGTCGCCACACCCCACGGACCCGATACTGTCCATCTGCTTGTGTTGTTGGCGCTATCGATCATAACCATCTCGGTCTGAGCGATATAGAACCTGTAAAATGTCGGAGGTGGTGTGCTTCCCGGCGGGTTGACTCCTGATCCCCCCGTGGGAGATGTAACAACGAGGCTGCCCGAAGCATCCTGAGCGGCGATGTAATACTCAACGGTACTGCCAAGCGGTAACACAGGGATGGTGAAACCGTATGTGCCACCACCGGTTTCTGTACCCGTTACCCGGACGAACGGACCGTAATTCCCGCCCCCCAAGGCGAGCCGGTAATACAAGCTGGGGGCGGCGGCGCCGGTACCTACTTGAAGTCCGGTTTGAAGGGTGGCCAGCACCTGAATTGGATCATTGTAAACCGCGGTTACCACAGGTGTATGAGCGATCTTCAGGTTCATGTTCAGCGCGAAACTCGCGAATGTGGCAATTGCCAGCTTCGACATCTTGTGGAAGTAAGGCTGATTGAAGTAGGTGATACGATCGTTTGTTGTATGGTAATACGCGTTGAAATCGTTGTCGTCGTCCTCAATAAGGAGGATGGCACTGTATCCCTTGCTCCAGAATGAGGCGTGGTCGCTTGCCGTCGTCGGAGTGCCGGGTCTGTTCGGCACGATGCCGATGGCGAGAGATGTGTTCAACTCGACCATTTTATTGTAGAGATCGAGCGAATTAGCCGCCGCGGCTCTTACATGGAGGTTGGCAACATTATCGTTGTTCGCGTCGTAAGCGATCATATCCATATTGATAACACCGAGGATCGAGTCGCCGGCGAGAGAAGCCTGGTTGGCATAGTAGGCGGAGCCTACGAGCCCCTGCTCCTCCTCATCCCAGAGAGCGAACACAATTGTGTAGGGGAAGTTATATTGCGACATTATCCTCGCGGCTTCCATGACGGCAGCAGTTCCGGAGGCGTTGTCATCGGCGCCGGGGGCGGTGGTGCCTGAAGGCATATCGTCAAAATGCGCGCAAATGATATATTTCTGATTCGGGAACTGGGTTCCTGTCTTCACACCGATTATGTTCTTTCCGGTTGTGCTGAAGCTCTGCTGAGTGGTCGTCATCCCGTAACCTTGCAGAACCTCCTGGATGTAGTTGCCCGCCATGTTGTTCGAGGCGTTATTTTTGTGTCGTGAAACTATGGTGTACGGCTGGCCGGCAATAGTTACGGCCTCAACTCCGGAGAGTTGCTTTACGAACTTCATCAGAGTGTCTTGATTGACCTGGTTAACGATGTTCTGAACTGTCGCCTGAGCGAACGAAGTGAAAGGGATTGAGAATACCACCAGAGCGATGGCGATTGATCTGCGTAAGTATGACTTCATAGAGGGTTTCGTATATGTAGATAAACAAAATTTAAAGACCTTTAAATTAAGCAATTTAGTCGAACCGGGCGAAAGGAATTTTGATCATCACCCGGTTCAGGCCCTTTTTACTTTTAGAGATTCAGTAATTTTGTATATTTGTAGATGTGATTTTGCTGATTATCAGCAACACTTCCAAAATATGCCCCCGTAGCTCAGGTGGATAGAGCAGCAGTTTCCTAAACTGTTTGTCGGGTGTTCGAGTCGCCCCGGGGGCACCCTTCTTATATTCATGGAGAATGAAATGACTGAAATAATAGACATTGTAGCCCGCGAGATCCTCGATTCACGAGGAAACCCCACCCTCGAGGCCGAAGTACTGCTTGAAGGCGGTGCGGTAGGAAGAGCCGCTGTTCCAAGCGGCGCATCAACCGGTTCAAACGAAGCTTGTGAACTTAGAGACGGCGACTCCTCCCGCTATATGGGAAAAGGGGTGGAAAAAGCCGTTGACTTTGTTAACAACGAGATAGCCGATGAATTAATCGGATGGGATGCCACCGATCAGGTTGGTATAGATAATTACATGATCGAGCTCGACGGTACCGAGAACAAATCGAATTTTGGCGCCAACGCCATCCTTGGTGTTTCACTCGCCGTGGCCAAAGCTTCCGCTGAGGCATTCGGGCTCCCCCTCTACCGCTATATTGGCGGAACGAACGCTAAAGTGCTCCCCACCCCGATGATGAACATCCTCAACGGTGGAAAGCATGCCGACAATAATGTTGACTTCCAGGAATTCATGGTTATGCCTGTTGGCGCGCCGACATTCAGGGAAGCCCTCAGATACGGCACCGAAGTGTTCCACACTCTTAAAAGCGTTCTGAAGAAAAAAGGTTACAACACCGCGGTTGGTGATGAAGGCGGATTTGCTCCTTCACTCAAATCGAATGATGAAGCCATCGAAGTTATCCTCGAAGCTATCACCAAAGCCGGATACACTGCCGGTAAAGATATCATGATCGCTCTCGATCCTGCTTCAACGGAAATGTGGAACCCTGAGAAGAAGACCTACAAGTTCTTCAAATCGACCCAGAAAGAGATCTCGTCTGACGAGATGATCGCTTACTGGGAGAACTGGGTCAATCAGTATCCTATCGTTTCACTTGAAGACGGTCTTGCCGAAGATGATTGGGATGGCTGGAAGAAACTCACCGACAGAATTGGCGGCAAGATCCAGCTCGTTGGCGATGATCTCTTCGTTACCAACACCAATATCCTCGCGAGAGGCATAGCGACCGGTTGCGCCAACTCGATCCTTATAAAGGTTAACCAGATCGGCACACTTACCGAGACCCTCGACGCCATCGAAATGGCGAGAAACGCAGGTTATACTGCCGTTATCTCACACAGAAGTGGTGAAACTGAAGATGTCACCATCGCTGATATCGCGGTTGCTACCAACGCCGGTCAGATAAAGACAGGTTCCGCCTGCCGTACCGACCGTATCGCCAAGTACAACCAGCTCCTCAGAATCGAAGAGGAACTTGATACCACGGCAATCTTCAAAGGGCTTGGCTCGATCAACTACAAAGGTTGATGGTTAACTCCCCTGTTTGTTTTAAGGCCGGCTTACCACCGGCCTTCTTTTTGTGCTTACCTGTATACCGTGTCACATCTTAAAGAATTTTACTAAACTATAATTCAAAATGTTTGGCATTTAATAATTTATTTTTGTATTTTAGCAGAGTAATCTAATAACAAGAGGAAAAATCATGAAAGTCATAACTGGAATTTTCGTGATCACTCTCATCGTTATTGTATCTTTCTCAGGATGCAAAAAGGATGACGCCGGAACAAACCCAACTGTTCCCACAACCAAGACCATGACCCTCTCACATTGGGGTGTCGATTGGTCTGAAGGCAAGGCAGGAGACCCAAACAATCAGATGGACCCAAACAAGATCGATGGTGAAACAATCGCTTGGTGCCCGAACGGTAACGGCGGTGGCTGGATGACAGGCATCTGGTTCAGGTCGAGAGAAGATAAAATAATGAGGGTGGGTACAGGCGACCTGCTATCAGTGACAACTCTTGATACAACCAAATGGTCGAACGATGTTTGCGGCACAGCCCTTAAGCCCGGTGACATCTGGGCAACAAAGGCGATCGACGGTTATGTGATATTCAAAGTTACAGCCGTGGCAACCGATTCAGCCGGCATCGCTAACGGTCCGGCAACCTGGCCCGCGACAGTGGAGTATATCCACTCAACAACTATAAACTTTAAATAAAAACTCTTCGCTTTTGAGGCCGGTACCCCCGGCCTTTTTTTATGTCAAGCGGTTAATTAGAATAATATTTAACAATTAACATTTAACATTTTTCAAAGAAACTTCCCTGTAACGCTTTTCTTGTTCCTGGCGATCTGTTCGGGGGTACCTTCGGCTACTATGTTACCGCCTGAGGCTCCTCCACCGGGGCCGAGATCGATAACCCAGTCGGAAGCTTTTACCACATCAAGGTTGTGCTCAACCACCACCACGGTGTTTCCCTTATCCACAAGTTTGTCAATCACTTTCAGGAGCACATTTACATCCTCGAAGTGGAGGCCGGTCGTTGGCTCATCCATAAAGTAAATGGTTTTGCCGGTCGAGATCTTGCTGAGTTCGGTTGCCAGTTTAACCCGCTGTGCCTCGCCACCCGAGAGGGTTGTGGCCTGCTGGCCGAGGCGGATGTATCCGAGCCCCACATCATAGATCGACTGTATCTTTCTCTTTATCCTCGGCATGTCGGTAAAGAAGTCGAGCGCTTCGGTAACCGTCATCTCGAGAACATCATCGATCGACTTGGTTTTATAAAGCACTTCCAGGGTTTCCCGGTTATAGCGCCTGCCGTGGCAGACATCGCACTTCACATAAACATCGGGGAGGAAGTTCATCTCGATCTTTTTAAGACCGTCGCCTCCGCAAGCTTCACATCTTCCACCGGGGACATTAAAACTGAACCGGCCCGGCTGATAACCCCTCATTTTCGATTCGGGCAACTGGGCAAAGAGATCCCTGATGAAGGTGAAGAGTCCGGTGTAGGTTGCAGGGTTCGAGCGGGGTGTTCTGCCGATCGGTGACTGATCCACTTCGATCACTTTGTCGATATGCTGTAACCCCTCGATCGAAGTGAATGGCAGCGGAACATCTTTTGTGCCGTAGATCTCAATCATTAACCTTTTTACCAGTGTTTCGTTGATCAGCGACGACTTCCCCGAACCGCTAACGCCGGTGATGGCAATGAATTTTCCGAGAGGCAACGAGAG
>Ga0116141_10005574_pt1 | contig 10521 bp, 10 predicted proteins | sample AD_UKC097_MetaG_FD_89744 | JGI IMG/M metagenome (GOLD analysis project Ga0116141, IMG submission 89744) | Active sludge microbial communities of municipal wastewater-treating anaerobic digesters from USA - AD_UKC097_MetaG | ecosystem: Engineered > Bioreactor > Anaerobic > Digestate | place: USA... | reverse complement strand
GTTGATGGGGCCGCGGATATAACGATCGCGGGGTCGGTGCATACCGTCGGAGAAGGCGAGATGATCATCATGCCCGCAAATAAGCCGCACTCCTTAAAAGCAAATCCTAAGTTTAAGATGCTTCTTATCATGATCAGAAAGTAATGCCATTCCCTTGACGAAAATCAGGCGAAACTTGCCTTCGGCGGTTGCAAGGTCGAACTCGCGCTCCGTGGGGGAAATGTCATCGGGATCTTCCGGGCCGTATTCGTTTCCGAAGAGACGACGTAGACATCGCATTCTTCGACCTCCTCGAGGAACACATCGTTCGGTTTCAAACTCCTTCCGGACGCCGCTGATGAAAAGACTTTTTCGGTTTGCCGGCTTCGTCATGGATCCTTCCTGCCGCAAGGTGATTGATCATAGACCCCCTTCCTCGGCTTTGCCATGGTGTTTGATTCGAGACGGAAGCGCCGCAACCAGGTTTTTCGTTGAATTTAAAAAACCCGAGGCGATATCCTGCGTTTTCATGAATCGGTAATTATGAATGATCGGAAAAGCCCGCAAAGTCTATCAACGGGTGGGGCGGTCATTTGAATGAAAGCCTGAAACGGTTCATGCGCGGAGAAATCAGAATTTTCCGGATTCCAGCTTCCTGCGGAGAAATTCGACCTGCTTTTGCACCGCGCAGTTTTCTTTCAGCTCGCGCTCGACGGTACCGATGGAATGAAGGGCTGTTGCATGATATCGGTTGAAGCTTTTCCCGATTGCCTGAAGGGTTTGATCCGTATACTGTCGTGACAGATAAATCGCGATTTGTCGGGGACGGACCACGCTTTGTTTCCGGGAATGAGAAACCATTTCGTTCACGGAAATACGATATTCATTGCATACAAGCTTTTTAATGACATCGATGGTGATGTTTTTATGCTGCCGGGCGATATGTTTTACAACACTTTCGGCAAGCCGGAGGTCAATCGGTTCGCACAAAAGAGAGGATTTCGCAGCCACGCCGTCCAGTCCGCTTTCCAGTTGCCGGACATTCTCGTTGAGTTCCTGTGCCAGGTATTCGATAACATCATCGGGCAAACGATACCCTTTTCCCTTTGATTTTTTCTTTAATATCTGGACCCTTGCTTTGAAGTTGGGGGGATCGATACTGGAGATGAGGCTGTATGAAAGACGCGATCTCAATTTTTCATTCAGCTTGGGTATGTCCGCCGGCTGGCAGCAGCTGGAGAAAATTATTTTTTTGTTCGCCTCATACAGGCAATCGATTGTCGATACGAGCTCGTTCTGGGTTTGTTCCTTGCCTGTTAAAAAATGGACATCTTCCAGAAGGAGGGTGTCGCATTGATTTCGATATTTTTCTTTAAACCGGGCGATACAATCGTTTCGAAGCGCATGAACCATTTCATTGGTAAAATCTTCGGCGGTCATATAAAATACGCGCTCGGTGGGACGCTCCGCCATAATCCGGTGGCCGACGGCCTGCGAAAGATGACTTTTCCCCATGCCGGTTTTTGACAATAAAAACAAAGAATTCTGATTCGAATGGTTTTGTGAGGCAAGAGAAAGCGCAGCGGAGTATGCAAAGTTATTGCTGCCGCTTACCACAAAGTTTTCAAAGGTAAAATCTCTCCGCAACAGGTGCCCCCCGAAAGGCTGAAAGTTCGCAACGGGGAGGATCATCTGGGGATTGAAATCCATCGAATGGTTTTCCGCATCTGTTTTTTTCTTGAAAATTTCAATCCGAAGATTGCATTTTTTTCCTAAAGCCTGGTCTAATTCCGACTCGATCATCCTGCCGTAGCAGTCTTGAACCCGTTTCTTCGAAAAAAAGTTCGGACAGGAAAGTATGATGTGGCTTTCCCCGGCCTCAAAAAATTCAACGGGTTCGATCCACATCCGATAACTGTGGCCTGGAATCCGTTCTTTAATTTTCGCTTTGACTTCTTTCCAGATTGCTTCCATTGCGCCTTATTCTCATTTCTTCCGTTCAAAATATTCAGACCCGCAGATTCAGAAAGTATTCATCGCTATCGAGGAAACAACAAAAAAGCTTCTCAGGAACTTTGTCGGTTTTTTTCAAATGATTTTTGAAAAATCATTTGAAATCATTTGTGGCTATTTAAGACAGCCGTGGATTGAAGTCAAACCGGATGAGTGCGATTTTACGTTTGGTTTTTAACAAATTATGAACAATTTATATCATACTGGATTTATTGTAATAAATACTTAACGAATGCCAACTCCTTCTAAATACAACCTTTATTCGATGAAATCTATCTTTAAGAATTCTAAGCAGATCCATGATTATCGACATAAGTTCGAGGAAAAGAGGTTCTCTTTTATTCTATGAAAAACTTCGATTTACTCGTATTTTTAAAAAAAATGAGAGGAGGTTTTTCCCTTCCCTTTGCGAGTTTCCCTTGTAAAGAATACGAATTTTCCCGAGGCTGTATTTCATGGAATCTGTTTGAAAAATTTTTGCCTCTCCTGTAAACTTACCCAATTTGATGGCCCGATCCGGGCCTGTTTTCCGGGAATGCGATCCTCGACCGGTCGGCTGTAGATGGAGAGAGGGCAGGTACCGTATGTCCCGGATGCGTGTTTCTTGAACCGGTCGCTTTTCATTCGGCGGCTTCATCGCACTTTTTACGAGAAGATTCTTCAATCGTTTATTTAAAGGCGTCAGCGGAAAAGGGTACGCACCGTTACGAAATGGAATCGAAACATATCATTATACGGGGTGCCAGGCACCATAATTTAAAAGATATCAATCTGGAATTGCCTCGCAACCGGCTGGTGGTCATCACCGGCCTTTCCGGATCCGGCAAATCAACCCTTGCCTTTGACACGCTCTACGCCGAGGGACAGCGCAGATACGTGGAATCGCTCTCCACCTACGCGCGGCAGTTTTTAGAGCGAATGGAAAAACCGGATGTCGATATGATTGAAGGCCTTTCGCCAGCCATTGCGATCGAGCAGAAAACAGCCGGCCACAATCCCCGGTCAACCGTCGGAACGGTTACCGAAATTTATGATTATCTGCGACTTTTGTTTGCAAGAATCGGAACCCCCTATTGCTATCGGTGCGGAAGACCGATCACTTCCCAAACGCTGGATCAGCTCATCGACCATGTGATCGCCTTGCCTGAAGGGACCCGGATTATCATTCTGGCTCCGCTGACGTCCGGAACGGTCGGCACGTATGAGAAACTGTTCAAGCGCCTGAAAAAGGACGGCTTTGCCCGTGTCCGAATCGACGGCGAAATCATGGAAATCGAGGATATCGGATCGCTCGATGAGAAAAAAAAACATACCGTGGATGTGGTCGTGGATCGCCTGATCGTAAAAGAAGGCATCAAAAACCGGCTTGCCGATTCCGTGGAATTGGCCCTGGCGCTTTCCGATGGCTTTGTCACCGTTGACGTAATCGGAGGAGAGCCGATCCTTTTCAGCGAAAAATCCGTATGCATCGCCTGCGGGATCAGCTACCCGGAATTTACGCCGGCCAGCTTCTCGTTCAATTCTCCGCGGGGGGCTTGCCCCAAGTGCGGAGGATTGGGGTCCGCCTCGGAATTTGACCCCGCCATGATTATTCCGAATCCCGGGCTTAGCTTGAGAGAAGGAGCGGTATTGCCCTGGGTCAACAGGAATTCCGTGTATTTTTTTGAATTTCTGGATTCCCTGACGCTTCATTATGGCGTTGATATTTACACCCCTTACAGGGATCTTCCGAATCGTTTTAAAAAGGTTCTTCTTTACGGGTCCGGGATGGAAGAGATTACGTTCCGTTTTGAACGGGATAACCGTCGATTTCATTATAAAAGGCCGTTTGAGGGGATTATTCCAAAGCTGGAGCGGCGCTACCTGGAGACGGATTCCGCGCAGGCCCGGGAGGAAATTAAACGTTACATGAACTTTCGTCCCTGCATGGAATGCCTGGGCACAAAATTAAACAAGGAAAGCCGATCCGTAAAGGTCGGGGGTTTTTCCATCTCTGAAATAACGGCGCTTTCCGTGGAGGATGCGCATGGTTTTTTCAGAGATTTGAAGCTTGCGGGAAAACAAGAGATTATCGCCGGAAGAATTCTGAAGGAAGTCGTTGAAAGGCTTGCCTTTCTCGAAAATGTCGGCCTCTCTTACCTTACCCTGGACCGATCCGCCCAGACTCTTTCCGGAGGCGAAAGCCAGCGGATACGTCTTGCAACCCAGATCGGGTCGAAACTGACCGGGGTTTTGTATGTGCTGGATGAACCCAGCATCGGGTTGCACCAGAGGGATAATGAGCGGCTCCTTATCACGCTGTCGCAGATGCGGGATCTGGGAAACACGGTGCTGGTTGTCGAGCATGATCGTGATACCATCCTTGCGTCCGACTACGTCGTCGACATGGGTCCCGGCGGCGGGATGAACGGCGGAGAGGTGGTATTTTGCGGAAAGCCCCGGGACCTTCTGAAGGATGAAAAATCATTGACGGGCCAGTACATTTCGGGCCGGAAACGGATCGAAATTCCGTCCGAACGTCGCATAGGGAACGGGAAAAAACTGATCCTCCAGGGGGCATGTGCAAATAACCTGAAAAATATCGATGCGGAATTTCCGCTCGGCTGTTTCATTTGCGTCACCGGGGTATCCGGTTCCGGCAAATCAACTCTTGTTCTGGAAACTCTTTACCGGGTTCTTTCCCAGCGGCTCTACCGCGCCCGGATACCGGCCGGCACCCATAACCGTGCGATGGGGCTTGAACATATCGACAAGGTTGTCAATATTGATCAGTCTCCGATCGGAAAAACGCCCCGGTCGAATCCCGGGACCTATACGGGCGTTTTTGGTTATATAAGAGAGCTGTTTTCCAGAACCGGAGAAGCCCGCGTGAGAGGATACAAACCGGGACGTTTCAGCTTTAATGTGAAGGGCGGAAGATGCGAGGCCTGTCGTGGGGATGGGATTATCAAAATCGAGATGCATTTTCTGCCGGATGTGTATGTCTCCTGTGATGTGTGCCGCGGCAAAAGATTCAATCGTGAAACGCTTGAAATCCGGTACAAGGGGAAAAATATCGCCGAGATTCTCGACATGACCGTCAACCAGTCCTTGAACTTTTGGGGTAATATCAAAGTGATCCGGGAAAAGCTCCAGACATTGTTCGACGTGGGGTTGGGGTACATCCGGCTGGGACAACCGGCAACGACGCTATCCGGCGGTGAAGCCCAGCGAGTCAAGCTGTCCAGGGAGCTCAGCAAAAGAGGCACCGGAAGGACGGCCTATATTCTCGATGAACCAACCACCGGTCTTCACATGGACGATATCAAAAACCTGCTCATTGTGTTGAACCGGCTCGTGGAGGCAGGCAATACCGTTATTGTGATCGAACACAACATGGATGTGATCAAGTGTGCCGATTACATTATCGATCTTGGTCCGGAAGGCGGGGATGGGGGAGGCTATATCGTGGGATGCGGGACTCCGGAGGAAATTGCGGGGCTCCATGGCTCCCATACCGGCCGTTTCTTGAAAGAGATGCTGAAAGCCGGTTAAAAAACAAGGCCGGACCCTTTTGTGGATCCGGCCTTGTCGTATCTTATTGCCCGATACGGCTGTTTTTAGCCGAACAGTTTTGCAATTGCGCTTGCCTGAGGATGTGCGTAGATGAGGATCAGGGAGATAACCAGCGCGTAAATGGTCAGCGACTCGATCATCGCGAGACCGATCAGCATGGTAACGGTTACCTTACCGGAAGACTCCGGATTCCTGGCGACGCCTTCAACCGCTCCCTTTAAACCAAGACCCTGCCCGATACCGCAACCCAGAGCGGCGATCCCGATCCCGAAGCCGGCGGCGATTGCACAGTAAGCGAAAAACTGTAATGCTTGAGCACCCATAAAACTCTACCTCCTTTTCAAAATGTGTTTGACTTTGCTTCTTCCATTTCCCAATAAAAGATACACTTAAAAAAATATATGTACGATTTTTCGGTTTTCCGGATTAATGCGCCTCTTCCATGGCGCCGGTAAAATACATGATGGAAAGCATGAAAAATACAAATGCCTGAATCAGAGCAACCAGAACACCCAGAACCATTATCGGCAACGGCGCAAAAAACAGGCCTGCCAGAGCAAGAAGAATGCCCACCACCAATTCGTGTCCCATCATATTGCCGAAGAGTCGGAATGAAAGAGACAGTATGCGGGCGAAATGACCGATGAGTTCAATGATGCAAATTAAAGGGGCCATCCACCATACCGGCCCGAGGAAGTGTTTTACGTATTTTGTGCCATGATATCGGATACCGATCGCATGGGTGAAGATGAATACGGGAATTGCCATTGAAAGGGTCGTATTCAGATCGGCGGTCGGGGGGAAAAAGCCCGGAATCAGGCCCATCAGGTTGCATAGCAGGATATAGAGAAATATCGTGGCGATGATCGGGAAAAACTGGCGGCCTTCTTCCCCGGTGATATCCACCATGAATTGTTCCAGGCCGGAGACGGCGATTTCAAAAAAGTTCTGCCCCTTTGTCGGGATCATGCTTACGCCTTTGGCGGCCAGGAAGCCCAGAACGATAAGGATGACCATCGCTACCCATGAATAAATGACATGGGGATAGGCATGAGCAAAAGACCCTAGGCCGATCAGCTCAAAAAATTTGCCGAAAAACAGATAGGGATGTTCCACCTTAGATTGCCTCCTTTAGTAGTAGTTTCTTCAGTTCGAAAAGGGTTGCGATCATTATGCTTAAAACCACAACGGAAAGCCCGATAAAAAGACCCAGAGGGTCGACATAATGTTGCGATATAAGAATAAAGATGATGAAAGCGGTTACCGTAAAACGAATATAATACTTGGCCAGAACCACTCGGTGAGAAGACAGATGCGGTGGCGTGAGCGACTTTTTGAGTGTCCGGTAAAGCAAATGAAAGTTAACGGTGACGATCAGTCCGCCGAATACGATCCCCTTGGCGAAATCGAGTGGCAAAGCCATTAATCCGGCTGCGCTTGTAATTAAAAAGAGAACCCAGTTCGTCCGGGTAACAAATTTCAGAAGCCGCTGATGGATTGTCACGATTTAAACCTTCCGGTCAGAATTGCCGGCTTTTTTTGATCGCTCGGGCGATGTTTCTGAACGCCGCGATGATCCCGAATCCCAGGAAAATCAAGGTAAGCCATGGCGTTGTGTTAAAAACTTTTCTGTCCAAATAAACACCGATCGCAAGCCCGATAACGATGGACAGCGATACCGAAAAGCCAAGACTGCTGTAATAGGCCAAATCCTTTAGATAACGCTTGGTTTCTTTTTTCATGAAAAAGAACGCTTTCTAATTGAGGAAAAGCCTCAAATCAAATTCATTTGAAAGAAAATGCCCTAACACAGTATTGTAAGCAAGTCAATGTAAATTTACATATGGACGATCATAAATTGAACGCTTACAACTCGACGGCGGCCGCATCGAAAACCGGTCCGTCCATGCAGACATGAAGGTATTTTTCCGTTAATTCTTTGCCTTTCACCGCACAGCCGAGACAGGCGCCGATGCCGCAGGCCATTCTCGATTCAATCGAGATCTGGCAGGGGACTTTGAATTTTTCGGCGATTCCGACGACGCATTTCAACATTCCGGGTGGACCGCATGCATAAATGATTTCCGGCGGCTCTTTTCGAACCGCCGCTTCCAGCGGATGGGTTACAAAGCACATTTCTCCCGAGCTGCCGTCGTCCGTGGTCGGATGGATCGCCATTCCGAGGCTCCGAAAGTCTTCACCGCACAATAGATCCGTTTTGGTTTTTCCGCCTAAAAATATCCGGCATCCGGATGGATCGATCTGTTTCTTCCGCAGCGAAAAGGCTAAAAAAAGCAGGGGAGCAACCCCGATTCCTCCCGCGGCGATAAAGACCCGCCGAACTCCATCCGGGATACGGAACCCCTTACCCAAAGGACCCATGACATCCACGAAATCTCCCGGCCGGAGCAAAGCGAGCTTTTGCGTGCACTCTCCAACCACTCGGTAAAGGACTTCAATTCCTTCCGTGGGGTCCTCATTTCGAATCAGACGGTGTATGGAAAACGGACGACGGAGAAAGGGAACAATCCGGCCGGAAAGCCGAAGCATGATGAACTGACCGGGATCGGCATCGGCGATTCCCCGCCCGCATCCCAAACCGATTTTATAATATAAAGGACCGATCTTCCGATTCCAGAGAACTTGAACCTTGTCTTGAAACATACATTCTTTCCTAACAAGTGTTTCCAATGGGGTTCGCAAAGGAGTCCGGCCGATTCGGGCATACGAACCGACACTTTATTTCAGCCCGATAACGGAGGCGATTCTGCCGGTAACGCCTTCCTTGCGATAGGAAAAAAACAAATCGGTATTGCATCGGGTACAAAGCCGGCTGGAGTCGATATTCTCAATCAAAACACCGGCATTGCAAAGCTGATCCCTGCTGATCGCCCAGAAATCAAAATGATCCGAATCATCCTTGTATCTCCAGAATGCGTCGGGAATCTCCGTGCGGTAATTGATGAATTCCGCGCAACAAGGTCCGAGGGAAGGCCCGATACCGGCAATGATATCGCAGGGTCTGCAGCCGAAACGCTTACTCATCACCTCAATCGTCCGGCCGATAACGTTTCTCGTGCTTCCGCGCCATCCGGAATGAACATTTGCAACCACGCGCCGGACCGGATCAAACATGAGAATGGATTGGCAATCGGCGACCTGAATCGCCAGAAATTTTTTCGGCAGATCCGTCACCATCGCATCCCCGATTCGCTTCTCTGAGTCCCTCGATCCGTTCCCGTCGATCGGGTGTTCATAACCTGAAAACACGAGCACATCCGTTGCGTGAACCTGATGCGCAAAGACGAGTTCTTTTCCTTCCATGCATTCGGAAATGATGTTCCGGTTTCGTCCGACATCGTCCCTGCCGTCTCCAACGTCATAACTGATGTTCATACTTTGGAACGGCGGACGGCTGCAACCTCCGTTCCTGGTAAAAACTCCATGCCTGACATCATTGGAAAAGGAAGCCAGGCGTGGGAATTGAAAGAATGGAACCCCGTTTTTTTGTTTTAAAATCATCGGAAAAGGCTTTTCAAAGCAATTACGAATGATGTCGCGTGTGCCTTTATTGAAGCATCGAAATCCGTATCTCATGCTCCCGGCTACCGATGGATCGGATTCTTTCATCCGGCAATCCATCGCCCGGATGGATTCCTGAAGGCCCGTAAAGCCGATTTTCCGCCCCCGATCCCATCGCCCGGGCCAGGGTTAGGACGTCAACCTGTTCGGCGCCGGCTTTGAATAAAACCTTTGCGCATTCTTCAACCGTTGCACCCGTGGTGTAAACATCGTCGACAAGAAGTATTTTTTTCCCCTTCACTTTCCCAAAATCGGTCACGCGGAAGGCATTCTTGATATTGCGGAGCCTCTTCTCACGGCTCAGACCGGTCTGCGGTTCCGTCCACCGGCTCCTTGTAAGGGCGTCGGCTTCTATCCGAGGGCCCGATAACTCCATGTTTAAAGCTTCGGCAAATTCCATCCACTCACGAACGAGAAGAAACGCCTGGTTAAAACCCCGCTTTTTGAGCTTTTTTGCATGAAGCGGAACCGGTATCACCAGATCCATGTTTTTTTCACCCCAATACCGGATGAAAGCATGAAAAAGAAGAATACCCAGCGGCCGGGCCAACCGGATTTTGTTTTTATACTTCAGGCAGTGGATGACGTCAACCAGGGATTGATCGTAAACGCCGGATGCGCGGGCCATTCCGAATCTTCCGGAGGATTCGATGCATGAACCGCAAACATGGTCCTCCCCTTCGCGGGTTTTAAACATGATGCCGCATCTGGAACAGATGGGAGAATGAACCGGAGAAAAATGGGCGGAACAATCCGGGCACAGGAATCCCCGCATCAATGTTGCAAAGTCTCCATCCGGATAATAAAGCCGTTGCGGCCGGTTTTTTTCAAGAGGATTGACTCTTTGATTTTTTCGGGGGTGAAAAAAAGATCCACAGGCCAGGCATTTTGTCGGCAACAGCGCCTCTTTAAAGGCGTTCACCACCCGAAGGATCGTCTTGCGGGTTTTCATTTCCGGATCGGAATCGATTCGGTTTTTTTCCGGAACGAATTCTTTCATGAGTCGAATTCAACCATAATTCGCGAGGAATAAACCGTGGCCACGAGATCGGCTTCCCGTGATTCCAGGGATGCGGGCCGTCGGCGGCCGCAAACCCGCGGGGATTTCTAAAACCATGCCCGCGGAAAGGGTTAATTCTTTTCAGGACATCCGAAATTTTTGATCATTGCATCTGCGAAAGCGGAGCAGGTGACGCCTTGAATCCCTTGGATCTGGCAGGCCAGATCCCATGTGACCGTCTTCTTTTTTATCGTAAGCGCAAGGGTTTTTCTGATCAATTCGGAAGCCTCCCGCCAACCGATGTAATCCAGCATCATCGCCCCCGAGAGGATCAGAGAACTTGGATTCGCCGTATTTTTTCCGGCAAGCATGGGAGCGGTCCCATGGGTGGG
>Ga0116141_10005572_pt1 | contig 10524 bp, 9 predicted proteins | sample AD_UKC097_MetaG_FD_89744 | JGI IMG/M metagenome (GOLD analysis project Ga0116141, IMG submission 89744) | Active sludge microbial communities of municipal wastewater-treating anaerobic digesters from USA - AD_UKC097_MetaG | ecosystem: Engineered > Bioreactor > Anaerobic > Digestate | place: USA... | reverse complement strand
GGGAAGAGCCAGCTCGTCAGCCACTGGTTTCCGGTCTGGTTTCTCGACCATTTCCCGGAGCTGAATGTGCTGCTCACCTCCTACGAGGCGGACTATGCCGCCAAGTGGGGGCGAAACGTTAGGAACACCATCCAGGCCAACCAGGACCGGCTGAGGGTCAGGATCTCCAAGGACTCCTCGGCGGCAGACAACTGGACCACCACCGCAGGCGGTGGGATGTCCACGGCGGGAGTGGGAGGCGCAGTAACGGGCAAGCCGGCCCACTGCCTGCTCATAGATGACCCCCATAAAAACAGAGAACAGGCCGAGTCGGAGACCTACCGGGAGAAGGTCTGGGACTTCTACTCGGGAACGGCTCGGGAGAGGGTCAACCCCATGCCCTGGGCCAAGTTCGGGGTGATCATCATCATGATGACCCGGTGGCATACGGATGACCTGGCCGGTCGGCTGATCTCTCGCAAGGTTGACCCGGAGCTTCAGGCCTATTCCCTGCCCTGGACCGTCTACAAGCTGCCGGCCATCGCCCTGGAGGAGGACCCCCTGGGCCGCCAACCGGGAGAGGCCCTCTGGCCGGAGCGCTATCCTCTGGAGGTGCTCATGAGCATCAAGGCCGACATATCCCCCTACGACTGGGAGGCGGAGTACCAGCAGAGCCCGGTTCGCCGGGAGGGGGCACTCTTTCGAAGGGAGTGGTTCTGGCCGGTGGATGTCCTGGCCTGAACCGGAGCTCGAGATGGAGATGGAGATGGGCATACAGTACTTCCCTCATGGTTTGAATGTTAGAAGTCAATTCGCCGCCCAGACTGGCGGCCGTGGAGCGCTCCAGCCTGAAAGTCGGCTCCTTCGTGGACCTGGCCACCTCCACCAGGAGCAGAGCAGACTTTACGGTCGTCGCAACGGTGGGCATAGACTCCCTGCAGAACATCTTCATCCTCAACATCCACCGGGGCCGGTGGGAGTGGCCCGATGCCTATGAGGCCATAGTCCAGGAGGTCCTCTCCCAGAAGGTGCTCCTGCTGGGAGTGGAGACGGCGGGCTACCAGCTCTCCAGCTTCCAGGAGCTGATTCGAGACTCTAGACTGAAGAGTCTAGCCATATTCCCCGTCCCGGTCAACTCGGATAAGGTCAGCCGTTCATTGCTGGTCTCGGCCAGGGCGGCCAATGGCAAGCTCTACTACAACCGCCAGGGGGCCTGGGCGGAGACCCTGATCTCCGAGTTCATCAATTTTCCAGGCGGCAAGCACGACGATATTCTGGATGCCGTCTGCGGCTGCGTTGAGCTTTTGAACAACTTCCAGGCGGAGGCCCCGGTGGTCTCACCTGGCGTCTCCATGAGCAGGAGCAAATGGAAGAGGTAAGTAAGAGATGAGCAAGAAGAATAATCCCCAATTGATTGAGCTGGGCAGAACCGGCCTGACCAGGTTTGGCGGCTATATCTTTGAGGAATGGCTGGCCGACCTGCAGGGAGCGAAGGGAGCGCAGGTTTACAAGAAGATGGCCGATGGCGACGCCATCATTGGCGGGATGCTCTTTGCCTTCCGGGAGATATGCAAGTCTGCTCCCTGGTTTGCTGTGCCGGGAGGCAGCAGCTCGGATGATCTGGAGGTGGCAGAATTTCTTGAGTCCTGCCTTTTCGACATGGCCACGCCCTGGCCCTCCACCCTGGACGAGATCCTCTCCATGCTGCCCTTCGGCTGGTCCTATATGGAGATCGTCTTCAAGCTGCGCCAGGGGGCCAGGCCGAAGAAAGCGCAGTTCAAGAGCCAGTACCACGACGGCCGGATAGGCTGGCTGAAATGGGCCCCCAGAGCCCAGGAGTCCCTGAACCAGTGGATCTACGATGAAAAGACAGACGAGCTTTTGGGCATGAGCCAGATCCCTGCCCCGGATTATCTGGAGAGGAGGATCCCTCGAGACAAAGCCCTGCACTTTGTCACCACCTCGGCTAAAGGCAATCCCGAGGGGCGCTCCATCCTCCGCAATGCCCATCGAAGCTGGTACATGAAATTCAATATCGAGAACCTGGAGGGATTGGGGATGGAGAGGGATATGGTCGGCTATCCCACCCTATATCTTCCCCTGACGATAATGAAGCGGGATACTCCCGAGGCTGAGAAGGCCTACCAGATGTATCTGGAGATGGTGACCAATGTGCGCCGGGACGAGGCGGAGGGTCTCCTTCTGCCTTCGGTCTTTGACGACCATGGCAACCGGCTCTATGAGTTCAAGCTCCTCTCCTCTTCAGGCACCAGGCAGTTTGACACCAGCCGGATAATCACCCGATATGACAGCCGCATTGCCCTTACCATCATGGCTGATTTTCTGCTGCTGGGCCAGCAGCAGGCCGGCTCTTATGCCCTGAGCGAGACCAAGGCCAGGATGTTCTATCAGGCTCTGACCTCAGTCCTGGACAACATAGCTGAGACCATCAACAGCCAGGCTGTGCCCGCCCTCCTGGAGCTTAATCCCTGGTGGGATATCGATGAGCTGCCCTACATCACCCACGGCAAGATCGAGCTTCCCAACCTTGAGACCTTGGGAAGCTTCATTGAGAGGCTGGTTGGCGCCGGCATGAAGCTATTCCCGGACGATCGCCTGGAAAACCATCTCAGAAGCCTGGCCGATCTGCCGCTGAAGGACGCCAAAAATAGAAAATATCAGGCCGGGAAAAAGAAGAGGCCGGCCAAGCCCGGACCCGGTCAAGAGCAGGAAGCTGGACAAAGACCCGGCATTGAAGACAGAAAAGGTGAGGATGAGGGCGAGAGGGTGGTGGCCTGAATATGCCGGATATCCCACCCCAGATGCCGAGCCTTGCCGCCCGGAGCATAGATGAGCTCTGGAAGTGGTGCGAAAAAAGAGAAGGGGGCGTATCCAAGCTGGCCGGTGAGGCCAAGCTCGACGGCTGCCGCTGCATCCTCTCCAAATACGGAGATGATGTCCGGGTCAGGTTCCCCGGATCTGAGGAGCTGGAGCCGCAGCACCCGGAGCTGGCTGAGGCGATTCGAAATGCGCCCTTCCAGGCCCTAGTGCTGGATGGAGTGGCCATAGCCATAGAGGATGGAGAGATATTGCCCCGAGAGGGGCTTGCAGCTCTTCCTACCGGCGAGCCACCATTTCCAGCCATGCTGGCGGCCTTCGACTGCCTCTTTTTGAATGAGGACCTGAGGCAGAGGCCATTGGGCCAGCGCCGGGAGGCTTTGAAGGCGGCGATCCAGGGCATAAAGAGCCCATCGATCCGGCTCTCCCCGGCCAGGGCGTTCTCCTCCCGAAAGGAGCTGGAGATCCTGAGCCGCTGGGCAGCCACCCGGCCAGGCTCAACCGGCCTGATGGTCAAGGACCTCTCCCAGCCCCGCCAATCCGGCAGCTCGGAGGATTGGGCTCTCCTGAAGGCCGATGCTGTGCACAAAGATGCAGTCCCTCGCCTGGCAATAGAGGTTAAAGGAGGCCCAGAGGCCAGGGCCGCCTTCATAGCCGCCTCGCCCAATGAGATCGAAGCAGCACGAAACATGCCCCTGGCCGGTGAAGGCAGGAGCTTCTTCAAAAAGGCATACCTGGAACCGTCCGGGCTTAAGGAGGAGGAGACGGCCTTTCTCTACCTCGTCCCCAGGGTTTTGAAGCGAGCCCCCAGGAAGGAAGAGATTGAGGCCTGGAGGCCCTGGCTCATGAGGCAGCTCCAACAGCTCAATCCTGAGATGGTGGTGGCTTTGGGAAAGCAGGCCGGCGAGGCACTGAGAGAGCTGGCCGACCTGACCATGCCCCATCCCCATGCCGTCCTGAAGCATGGCGACAAGGGCGAGGTCCTTCGCAAAGCCTCGATGCTCAGAGAGACCCTGGCTGTGCTGGGTACAGATTGTGGATGCGGTAAGGGATTGCTCGGAGAGGAGATACGCTGCCCCATTCTCAAGGCCGATGTGGAGAGGCGACTGGTCTACAGCGTGATTGCCGAGCCCGACACCGTAGATGCCCAGGGCGATGTGATGAGTGCCGAGACCATCGAAGAGATGGCCCACAATTTCCTGCTCCGCTCTCGCAAGTTCGACAACAGGCACGACTGGAAGGCAGTCGATGCCGCGCCAGTCGAGTCCTGGATCCAGAGAGAGGCTACAGTGCTCCTTGGAGAGAAGATAAAGGCTAAATCGTGGGTGGTAGGGGTGAAAGTCTTTGCAGACCATATTTGGGAAAAGGTTCTGTCAAAGGAGTATCAGTCCTTCAGCATCGGAGGAAGGGGAGTGAGGGTGCCGAGAGTCAGATTTGGGTAAAAAGAGGACCTGAAAGACTCGATCGTACTCTAGAAGGTAGAGTATAGAGCCTAGACTCTCGAATCTAGTTCCCTTTCGGCCGGCCCTTCAACTGCTAGACATACCATATTGATTTGATGTAATAGGGCATAGATATATCTGAAAAAGTATTACTGATTGTGTGTCGCTTGTGAAACTGCGGCGGCGCACCCCGCTGCAAGCAGACGGGGCATCCAAGGCGCCGCCGCATGAAAGCGGAACCAGGTAATCTTATCCAAACCTAAATAAGGCATAATTTCCTCTGCCATATCTTCCGACCCTATCGACATAAGGTTTATCCTCCTTTCTGGACCTTCCCTTCCATCTCCTCGATCAAATCCAGATACTCATTTGCCAAAGAGATACTGAGCCCTGTGGCAAAGGCCACTTCTTGCGGAGCTAACTTGCCGCGCAACATTTTAACGCGGTTGTAATCCGTTAGATATCGGTCCACAGACTCACCAGAATGATGAGTAAGCCTCTTGATTTCGATCTGCGAATGGTTTTGCAGCATGTATCTTACGATCTCTTTTTTATGAGTGACACTCCGCCCCATGTCATGCACTCTTCCTCGATCCGGTATCTGGATCTTCTTCTCCGTTTCCACTTCCTTCTTATAACTGCTCACTGTTTGCCGATCGCATTTCAAGATTAGACCGACATCAACATGATTCAGTACGACTCCCTGCTCCATAGCCTCATTGAAGAGGCGCTCGATCGCAATTTTCCTTACAGCTTTGCTAGTTGCCCCTTCTCTGAGCATTCTGATGTCTTCCTCCGAGACAAGCGTAAGAACAACAGGCTTGACCTTTGTGTTCTTCATAGATAGCCCATAGCCCGGCTTTCGTCCTTGATCTACCTCAGCCCCGTCCCATATGACCTGTCCTTTCTTTACCTCAGAGAGAGGTCTCCTGTATTCATCTACTACTCCTAGAATATCTTCCACAATGAACTGCGTGATCTCTTCTCCTCCCAGGAACCTGTATCATTCGCGGAAACGGTTGCATAGAACTGATACGAGGTTTCTGTCGAGCTGCGGATTGTAGAGATCATCTCTCCAGTTGCTCTTCATTCCACAACCCCTTGGCGCATTTTTTTTAGATCTAAGGAGGACCTGCTGATAAGTTCTTTCAGTCTGGGACTGCTCTTTCTCGAAAACGTCTCATAGAGCCCCTGGTATTCCAGGATTAATCGTTCTGATAGGCGAGTAACCTGGCGGATCTTGAGGAGATCTTCGTCTTTGGAGGTGAGATAGACTACCCTCGAGAAGTCGCGGATATACCGGTCAATGGATTCGTCTGAGTGATGGGTCCTTCGCCTGATTTCCGAGTACTCGTAGCCCTTCAGATATTCCTCCACAATCTTCGCCTTGTGAGAGACGCCCTTCCCAATGTCCTTCATCTGGCCTCGCGTAGGAACATCCATCTCCATGGCACGGAGTTCTCTGATATCGTTACGAATGGTACGTACTGTGCAGCAGAGCAGGAGTGACAGATCTTCCTGGGTAAGGAGGACTCCCCGGTCTTTGGCTTCCACGGTCATTCGCATTATCTTGGATTGCCGGAGCGACTGAATTCCTTGCTCGCGCAGGAGCTTGTGATCATCGGGATGATAGAATGTGAGCAACACACGACACTTTTTCATTTCGTCCAGAGGCTTCCCAGAGGGTTCGTTAATGTGCACCCCCCAATAGGGAATCTGGCCAACGCCAAGGTCGTCCGGGTTGTTCTCTTCAAGAAAGAGACGGATTCGCTTCATCAAGGCGTCTGATAATATATCGGAAAAGTCGAACTTGTTCTTCAGATCCCACTCCAACTGGTGTATAGCATCCTTGTGGATAAGCTTCTCAACGGTATCATCGTGCATTTCCTCACCCAAGAAATCATTGGCCGTTTGGCCCTTATAGGTATAGGAAATTTTGCCTATTGTTAAGTTGAATACGCATGCCCTTTATCCCCGATGCAAGCATCGGGGTATTATGATAAAAATAAATCAACTTTTAGGGATATGCTGCGCCCTCGAAAACACCATTGCCTTAAGTCGATGTCTTAGTATGTGTATTTTATGACTTCACATGTGAGCCCAGATAAAGGCGAAAAATCTGTTATCTGGTTGCCACTCAGATCCACCCATTGCAGGCCAGTTAGACCGGACAGAGACGATACATCTATTATATTCTGCTCGGCATTAACTGCAATGGGAAGTGCAATCACTCCATGATCGCGCCCCTTGAATGCTGTGCGTCACAACTAGTTGGCTAACTTTTTGCAATCAAAAGGTTTTTCGTTAGATCTATCAATACCATCAACAAAATGGAGGAATACGATGGCAGAGGATGAAAGTAAAACTAATACCGTACCGCAAAAAGAGATTGGAAAGAAGTTCTGTAGCAACTGTGGTGCTCAAATTGATGAGAAGGCAGTGATCTGCCCTAAGTGCGGCGTGGCCCAATCTGTTGTAGGTATGGCCATAGGAGAGAAGAAGAACAAGACTACAGCAGCACTAATTGCACTGTTCCTGGGCGGCTTAGGTATTCACAAGCTCTATCTCAAAAGAAGCAACTGGTGGGTCTACCTGGTATTCTGCTGGACCTTTATACCGGCTATCATAGCCTTCATTGAGGCCATCCAATTGTTTATGATGTCAGAAGCTGATTTCGATAGACAGTACAACACAGCACAATAATTATTTCAGAGATTGTGCATCACCGCCTATAGACCTATCGATGCAGTTAAATAAGTTTCAGAAGGCTGCAAACGCAGCCTTCATACTATCTCCTTTTCATATAGGCTAATGCCAGTATAGCCACCATTCCTAACATATACCCAAATCCTGGTGTTTCCTTGCCACTCTCTTTCTTGGAATCTGGCTGTAGAGGCTCTTTCGATGGTTCCTTCGATATCACCTTCGATGTTTCGTTCACAATTGGTGATGCTACATCTGCTAATGCTTCAGCCTCACATGGAACACCGCAAGACAACCTTATCTTCCCCTCTGGAACAGGTATTTGGTATCTATCGGCTGTTCCGGTTCCACAATAGAATCCCGGCCAAGTGTAGACCAGTGTAGAGGCAGGGGTACTAGCTCCTGCATTAAAAGCTACCTGGGTACGAGCTAACGTAAGATCTACAGGTAGTGTCATTTCAAATGCAGTTTCTACTGTGGCATCCCACGTTTTTCCTCTCCCCAAGCTTCCTGCATTCCATACAAGGGTTGTTGTCCCATCAGCATTCCTGGTTATATTGGCTTTGGGGTATGTGTTTGTTACTTTTAAGTATGGATATAGTGTATCAGTAAGCACTACATTATCAATCCAGGGCCTATCTGAGCAGGAGATTACTTCTTGATTGATAACGCTCTGCAAATTTGCATAGTTTAGCCACTGTGGACCGCGTCCTCCTGTGACTGCAGCAATACGGGTCAACGCCTTGGACTGTTCTTGTCGATGAGGCGGAATTTCTGGAGCAGGGCCAAGATAGAATGTATAAATTTTATCCCTGCAATCCGCAGGCAAACTGCCAATCAACGCTTGTAATGAGCGATTAAGATCACCAGAATTACGCTCAGGTTTAAACTCGCTCCAGCTTGTCACGTAGATTACCAGCCGGACGGTATTAGCCCTAGCATTAAGGCTAATGGGCGATGAAGCCAAGACGGAATTTATTCGCCCAATTGCCGAAGAGTATATTGTTTGGTCAGTTTCGAGACAGGAAGTCAGATCGTAGTTTCCTGTGACGGACATTAAGTTGCTCAGTCCAGAGGGAAGTGTAACAAATCCCGCAGATGACGTCACCAAGTCGTGTGCGTTCAATGGTTCATCATCATCCCAGCTAACTATAGCCACTTTAGTTCCTGAAGGCAAAGATTTTAGGAGATCATCTATCTCGCCCTTCATCCAGTCATAGCTGTAATTACCCGATTTATCCACTTCTCGCATGCTTCCAGACTTGTCTAGAGCCAAGAGGATTTCAAGATCACAAGCAGAAGGCGGAGCTTCTATTGTAAAGTGAATATTTGGACAATCTGGACATGGTTTGTTCTGGTTCGGTATAACTTCCTTAGTGAGCAAAACTCTTGTTTTATTATCATAGCCCTTTCCGCCTTCTCCATATCCTGCTAGAATGAATGGACGATCTGCATTAACAGTCAGAAGAAGCTGATTTATTTCGGAGAAACCGGCTACACCATCACATCCTGTGTAGGACACTTGAGATTGAGAATCTGTGCCCAATGGGAATCTGCCAGGATCTGGAGAAGCAATTATCATCTCTGCACTCCAGTCTTTCCCAGCAACTATAGAACCTATATTCCAAGTCAGGACGATCAGATCTCCAGAAACTGTTATGGAATTTGGCTCAGGCACAGACTTTACTCGCTTCAGGGTCGAGGGCAGAGTATATGTCATAGTCACATTATCCGCTAGGAAACCCAGGATGTTCAAGCCAATCTCCTTGTAAATACCCTTAATTGCATCCGCGTTTGGTGAGAGATAAGCTTCTCCACCTGTAACTCTGGCGATCTCAGTTAGATTGATCGTATCGCTCTGATTACCTAAAGCTATGGTAAAGATTTTTATTCCTCTGTTTTTAGCAACGTCGGTAAGAGATCCTGAGTTACCACTAGGCGTATAATTTCCCATGCCATCACTTAACAAGACAATAACATCAGAGGTCTTACTGGAAATGCCCTGCTTGGGAAAGAGTTCGAGGGAGGATCTTATGGCTAAATCTAAATTAGTTCCTCCGGATGCATCCACATTATTTATGGATGATAATACAGCATTCGAATTGCTTGTGAGCGGAGTGGTTAAAACCTTAGTATCCCAATCCACCACACCAACCCTATTTTCAGGATCTTTGAGGAACTCTCTTGCGAACTGATTGGCAGCTTTAATCCGTTCTTCGTTTGGGTCGCTAGTATTCATGCTACCCGAACTATCGATGGCGAGTACAACCCGGACCGGGATAGAACACGGTTCACCGCTACCTTTGACAACAATTTTTGCTGTTGTGGTGTCAGGAGACTTCCCAGAACCTTCCAGCCAAATCTGAGATTCTGTTATCGACTGATCAACTGTGACTGGTACAGAGGCAGAAACAGGTGTCAGTGTCAAGGTACAAAATAAAACTATTATTACTGATAGTGGTATAGCTGTACTCATTAAATCCCTCCAAATCCTGTAACTGCTACCCATCTGAATCTATTTATCTGTTTTGACTCAACGAGCATCCTATCGCCAGGATATGGCCTCTTTGAAGGTAGAACATGTTGATGGCGCAGGAGGATATCTGTACACACTGAGTGCTGCCTGCACTGGTTTGGTGATAATGGCTTGTGGCGACTTAGTATTCTCTCCCTTTGTTGCTCTTTTCCATCACGACTATCGCAGCTGGTTACAGGACTGGAAAATGTCTTTCCCGCAGGAATCTTGGATTCTGGACGCGGTAGACTGATTGGTTTCTAATTAAAATATAATCGCAAAAGGTCCAAATCGTTTTTAATTTTATTCATATAGGCATCGAAAAGACCTATAATATCATGAGACCGTGCCTGTTCAACCCAACTTGTTCGAAAAGGGCTTATTATATCATCTGCAGTAGCTTTTATTTCAACTATCAACATCAGAGTAGTCTCTTCAATAATTTCTAAGAAAGAATCTTGATCAGCAAATCCAATGGGTTCCTTCGTATATCCTTTTTTATAGTATTCAGTAGATCCCATATATTTTAGAAGCTCATTATAAGACAAAATTAATAACGTATCAAGGAATAGTGGTGCGTCAAATGGTAATAGTCCTATAGATTCGGCTAATTCCATTGCAGCCTTGTGTTGCTGATATGACCATTCTTCTGGATTCAGGGGGTCCCCCCCAGGTGCGTTTAAAAATTTTTCTATATTATAATATATTTGTGCTAATTCGATTGCTCCAATGGTTTCTGAAAATTCATCATTTTCGGCTATGTATTCTGGAACATCTGTATATGGAGGGAAGTCGGTTAGCTTTGTCTGCCTAGTAGTATCAGGAATAGCATTTGAATAAATTGATAAAACAAAAAGCATGATAACCGCCAAAGATAAACCTGAGACAACGATCCTCGAGTTCATTAATATGCTTCCTTGAATCAAAAATAGGTTAACCATGAGATTTATAAATAACTTCCGGCAATGATAGGAAGCAGCGATAACGACCGGATGACGGATAACGATAAAGCCCACTTAAGTGAGAACCAAGATCAAGAACCGAGTT
>Ga0116141_10005570_pt1 | contig 10527 bp, 10 predicted proteins | sample AD_UKC097_MetaG_FD_89744 | JGI IMG/M metagenome (GOLD analysis project Ga0116141, IMG submission 89744) | Active sludge microbial communities of municipal wastewater-treating anaerobic digesters from USA - AD_UKC097_MetaG | ecosystem: Engineered > Bioreactor > Anaerobic > Digestate | place: USA... | reverse complement strand
TTGTCATTTCAACCGAAGGGAGAAATCTTCATGAAACAACCATCACTCATATTTCTCGTCGCTCGCGCTCTTCGAAATGACATGATGCAAAGGACTCGTTGAACGAACCCCGAAAACCGGAAACGCGCTTAACATATCCCCTCCAAGATGTCCAGTTTAATCTCGATCTCGGCGACATAGGCTTCCTTCATATGATGCACAGTAACATCAGATAGATAGCTGCCATGAAATCGCCCGCTCGCTCCTCGAAAATCAAGGGCGTGACGGCTGCGTCAGGAACTGAAATCGACCCTCGGCATAATAGAGGTAGGAGAAATCCTTGCTCCAGTCCCCAAGCGTCACGGTGGCCTTTCCCCCCCGCGGAACAGACCATTCCCGAAGCCTCGGATGGTGACAATGACCCAGAACGACGGCGTCAAATCCTTCCCCGATTTTTTGCGCCGCGAAAGCATGCATTTTCTCGGCCAGATGATCCGACTGCTCGCGGGAACGCCCCTGACTCACTTCCGAACTGATCCTGGCGACTGCCCAGAGCATGCTCAGCGGGAGGACCTTCTGCAGACGATACACCAGGCGGCTCCGGAGTACCCGGCGCAGAAAAAGGTATTTTCGATTCTGGAGATCGACGGTATCGCCATGGGAAAAAAGGATCCGCCGCTGACCGTCATGCCACTCCCCCCAGTCGGTCAGAACCTCGAAGCCGAGTCGTAGCGTAAAATAATCCGCGAGAAAGAAATCATGGTTGCCTTCCAGGAAATGAACAGTTACCCCCCGCTGTCTCAGGACCGTCAACGCCTCGACGATGGTCCGATATTCCGGATAAATGACGCTCCCGCGGCTGAACCAGAAATCGAAGAAATCCCCCAGAATGAAGAGGTGATCGATCCGCGGGTTAACCCGCCGGACCGTCTCCGGTTCGACGGACTCCGAACCGGTTTCCAGAGGTTTGTCGGGATCGGCATTCAGGGTCTCGAATAAATGAAGGAGCCGCTGATAGTTCTCGTCCTTTTCGCGTTTGAGGTGTGCGTCGGAAAGAAATATCGCCTTCATCCCGTTCGTTGTTGTCCTGACTGACCGGGCAGACAGAAGGGGAATCCCCCCCTTCCATCAGCCCGGTCCGAATATCGAATGTGAATCTCTTATCTTAAAAGATCTTTTTTCTCAACATCCCCCTTTCGCAGACGGTCTCCAGTCTTTCCGGAGGTCTCAATCGAACGACATCTGAAGAAACACGGTCAGGCGATGACGGTTATGGGTAGAAGGGGTTTTAATGAACCCGTGGATGAGGAGCGATCATTCGAGCGGTGAAGGCCTCACCCTTCCTCCCGAATTTCGGAAGGAAAGGGTGAGGTGTTGAACCCTTTATGACACAAAACTCTCTTCGGCGATCTCCATGATGGACATATCATCACTCTTAACCGCCTTGACCACGGCATCAATCTCGGGAAGGATGTGCTTGATGAAATACTGGGCCGCCGTGACCTTGCCGGCATAGAAGGCGGCATCCTTGTCGGACTTGACGACCTCGGACAGCTTCGCCGCATCCGGACAGAGGACATCGAGCTTTTCCCGGGCTACGCCGGCCTCCCAGAGGAGCAGCCAGGCCAGAACGACCTTCCCCATCGCCATCAGGAAGGGATAGGCATTTCCGACCGGCACCAGGAATTTTCCGCTCTTTCCGCAGGAAGCGAAGTACATGGCGAGATCGGCCAGGACATTCACGCCGTTCTGGACATCCGCCGCCAGGTCTTTCAGAACCGGGTGATCCTTGTAGCGGGCCACCGTCGCCCCCATTTCGCCCAAGAGATTCATGAAGTACATCCCCTTCTTCATGCCCAGCTTCCGCCCGACGAGGTCGAGGGCCTGGATGCCGTTGGTGCCTTCATACAGGGAGGCAATCTTCTCGTCGCGCATGAACTGCTCGACGGGATACTCGGCGCAGAAGCCGTAGCCGCCGTAGACCTGGATGGCCTGCTCGGTCACGCGGAAGCCGATGTCGGAACAGTAGGCCTTGCAGATGGGCGTCAGAACTTCGAGGAGGCCATGATATTTTTCCTTTACCGCCTCGTCCGTTGCCGTCTCCTCCATATCGACGCAATAGGAGGCATAGTACATCAGGGCCCGCATGCCCTCGACCTGCGCCTTCATCCACAACAGCATCCGGCGGACGTCGGGATGCTGAATGATCGGAACACGCGGCGCCTCCGGGTTCTTCATCTCCAGCAGCGACGATCCCTGCAGGCGGTCCTTGGCATACTGCACGGCATGCATATAGGCGATCGAGCCGCTGGCCAGTCCCTGGAGTCCGACGCCGATGCGGGCTTCGTTCATCATGAGGAACATGATCTTCATGCCCTGGCGTTCTTCACCCAGCAGTTCGGCGTAGCACTCATTGTTGTCGCCGAAATTGATAAGGCAGGTCGAGCTCCCGTGGAGCCCCATCTTATGTTCGATTCCGCCGATCGTGTAATCGTTTCTCCGCCCGAGGCTACCGTCATCGTTGACGAGATATTTGGGCACGATGAAAATGGAGATGCCGCCGGTACCGGCGGGGTCTCCCTCGATGCGTGCGAGCACGGGATGGACGATATTGGACACGAGGTCATGGTCGCCGGAGGTGATGAACAGCTTCGTTCCCTGGATCTTGAAGCTTCCGTCCGGCTGGCGGACGGCCTTGGTCTTCAAAGCGCCGACGTCCGATCCGGCCGATGGCTCCGTCAGACACATCGTCCCGCTCCATTCGCCGGTGTTCATCCGCATCATGTATTTTTCCTTCTGCGCTTCCGTACCGAAGGCCTCGATTAGATGCGAAGCGCCTTCCGTCAGGCCGGGGAAGGCGATGAACCCGAAATTGTGCATGAACCAGTCTTTCGCTGCCGTGGAGATGATCAGGGGAAGGCCCTGGCCACCGACCTCCGGCTTTTTGCTCATCCCCATCCAGCCACCTTCGCAGAAGAGCTTGTAGGGTTTTCGGAAAACCTCGGGAACGATAACCTGACCATTTTCCAGGCGGCACCCAACCTTGTCGGCTTCCGTCAGGGTGGGGAAGATCTCTTCCGTCGCGAATTTCTGGGCTTCGGTGAGAATCATGTTAAACATATCTTCCGAGAAATCGGCATATTTGGCCGACTCGCAGAGCTTGGCCACATCCAGAAGCTCATAAAGAATAAATTTCTGATCCCGTTCATCCAAAATCAAACTCGCCATCTACACTTCCTCCTTATGCATGAAATATTCACTCGGCGCGTATGCGCTTGTGTTGTGGGAATCGGATGATGAATCCGGGCGAGCCCGCTGACGGCCGGTTCCTTCCGCGCTTCGTCCCCGAATTAGGTACCATGAGTAACACAAATCGTTGATAATCAAAAGATAAAAATTGCCCTGCGCAAAAATTCGCGCTTGTCAGGGGAGAGATTTTCTGTTAGCTTAGCGCCGTTTTTACGGAAAGGTTCAAAAATACATGAAAACAGACCCTGCTATCGTTCAGGCGCGTGAGGTTCTCCGGATCGAGGCGGAAAGCATTCTCGATCTGCTCCCTAAGGTCGATGGAAATTTCTCGCGTGCCGTGGAACTGATCTACAAGGCCAAGGGTCGTGTCATTGTGGCCGGGATCGGCAAGTCCGGTCTCATCGGCAAAAAGATCGTGGCGACCCTGACCAGCACCGGCACCCCCGCCATTTTCCTGCACCCGGTCGAAGGCATGCACGGCGACATCGGCATCATGACCAAGGAGGACGTCCTGCTCGCGATTTCCAACAGCGGTGAAACCCAGGAACTCAATATGCTTCTGGGCACAATCCGCCACATCGGGACTCCGATTATCGCCTTCACAGGCGATCCCGGCTCCACCCTGGGGTCATCGAGCGACATTGTCATCGATGTCGGCGTCAAGCGCGAGGCTTGCCCGTTCGGACTGGCGCCGACATCGAGCTCCACGGCCGCCTTGGCCATGGGAGACGCCCTTGCCGTTGCCCTCATCGAGAAGCATCAGTTCAACGAAAAAGACTTCTTCAAATTCCACCCCGGCGGCAGTCTGGGTTTGAGACTGATGGCGAAAGTCCGGGACGTTATGCTCCAGGGCCGGCAGATTCCACGCGTCAACTCCGGCTCCAAGGCCACGTCGGCCATCCGCGTCCTGGATTCCAGCAACAAGGGCTTTGTCCTCGTGACGGACCGGAAAAATCATCTGATCGGAATCCTCACCGACGGCGACGTCCGCCGCCTCGTCCGTAAAGGACAGGAATTCACGAACCGGACCATCGACGAGATCATGACGCGCTCTCCCAAAACCATCTCGGCGGATCTGTCTCTCGCCAAGACCATCGAATCGATGCAGCGCGACGAGATCACCGCCTTGGCCGTAGTCGACGAAAATCAACGGTTGCAGGGCTGCATTCACCTCCACGATATCCTGGGACGGGGAGGCACCCTGAAGATCTCCATCTCATTCTAATGCCAAAAGAGGAACCCCATGCCTATCTATGAACTCAACGACCTCAGGCCTGTCATTTCAACCGAGGCATTCGTTCATCCGGAAGCCGTCTTGATCGGCGACGTCCATATCGATGCCGGCTGCATGATCGCCCCCGGCGCCGTCCTCCGGGCGGACATCGGAACCATCCGGATCGGCCGGGACACGAGCATCCAGGACAATGTGGTGATCCACGCTAATCCCGGAGTCACTGCTCTCATCGAAGAGCGCGTGATCGTCGGACACGGTGCCATCCTTCACGATGTCCATGTCCATTCCGACTGTGTTATCGGCATGGGCGCCATCTTGCTGTTCAACGTCGTCTGTGAGGCCCATTCCGTCGTGGCCGCCGGATCGCTTGTCAAGAACAACACGCATATCGCGGCCGGAAAGCTCGCGGCCGGCAATCCCGCCGTCGTGATCCGAGACGTGAGCGAAGACCAGCGCCTCGCGGCCCGGATGGGGGCCGAATTCTACGTCGAACTGGGCCAGCGCTACCGGAAGGAAATGAAGCGGATCGCCTGAGGGCTCGATGATGATGGAGAAAGCGTCCGGCCTTTCCTCAGTCTCTTTTCTAAACGAAGCGCCACAGGATGATTCGCGGATGCTTCAGCCGGTTCGAAGTGTTTGACACGGCTCATCGGACAGGCGATCCCGTAAAGCCCTCCTGTGCGGCGTCTGTTTTCCGCCCTACCCCTGCATTGTACGCTGCCGCGTGTCAACCAGACCTTCTCATATCGGCATCCGATGCCTTGCGAGCCGAATCAAGCTCCCGGCGTGCCTGAAGGTGCATCCATCGACGAGGGTGTGATCGCGACCGTGTGATGAATGTCACAGACAATTTATGAATTCTTTCACACACGGAAGGCTTTGCGCTTGACAGGGCCGCTCCATTGTGTATCGAGATTGAAGAAATAGTGTCACCCCGATTTATCATCGAGTCCAGATCCGGGACACCTGTTTCGGGGCGCCGGACCATGGACACCCTGATTTTTGCCACAACCCGGTGCGAAGGAGGTCAAGCCCAAAACCGCATCCGGCAGTTGCAGGGGGAAAAGCATCTGAACGTGCATCATGAAACAGAAACGTGTTCATCCAGACATGAAAGGAGATAGCCATGGCATCCAAGATCCGATTTTCCTTTGTGATCCTGATCCTGTTCATTTTTCTGGCCGTCGGTTGTGTGACCACGGATACGGCATCCAGAGATTCCCGGCACCGAAGAGACAAGGCACCGAAGAGAACCTCTGAAGAAACAGCCGCCTCACCGAAGTTGGCTCCCGTAAAACCGTCCCCTCCGAAAGCGGTCCTCAGAGCACCACAAATAGCCGTGGCCTCAAAGACCGTCCAACTCGGAGAGACCCCTGTATATGCCACCATTCCTGAACATTGGCAGGTGAAGAAAGACACGGATTTCCGTTTTTCGCTCTCGGCCCGTGACGAGGGGAATATCATCGTGCGGACGGTGATCAACGAGAAGAAACATCTTCCCTATACACACCTGCTCTGGGAAGGCAGAAATGCGGCCGCAGAACTTCCCCGACCCCTGGCCATGGTCAATGCTCCGGCGGCGGGGGAACCATTCAGAAAAGGGTACATCTGGTATCAGGAAGCCACTTACAATTATAAAAAAGCCGCTCCCGGGCGTCTGATCCGTGGCCTTCATATCATGAACGCCAAGGGAACCCTGCGAGCACACGTGTTCATGTATAGCCTGAATGACGATAACCTGCCGGGGCTGAGGAAAGTTGCCGAAAGCATCACCTTTAAATGATCTTTTTCATGGTTCTTTGGCGCTTGCGCCTTATGGCGTCACGCTGAACCGATTCAGAATTGAAATCAATTTCAGAAAGGAGATGACGGATCATGATTAAATTCGGAACACTGATGATGTCCTGCGCCCTGCTTTTGGCCTTCGCCGCAACCGGCGCAGAGGCCCAAACCATGCGGAAGCAAAAGGGCAAGATGGTTGGGCAAACGGAACAGGTCCGTCCCCAAAAGGCCCAGCCCGCCCAGATGCCTCAAGCAACGAGCGATCGCGACAAGGTCTCTGCGACCGGATTTCACGACAAGGAACAGGACGAACCGACTCAGGAACGTCCCAATCCGCTCGATGCGAAGGCGGCAAAGGGGGCACTCATGACGTCCCCGCTGGGAGGGCAACAACAGGCGCCGTCCCGCTGAGCACCGGGAAGACACAGCTCCAAAGAAAGGAGATGAATCCATGAGAAAATCATTCTACGCGATCGTGATGGCATTATGCGTTTTGCTCGTTTTGGCGGGTTGCGGAAAAGACCAGGAAGGTATGAAGGGGCCGATGCCTGAGGCGTTTTCGGCAAGCATGGTGAATACCTCGGCGGGGCAGACGGTCACGATGAAGGTCTACATGAAACCGGGCAAATTCCGAACGGACACTTCCGGATCCACCACGATCGTTAGACAGGATCTGAACAAGGTCTGGACGATCCTTGCGTCTCAACAAGCGTACATGGAAGCGGAGGCCACGAAGGATACCGATCAACCCATGGCGGCAGAAACCGTCAAGGGCGAAGTAAGTCGCAAGAAATTGGGCGGTGAGACGGTCGCCGGTCATCCGGCAACGAAATATGAAGTGAGCGCCGAGGCCGATGGCCGGGTTACGAAGATTCACCAGTGGTGGGCGACGGACATTAACTTTCCAGTCAGGACGGCGGCCGTGGACGGAAGTTGGAATATGGAATACCGGGACATCCAGATCGGCGATCAACCGGACAGTCTTTTTGAAATTCCGTCGGGTTACACGAAGATGAGCCTCCCGGGAATGCCCGGAGGCATGTCGATCAAGATCCCCGGAATGGAGGTGGAGTGAGCCTTCTGCAACGAAGGTTTTCACCTCCGAGTGAGCGCGATCGGCGCGTCTCATAAATCAATGGGGGGTTGCGGACGATCTCCGCACCCCCCCTGTCATTTTTGGCGGTACTGGGATTGAATATATCTCCTATGTCTTTATATTGATTGAGCATAAATATTTACTAAATAGTATCATGCCCCCAATTATGCCCCCATATTTCATTCCCCATCGCTTTTCTGGGGGATAAAATCCGATAACCAAGGTTAAGCTTACGCATCCCAGCAGGAAAGGTACCCTCGCCGAGACCTTGCTTTAAATCTATGAATGGGCTATATGGACTCATCCAGTTTTCGAAAAACAGCTTTCATGATTCCAGGGACGGTGATGATGCGACATAGCCCCACCGAACCGATCGGATTCCCGACGCTTCTTTTGCCCTTCCTGCTGTCAGCGCTCCTGCTGCTGTCGGCCTTGGTATGCCCCGCCCCGGCCGTCGAACACCGCACCGCTCTGGTCATCGGCAACAGCGCCTACAGATCCGGTCCCTTGAAGAATCCCGTCAATGACGCAGCAGACATGGCAGCCGCGCTCAAGGGCATCGGTTTCGATGTCGCCCTACACCGAAATGCCGGCCACCAGGCGATGGAAGATGCCATCCGGGAGTTCGGCAGGAAGCTCAGGAAGCACCGTGGGGTGGGGCTTTTCTACTACGCCGGCCACGGGGTGCAAATCCGCGGCGTCAACTATCTCATCCCTGTTGGCGCCAGCGTGGAGAAAGAAACGGATGTCAAGTTTCAGGCCGTCAATGCCGATATGGTCCTGGCGGAGATGGAAAATGCCGAAAACGGCATGAACATTGTTCTGCTCGATGCCTGCCGGGACAATCCCTTCGGCCGGACATTCAGGAGCGCTACGAGAGGCCTTGCCATCATCAGCGCCGCACCGACAGGCACCTTTATTTCCTATTCCACAGGAGCCAACCAGCTTGCCAGGGATGGAAAAGGTAGAAACAGCCCCTATACAAAAGCCCTTCTTGACAACATCGCGAAACCGGGACTGACCATCAGCGATGTCTTCATGGAGGTCCGCAAACGGGTGTTGAAAGAGACCGGGCAGACACCGTGGGAATTGTCCTCGCTGGTCGGGCATTTCTATTTCCGGCCCGGCAACCGGGATTATACTGAACAGGTTGTCCCCGACAGCCATGACTATGCCATGTCCCGGCCGCCAGCGCCGGTGCCGCCGAGCGACGGTCCCATTACCGATTCCGACACAGGAATGGAATTTGTTTTTGTCAAGGGCGGCTGCTATCGGATGGGAGACACCTTTGGAGATGGCGACGGTGACGAGAAGCCGGTCCATGAAGTTTGCGTAAATGATTTCTACATCGGCAAATACGAAGTCACGCAGGGCCAGTGGCAAAACATCATGGGGAATAACCCCTCCTATTCCAAAAACTGCGGCGACAACTGCCCGGTGGAACAGGTATCCTGGAATGATGCCCAGCAATTCATCAGCAGACTAAACAGTCAGAGCGGCAAGCAGTATCGCCTGCCCACGGAGGCGGAGTGGGAGTATGCAGCCAGATCAGGCGGTAAGAGCGAGAAGTATGCAGGCGGCAATGATGTGGATACCGTGGCCTGGTATAAAGACAATTCCGGAAGCCAAACCAATCCGGTAGGCCGGAAACAGCCCAATGGTTTAGGGCTTTATGATATGAGCGGCAATGTCTGGGAATGGTGTCATGATTGGTATGGCAGTGATTTTTACAGAAATAGCGGCAGAGATAACCCTGGGGGGCCGTCTTCCGGTTCCTACCGCGTCCTTCGCGGCGGCTGTTGGAATTACGATGCCGCCAGTTCGCGCGCGGCGATTCGCGGCAGGAGCCATCCGGGCGTCCGCAAGAGCTTCCTTGGTTTCCGGCTTGCCTTACCCCCAGGTCAGTGAGCTCAAGCGGGTTTGTCAACGCCGGTCTTTTTTGTCCCCCTTTTTGCCGGAATAAAATGTCCCCTCAATGCCGGTTGCGTTATTGTAGATTATCCGGTTCGGCTTTTTCCTCATCGGTCTTTGGAGGAGGGCCGAACATTCCCGCTTTTCGTTTCTCCTTGAGCCTGTAACTTTCCCCTTTGATGTTGAGCGTGGTGCAATGATGAAGCAGGCGATCCAGAATGGCCGTCGCCAGAACCTGGTCGTTGAAGATCTCTCCCCAGTCCACGAAACTCTTGTTCGAGGTGATGATCGTGCTGGCCTTTTCGTAGCGCCGGGTCAGGAGCCGGAAAAAGAGGCCTGCTTCCTCCCGGTTCATGGGGAGATAGCCCATTTCATCGATGATCAGCAATCTGGGATAGACAAATTGCTGCAATTGCCGCTCCACCCTGTTTTCCATGCGTGCCCGGGTGAGACGGGTGATCAGGGATTCCAAAGTCAGAAACAGCGCCGTATGTCCCGCTTCGATCGCTTTTACGCCCAGCGAGATGGCCAAATGGGTCTTTCCCACTCCGGGCGGCCCAAGGATGATGATGTTCTCTCACCGCTCTACAAAGCCCAGCCCGGAAAGCTCCCGCATCACCTTCCGGTCGATGCTCGGCTAAAAGGCAAAATCAAACTGTTCCAGAGTCTTCACCCAGGGAAGGCGCGCAATCTTCAGACGCGCTTCCACCCCCTTGAGATGGCGGCCGTTCCATTCCGTCTGCACGGCGTCCATCAGAAACTCCCGATAACCTACGTCCTTCTTGGCGGCCTGTTCACAAATCGCATCCAGTTGAAGACTCAGATGATCCATCTTCATCTTCTCGAGCAGACTGATCAGTTGCATCGGGCCACCTCCTCATACACCGACAGATCCCGGCACTCCACGCTGAAGGCGTTCTGCCACAGGGTGCGATGATGATCCGATACGGTCATCCATCCTTCGCTGCATTCCTCCCTTTTTGGGGGCTTGCGATTTTCTTTGGGGGCTTTTTGCCCCAAATCGGCCCCCATAATTGCCGGATTCTTATGGATTTTATAGCACGTTGGTGGACGAACGGCAAGAAAAAACCCGCTATTTCTAACGGGTTTTTGTACTGCACCGGATGTTACCGGAATATGTCATGGTAGGCGGTACTGGGATTGAACCAGTGACTTCTACCGTGTGAAGGTAGCACTCTCCCGCTGAGTTAACCGCCCCTGCTGGGTGTTTCCTATATCGCATCCCCTGACCGTTTTCTAGAAAAAAAGCGGATTC
>Ga0116141_10005569_pt1 | contig 10528 bp, 6 predicted proteins | sample AD_UKC097_MetaG_FD_89744 | JGI IMG/M metagenome (GOLD analysis project Ga0116141, IMG submission 89744) | Active sludge microbial communities of municipal wastewater-treating anaerobic digesters from USA - AD_UKC097_MetaG | ecosystem: Engineered > Bioreactor > Anaerobic > Digestate | place: USA... | reverse complement strand
CGGAAGCGGCCCGCGGCGACCTCGTCCTCGAGGTCGCGGTGCGTCGCGGTGACGAGCCGGAAGTCGACCGGGATCGTCTGGTTCCCGCCGACGCGGACGACCTGCTTCTCCTGGAGGACGCGCAGGAGGTCGACCTGGACCTTCGGCGGGACGTCGCCGATCTCGTCGAGGAAGAGCGTCCCCTCGTGCGCGAGCTCCACCTTCCCGCGGCGCCGGCCGACGGCCCCGGTGAAGGCCCCTTTCTCGTGCCCGAAGAGCTCGCTCTCGAGCACCCCCTCGGAGAGGGCGCCGCAGTTGACGACGCTGAGCGGCCCGAAGCGGCGCGGACTCCGGGCGTGGATGAGGCGGGCGACGAGCTCCTTGCCGGTGCCGCTCTCGCCGGTGACGAGGACGCTCGTGTCGGTCGGCGCGACCTGGTCGACGAGGTCGAGGACCTTCGCCATCGGTCCGCCGCCCGCCGTGACGAGGGCCGGCTCGGCCGCCTCGAGCCGCGCCTTCAGCTCGCGGTTCTCCGAGAGGAGCGTGTAGCGCTCGGCCGCCTTCTTCACGAGGCGCGAGATCGCCTCCGGGTCGAACGGCTTGACGATGTAGTCGTACGCGCCGTCCTTGAGGGCCTGGATCGCGGTCTCGACGGAGGCGTAGGCCGTCATGATGATGACGGTCGTCTCGGGAGCGGTCTCGCGCACCTTGCGGAGGACCTCGAGCCCGTCCATGCCGGGCATCTTGATGTCGACGAGGAGGATCTGCGGCGCCTCGCGCAGGAGCGTCGCGAGCGCCTCGCGCCCGCTCCCGGCGGAGAGGACGTCGTACCCCTCCTCCTTGAACCAGAACGTGAGCGAGCTCCGCAGGTGCGGCTCGTCGTCGACGATCATCAGCTTGACGGGCGCGGACATCAGGACTCCTCTCCCGGGGTGGCGGTCCCCGGCAGGGTCAGGACGAAGCGGGTGCCGGCGGCGGGAGCGCTCTCGACGTCGATCGCGCCCCCGTGCCGCTGGACGATGCCGTAGACGACCGCGAGGCCGAGGCCGAGCCCCTTCCCCTCGCCGTCCCCCTTCGTCGTGAAAAAGGGCTCGAAGATCTGCCGCTTCACGTCCTCCTCCATCCCGACGCCGGTGTCGGCGATCTCGATCCGCGCCCCGCGATCCCCGACGGGTGCGGTGAGGACGGAGAGCGTCCCGCCGCCGGGCATCGCCTCGATCGCGTTGATGGCGAGCGCGAGGATCGCCTGCTCGATCTGGGACGGGTCGCAAAGGACCTGCGGGAGGTCCGGGGCCAGCTCCTCGGCGGTGGCGACCTGGGCGAGGTCCATCTTGTGCTTGAGGAGGAAGAGGGAGCGGTCGACGAGCTTGTTCAGGTCGGTCGGCTCCATTCGCGAGCCGGTGCGGCGCGCGAAGAGGAGCAGGTTCGAGACGATCTCGCCGCAGCGGGCCGACTCGGAGGCGATCGCCTCGAGGATCTTCTCGCTGTCGTCCCCCGGCTTCGGCCCTCCCTTCTGGGTGAATCGGCGGAGGAGGAGCTTCGAGTAGGTGACGACGCTCGCGAGCGGGTTGTTGATCTCGTGGGCGACGACCGCCGCGAGCTTGCCGAGGGAGGCCATCCGCTCGACGCGGAGCATCTGCGCCTGGGCGGCCTTCAGCTCGCCCGTCTTCTCCTCGACGCGGCGCTCGAGCGTCTGGGCCCAGTCGACGAGCTCGGCGTTCGCCTTCTGCAGGTCGCCCGCCATCCGGTTCACGTGGTTCCCGAGGTAGGCGAACTCGGCGATCGGCTCGTCGTCGTACCGGGCGGTGTAGTCGCCGCCGCCCAGCGCGCCGAGGACGTCGGCGAGGTGGCGGACGGGGCGGTGGACGGCTCGCCTCACGACGAGGACGACGACGGCGGCGACGAGGAGGAGCGTGGCGACGCCGGTGACGGCCATCAGGGCCATCGTCTGGCGCCGCACCTGCTCCTGCCGGACCATCTGGATGGAGACGTCGACGACGCCGAGGAGCCGCTTCTCGGGCGGGTGCGCGTGGCAGGCGGCCGTCGAGCAGGAGGGCTCGTTCTCGATCGGCCGGATGACGCCGAGCGTCCGGACGCCGTCGAGCTGGAACGTGCGGGTCCGGTCGCCCGGAGGGAGCTTCTCGATCGGCTGCCCCTCGGCGTGGCACTTGAAGCAGGCCTCCGAGGTCGTGTCAACCTTCCGGCCCGCCTCCTGCGGGATCGAGGAGTAGACGATCGAGCCTTCCTTGTTGAAGACCCGCACGCGGATGTTCGGCTGCGCCTTCGCGACCGCCCTCACGGAGCTCTCGAGCCCCTCGCGGTCGTTCGCGAGCATCATGCCGTGGAGCCCGCCCGTGAGCGTCTCCGAGAGGGCGAGCGCGCTGTAGCGCGCCGTCGACTCGGAGAACCTCCGCTGCAGCGAGAGCGACACGAACCAGGAGACGAGGAGGAGGGCGGCGAGAGCGGCGACCAGGGTCCCGGTCAGGCGGACCGCGAGGGAGTTGGCCCGGAGCCTCTGCATCGCCGCTCCCATCCTTCCTACTCGGACTTGTGGCAGGCCGTGCAGTCGTCCTCGACGGAGAACGCCGACGTGCCGTCGTGGCAGCCGCCGCAGTGCTTCGTATCGTGCATCAGGCCCGCCGGGGGCGCCTGGGTCCGGCCGAGGAACGAGTAGCTGTTCCCGTGGCAGGAGAGGCAGTCGGGGGCGGAGGCGTCGACGTGGGAGGCGTGGCGGAACGAGACGGGGCCGGGGCTGTCGGGCGCCTGGGGGAACGTCATCTCGGCGGGCGCCTCGAAGCTCGCGAGCGCGGCGGCGAGGGCCGGCGTCCCCGCGGGAGCCGGCGGGCCGGGGACCACCTCGCGGCGGCGGACTCCGTCGGCGCCGAGGGCGCCGGCCGCGACGAACGCGAGCGCGACGACGGCGATCGCCGGCATCGGGAGGGAGCGGATCGGCTGCGCGGCGACGTGGAGCGCGTCCGGCGCGACGGGCGGGCGGGCGTCCTTCATCTCGTGCTCGGGGAAGACCGGGAGGTACTTCACGGCGAGCGCGAAGACGAGAAAGCCGACGCCGACGACCGACAGGGTGATGGCGATCTCGGTGAACGCCGGGACGTAGATCTCGCCCGAGGAGCGTTCCATGCCGGTGATCGAGACGTTCAGGCGGTTCATCACGACGCCCATGACGATGAGCAGCGCCGAGAGGAAGAGCCCGGTCCGGTGCTGGCGGACCTTCGGCAGCGCGAGCATGAGGGCCGGGGCGAGGACGCCGATGATCATCTCGGCGAGGAAAAGCCGCGACTCGTAGGTCGGGGCGAACGGCAGGCCGAGGATCCCGCGGTGCCGGAAGTCGGCGAAGCGGATCACCGCCGTGACGCCGAGGATGAGGAGCGCGACCCGCCCGAGCGGGACGAGGAGCTCCATCTCCAGCTCCTTGCCGAACGCGCGGTGCGAGAGGAACGACTCGACGATCGTCATCGCGCAGCCCAGCGTGAGGGCGGTGAGGAAGAAGTAGACGGGGAGGAGCGGCGAGTACCAGAGGGCGTGGAGCTTCGTCGGGACGATCAGGTAGAACGACCCGAGGGACGACTGGTGGAGCGTCGAGAGGAGGACGCCGAGGACGACGAGGATCGGCATGATCACGTGCAGGACGTGGAGCGTCTTCGTCATCTTGAAGCGCTCGAAGACGACCGGGCTGAACTCGAGCGCCAGGACCGTCGTGTAGAGCGTCACGCACCACCCGACCTCGAACATGACCGAGTGGGGGTTCCACATGACGAGCGGGTGCCAGACGTTCCAGGGGCGCCCGAGGTCGAAGAGGAGCGCCACGACGACGAGGACGTAGCCGAGGAACGCCGTCAGGATCGCGGGCCTCACGATCGGTCGGAACTTCTCGAGGTTGAAGATGTAGACCGTGGCGCTGATCGTGAAGCCGCCGGCGGCGAGGGCGACGCCGCAGAGGATGTCGAACCCGATCCAGATGCCCCAGGGGAAGGCGTCGGTCAGGTTCGTGGAGCCGGCGAGCCCCTTGAAGACACGGAGGAACGTGGCGTAGGTCCCGGCGGCGAGGATCGCCAGGAGGACGCCGCGCCAGAACGTGAGGCGGGGAAGCGCGAGCTTCGGCATGTCGCTCTCCTCAGTGCCCCTTCGTCGAGGCGTCGTGGTGGCCCTCGGCCGCCTCGACCTCGTCGCGGCGGTTGCGGATCCAGTAGATGCCGCCGAGGAGGACGGCGCCGGTCATGACGATGTCGGGGATGATGTTGAGGACCCGCCACGTCAGGTGCGGCGGCGGGGTCCCGTCGAGGCCGGCGGGGTAGCCGAGCTCCTCGGGCTTCGCGTCGGAGATCAGGAGGACGGACGTCCCGCCGACCTCCTCGAAGCCGTAGATGTGCTCGCGGTAGCGCCCCGGGTTCGCGGCGAAGCGCGCGCGGGCCTCGGCGACGAGGGCCTCCCGGTCGCCGAACGTCGTCGCCCCCGTCGGGCAGGCGGTCGCGCAGGCCGTCTTCAGCCCTTTCGCGAGGCGGTCGGCGCACAGGTCGCACTTCCGCACGAGCGGCGCCTTCTTCTCCCACTCGTACTTCGGGATGCCGAAGGGGCAGGCGATCATGCAGTAGCGGCAGCCCATGCACTTGGACTCGTGGTAGACGACCGGGCCGGCCGCAGTCTTCTCGAGGGCGGCGACCGGGCAGGCCGACGCACACGACGGCGTCGCGCAGTGCATGCACATGCGCCGCACGTACCGATTCCCGACCTGGTTCACCGTCGAGAACGTCTTGTCGGACAGCTTGTCCTCGAGGACGACGTCCGCGGTCTTCGGGAGCCCGTTTCGCTCCTTGCAGGCGAGCGCGCACGCGCCGCACCCGATACAGCGCGTCGTGTCCAGGAGCAGCCCCTTCGCTTGCGTATTCAACATGGGCCTCTCGTACCCCCCCGGGCGAACTTCAGGTCCGCCCCGTTGAGAATTTCGCAAGCACCGGGCCAGGTTGTTGAGTTTCTCGCAAGCTATTGCTGTGTATGCGTTTGAGTCGTGCCTTTCGGTTGGGGTCGAGTTCGAGAGTTGCGAATTTCAACGTCGCGATTTCGCTGCTCGGAGCTAAGTCATCCATTTGCAGTAGATAGGCGTGGAGCGCGATGTGTCGCGTTTTGAGGCTGTACGTTGAGAAATTCTACGCACTGGGGCGAATTCCAACACGAAAGGCCCGGCGGCGTGGAGTATTTCCACGCCGCCGGGGGCGGAGGTCGGACTCAGTCGTTCAAGCGGGGGGCCGCGGGAGGCTCGGAGCGCCTCGCCGGCTGCTTCGCGAGCTCCTGGATGAGGATCTCCACACCCTTCTCGAGGCTCGGGTCGCCTCCGTCGAGCCGTCGCTCAGCGACGTCGAAGACCTCGACGTCGGGAGCGACCCCCTCGTTCTCGACGACCCACTTCCCGTCGTGGTCGTAGATCCGGAACGTCGGGACGTCGACGCTGCCGCCGTCGACGAACTCGGCGTTTCCCGAGAGGCCGATCAGCCCCCCCCACGTCCTCGTCCCGACGATCGGGCCGAGCTTCTCCTTGCGGAAGAAGTACGGGAGGGCGTCGCCGCCCGAGGCGGAGTAGGAGTTGACGAGCATCGCCTTCGGGCCGTCGTGGGCGAAGCCGGGGGTGCGCATGGCGTCGACGCCCCGCCGGGCCCAGAAAGCGAGCGTCGTCCTCGAGAGCATCTCGATCATCCGGTCGGGGATGAACCCGCCGCCGTTGTAGCGGTCGTCGACGAGGAGCGCCGGCTTCGACGCCTGGGAGTAGAAGAGCTTCTGGAGCATCCGGTTGCCGGCGAGGGCCGTGTCGGGAAGGTGGATGTAGCCGACCTTTCCGCCCGAGAGCCTCTCGACGAGCGCCATCCGGCTCTTCACCCAGTCGAGGTAGCGGAGCCCCTGCTCGCTCGCGATCGTCCGCACCGTCACGCTCCGCGCCCCCTCCCGCGAGGGGAGCTTCCCGACGAGGAGCGTCACCGCTCGCCCGGCCTTCCCCTCGAGGAGCCGGTACGGGTTGTCGGCCGTCGTCAGGTCGACGCCGTCGATCGCCAGGAGAAGCTCGCCTTCGGCGACGTTCACGCCGGGCTCGGTGAGAGGCGAGCGGAACGGCTCGTCCCAGTTCTCGCCGGGGAAGATCCGAGCGATCCGGTAGCGCCCGGAGGGGTCGGCGGCGAGCTCGCAGCCGAGGAACCCGCCGGGGACCCGCTCGACCTTCGGCTCGTCGCCCGCGGTGACGTAGGTGTGCCCGGCCTCCAGCTCGGAGACGAGCTCGCCGAGGAGGAAGTCGAGATCGGCCCGGTGGGCGACGAACGGGACGAGCGCACCGTAGCGCGCCACGAGCGCGTTCCAGTCGACGCCGTGGAGGCCGGGGTCGTAGAACCAGTCCCTCACGATCCGGGCTCCGTCGCGCCAGATCTGGGCCCACTCCGCCGGGAGGTCGAGCTTCGTCCGCAGGCCGGAGAGGTCGAGCTTGCCGGCTCCGGAGGAGAGCCCCGCGCGGGCGTCGGCGATCCCGAGCTCCCGGCCGGCTCTCCAGAGGACCTTCTTCCCGTCGGCCGAGAGGCGGTAGGCCGCGACGCCGTCGATGACCTTCTCCTCCTTCCGCTCCTTCAGGTCGAAGCGGAAGAGGGCTCCCTCGTCCTCACCGTCGCGGACGTAGTAGACGGCCTCCTCCGTCGCGCGGAGGGAGCGGAGGTCGCCCGGCTTCACGCCGAGGAGGGCGATCGTCCGCGCCGTGAAGCCCTCCGCGAGGATGCCGACGCGGGGAGGCTCGGTCGCCTTCGCGGCCTTCTTCTCGTCTTTTCCGCCGTCCTTCTTCCCTGGTGCGGCCTTCTCCGTCGCCGCCGCCTCGCCTGCCGTCCCTTTCTCCTCGTCGCTCTTCGGCGGGAAGAGGTGCGGGACGTCGGGGGAGAGAGCCGCGGCGTAGACGCGCGTCGCCTTCGGGTAGACGTAGGAGAACTCGAAGGCGCTGAAGGTCGGGGCGTAGTCACGGTTCGAGAGGAAGAAGAGGTACTTCCCGTCCGCCGAGAACGCGGGGGAGAAGTCGGCCGTCAGGCCGTCGCCGAGCGGGATCGGCTTCCCGCCGTCGAGCGGGGCGGCCCAGAGGCCCGGGAGGCGCGTCGGGTGGCTCTTCTCGTAGACGAGCCATCGGGAGTCGGGGGAGAAGGAGTAGACGTCGATGTCCTCGAAGCCGCTTCGGTCGACCTCCGCCACCTTCCCGCTCGCGACGTCGACGACGCGGAGGCGCTGAGCGCGGTCGCCGAAGGCGATCTTCTTCCCGTCGGGGCTGAAGGCGGGCGCGTGCTTCCAGGGGGCGCCGTCGGTCGTGAGGCGGCGGGGCGTGCCGGTCCCGTCCTGCGGGCGGATCCAGAGGTCGTACTCGCCGGTCTCGTCGGAGAGGTAGGCGATCCACTTCCCGTCGGGCGACCAGGCGGGGTCGCGCTCGCGGACGGCGGAGCCGGTCGTGAGCGGCCGGACGACGCCGTCCTTCGCGGGAAGCGAGTAGAGGTCACCGCGGGCGTCGACGGCGGCGCGCGCCCCGCTCGGCGAGATCGCCATCCCGGCGACGTTCCCGGAGACGTCCCGGAAGGCGGAGACCGTGGCCGCGGCGTCCGAGCCGAGCCGGATCGGGATGCGGACGGCCTTTTCGGTCGCGAGGTCGAGCGCCCAGAGGTCGCCGCCGTTCATGAAGACGATCCGCCCGTCGCCGAGGCTCGGCCAGAGGACGTCGAACTCGGTGAAGGAGGTGAGCTTCCGTGTCTCCTTCGTCTTCAGGTCGGTGCGCCAGAGGTTGAGCGTCCGCTCGCGGTCGGAGGTGAAGTAGACCGCGTCGCCCCACCACATCGGGAAGTTGTCCGTCCCTTCCCACGTCGTGAGGCGTTCCGACCTCTTCGCCGCGAAGTCGTAGAGCCAGACGTCCTGCGCCCGGCCCCCCTTCGTCCGCTTCCACGTCCGGAACTCGCGGTCGACGGGGCAGTAGGCGAGCTTCGTGCCGTCCGGCGAGAGCGAGGCGGAGCCCCCCTCGGGGATCTCGAGCGGGGTCTCGAGGCCGCCCTTCGGGTCGACGAGGAAATACCGTCCCATCCTCCCGTTCCACGGGACGCGGTTCATCCGGACGAGGACCTTGCCGTCCTTCGTCCAGCCGAGGACCCAGTTGTCCCAACCGCCGCGCGGCGGCATCGGGCCGACGTCCGTCGCGAACGTCAGCTGCCGGGGCGTCCCGCCGTGCGCGGGGATGACCCAGACCTGGCGCGTCCCGGTGTACTCGGCGGAGAACGCGATCCACTTCCCGTCGTGCGAGAGCTTCGGGAAGAGCTCGAGGCCGGGGTGCGACGTGAGGCGGTGCGCGGCGCCTCCGGCGAGCGGGGCGCGCCAGAGATCTCCGCCCCAGACGAAGACAACCGCGTTGCCGCGGACGTCGGGGAATCGGAGGAGGCGGGCTTCCGGAGGGCCGTCGGCGTCGGCGCGGCCCGGGGCGGCCGAGAGGAGGTGCGCGGCGATCGCCGCCGCGAGAAGGGGGCGAAGGAAGGGGCGAGAGCTCATGGCGCGATTCTGCCCGACGCGCGACGGTGTCGGCCGTCACGCGCCGTGCGGTCCCGCGCTTTCGCTTTGCCCGGTTCTGGTCCATCATCCGGAAAATTCGAGAAACGGAGCGAGGCGAAATCGATGGCTTTGCTGAAAGTCCTGGAGTCGCCGGACCCTGCCCTGAAGGACCAGACGATCCCGCTCGCCGGGAAGGAGGTCCTGATCGGCCGCGGCAAGGAGAACGGCCTCGTCCTCGAGGACCACGCCGTATCGCGCCACCACGCCCGGATCGTGGAGGAGGCCGAAGGGCACCTCCTGATCGACAACAACTCCGCGAACGGGAGCTGGGTGAACGGCCAGCGCGTGACGGAGGCGAGGCTGAAGCCGGGCGACCAGATCCGCCTCGGCAAGTCGGTCTTCGAGATCCAGGGTGTCTACGACCCCGAGGGGACCGCCCTCCTCGACGTTCAGGGAATGGGGATCCCGGTCAAGCCGGCGGCGCCGCCCGCGATGCCCGCGTCGCCGCCCCCTCCCGCGCCGGCGCCCCCTCCGGCTGCCGCCCCTCCTCCGCCGCCGCGCCCCGCCCCGGTCGAGGCGCCGACGATTCCGGAGCCGGTCCCGATGCGCCGGCCTTCGCCGCCGCCGACTCCGATCCCGCCGCCGACGCCCGTTCCGGCGCCCCGCCCGGCACCTCCGCCGGCCCCCGCGGCTGCGCGTCCGGCTCCGCCGCCCGCGCCGATGGCGGCCCGCCCGGCGCCGATGCCGCCGCCTCCCGCAGCGTCCGCGGTCCCGGCGTACTACGACGAGGTCGCGCCGGTGGAGGGGGAGCCTGCCGGATTCTGGATCCGGTTCCTGGCGTCGCTGATCGACAGCGTGATCCTCAACATCCTGCTGGCGATCGTCTGGGCGCCGACGTTCCTGATCACGTTCCGCGCCGCGGCCAGCGGAGAGGCTCCGGGCGCGCTCGCCGCGATCCTGCCGATCTTCTCGTTCCTCCTCACGATGGTCCTTTCGCTCGGGTACACGCTCTGGTTCTGGGCGAACAAGGGAGCCACCCCCGGCAAGAAGATGCTCGGCCTGCGGATCGTCCGTGAGGACGGCGAGGAGCCGCTCGGCTGGGGGACCGCGTTCATGCGCCTCGTCGGCTACATGGTGAGCGGCTTCATCCTCTACATCGGCTTCCTGATGATCGCCTTCAACCCGGAGAAGATGGGTCTCCACGACAAGATCGCGAAGACCCGGGTGCTGAAGGTCCGGTAAGCCCCGCTTCTCGTCTCCTCCCGAACGTCGAAGGCCGGGCCCGCGGGCCCGGCCTTCGTGCGTGGTGGGAAGCGGGACGGGGTCCGCCCGGAGTCAGCCGTTCTTCTCGAGCTTCTCCTTCACCAGGAACGCGACCTTCACTCCTTCGAAGACGACTCGCATGAGCGAGAGGTAGACGACGGCGAGGACCGGCGCGAGGACGGTCATCACGAGTCCGGTGACGATGACGAAGAAGGAGTCGAACCGGAAGCCGGTGACGACCGTCTTCAGGCCCGAGATGATTCCCCCGAGCGCCCCGAGGGCGCAGAGGGCGGCGAAGACGAGGTAGAGGACCCGGATCAGCTTCGGTGCGACGAGGGTCTCGAACTTGAAGTCGAGGAGCCCCTTGAAGGCGTTCGCGTCGTCCCCGACGAGGCTGCCGATCGCCGCGGCTGCCGGAGACGGCCGCTCCGCGGCGGGGTGGCGCGGCGCGGGCGCGGGAGCCGGAGCGGGCGCCGCGACCGGCGCGGGAGCCGGCACGGGAGCCGGGGCGGGAGCCGGGGCGGGCGCCGCCGCGACGCGGAACGACGGGAGCGTCTTCGGGTCGGTCCACGACCCGAGCGCCTCGTTCCAGACCATCACCTGGCGTCCGGCGTACTGCGTGCAGAGCTGCCGGACCTGGCTCATGTCGTGCTCGCCGTCGAGCTGGCGGCCGTCCACGGCCACGAAGAAGATCTCTGGGGGCATCTCCTCTCCTTTCAGCGGGCGAAGACCTCGG
>Ga0116141_10005558_pt1 | contig 10545 bp, 11 predicted proteins | sample AD_UKC097_MetaG_FD_89744 | JGI IMG/M metagenome (GOLD analysis project Ga0116141, IMG submission 89744) | Active sludge microbial communities of municipal wastewater-treating anaerobic digesters from USA - AD_UKC097_MetaG | ecosystem: Engineered > Bioreactor > Anaerobic > Digestate | place: USA... | reverse complement strand
GCCTTGGTCTTCACGATGGCGTCCACGGCCACTTTGCCCTGCTCGTCGTCGCGGGGGCAGGTCCGGAAGAAGTACTTGAGATTCTTCTCGGAGAGCCGGATGGCCGTCGAGCCGTTGGCGACCTGGATGATCTTGGCCTCGTTGAAGATGTTCTGGCTGGCCTCGGTCACGGAGGAGCCGTAGGTGCCGATCACGGCCACGACGCCCTTCGTCGTCAGACGCTGGGCCGCCAGGGCCGCCGTGCGGGCGTCGCTGCCGTCGTCGTCGACGATCAGCTCGACCTTCTTGCCGAGCAGGCCGCCCTTGGCGTTGAGGTCGGCGGCGAGCAGCTCGAGGACCTGCTTCATCTCGGCGCCCTCGCTGGCGAAGGAGCCGGTCAGCGGTGCCATCAGGCCGATCTTGATCGTTTCCTGGGCATGGGCCATGGATGCGAGGAAACAGAACGCCAGCAGGAAAAACAGAATCTTTTTCATGAATCCCCTCCTTTTGGGTCGATGAACGTTGACGGGCGCTGCATGCGGCACGAACGGCCGCGTTGCCGAAACGGCGCGTTGCAACGGGGCTGTAAGACTCGCGGAAAATATCAGAGAATCAGGCACCTGTCAACGGCCGCGCTTTCGGGAGTGCCGGGGGCAGATGGCCGACGAGCCGGGCTTGAAGTCGCGGCAGACCCGGGGGCGGGTTTCATAGATCGTGCAGAAAAAGGACCCCTCCCGGAAGTCCAGGAAGGGGCAGTCGTGGATTGTCATGCCCGTGGTGCGTGACATGAAGTGATCGCCTGCCCAGAGCGCATCGCAGTAGACCCGCAGGATGTCTGCACGGCCCTCTCGTTTCCAGCGTGCGAGGTCCTCGGCGTCGGCATCGGCGATCATGTCGGCCATGCAGCAGGTCCCGCAGCGCAGGCAGGGGGGATGAGGGGCGTCGGTCACGAGTAGCCTCCGGGCTTGACGGGGGGACGGCGATGTTGGTATGGCGTGATATCGAGTTGCCCGCTCATCCTATACACCCGCGACTGCAGTGACGAAAGGAAAAAGGTGGACACGGACGTGCCCGGCCTTCACGACACCCGCCGCTACCACCTGCACCACCCCGTCGATCTCATGACGGAATTCACCGTCTGCGAATCCCTGGGAAGCCTCCGTTCGCCGACCCTCCGGGCCCTGGGGCTCGGGAAAACCTACGGGGCGATCCTCGGCGACCGGCTGCGGGACAGGGGGCTGCTCGGAAAAGGGTGCCGCATCTGCGAGATCGGCGGCGGCTACGGGAGCCTCATGCGGGGGCTGCTGGAGGCCCACGGGGGTCTCGTGAAGCGGGTTTTGATGGTGGATCTCTCCCGGACTCTGATCGGCATACAGCGCATGGCGCTGGAGCCGTGGAGCGACCGCGTGAGCTTTGTCCTGGGCGATGCCCTCGAGGTGCTGCCGGCGGTCTCCGGGGCGGACCTGTTCCTCGTCAACGAGATGATCGGAGATCTGCCCGTTTGGACGGGGCTTGATCCGGAGCGGCTTCCCGCCGATGCGGAGACCCTGGTGACCCGCTATGGCCTCGACGTCCCGGAGGAGGGAACGTTTCACTTCAATATCGGGGCGATCCGGCTCGTCGAGGCGCTCTGCCGGAAAGGGGTCCCTGCCTTTCTGTCGGAGCACGCCAGCGACCCCATCGTCCCCCCGGAGATGCCCTTTCTGGCGAAAGGCATCGAAACGGACGGCTGGCCGCGGGAGATCCGCCTCACGGCCCACTCGGAGTACACCATCCGGTTTTCCCACCTCGAGCAGGTCGCCCGCGCCCTAGGCCGGAAGGTCGAGACGGGGAGCCTCCTGGAGTGGGTCGGCTACGACCATGCAGAGAAGGCCCGCTTCATCTTCAACGCCCGGGCGTGCGCGACGGACGACCAGGCGCTTACGTTCGAATTTCTCGATCATGTGAGGGAATACCGCTGGCTGATCGTTCGGTAGGCGGATGCCGGGCGCGCGGGGTCTTGTTCAGACCTTGATGCCGTACTTTTCGATGCGGTAGATCATGGTGGGGCGCGAGATGCCGAGGAGTTTCGCCGCCTTCGTCCGGTTTCCCCCGCAGCGCTGGAGGGCCTGCACGATGAGTTCCTTGTTCATCTCGTCCAGGTTGATTCCCGCGGAGGGAATCCTCGGCACCGCAGGCGCCGTCTCGCCGGCAAGCGGAGCCGATGCCGACAGGAAGTCGAGGTGCTTCCGGGTGATCTCCGGCGCGTCCTCCATCAGCATGACTCGCTTGATGGCGTTGCGGAGCTCCCGGACGTTTCCGGTCCAGGGGTGCTCTGCGAGAAGGCGCCGGGCGTCGTCGCTGACCCCGTGGAAATTCTTGCGGAAGCGCTGGTTGAACTTGTTGATGAAAAACAGGGTGAGCGCCTCGATGTCCTCCTTGCGCTCCCGGAGCGGCGGGATGGTGATCCGGGCGACGTTGAGGCGGTAGTAGAGGTCCTCGCGGAAGGTGCCTTCCCGGATGCACTCCTCGAGGCTCTTGTTGGTGGCGGCGATGATCCGGACGTCGACATGCCTCTTCTCGGAGCCGCCGACGGGATAGAAGGCCTTTTCCTCGAGAAAGGTCAGGAGCTTGACCTGCGCCGAGGGCAGCAGCTCGCTGATCTCGTCGAGCAGCACCGTCCCGCCGTTTGCCGCCTCGAACTTCCCCTTCTTGCCCTCCTGCAGCCCTCCGGTGAAGGTGCCCTTTTCGTAGCCGAACAGCTCGCTCTCGACGAGGTCCTTGCTGATCGCCCCGCAGTTGATGCTCACGAAGGGCTTGTCGAACCGATCGCTGCGGTGGTGGATGAGGCGGGCGATGACCTCCTTGCCCGTGCCCGTCTTGCCCTCGATGAGGACCGTCGTGTCGTAGCTGCGGGCGATGGTGTCGGCCAGCCGCAGGGCGAGCTTCATGGACGGGCTCTGGGCCACGATGTTCTCGAGGTTGTAGTCCTTGACGAACTGCTTCCGCAGCTCCTCCACCTCCCGCTTGAGCTTGAGGGTCTCCAGGGCCTTCTCGATGATGACGTCGAGCTCCTCGATGTCCAGGGGCTTGACGAGGTAGTCGACGGCGCCCATCTTGATGGAGCGGATGACGGACTTCACGTCTTCGTAGGCCGTCATCATGATCACGGCCACATCCCGGTTGATCTCCCGGATGCGGCCCAGGGTGTCGATGCCGTTGATGCCCGGCAGCCGGATATCCAGCAGGACGAGGTCGATGTCGTGCGCCTGCAGCAGGCGCAGGGCCTCCTCCCCGCTGCCAGCGACGAACGTGTCGTACTTCTCCGACAGGATGGTGTGCAGGGAGTTCTGCAGGAGCTTGTCGTCGTCGACGATGAGGATTTTATACCGGTACATCGCTTCTCCCATCGTCGATGGGGAACCGCAGGGTGAACGTCGTGCCCTGGCCGACCCTGCTCTTGCACTCGATCACGGCGCGGTGCTGCTCCAGGATCTTGTGGGCGATGGAGAGACCCAGGCCCGTCCCCTCGGCCTTGGTCGTGAAGAAGGGATCGAAGATCCTCGGGAGGTCCTCCTTCGCGATCCCCATGCCGCTGTCGCTGAAAATGACGCTGAGCCGACGGCGCGGCTTTTTCGCATCCTGCTCGACACGGCTCTCCACCCGGACGGTGCCGCCCTGCGGCATGGCCTGCATGGCGTTGAGCAGGATGTTCACGAAGACCTGGTGGATCTGCTGGTTGTCGAAGACGACGTCGGGGGCCTCCGGCGCGAGCGCCATTTCCACGCGGATGTCTTGCTTGCGGAACTGGGAGTCGAGCAGGGAGACGGCATCCTCGATCGCCCGGTTGATGGATTCGCTCTTCAGGATCGGGGGGGCGGGCCGGCAGAAGTCCAGCATGCCCTTGACGAGGCCCTTGATCCGTTCGACACCCGTCAGCGTGTCGTCGATGATCTTGCGGGTCTTGTCGTCCGGGTCGAGCTGCCTGGCGAGGAACTGGACGTTGAAATTGATGCTGGCCAGGGGGTTGCGGATCTCGTGGGCGATGCCGGCCGAGAGCTGGCCCAGCGAGGATAGTCGGTCCATCCTCCGCATCCACTCCTCCGACCGCTTGGCCTCTGTGAGGTCCCGGGCGATGAGCACGGCGCCCAGGACGTTCCCGTCGCGGCTCCTGAGCTGGGAGGAGCTGACGCCGAGGACGGCGCGGCCCCCCTGTTTTTTCCGGATGACCAGCTCCAGGCTCTCCGTGATCCGGCCCCGGATCGCCTCCTGGATGATCGCCTCGACCGGTTCCTCGAAGACCTCCCGCGAGGGCATGCCGGCGACCCGGTCCTTTTCCAGCCCGAAGAAGCGTTCCGTCATCTCGTTGATGGTGCGGATCGTCCCGTCGCAGTTGACGACCAGGATGCAGTTGGGGGAACTTTCCACGACGTTTTCCGCGAAGTTGCGCTCGTTGACGAGCTGCTCGTAGAGGCGCGTGTTCTCGATGATGATGCTCGCCTGGTTGGCGAAGATGGACAGGTGCCGGATGTCCTCCTCCGTCAGGACCAGAGGGTAGCCGCCCCGGTCCGCCTCGATGAGGCCGATGACGGCCTCCCTCAGGTGCAGGGGGACGGCGATGGTGGCAAACCGGTTCTGTTTGGCGCTGACCTTCCGGTCCAGGTAGGTTACCCGGTTGTCGTTGCTGTAATCCCGGATGTAGACGGTCTGGCCCGTCTTGACAACGAGGGTCTCGATGCACTCGTGCCGTTCCAGGCTGAAGGGACGCTGGAAGGCGATTTCCATCTCCTCGGGCGTGAAGCCGATCTCGTACTTGCACTCCAGCAGCTTGCGGTCCTTGCTGACGAGGTAGATGGCCACGCGGTCATAGCCGAAGACGTGCGCGGTCTCCTCGACGATGGAGGTCAGAACGGTGTCCAGGGAGACGGGGCGGATGAGGAGGCTGCTGATCTTGTGGATGGAGGTGAGAAGCCGGTCCTTTGCGTGGAGATCGACCTGGTATTCCAGGATGGAGGGTTCTGTTTTTCCTTCGTCTTGGCTGTTTTCTGGCTCATGCGGGTCTTGGGTGGTGGGTTCCCGTCACCACATAGTAGCAATACGCTTTTTATCGCATAGTGCAAGGATTTTTCTGATCCGGTGGTCCTCCTTGCAGGGTGCCTAGAGGTTTTGTGGTTCGATGGCAGGTGGGTGCCTGGAGGGGTGAGGCGATTGCGAATTCAGCGGCGTCCCCTAGAAGGGGGTGTCCGGGGCTCTCGTCGGTGCTTCTTCAACCGCCGGCCCCTCCGTAAAAAGTCTCTCAAAGTGGAGATGTTTTCAAGGGATCTCCCGATCCCGGATCATACGCTCGAGCTGGGCCACGGCCTTCCTCATCTCCTCCAGGGTTTCTTCCACCTCACGTTGTTTTTCAACTCTTCTTGCCGCTTCGTAATAGCTCATGATGTCCTCCTGTTTTGCCGCATTGCTTCCCGGCGTGATCTGCAATGATTTCTTGGCCCCACCTCCCCATGTCGGCCGTTGCAGAAAAAGGAATAATAAAATCGCTGCATTTCGTTGAGCAAGTCCTTTTCGGCAGGGAAACAGCCTGTCTGCCTCAGCGGAGGGGAAGCGACGCGAAGAGCCCGTTGAGGGTGAAGATGGCGACGTGCCGGACTTCGCGGTCCCCTTCGATCCGATCGAGCATTGCATCGATTTCGTCGTAGACCTCGCCGACATTCTCGACCCGGGCGGTGATGATACCCAGGGTGCCGCGCTTTTCATACTTGACCATCGGCTCGGGAAGCCTTCGGACCCTTGTCGTTGCCCCTTGGGCCGTCAGGTAAACCCTGCCGGGGATCGGGTCGGCCGCCATGACCTCTGCCACACGCCCCCTTGTCCTTCCAAGGAAAGCCCCCGTCGGGTCGGTAACCCACGGATAGATCGTTGCGGTTTTGCTCGGCGCTCTCATGATGTCGCCTCCTTGTCCGTCAATCTGTTCGAACTCCTGTAGAGCAATCGCCGTGCCCAAACCGCTATATTTATAATTAGCTGATATTGCTCATCATTTTTATGATGCCCGCCGGGCTCGGCCCGGGGGAAATGAAGCACTTCCTCTTCCTTTCGTTGCCCTCCAGGGGGAAAGAGGAGAAAATCAGGAATAATTAGGCACTTGAGAAATTGAAGCATTTGCTTTGCTCCCGGAGCAGATGATTCATTGCCTTGACTCCTGTTCCCGGACGGGACGATGTGGTATGAAACGACAGGCAAAGGGCACAGGGCTGAAGGTTACAGGCTTGGATGGAAGCCTGATTTCGAATTGTCGAGCTCCGGGGAATCCGCAGATGGTAAGGATGCTTGAAGAACTGGAAGGGCGGATCAAGGCCATCGATGGGCTGTCGGGAACGTCTTCCGTTTCAGGAGACTTCGTACGATGGCGCAGGCAGACGGAGGCGACCCTGAAAGCCCTCTACGGGGAGGACTCAGCCGAGGTCCAGGCATTCAACGCCATCTACTTTACGCCGGTCTTCCTCACCTGCCGGATGGGCGACGGGGACTTCGACGAGGCCTACCGCAAGGGCCTCGAGGAGGCGCGGGACTTTCTTCTGTCGATCCGGGACAGGATCACACCGCGGGGCTGACGGCGCGCTTTCGCCACGAAAGCCAGAGGGTGAGCATCCGCGTGGCCGCCATGGCCGTGATGAGCCGCGGCACCCATAGCCAGAAGGCGCTGATCCCGAAGGCCATGAACAGGATGGGGTCCTCCACCATGGAGTGGTTGATCCCGATGGAGAGCTGCAGTTCCTCGAGCTCCTCCTTCGAGATGTGTCCCTGCCTCGCTTCTTCCACGATGACGGCCCCCCCGTAGGCGAGGCCGAAGACGACGGCCGTCATCCAGAGGATCCCCACCTTTTCGCTCAGCCCCAGGAGGCGCAGCAACGGCGACAGGGCCCTCACGACGGGCATGATCCATCCCATGCTCTTGGCGATCTCGAGCAGGGTGAGGATCGTCATGATGATCAGGAAAACCTTGACGGAGAGGTTCAGCATGGAGATCGCCCAGTCGTAGACCATGGCGGCAAAGGCCTGCGAGGAGGAGCTGACCAGGGCGCCGGCGTGGGCGGCCGCGGAGGGGCCGGTCTCGATGAAAAAGGTCAGGGCCCAGACCGTGAAGACGGCGGCCGCGATCCGAAACAGCGTCGCCTTTACAGGGTTGAGTCCGGACTTGGCCTGGATGACCCCTTCCTGGACGAGGTTGTGGCAGATGAGCAGGAAATTGGCCAGCAGGGTCATTTCCGCCACGGTGAAGGGCAGCACCGCCATGGCGGCGATTCCGCCGTAGATGCCCGTGAGCCCTCCGATGAGGATGGGCAGGGCCGCCATGGCCGGCAGTCCCATGAATCCCAGGAGAGGCGCAAGAAGAAAGTCGAGCGCGCCAAGCCACCCGGTCCAGGCGAGTACGGCCGTCAGAAAGGAGATGGGGATGATGATCTTCATCATCCACAGGAATCCGCCCCACCCCCGCCTCAATCCGCCGAGGAAGCCCTCATTGAGTTTGGCCCGGGTGCCTGTCACGACAGCTTGATGATTCCTTTCAGGTTCCGCTCGATCTCGTCGCCCGACAGGACGCCGACCATCCGCTTCACCAGCTTTCCCTCGCGAAACAGCAGCATGGAGGGCACCCCCTGGATGCCGTACTGCTGCGCCATCAGGGGATTGACCGTGACGTCGATCCGGGCGATGACCGCGATGCCCTCGTACTTCACGGCGATTTCGTCGATCGCGGGCGAGAGCATCCGGCAGTACGGGCACGCCGGGGAGTAGAAATAGACGAGAGCGGGAGCCCCGGAAGCCAGGACATCGCGGGCGAACGTCCCGTCACCGGTTTCCACGGGCCTCACCGCGAAGGCCTCGACCGCCAGCGGTGCACGGCACTTCCCGCAGCGGGGCCCCTCGTCGATGCGCAAGCGGGGAACGCGGTTCTTGGTCCCGCAGCGGAGGCACTCGATGATGACCGATTCCTGATCCATGGCTTTTTTGAACTTCATCGTTACGCCCGGCCCATCCGCTTTGCAGCGAAAACAGCGCGAAGGGAAGAAGGTGAGAGGCCAAGAAGGTTGGATGAGCCGGAGGAGGCATCCGTTCGTCCTCTGCCTCTGCGCTCTTCCTGATTTCCCAGCTTCCTGACTTCTGTCTTTTCACCGTGCTACTTTGACCGGCACGGGCTTCAACAGCCTCACGAGGTCAGCCGGCCTCATTTCCACGAGGAGGCCCTTGCGGCCCCCGTTGATATAGATCACGGGCAGGGAGAGGATCGTCTCCTCGACGTAGACAGGCAGCTTTTTCTTCGTGCCGAAGGGCGACGTCCCGCCCACCATGTAGCCCGTGTGGCGGCCGGCCGCCGCAGGGTCGCAGGGCTTCACCGCCTTGACGCCCAGGATGCGTGCGAGTTCCTTGGTGGAGACCTCCCGGTCGCCGTGCATGAGCACGAGGAACGGCGCCTTCGTCTCGTCCTCCATGACGAGCGTCTTGACGGTGAGGTGCTCCTCGACGCCGAGTTCCCTCGCGGCGACCTCGGTGCCGCCCCTCTCCTCGTACTTGTAGGGGCGAAGGACGAAGTCAACCCCGTTGTCCTTCAGGACCCGGATGGCGGGCGTCGCCGGGATGTGATCCTTGCTCATGGGCTTTTCCCGTGTGCGGAGAGCTTGAGGTTCCTTAACACGGTTGGGGGTCTTTTTGCCATCTTCAATCGGCTGCCGGGCCGGCCGGGTCGGAGGCAGCGCGGCCAGGATCTTTCTCTCGAGCCTCGAGACGGCGAGTCTCGAGAGCCCCCTCGGTCCGGCCCAGCGCAAGGGGATGCCGCACCGGGATGCCGGGATCGGCCCCCGGACCGCGCAGGACAGGACGTGCGCGGTCACGGTGAAATGGGAATAGCCGTGCTCGACGGAAAACAACTCCTCTCCGGGCCTCACCCCCAGGTCCAACTCTTCCCGAAGCAGCCTGCGCAGCCCCGCGGCGGGGGCCTCGCCGTCCTTCAGCACCCCGCCCGGGAAGCGCCAGAGGCCCCCGAGAAGCCCCCGGGATGGCCTCCCGGCAAACAGGATTTCCCCCCGGTCATTGCGGATGATCGCGACGGCCGCCTCGCGGCGCGGCACGGCCGCGCGTTTTCGCTTTGCCGGGATCGAGTCCTGGGAGCCGTTTCTTCTCGCCTTGCAGATCGTCGCCAGGGGGCAGGCCCGGCAGTCGGGGTTCCGGGGTGTGCAGACGGCCGAGCCGAGGTCCATGAGGGCCTGGTTGTAGTGGCCGGGCCCTCCAGCCGGGACCAGCCGCGCCGCGATCTCCCCGATCCGCTTTCTCGTGTCGCCGCGGTCCACGGGGTCTTTGATCGCGAACAGACGGGCGATGACGCGGAGGACGTTGCCGTCCACGGCGGCGACGCGCCTGCCGAAGGCGATGCTCAGGATCGCCCCGGCAGTGTAGGCGCCCACGCCGGGAAGACGCCGGAGGTCGTCGAAATCGTCGGGGATCCTGCCGCCGAACCGCCTTGCCACGACACGGGCCGCCTCGTGGAGATGCCTTGCGCGGGCATAGTAGCCGAGGCTCTCCCAGGCCTTGAGGACGGCCCCGGGCCGGGCCCGGGCGAGGGCGCCCACATCGGGAAACTTCTCCAGGAACCGCTCGTAGTAGGGCAGGACGGTGTCGACGCGGGTCTGCTGCAGCATGATCTCGGCGACCCAGATCCTGTAAGGGTCCGCCGTCCTGCGCCAGGGCAGGTCGCGCCTGTTCTCCCCGTACCAGGCGAGCAGGCGCCGCGGGATGTCCTTTTCGGATTGTTTGCTCATGCCCGCACCTTATGCATCAGGCGCGCATGGGTCAACCGCCCTCCAGCGGATTCTGCCCGCGGGGCGCACAGGACCGGGTTATTCCCGGCCGTTCGCCTCGAGCCTTTTGCCATTTTTTTTCTAGACATGGTTGCGGAGCATCAGCTCGGCGGGGTGCGGGCTGAGGTAGGTCTGCTCCTTCAGGTAGGGCTGGTCGTACTTCCGGACATAGTGGGAAAGCAGTGTGACGGGGACGATCAGGGGGATGAGCCCCTTGCGGTAAGATCGGATCACCTCGAGAAGCTCCTGCTTTTCGTCGGCGCTGAGGACCTTCTTGAAGAAGCCCATAATGTGCGTGAGGACGTTCTCGTGCTTGGCCGTCGTGGGCTTGAGCGCCATGGCCTCCATGAGCAGCTTCTCGTAGCGCTCCAAAAGATCTTTCGCCGGCATTTCCCTGGCGCGCGCCACGAGGTTTCCCATCTCCTTGAGGTGCTTGGGGCTGTGGGCCATGAGCAGCAGCTTGTTCTTCGTGTGGAACTCCACGAGCCGCTTCAGCTGCCTCGTTCCCGCCATGATGTCGCAGTAGCGCTTGCAGGTGAAGATGCGCTCGATGAAGTTCTCCCTCAGGACGGGGTCGTGCAGGCGGCCCTCCTCCTCGACGGGGGTGAGGGGGAAGTGCTCCATGAAGATCCGGGCGAAGACGCCCACGCCGACCTTCCGGGGGACCCCCTTGTCGTCGTAGACCTTGACGCGCTCCATGCCGCTCGAGGGCGAGTCGCTCTTGAAGATGAAG
>Ga0116141_10005557_pt1 | contig 10545 bp, 7 predicted proteins | sample AD_UKC097_MetaG_FD_89744 | JGI IMG/M metagenome (GOLD analysis project Ga0116141, IMG submission 89744) | Active sludge microbial communities of municipal wastewater-treating anaerobic digesters from USA - AD_UKC097_MetaG | ecosystem: Engineered > Bioreactor > Anaerobic > Digestate | place: USA... | reverse complement strand
GTTCACGCCCGGGATCAGCATCGGCAGCGTCATGTCCAGGTTGGCCGCCTGCTTCATGATGTTCTCGCGCGTCAGGTTGTCACCCGCCTGCTTGAGCACGTGCACCAGGCCCTGGGCCGCCGTATACCCGTACACGTAGTTCAGGTCCTTGATGTCGGCGCCCGGAACGTACTTCTTCAGCCAGGCGGTGAAGTCGTCCCACTCCTTGCCCTTCTGCCACTGCGCGTCGGTCGGGTCCTTGATGTAGCCGGCCGTGATCAGCCCCACCCCGTTCTCGAGGCCTGCCGGCTGCATCACCGCACCCACCGACGCCGACACGCTGTTCAGGAAGTGCATGGGCTTCCAGCCGATCTCCGCCGCCTTCTTGATCGCCTGTGCCGCGAACTTCGGCGTGGTGATGTTGAAGAACGTGTCGGCGCCGGTCGCCTTCAGCGTGACCATCTGGCTGTCGATCGTCGGATCCGTCACCTCGTACGTCACCTCCCGCACGATCATCGAGGCGGCCTTCGCGCCCAGACCGTCCTTGAAGCCCTTCAGGTAGTCCTTTCCGTAGTCGTCGTTCTGGTACAGGATCGCCACCTTCGCGTTCGGCCGGGTCTCGAGCAGGTGCTCGGCGTAGATCTTGCCTTCGCTCTGGTAGTTGGGCTGCCAGCCCATCGTCCACGGAAAGTTCTTCGGGTCGCCCCACTTCGTCGCGCCCGTCGCCAGGAACAGGTGCGGCACCTTCTTCTGGTTCATGTACCGGTGGATCGCCGAGTTCGGCGGCGTACCCAGCGGATTGAACAGCACCAGCACCTCGTCCTGCTCGACCAGCTTGCGCGCCTGCTCCACCGTCTTGGGCGGGCTGTAGCCGTCGTCCACCGAGATGAAGTTGATCTTGCGGCCGTTCACGCCGCCCTGCTCGTTCACCATGTTCACGTATGCGGCGATCGCCTTGCCGATCACCCCGTACGCCGACGCCGGGCCGGAATAGGCGGTGATGTGGCCGATCTTGATCTCGGTGTCGGTCGCGCCCGGGTCGTACTTCTTCTGCGCGTAGGCGCTCGGCGCCGAGAGTGCGAGCGCGGCGCCCAGGGTCGCGCCGGACAGCGTGTGGAGAACTACTCGTCGAAGCTTCATGTGCCTCCTCCAATGGATAGCGGGATGTCGAAACCGGAACGGAACCCTGACACGGACGCAGCGGCGTCGCCGCCGGTCCGTGTAACTGCCCCCGCCCGGGCGACACGGGCCCGGCGAGGGATCGGGGCGCGCCAGGCGCCCCGTGATGGCGTCAACGCTTGAGGCGCGCAGCCAGCAGACGCAGCATGCCCATGACACCCGTCGGCATCAGGTACATGAGCAGGATCAGGAAGACGCCGTACACCGCCCACGGCGCGGACTTCGAGATCTGGTCGGCGATGTTCGGCACGTACTGGATGAAGATCGCACCGAAGATCGCGCCGGGGATCGACGCCAGCCCGCCCACCACCACCCCGACCAGGAAGGTGATCGACAGGAACACGTTGAAGCTGTCGGGCGCCACGAAGGCCACCGCGATCGCGCCCAGCGCGCCGGCCACGCCGGTGAACGCGGCCGACACGCCGAACGTCGCCGACTTGAACACCGGCAGGTTCACGCCCATGGCGGCCGCGGCGATCGGATGGTCGCGGATGGCCACGATGGCGCGGCCGACCCGGCCCCGCATCAGGTTCCACATCAGCACGAACATGATCACCGTGACGAACAGGATGAAGAAGTACAGCCAGCGGTCCTCGCTCAGCTTCTCGCCGAACAGGCTGAACTCGAACGGCGGCTGCGGCTTCATCAGCACGATGCCCTGCACGCCGCCGGTCCAGTCCTCGATGCCCTTGTACTTGAGCAGCTGCGGCACCGCCAGCGCCAGCGCGAACGTGGCCAGCGCAAGGTAGTGCCCCCCGAGCCGCAGGGCCGGAAAGCCCATCAGGTAGCCCAGCACCAGGCACAGCACCGCGGCGATCGGCAGCGTGGCCCAGTACGGCACGCCGAACCGGTCCATCAGGATCGCCGCCGTGTACGCGCCGACCGCGTAGAACGCGCCGTGACCCAGCGAGATCTGGCCGCCGTAGCCGGTCAGCAGGTTGAGCCCCAGCACGGCGACCGCGTAGATCATCACCAGGTTCAGCTGGAACACCCGGTAGTTCTTCATCAGGAACGGCGCGCAGATCAGCGCGATGCCCCCCACGATGCCCAGCACCCAACCCCACTGCCGTGCGGTGAACCCCAGATAGCGCGCCTCGGCCGCCGCCGGCGCGGAGACCGCAGCCGCCGCGCCCGCGCTCTGAACATTGCTCGTCGTTTGCATGATGTCTCCGGTGCCGTTCAGACGCGCGTGACCACTTTCTTGCCGAACACGCCGTTGGGCATGATCGTCAGGATCGTGACGATCAGCACCAGCGCAACCGACAGCTTCAGTTCGGTGCCGATCACGTAGGCGCCCAGCAGGTTCTCGAGCACCCCGACGACGAAGCCGCCGATCACCGCGCCCCAGGGATTGTCGATGCCGCCCAGCAGCGCACCGGCGAACCCGTACAACAGGATGCCGGACATCATGTTCGGGTCGAGGAACACCACCGGCGCGATCATCATGCCGGCGATGCCGCCGATGGCCGCAGCCAGGCCCCAGCCCAGCGCCAGCATCCACGACACCCGGATGCCGACCAGCGCGGCGGAGTCGGGATTCTGTGCCGCGGCGCGCATGGCCAGGCCCAGCGGCGTGAACCGGAAGAACGCGTAGATCGCCACCAGCACGACCAGCGTCACCAGCATCGAACCGATCTCGTGCCCGCCCAGGTACTTGGTCACGAGGAAGCCCTCGGTCGGGAACGGGCTGGGGAACGGCTTGATCGTGTGGTCGAAGATCCAGCCGGACATCGAGTTGAAGATCACCAGCAGGCCGATGAACACGATGACGTTGGTCAGCACCGGCGCCTTCTCGACCGGCTTCAGGAAGATGCGCTGCACGGCCGCGCCGCCGATGAACCCGATGGCGACGGTCAGCGCGAACGCGACCCAGTAGGGCAGGCCGGCCTGGATCAGCGCCCAGCCGATGTAGGTGGCGAAGGTCGCCATCTCGCCCTGCGCAAAATTGATGTGGTGGGTGGCCTGGTAGATCATCACCAGTGCCAGCGCCACCGACGCGTAGATGCCGCCGGTGGCCAGGCCCGAGGTGACCTGATGAATGAACGCTTCCATGGTTGTCTCGCTCCGTGCGCGTCGGTCGACGCTCAGTAGCCGAGGTACGCCTTGCGCACCCCTTCGTCCTTGCTGATCTCGTCGGCCGGTCCCGACATCACCACCGTGCCCGTCTCGAGCAGGTAGGCGTGGGTGGCCAGGTCGAGCGCCAGCGATGCGTTCTGTTCGACCAGCAGCATGCTGACCTTCTCGGTCTCGTTGATGCGCCGCAGGATCTGGAAGATCTCGAGCACGATCAGCGGCGCCAGGCCGAACGACGGTTCGTCGAGCAGCAGCAGCTTGGGACGCAGCATCAGCGCGCGGCTGATCGCCAGCATCTGCTGCTCGCCGCCCGACAGCGTGCCGGCCTGCTGACGGAAGCGCTCCTTCAGACGCGGGAACGTCTGGTACATGCGCTCGATGTCCTCCTCGACCGCCTGCTTGTCCTTGCGCACGTAGGCGCCCAGGCGCAGGTTCTCCTCGACCGACAGCGCGGTGAAGGTGCCGCGGCCGTCCGGCACGTGGGCGATGCCGCGGCGCACGATGTCGTCGGTGGAGCGGCCGTCGATCGCCGCGCCGGCGAACTTGATGCTGCCGCTGGTGCGCACCGTCTGGCACATCGAGCGCAGCGTGGTCGTCTTGCCTGCGCCGTTTGCGCCGAGGATGGTGGTGATCTCGCCCTCGTTCAGCGTGAACGACACGCCGAACAGGGCCTGGGTGGAGCCGTACCAGGCGTTGAGGTTCTGGACCTCGAGCAGAGGCGTCTTCATCCCCCGGTCCTCAGTGGGCGACGCCGCCCAGGTAGGCCTGGATGACGTCCGGATTGGTGCGGATCTCCGCGGGCGTGCCCTCGGCGATCTTGCGGCCGAAGTTCAGCGCGACGATGCGGTCGGAGACCGCCATCACGAGGCTCATGTGGTGCTCGACCAGCAGCACGGTGATGCCCATGCGGTCGCGGATGTCGACGATCAGCCGCCCGAGGTCGGAGAGCTCCTCGTGGTTCAGACCGGCCGCCGGCTCGTCGAGCAGCAGCAGCTTGGGCTTGGCCGCGAGCGCGCGCCCGAGCTCGACGCGCTTCTGGATGCCGAACGGCAGATCGCCGGCCGGGCGGTCGCGGTGCTGGGTGAGGTCGAGGTAGCGCATCACCTCCTCGGCCTGCTCCTCGAGGCGCTTCTCCTCGGCACGCACGGCCGGCGTGCGCAGCAGGTTCGCCGCAAAGCCCTGCCGCGAGCGGCAGTGCGCCCCGATCATCACGTTCTGCCGAACGGACATCGTGCGGAACATCGCGAGGTTCTGGAAGGTGCGCCCGATGCCGAGCTCGGCCATGTCGTGCACCGGCGTCGCCGTCACCGACTTCCCCTCGAAGAGGATGTCGCCTTCCTGGTACTGGTACAGCCTGCTCAGGCAGTTGAACAGGGTCGTCTTGCCCGCGCCGTTCGGTCCGATCAGGCCGCAGACCTCGCCGGCCCGCACGTCGAACGAGACCCCGTCGAGTGCGACGATGCCGCCGAAGCGCACCGTGATTCCCTTGACGCTGAGCAAGCCCTGCGTGCTGGCGGGTGCCGTCACGATCTCCTCCGGGCCGTCGTTGAAGTGTGCGGAGTCTACAGGCCCGGGGGGGGGCAATTCCAGGGAACGCGGGCCGTTTCCGCCTGCGGGAATTCCCGGAGATTGCGGGGCTCGTACAATCGGCGGGTGCGCCTCTTCCGACTCACGAAGATCGCGGTCGTCGCCTGGCGTCACGGCCTCGACGAGATCGCCGTTTCCGGTGCCGCCGCCACCTTCGGGTCGCGCTGGCTGGTCACGCTCGTGCGGCTGCTGCGCTTCGGTCGCAAGCTCGACGCACCGCGCGGCGAGCGGCTTCGGCTGGCCCTGGAAGACCTCGGCCCCATCTTCGTGAAGTTCGGTCAGGTGCTGTCGACGCGGCGCGACCTGATGCCGCCCGACATCGCCGACGAGCTTGCCCGCCTGCAGGACCGCGTGCCGCCGTTCGACGGCACGCGTGCGATCGCCGAGATCGAGCGCGGGCTCGGCCGGCGCATCGACGAGGTCTACGACGCGTTCGACGCGCAGCCGATCGCCTCGGCTTCGATCGCGCAGGTGCACTTCGCCACGCTCAAGGACGGCACCCCGGTGGCGGTCAAGGTGCTGCGCCCCGACATGGCGCCCGTCATCGACCGCGACCTGGCGCTGATGCGGGCGGCCGGCGCGCTGCTGATGCGCGTATCGTCCGACGCGCGGCGCCTGCGCCCCCTCGAGGTGATCGACGAGTTCGACCGCTATCTGCACGACGAGCTCGATCTCGTCCGGGAAGCCGCCAACGCCAACCAGCTGCGGCGCAACTTCACCGGTTCGCCGCTGCTGCGCGTGCCCGAGATGTACTGGGACCACTGCGCGACCAACGTGCTCACGATGGAGCGCATGCAGGGCATCCCGATCGGCCAGATCGAGCGCATGCGCGACGCCGGCATCGACCTGAAGAAGCTGTCGCGCGACGGCGTCGAGATCTTCTTCACCCAGGTGTTCAAGCACGCGTTCTTCCACGCCGACATGCACCCGGGCAACATCCTGGTGGGCGACAGCGGCCCGGACTTCAACCGCTACATCGCGCTCGACTTCGGCATCGTCGGCACGCTGTCCGAGACCGACAAGAACTACCTGGCGCAGAACTTCCTCGCGTTCTTCCGGCGCGACTACCGCCGCGTGGCCGAGCTGCACGTCGAGTCGGGCTGGGTGCCGGCAAAGACCCGGGTCGAGGAGCTCGAGGCGGCGGTGCGCACCTGCTGCGAACCGGTGTTCGACCGGCCGCTGCGCGAGATCTCGCTGGGGCTGGTGCTGATGCGGCTGTTCCAGGCCTCGCGCCGCTTCGACGTCGAGATCCAGCCGCAGCTCGTGCTGCTGCAGAAGACGCTGCTCAACATCGAAGGGCTCGGCCGCCAGCTCGACCCCGACCTGGACCTGTGGGTGACGGCCAAGCCGTTCCTCGAGAACTGGATGCAGCAGCAGATCGGCCCGGCCGGGCTGCGCGAGCGTCTCGAACGCGAGGCCGTGCAGTGGCCGCAGCTGCTGCCGCAACTCCCGCGCCTGGCGCATGCGGCGCTGGCGCGTGCGGCCAACCCGGGCCCCGACCCGCTGCTGGTCCGGCTGCTCGACGAGCAGCGCCGCCAGCGGCGCTGGCTGCGCGCGCTGACCGCCGCGCTGCTGCTCGCGATCGCTGCCGCCGGCGCACTGGCCTGGGGGCTGCTGCAGGGCCGATAAACCCTGCTAGGCTTGCGCCTTCCCGCGCGTCGGCCCTCGGCAATCGGCAGCATGCGCGGTCGCAGTACCGACGGCCGGCGTCCGACCGCGTGGCGCCCGGCCCCCCTCAACCGAGCCCCTGCGGAGTCCGCGTCCCATGCTGGTCGCATTCGTTGCCATCTACCTGCTCGTCACCGTGGGCATCGGCTGGTACGCCGCCCGACGGGTCCACAACGCCACCGACTACCTGGTGGCGGGGCGCAGCCTGCCGCTGTACATGAACATGGCGACGGTGTTCGCCACGTGGTTCGGCGCCGAGACGGTGCTGGCCGTGTCGTCGACGTTCCTGAAGGACGGGCTGGGCGGCATCGTCGCGGATCCGTTCGGCGCGTCGTTCTGCCTGATCCTGGTGGCGCTGGTGTTCGCGCGGCGCTTCTACCGGCTCAACCTGCTGACGATCGGCGACTTCTACAAGAAGCGCTACAACCGCACCGTCGAGATCGGCACCGGCGTCGCGATCACGCTGTCCTACCTCGGCTGGGCGTCGGCCAACCTGATGGCGCTGGGCATCTGCTTCAACGTGCTGTCGCGCGGCGCGATCACCCTCGAGCAGGGGATCATGCTCGGCGCGCTCGTCGTGCTGGTCTATCTGCTGATCGGCGGCATGTGGTCGATCGCGTTCACCGACCTGTTCCAGACGGTGATCATCGTGACCGGGCTGCTGTACATCGCCGTGCTGCTCGGCGGCCAGGCGGGCGGGTTCAGCAAGGTGGTCGCCACGGCCGCCGGCGAAGGCAAGTTCGTGCTGCTGCCCTCGTTCGAGGCGAAGGACGTGATCGCCCTGTTCGCGGCGTTCATCACGATGGCGCTGGGTTCCATCGCGCAGCAGGACGTGTTCCAGCGCGTCACCAGCGCCCGCGACGAGAAGACCGCCGTGCGCGGCACGCTGTTCGGCGGGCTGGCGTATCTGGTGGTGGCCTTCGTGCCGATGTTCATCGCCGTGTCGGCCTTCCTGATCGAGAAGGACATGGTCGAGAAGATGCTGCAGAGCGAAGGGAACGACTTCCAGCTCGTCCTGCCGACCCTGATCCTGAACAACACGCCACTCTTCGCGCAGGTGCTGTTCTTCGGCGCGCTGCTGTCGGCGATCCTGTCCACGGCCAGCGGCGCGCTGCTGGCGCCGACCGCGATCTTCAGCGAGAACGTGCTCAAGCCGCTGCTCGGCGGACGCATGCCCGACCGACAGCTGCTGATCACCGCGCGCGTGATGCTGGTCGTCTTCACCGGCGCGACGATGCTGTTCGCACTCAACAGCGAGTCGTCGATGTACGAGATGGTCCAGAACGCCTACAAGGTCACCCTGGTGGCGGCGTTCACGCCGCTGGTCTTCGGCATGTTCTGGCGCGGCGCGACGCCGCAGGGCGCACTGGTGTCGATCGTGTTCGGACTGGGCACCTGGATCGCGATGGAGCAGATCGATCCCGAGGGCCTGATCCCGCCGCAGCTCGTCGGCCTGGGCGCGGCGATCTTCGGCATGGTCGCGGGCTCGCTGGCGCCGCCGATCGCCGGCGGGCGCGGGCATCCGGGCGTCGTCGACGAGGCGGTGCACGGACATGCGCACCTGCACGGGCATGCCCCTGGCCACGGGCACGCCCAAGGACACGGACACGGCAGCGCGCCTTCGCATGGTTCCGCGCAGCGCTGACCGGATGCGCGTGCGCGCCGCCCTGCGATGCTGATCGCCTGCGTCGTCGCCTACCTCGCGGTCACGATCGCGATCGGACTGTATGCGGCACGGCGCGTGCATGGCGTGCGCGACTTCGTGGTGGCCGGCCGCAGCCTGCCGCTGGGGGTCAACCTGGCCACGGTGTTCGCCACGTGGTTCGGCGCCGAGACGGTGCTTTCGGTGTCGGCCACCTTCGCGCGCGACGGGCTGCGCGGCGTCCCGGCCGATCCGTTCGGCGCGGCGTTCGGGCTGGTGCTGGTCGCCCTGCTGTTCGCCCGGGCGTTCTACCGGATGGACCTGCTGACCATCGGCGACTTCTACCGCAAGCGCTACGGCAAGCTGGTCGAGGTGCTGACGAGCCTGGCGATCGGCGCCTCGTACCTCGGCTGGACGTCGGCGCAACTCACCGCGCTCGGCCTGGTGCTGCACGTGCTGACGGGCGGGGCGCTGTCGCTGAACCAGAGCATCGTGATCGGCGCGGCGATCGTCCTCGCCTACACGCTGGCTGGCGGCATGTGGGCGATCGCCTGGACCGACGTGTTCCAGAGCGTGGTCATCGTCGTCGGCCTGGTGTTCGTCGCCTGGCTGGTCGGCGACCTGGCGGGCGGGCCGTCGCGGGTGATCACGCAGGCGTCCGCCGACGGGCGGCTCGCGTTCCTGCCGCGCGGGGGCCTCGCCGAATGGCTGACCTTCGGCGCGGCGTTCCTGACCCTGGCGCTGGGCTCGATCCCGCAGCAGGACGTGTTCCAGCGCGTCACCAGCGCCCGCGACGAGAAGACCGCCGTGCGCGGATCGCTGCTGGGCGGCGCGGCCTATTTCGTGATCGCCTTCATCCCGATGTTCATCGCCTATGCGGCCATCGTCATCGAGCCGAACTACGCCGAGCTGTTCGCGTCGGAAGACGCGCGCGAGGTGCAGCGCATCCTGCCGGACCTGATCCTGATGAAGACCCCGGTGTGGGCGCAGGTCCTCTTCTTCGGGGCACTGCTCTCCGCGGTGCTGTCCACCGCCAGCGGCGCGCTGCTCGCGCCCACCGCGCTGTTCACCGAGAACGTGCTGCGCCCGTTCTTTCCGCGGCTGGGCGATCGCCGGCTGCTGCAGCTGCTGCGCACGGTGCTGGTGCTGTTCACCTGCGCGGCGCTGCTGTTCGCGCTGAACTCGCGCAGCACGATGTACGAGATGGTTCAGAGCGCCTACAAGGTCACGCTGGTGGCCGCGCTCGTGCCGCTCGCTGCCGGCATCTACTGGAAGCGCGCCACGGTGCAGGGCGCGCTGCTGTCGATCGGCGCCGGGCTGGTCGTGTGGCTGTCGTGCGAAGCCAACTTCTCCGACGCCACGGTGCCGCCCCAGCTGGCCGGCCTGGCGGCCGCCGTGCTCGGCATGGTGGTCGGCTCGTGCACGCCGCAGCTGCTGCGGCAGCCGGCGGGCCGCGCGTGATGGCCGGCAACGCGCAGTCGCACGACGACGACGGCGCCTCGATGGGCGGCGACGGTGCCTTGACACCGCGCCACGGCACTTCGACCCGCGGAGACGAGGCGTCGCCGAGCGGCGATGCCGCGCTGCGGGCCGCGCTGGCGCGCATGGGGCTGACCGGCGCCCGCCGCGCCGCCGTCGAGGCCGCCGATGCCGCCGATGCCGCCGATTCGGCCGGCGCCATCGATGCGACCACCGATGCGACTGATGCGACTGATGCGACTGATGCATCCGGTGCAGCGGGCGCCGTGGTCCTCACGCCGCTCGCCGGCGGCGTCTCCTCCGACATCTACCGGGCCGACCTGCCTGCCGGCACGGTGTGCGTGAAACGCGCGCTGCCGCGGCTGAAGGTCGCGGCCGAGTGGACCGCGCCCACCGAACGCAACCGCTTCGAGGCCGCCTGGCTGCGGTTCGCCGGCGAGGTCGTGCCCGAGGCCGTGCCCGCGGTGCTGGCGGTCGACGACGTCGGGCTCGCGTTCGCGATGCAGTGGCTCGACCCGTCGCAGTACCCGGTGTGGAAGGCGGCTCTGCTGGCCGGCGACGCGCAGGCCGGTGTGGCCGCCGAGGTCGGGCGGCGCCTGGTGCGCATCCACGCCGCCAGCGCAGACCGCCCCGACCTTGCCCGCGCGTTCGCCACCGACGCGGCGTTCCATGCGCTGCGGCTCGATCCCTACCTGCTCGAATGCGCACGCCGCCACCCCGCACTGGCGACGGCGCTGCGGGCGCTGGCCGAGCGCACGGCCGCCACCCGACGTGCGCTGGTGCACGGCGACGTCAGCCCGAAGAACATCCTGGTGGGGCCGCGCGGCCCGGTGTTCGTCGACGCCGAATGCGCGTGGTTCGGCGACCCTGCGTTCGACCTCGCGTTCTGCCTGAACCACCTGCTGCTGAAATGCGTGCACCGCCCCGCGCGGACCGAC
>Ga0116141_10005550_pt1 | contig 10554 bp, 18 predicted proteins | sample AD_UKC097_MetaG_FD_89744 | JGI IMG/M metagenome (GOLD analysis project Ga0116141, IMG submission 89744) | Active sludge microbial communities of municipal wastewater-treating anaerobic digesters from USA - AD_UKC097_MetaG | ecosystem: Engineered > Bioreactor > Anaerobic > Digestate | place: USA... | reverse complement strand
CCCTTCTCAAACAACGCAAAATAGTTGTAAGCCAAAGGCACTCTGGGCGGTTGTGCCAGAGCAACAGACATGGACAGACGAAATGCGTTGGGTGTGTTAACCGTACAACCCGCTCTGACACACTAAATATGTTTGGGTAGTGCTATAACTGGTAAAACGGCTGTCTGTTAAACAGCGAGATGCAGGTTCGAATCCTGCCCCAAACGCAAATCTTTTCATACTTTCGACTATTTATTATAAATAATAGGATAATTAATTAATCGAAAGTATGAAAACAAAAGATGAAGTTATTAAACTTAGACTTTTAGGGAAAAGTTATAATGAAATAAGTAAAGAATTAAATATTTCCAAACCAACAGTATCGTATCATTGTATAAATGCTGGATTAAATGAACCCATTGATGGTCGCAAAATATTAACTGATAACGAAAAAATTGAACTTAACGAATATTATAAAACACATACTATTGTCGAAACAGCAAAAAAATTTGAAATATCAAAAACAACTGTTCTTGCGAACACTAAAAATAAAAGAATAGTTTTGAATGAAATTGAAAAAAGAAGAAGGAATTATGAAGGAGTGAAAAATAGACGACAACAACTCAAAGAAATGGGTGTGGAATATTTAGGTGGAAAATGTATAAAATGTGGATATAATAAATGTATTGCTGCGTTAGAATTCCATCATCGAAATCCAAGTGAAAAAGAGTTTAATATTTCAAGATATCAAAATTTAAGTTGGATGAAAATATTAACTGAATTAGATAAATGTGATTTACTATGTTCAAATTGCCATAGAGAATTACATTATGAAGAACATTGGGACGTATCCCCTCACGCTGATAACGTGTAGAAAGGGTAGTTGGTTGCACGTGAGTTCGAATCTCACCTTCCCAACCAATGGAGAGATGGCAGAGTCTGGCTGATTGCACCAGTCTTGAAAACTGGCATACCTTCGGGTATCGGGGGTTCGAATCCCTCTCTCTCCGCAAAAATCATGTGCATTGGGTCACATCACATGATTTTACGCATCGAAAAGGAGTCATGACCCTTTAGATGTATGGGTTCTGGGTGCATAAGAAGCTGCCCTGATGTTCAGTTGACGAAATCATGTATTCGCATTTGGCAGTGCGGTAAATACACGAAAAGTAGTTCCGAGACATCCCATGTTAGTTGTAATGCTTACGGGGGACGTGAGTATGAGGCTCACACCAGAACCAAAACGGAACGGTAACTCAGTGGTAGAGTGTCTGCCCGAAGAGCAGAAGGTCGCAGGTTCAAATCCTGCCCGTTCCACCACAACGGTTCGCACTACACAGACGAGTAGGAAGTGCAAACTTATAAGGACTGGTGAACGGTTCAATCCTTGTACCAGCAAGGAAAGATTTATCGCCTCAGTGCGGACGTTCACATCTGGACAGTCCTTAAATGGTGTGGTAACTCACAGGTAGAGTGACAGACTGAAAATCTGTTGGTCGCAGGTTCAAATCCTGCCCACACCACCCCCACCTACGGTTAGCACTAAACGCAGAAGGAAGTGCAAATGCAGGTATAGCACAACGGTTAGTGTAAGAGATTTCCAATCTTTTGATGTGGGTTCGATTCCCACTACCTGCTCAAAATGGTGATATGGCGCAATGGTCAGCGCACTTGGCTTATATCCAAGGGGTTGGGGGTTCAAGTCCCTCTATCACTACAAAAGGTCTGAGGGAGTCCTTTGAAGGTATAAATAACCTGTCCCTCTCCATGCTTCGGTGGCGTAGTGGTAGCGCAATTGACTGTTAATCAATGGGTCGTAGGTTCGAATCCTACCCGGAGCGCAAATATGTTTTGTGGTTATCTTTTTTTGTTAATCTACGTATTTATGAGAAAATAAATACAATGATAAAAGAATGTGAAAAACATGGATTAACTGAATATTCATTAGTGAGAAACGGGAAAAGAAAACCCTATTATAAATGTAAAAAATGTACAACAGAAGCAGTTAAAAAAAGACGATATGTTTTAAAACAAATGGCTGTTGAATATAAAGGCGGTAAATGTGAAAAATGTGGATACAATAAATATATTGGTGCACTTGAATTTCATCACGAAAATGGTGAAAAAGAATTTGGAATTGGTGCAAAAGGATATACTCGAAGTTGGGAAAAAGTGAAAGAAGAAATAGATAAATGTAAATTGTTATGTTCAAATTGTCATAGAGAAGAACATGCTGGTATTGAATAATGTTTGCATAATAAAATATTTTTATTATCTTTGTCATAAGACAAAAATGATTGGATATGCCAAGAAATCTTCTGAGGGCACTTAGAAAGAAAGGTGGGTTCGAATCCCGTATAATAATTCTCATGAAAAGGGAGAAGCCAAGTAATGGATAACATATCATCGCCCTGTGCCGATGCATCGTAAAACTGAAAAAAGCACTACAGAGTAGAGATGTAATGGGTGTCTTTACCAATCATTTTTGTTTTAAATAAAATTTTATTATTATGAAACCAAATTGGAAATATGTGTTACTGGAATATACCTACACAACCTATTGTCAGGGAACTGCTGATAGAAATTTTGGTCAGGCATTAATTCACTGTCCCGAAGATTGCAGTTTCAATAACATAAGGTCAACACTATTCAATAAAAAACATCGTGAAGGTATTTACGAAATTGATATTGAAAGTGTAAAAGATGTAACAATAGAATGGTAAAATGAAGTGTAGTAAGAATTTTCCAAAAGTTTCACCTGAAGATTTTGCAAAAGCACGTGATTCAGTAAAAATTGTCGTGAAGAAACCAAAGTTAAAACCCATTAAGTTTCGCAATACATGAAGAAATATCTTTTCGTAGGTGAGCAACGTAGCGAACTTGCCAAAAAAATGAATGTAACTTGGAAAGATAAGCATCTTGCTGCAGCACCTTTATACAGAGCATTAAAAGAAATTGGGATATGCTGGAATGATTGTGTCTTTTTAAACGTATTTGAAGACGATATTTGCGACATTAAATCTTTTAATGGTATTGTAATAGCAATGGGTAGAACTGTCGAAAAAGAACTTAAAAAGCACCAAATTTCGCATTTATTCATTTATCATCCTGCAACAAGAGGCAGTGTTCGAAAAACCGAAAACTATAATAATCACGTAAAGGAAAGAATTGGTCACATAGTATAAGTATTTATGATAAAATATTATCATGAAGAAAATACTTGAATTCTTTAAAAACTGGTTTGAACGCAACGGTTTAATTAAAATAATCATAGCTTTTATTATTCTGGCAGTTGCTATTGTTCTGGGGCGAAAATTTGAAAATCTCCAAACAATTTGTGGATGGGTTGGTGTAATTTCTGGCGGGTATTTATTGTTAACATTTCTTGTGTTTTTTATTGCAGGAATAGTTAATTCAATAAAAGATATTATAAAAAGCAGAAATGAAAAAACTGATACCGAAGAATAAGAGAAGACCGTTCCCATATTTCAACATATCATTTCCAATTTTAATTGATAGAAATGGCGATTATTCAATAACCAGATATTTTAAATTTACAGAAACTGCAATATATCGTTTTTACGATGAAGACCAGCACGATGTAAATAAATTGTTTGGATTTAGTTTTGGATTTCATCATGTTAATTCAGTTAGATTTGGCTGGAGACCAACGGAAGATTTAACAAAAATAGAAATTGTTGGCTATGAATATGTGAATAAGCTAAGAATACCCACAATTCCAATTTGTGATGTTGAATTAAATACGTGGTATAAATATGAATTGAAATTTAAGGGTGGCGTGTTCAATGAAATTGAATATTATGTAACCGATGGCACAAAACAACACGGTACAGTTCATCCAATAGTATTAAGAAACAGATTTAATTGGGGATATCGATTATATCTATATTTTGGTGGAAATAAAACAGCACCACATGATATAATAATTTATCAAACAAATAAATAAACGGCTGTATCGACTATAAACCATAAGTCACCGAAAGGAAAAGTAGATGATGTCTACTGCAGCCTCATGCCGATATCGCATAGTGGACGATTGCGCTGGTTTTGTAAACCAGAACCGAAAGGTCACGGGGGTTCGAATCCCTCTATCGGCTCAAATTGCCAACATGGTTTCAGTGGCGACAACACCACTTTCGTAAAGTGGCAATCGTGGGTTCGAGTCCCACTGTTGGCTCAATTGGCTCACAATCGGCTCATTTATGACTCAAAATTGATTGATTTATGAGCCAATTCAAAATTCAGTTGTATTTATAAACAAAAAAAATAACTTTATTAAATCTATTAACATGGAAAGTGATGAGGGTCATAAACAAAGAAAAAACGGCAACTTTATTTCTATTCTTGGGGACTTTTTTCAATCCCTTGGGATACGATGCAATCTTGAAGGTGTTAATAGATACGACAGGAAGTTATTGGCTTTCAATTTCTGTTTTCTACCTTGTATCAGCGTGTTGTTTTACGCTATATTTCTTATTCGCTAAGATAAATCCGATAAATTGGTTCAAAAGAAAAAGAAAAAAGAGTGAATAATTTCACTCTTTTTCTTATATTTGCAATAATGCCCTCATAGCACAATGGATAGTGCATAGGTCTTCTAAACCTGTCATCGTGGTTCGATTCCACGTGGGGGTACAAAAAATGATTTTATGAATCATACAATAGAAAAAATGCCACCCCTTGAAATCTTAGATGACAAGGGAAAATTGATTAAAATTAATGGTTATGCCTTTATGGATGAATGTGGAAATTGCATAATAATTGTCTATGGCGAAGGTCGTAGAGATGCAATGTCAAAGTATTTAAATAGTGAAGGCGACCCGTTAGGAATAAAATATAAAATAATTAAATTAAAATGAGTACAATTGAAATTTCAATAATAAATTGGACTAAGTTCAAATTTATTGCAAGAAAAGATGAATGGTTTGTTGAAGGGACTGAAGCAAAATTAATTGCGCCATATTATACTGAACATAAAAACGATGATATCATTGAAGAAAACGGTGGTCTGTTTGAAGGACATACAAATGAAACATATGAGGGTTATACTGGTGAATTACCAAGACTTGATGAAGAAGGTTGCCCATTTAACGAATTTGATATTTATTATGGCGATGATATTATTAATGACTGGACATATGAACAATTAATTAATAAGATGAAATCATGTATCAAGCAAGAGTAGTAATAACAATTGAAAGAGAAGAAGAATTCACCAATGAAGAAGTTCTGGAAATCATGAAAGATATTCAGGCAAGGTTGCAGGGATATTATACAAAAACGCCTGAACCATTGAAGAAAGCCAAGATGAATATTGGCTATGAAAAAGTGAATTAAATGCACCTGTAGTTCAATTGGATAGAGCGTCAGTTTCCTAAACTGAAAGTTATGAGTTCGAGTCTCGTCAGGTGCACAAATTGCCCTTGTAGTTCAATGGATAGAACGTAAGTCTTCGAAACTTACTGTTGTGGGTTCGAATCCTACCAAGGGTACAAAAATGAATATTATGGAAAAATTTGATACATTCGAAGATGCTGAAAAACACTTAGAAATAAGAAAAAAACGGGCGTATGATAACATAAAAAAACGTGGCGATAAGGTATTATCAGATAATTCCGTTGTTATTGGTGATTTTTTTGGCGAGGGAAAGTTTATTGCATTTCTTAGTATAATCACGAAAGATATGCTCGAAGACATTAAAAATTTTAAACAAATAGATGTTCAAGCCGAAGAAGAAAAATTATTAAATGAATTAGAAAAATAAAACATGCGCCAGTATCACGCCACACTACGAATGTGGAGAAGTGTAATTGGAATCATGGGGGTTCGAATCCCTTCTGGCGTACTAACTAACACATTGCTGTATTTATAATAAATTTACAGCTATGTGTCTTAAACCAAAAGTAAAGAAAATGAATGGCTTTGTGCTATTCATTACTGGTGGATGGGCAGCAGGAATAACACTTGCACCATTCGGGATATACATCAAAGAAAAATACCTTACTTGGACTAAAATTATTAATCATGAAAAAATTCATTGGCAGCAACAAATGGAAATGATTGTTGCAGGTGCAATTATTGCAGCAATTACTGTTGGAATTTTATTGTTACTTGGAATATCTTCATGGTGGTTACTCACATCGCTTGCATTTCCATTTCTTTTTTTCTATCTTTGGTATCTGATTGAATGGTTATTCAAATTCATTCTTCCACCATATGATAGCGCATATAGTGCTCTCAGTCATGAACGTGAAGCTAATGCATTTGAAAACGATTATGAATATTTAAATAATAGAAAACATTTTGCGTGGTTGAAATACTTATTCCATGCATAATAAAAACAATTTTGTATGAGGAAAACAAACACATCGTAATTAATCCACTCGCTGATTAATTCGATTATATGTTGTTTAGAAAAACAGAGAAGCGAGAAGAGCCTGAAGTAATTCGTGATGATGCTTTCTACAGGAAGCATCCTGAAATCATGAGACTTTGGCTCGTAGAACTTACCTCTACGGATGGTGAAGTTTTACAATTTTACGTCAACGCCTTGACACAATTTGATGCTTATGAAAAAGCAGACAGTTATGTGTACTGGCTCGAAGACGAAAAACTTAGAAATAAGTTAAGAACGTTTAGGTTTATGACCTAAACCCCGACTTTTGGTGCTGGCATCACCTTGTAGCCGATAACAATTAAAAACTGCCAAAAGGTCATATGCATGTGGTCAGAGTCTGCCACCGATTGTTAAATCTGCGGTAAGGGAGCGGAGACCGACAGAGCCACACATGACCAATTGCGGGAATAACTCAGTGGTAGAGCGTCACGTTGCCAACGTGAAAGTCGTGGGTTCGAATCCCATTTCCCGCTCAACGTTCTTAAAAATAATTTTATTTTAATTTAAAAAAGATGAAAAAGGGTAACAAGTCAGGCAAAAATGCTCCTGAACAACCAATCGATGCTCATCCTGCAGAAGATGTTATTTGTAGTAATGAGGACTATAACAAAGACCTCAAAGAAAGATTAGAAGAAAAATCTAAATCAAAATTAATCAAGTACGAAGAACTTATTGACATTGCACCAGAATTTGCAATCTGGCTCAAAGAAATTGTAAGATACGGCAATGTTGATTCGCAAGCACTAATTTTCTGGGATATTAATAACAATGATGGCGGTAATCATTTTACTGTTCGCTTATATACCAATGACCACTGCTATTCATTTTATGGTTATAAATCTTCAGAAAAAAATCCAAAAGGATATTTGGGTGCTGGTGCTACAACCAGAAAGCCAAGAGTTGGTGAAGATTGGAATCGTGGCAATGATTTGCCTGATGGAAAATATTGTAAAGAAACTTTTGATGCAATTGTACATCGAATTGTTGCATATGAACTGAAAAATTTGCAACTTTGGAGATGATATTTTATCACGGAACTTCAGAAGAAAAATGGGCACTTATTCAAAAAGAAGGTGTGCTTTGGGGATATAATATTTATAAAAATCCTGATGGTACTACATATCGTGGTTATAGATATACCTATCTCACACCAGAAATTGAAATTGCAAAAAAATATGGTGACGTTATTCTGGAAATTGAATATGAACCAGTTGGAGTTGATGGTAGAGGAATTGATAATTATGGTTTTAATCCGCCTGAAGGAGAAACATGCTGGCAATTTTCAGTATTTATACCAATTGGATTAGATAAGATAAAAAGAATTGCGTGATAACATGGCAAGACCTACCCCGTCACGCAAAAAAATAACACAGAGGATTCATCGCTTATAGGACATTTTATAGGACAAAGTGTCTCATAAGAGGAACTTCAGAACATCGCTTTTATTAAAAACCATAGTATTTATAATAAAAAACTATGGCAAAATATTATCATAAGTGTTCAATATGCAATAAAAGAGTAAAAAGAAAAAAGCCAAATTTTAATGGTAAAATAATTTGTAATCCTTGTAAGAAAAATGAGAATACTGTAAAATGTTTATGTTGTGGAAAATATTTTAAAAAAAGAGTTTCTAAACGTAAATTTTGTTCACGAGCATGCTCTGGAAAATATCTTGGTGAACACACATTAAAAGGTAGAAAACTTTCAATAACCACAAAAGAAAAACTTTCAAAAATTGCATCAGGAAATAACAACGGAATTATAAAAACCAAATATTATAAAATATTTTCACCACATATGAATAAATTTGTTGCCGTTCAAGGAACATATGAATTGAAATATGCTAAATATCTTAATGAAAAAAATATTGATTGGATAAGGTCAAAAGAAATTTCAATACAATATAAAAAAGACGATAATGTAATTAGAAATTATTTTCCAGATTTTTATCTTCCAAATACTGATGAGTATATTGAAATTAAAGGATATTTTTTTTCAAAAGATAAAGAAAAAATGAAATTGGTTCAAAAACAAAACAACAATAAAAACATTCGAATTTTATTTAAAGAAGATTTGGAAAAACTAAATATTATTTTATAAATATTCATTATAAGTGAGTAGTAGCGTGTATTTCACATGAGAAAACTCCGAACACCGTTGCTGGACGCAGGAGACCTAAACAGTCGTTATCACTGCGGAGTGGTGCAAGCCAAACAGACTTAGAGGGAAAGCAACTCTATGATAGTCGGGTTGGTGCTTAGATAAATTACTACATAAAGCAGAATTCGGGTTACGGCTGTAATGAATATTTATAAAATTCTGGGTACGCTCATGTTATTTTTTAACCATAAACAACTTTACCCATGATAGCTAATTGTAAGAATATGTCTGCATCTGCAGCATCGTAACTTTCATTAGCAATGTTACTAAAGACATGTTCATATTGTGGATTCTTTTTCAATATGCTAATAGCATCCAATATTGAATCCATTGAAAGTACGCCCAATTTTTCAAATTTTAATCTATCCAAATTACTATATTCATCTGGTGCATAACTAACTCGATTGTCATCATCATCGTGTGGGTATATAATCGAATCAACATCATCATCAGGTTCTTCCTCACTACTATCCTTATCATATACTGGAATTGATGCGTGATAATCCCAAACTGCATTTGTAATTCTTTCTGAAAGTGGCGTATTATTATCATTTCTTAATTTAACAGGCATTGCTCTTAAATCAAATAATGCCCAATAATTTGAACCGCCTTCCATTGCAGTTGATAAAACATCACTAAGGCTTTGTCTTGTAAATTTGAAATTATTTTTTACATAATTTTCATATTGCTGACTAATTTTTTCATGGTTGTCATTTACTAAAATAACATGTGCATAACCAAATTTTGAATATCTCCAATCTGGAGTTAAATAATCAGTTGGCGATTTTAATTTTTCATTCATTTCTGCTTGCTCTTGTTCAGTAAATGGAATAACTTGAATATCACCCTTTGCAACCAATGATTTCGCAGCATTAATTGCTCTTTCACCATCTAAGCTACCGTCCCATGTTGGTCTGGCAACTGGAAACATCTCGTAAAAATTGGAATATAAGTTATTTTTGGATGATGGGAAATTTTTATATTTTTCTGATTTGTATAAATCATGAATCAGCCACTCTAAGCTATTTTTTCTATCACGAAGGACATTATCAATTATTTCACCATAATTTGAACGGTCTTCATATTTTTTAAAATGTTCTTCAATTTCTTTTTTCATTCTTTCAAATTCTTGATTTAGCATTTGTGTTAGTTGATTACTATCCATTTTAGCTAAATCCATTAATTGGTCGGGGGTAGCCTTGTTTTCGCCATATAAAAACTCTGCAATTCCTTTTACCACTTCATCTCTGGTACGATTGACTAAAGGAAATTTTATAACATTTCCATGTTTTTGATTATAATTGTAAATAAATTTTTCAGTGGTTTCTTGATTATATAAATGATGAGCATTCATTAAATTCCAATCTAATATATATAAAAAATGAAGTTCATCACCAGTATATTCGGGATTATCATTTTCATTTACAATGAAATCTGGATTAACCCTTTGCATCATCTCAAAAAGTCTTTGCTTAGTATATTTCTTCATGAGAAAACAATATTTATCATAAATACAGTAAAATAAAAGAGAATTCTGCAACAATATACGCAAATTTTTCGTATCATTGTGTATAAACCAAAACAAAAACACAATGGCAACATTATTGGCAAAAGACATTAAGAGAGAAACGATTGCCGTTACAGATATGAAGGGCAATAAGATGATTGTCACTTTAAAAGCTGGTGACATTCTCGAATTCAGACCAAAGGGAAAACGTTATCGTTATGAAGTGCCACTCGCAGCTTGTTTCAATTTGGCAATGATTTATACTGCCAGTGAACGTTATAAGGAACGTGTTAGGCGATATGAAGAAGGTCGCAAACAGGGTCGTAAAATGAAACGTCCAAGACAAATGCCGAAAATTTTTAATGAAAAACTGTATCAAGCATTGAAATTAATTTAATATATTCGCATCATGAAAGGAATTATAAAATATAAAGGAAAATTTTACAAGAAATCAAATAAACCCATTGAAAAGGGTGATTTGATTAAACTT
>Ga0116141_10005548_pt1 | contig 10554 bp, 11 predicted proteins | sample AD_UKC097_MetaG_FD_89744 | JGI IMG/M metagenome (GOLD analysis project Ga0116141, IMG submission 89744) | Active sludge microbial communities of municipal wastewater-treating anaerobic digesters from USA - AD_UKC097_MetaG | ecosystem: Engineered > Bioreactor > Anaerobic > Digestate | place: USA... | reverse complement strand
CCGATCAAAGCGCGTATGTCGTGAGGCGGTTCGATCGTGAGCCCTCTGTGGGGCCACTTGCAGCTCGCGTGCACATGGAGGATCTCGCCCAGAGCCTCGGTCGTTCGCCGGAAGGCAAGTACGACGTGACGGCACGAGAGGTCGTTTCGCTGCTCCGAACAATCGACACCGGCGGCGGCAACCGACAGCCCGGCCCGCTTCGCCAGGTTCATCGCCGCCGCCTCCGCTGCCTCGATCCCTCGATAGGTGGGGCTCCCTGGCTTCACGATGTGAGTCGATGGCACCGATTCATTCGGCCAATACCAGTCGTCCTCCACGAGCGAGAGTGCGAACTTGCCTTGAGCCCCGGCGAGCAAGAATCGTGCTGGAACGCCGGCCGGTGTCGTGTCGCTGTCATCGCGCTTGATGGCCGCAACCCGTTTCGCGATGTCTTGATCTGCTTCTGGACTGATTTCCGAAGCGCGCTTGGTCGGCTCCTGGTCTTCGGGCAAGAGAACGAGCCCACCGGCCATATCGCCTCCGGCGGCGTGGATCAGGTCGAACACGCCCGCACTGGCCGCGCCGTAGACCGAGGCCATGCGCGCTCGCGTCCGCTCCTGTTCCGGAAGCAGGTTTGCCAGAAAGTTGAAGGCGGCCTTCTTCTTTGCTGGCCGGTCACGAGGCAACGAGAGAGAAATCGGTGTGGCCGATGCCCCTTCGTCGTAGTCGAACGACACCCCGTCGGCTGCGACGACGAACTGCCCCACATGGCGACCTTCTCGCCAGACTTCGATGCGACCGTTCATGTGATGGCCATATCGGGCAACGCTCTGGGTTCGATGCCAATCGAACGGAGTACCCGTCGCACGTCACCGGGTGCGCGCAGCGGCAGGGCGCGTTCCATCCGGCGCACGACATCGACGTCCACACCCGCCATCGCCGCCAGATCGTCGCAGCTCAGCTCGCGAACGACCCGCTCGGCGTAGCCCACGTCGGCCAGCCTACGCGGGTCCCGCAGGTAGGTCGTGCGCTGACCGAGCAACGCATTGATGCGAACGTCGTCTCCGGCCATGCCCTCGGGCCGCCGAGGCTGTGGGCTCGATTTCGTTACCTCCGCGACACCGAGCCGATCTCCTCCCGCTTCTCGACCGTTAAGCCGACTTACAGGTCAGAGGCCGACCATAAAGAAAGCGCCCAAAACCTTTAAGGTCGATGGGCTGACGTCGTGGACCTCGCGCGATACGAGCCAACGCTGTTCGAAAACGGGCGTCACATAAGCGGCCCGCACGGATACGTCGCGTACTTCCCATCACCCATCCCCCGAGATGTCGAGGCAACCAATACCGCACCCAGCGACGACGTCTAAGAAGTCGTGAACTATGTCAACGCGTTTCATCACGGGGTCGAGCGGTCACACTCGCTGCCGCTAAGCATCCGACTTATCCGGGAGATGCACGCGATCATCCTGGCCGGCGCACGAGGGCAAGAACGGCATCCTGGCGAGTTGCGTACATCGCAGAACTGGATCGGGACGGGAGGGGCAACCCTTGCTGCACCGCTGCTCTACCTCTCCCCCTACCTGGAGGCTCACAGGCAGGCGTACTACGACGCGCTCCAGGGCGTACGCGAACGGGGCGACCTTGAGACGTGGCTCCAGCTCATCCTCGAAGGCATTCGGGTTCAGTCAATCGACGCGGCCACCCGTGCTCAGGAACTGTTGGCGCTACGGGAGCACTACCGCGCGATCTTCGCGGCAAGGAACTCGTCGAGCGTCATCGCCACGATCGACCTTGCGTTCCAGTCTCCGGTCCTCAACGCCGCCATGGTGGAGCACGCGTTGGGGGTCTCTCGACCGACAGCAATTGCTGCGCTGAACAAGCTCGCTAGCGCAGGCATGCTCAGCGAACTGCCGCCCGGTCCACGCGGCGCTCGCCGCTGGAGTGCAGCGTCGGTCATCGGAATCCTTGCCGCCGATGAACCCGGTGCGCCGGCGTAACCCCCAACCGTACGAGTCGGTGCAACAACTCCGAGTTGCGACCGGTTCAGCACCTCAGGTGAAGCAGGTCGCGAGGAACGCCTCAAATCCTGTGAGGTCGCTCGCCGCCACGAGGTGACCTTCGTCGTTTCGGCCGATATCGAGGGCCGGGCAGAAGAACGAACCCGCCGGGGTGAAGAAGTGCGGCGAGCCGATGACGCCTCGCTCCGCTCCTTCTCGATGATCGCGTTCGGGCGCGCTCAGGTCGGTCGGGTCGTACGCGATCGCATGGGCGGCTGCGATGTCGGCCAAGACAGCCGGATCTGCGATGTTCTCGCCACGTTCGAAGAGCCGGTCGCGCAACTCAAGGCTGACCGCTTCGCCGACCGTCGAATCGACTCCATAGGCGGCGGCCTCGAGCGCGAGCGCCGGCAGCGACGTCGACGGGAACGCCGCCGCGGCGAATCCCACGAACAGGTCCTGGGCGACCTGTGGCCGGATCTCGTCGATCTCCTCGGCGATGAACTCCGGGTCCATCGGCGTGGCGTTGACGAGCTCGAGTGGCCACGCCCGGACGTGGAGACGCACGTCACTGCGGCCCATTTCAGCGCGGCGCGCCACGAACCGGTGGAGGCTGATGTGTGCGAACGGACAGCCGACGTCGGCGAACACTTCGATGGTGGTCATGGCAACCTCGTTTCCTCGCGCGTCTCCGTGTGCACAAGTATACCCTGGAGGGTATGGTCGATCGAGCGGGTCCTGCGCTTCGATACCTGGCTCGATCTGTCGACCACAGCTGCGGCGGAATTGAGGTTCGTGACGCGCTCCGACAACACCAGAGGCTCACCACATGACCGTCCATGACACGACGCTGTCGCGCCAACAGATCGCCGACGACCAGCACCACCCGCTGTGACCGGGACTTCAACATTGCGGCCTCCCGGGACGAGGCGGAGGTACTCGGCGTGGACATGTACCAGGGCGGTGCGATGCCAGCCGATCACGAAACGACAGCGGCGGAGGAGGGTGGGGACGGCGGCCACGTCGGCCCCCAACCCTGGACCGCCATGACCGACCCGAAACAGTGCGCTCAACTCGAAGATGAGCTGGCCGAGGCCCGCGAGGTCGCCCTGTCGATGCCGAGTCGACGCAGGGCTTCACCGGAGCGAACGATCACGGGCACCGCCACCTCGGCCTGTGCCAGGGAGTCGGCGGGGTGATCGGCGACAGTTCGTTGAGCGCTGAGGAGTGCGCCGAGCGTGGAGGCCGTAAGACCGGCGGCGAGTCCGGGTGGATGATGCACGCGTGGGTCGTGCCCGGATGCAAGAGCCCGTGGGGCGTGTTCAGCGCCGCGACTCCGTTGTTGGACTCGGCGTTGCGTGAAACCTCGGGAGCCGACGGCGGTGCGCGCGCAGGGGTTCGGTGCGCGACCGCTACGGGCTCGACGACCGCCGAAACGAGTAGCGCTGATCGACCATTCGGTTGGGTGTAACAACATTGTTGCATCCAAGCCAATTCGGCAGATGTAACGGTATTGGTACATGAGGCGATATTCTGGCGATGTAACGGAATTGGTACATCAAGGGGTGCCGATGGTCGAACGTAGCGATCCAGTACGAGTGGTCAGGGTCCGCTCTGAACGCGACCTCGGCTTGGCACTGCGTGAGGCCCGCAGATCGCGGGGACTGACCCAGGCCGACCTGGCGGAACAGATCGGCATCGAACGCGCCTACCTCGCTGCGCTTGAGGCCGGGCGAAGCACCCGCCTGGTGGGTCATCTGCTGCGTTCCTTTCGTCGGTTGGGCGTCAACGTCACGATCTCGTGGGATGTCTCGGATAAACGGTCGGAATCGAGCGATGACTGACCACCTTGAGTTGCGACACGGCCCCAAGGTCATCGGTGTGCTGGAACGTTCGTCGGGGTCATCGGTCACGTTGCGTTACAGCAACGAGGTACTCGATTCTGTCGAAACCGGCCGCATCGTCGTGTCGTGCTCAGCGCCGGTTCAGCAGGCTCCGGTCAATGTCACGGCGTGGTGCCGCGGCCTACTTCCGGAGGGGCAGCACTTGCACGCTTTGGCAGCGCGAGCCGACGTCGCCGCGTCCGACACCTTCGGCCTCCTGCGACGGTATGGACGCGACATCGCCGGAGCCTTTGAGATCGTGACGGTCGATCCGCCACCCAGGGACCCGGACATTGCGATCTATGGCCCGGGCGAGCTCGATGCGGCGATCCTGAACCTGGAGGATGAACCGCTGGGAATCGCCGACGATTCGGAACTGTCGCTCGCTGGACTGCAGGACAAGATGACCGCTGTTCGGATTGAAGATCGATGGGCTCGCCCGATCCACGGATACCCCTCGACACACATTCTGAAAGTGGATTCGACGACCCACCGTGGGATCGTGGCAGCAGAGGCCGCGTGCCTCCGCCTGGCGCTCGCCGTCGGACTCACAACGATCGATGCGAGCGTGACTGTCGTGGGCGACCGTGACGTGTTGATCGTGCCGAGATACGACCGCTCGATCGAGCGCAATGGCACGGTCGTGCGGCTACACCAAGAGGATCTCCTTCAGGCACTGGGCGTGAACCCTGCTGATCGGCGAGAAAGGGCGAAGTACCAACATTCATCCTCCGCACCGAGTTGGTGGCGTTGCGCCGATCTGTTGGACTCCTACAGCGACAACTGGAACCACGAGGTGAGTCGACTCATCGCTGCGATGACGTTCACGACGGCGATCGGCAACGGCGATTGTCATGCAAAGAACGTCAGCCTGATGATCAACGACGGCACCGTCACGCTTGCCCCGCTCTACGACACGGTACCCACGATGCTGTGGCCTGCACTGCGTGATCGGGCGGCACTGTGGGTCAACGACGTCCGCCGGAATTCGGCGATCACTGGCGCTGATCTTGTCGAGGAGGCCGTCCGGTTTCGTGTGCCTGTGGGGCGGGCGGCGTCTGCAGTCGAAGACACGCTGGAGGAGATGACGGCGAATCTCCGTGTGCTCGATCACGAAGAAGCGTTCGAGGCGATCACGGCGAACATCGACCGGCTGCGTCGATCGCTCTGATTCCGCCTTGCGGGGCGACCCGAGGCCATCGCTTGAGTTCTACTGAACGAGACTCGCGGGACTGGCCCACGGCACCCAGCGGAGCGCGACGGCCGGCAGCGATCTTCGCCAACCCCAACAGCGGCGACTATCGCCTCACCGGCACGTGGACCTCCGGTGGAGGCACCGCACTGTCCACGGCGGGCAAATCGGCACTCGGCCTCACCGACACCACCGAGGCCTCCGGAAAATGGCCCATCACACCCAGCTTGAGGACTGCGCAATCGTTGTAGTCACGAGGAAACGGCTGAAAATCCCACGAGGTGGTGGCATGACCGTTTCGGTCGATATCGAAAACCTCCTCGTTAGGGTACGCATAGACCTGGATTCTGCCGGACGTCCAATTCGTTGCGTCGAGCGGGTACTCGTCGGGGTCGCGGATGCCGTTGAGGTTGTCGTCCCACCACAGTGTGTAGTTGACAGTAATCCTCGTTGTTGGTTCGTCTGTTGTTGGTTCGTCTGGGGTCGCGGAACCCTCAGACCGGTGCACCAGGCCAGCGTTCCAACCAGACGGATCATCATCAGTGACGTGTCGTATCGCCGAGGTGGCGTCATCCCCCAGGATCGAATCGCCCCCAGACTTCGTTGTAGTAAACCCTCCCGGAGGGACAAACCGAAGCCGGTAGCCTTTCGGGTTACCAGCGGCATCGCTTGGCTCCACGTGCAGACCCCACCAGCCACACCGCCGCCAATCACTCCGATCGGCGCGCGACGGCCGGGTTCAGCGTTCGGGGCGGTCGTCGAGGCCGTGGGTGCGGATGAAGCGGCATCGACGAACGGCGAATCGCCATCCGGCCTCGGTGCGCACGAGATCGTCGTCGTAGACCACGCTGCGCAACACGTCGGTGCCCGCCTCGACGAACAGCAGGTTCGAACGCACGCTCGCCCGGTCGTCGCCGACGAGTTCGATGAACGGCTGCCCGCCGAGATGCAGGCCCTTGGGCGCACCCGTCGGGATCTTGCGGATGCCATCGTGGCCAGCAAACACCCGCCCGTACACGTGATACTCGGCATCGTCGGTGAACAGCTCTACCCAGGCGTCGACATCGTCGACGTCGAGGTGAAGGTTGTAGTTCGCCAGGAGTCGGCGGATGTCTTCGAGGTCGTCGTGGCGGTGCTCGGTCATGACACGTTGGTCCTTTGGTCGTTCTGGCTCGCTGGTCGTTCTGGCCCGTTGGTCTGTCAGCGTCAGGCCCGCGGCAACCCGAGCAACTGTCGAGCGATGAGGCCGCGCATGATCTCCGACGCCCCGCCGGAGATCGTGAGCGCACGGCCCCACATGAAGTTGTGATGCCACCGAGCCACGAGATCGCCGAGTTCGTCGCCGTAGCTTGCCGTCGCGATCATCGCGAGTGCCGCCTCGGTGAGCGCGACGTCGAGTTCGGTGTACGCGAGCTTCGCGACCGGGCCGTCGCTCGGGTGCTCCTCGTCGTCGAAGATGCGCTGCACGGCGTCGCGCACGATCGCCTTCACCCCCTCGACTCGCGCGAGCAGCCGGGCGAGGTCGATGCGCACCTCCGGCTGGTCGATCGGCGCAGTGCCGTCCTCATAGCGAAGCCCGACCGCCAGGGCCACGAGGTCGTCGAAGAGCCGTTGAAGCTGGATGGCGTTGGCTCCGACAAACGCCCGCTCGGAGGCCAATCCGGCGGTGACCACCCGCCAGCCGTCGTTCAGGTCTCCGAGGACGTGCTCCGGCCCGACGCGCACCTCGTTCAAGAACACCTCGCAGAACTCGGCGTGGCCGGTGATCTCGCGGATCGGACGGATCTCGATGCCGGGCAGGTCCATCGGAATCACGAAGGCGGTGATACCGGCGTGGCGCTGCGCCTCCGGATCGGTACGGGCCAACAGCACACCCATGTCGGCCCACTGGGCGTCGGTGCTCCACGTCTTTTGTCCGCTCACCAACCAACCGTCACCGTCGGCCACCGCCTTCGTGCGAAGCGAGGCGAGATCGCTGCCGGCATCGGGCTCGCTGAACAACTGGCACCACACGTGACGACCCGAACGAATCGCCGGCAGCAGTTCGGCCTTCTGTGCCTCTGTGCCGTGGGTCAACACCGCATGGCTCGCCAACATCACTTGATCGAGCGGGCGATACGCACCGCCGACAATCAGTTCCTCCATGGCGACGAGGTCGTGCATCGGGTGATGATCCGACGAGCCACCCCACTGCGTCGGCCACCCGCCGCCGAGGACCCCGTGGTCGTACATTTCGGCGAGCCAGGTTCGGATCGCCGCCTCCTCCGCATCGTCGACGGGCACGCGCACCCCTTCTTCACGCATCGGGTGGGCGCTCTGGGAGATGATGTCGCGTACCTCACGCCGGTACGCGGCGAACGAGTCACCGGTCGCGCCTTCAGCGCCGTCAAGCGAGCTATCGGCGTCGCCAAGGCCCAACCCGATCAACGAGGTCAACGCCCGCCGAGGGTTCGCTCCGAGCGCGTTGTTGGCCTGGGCACGTCGCTCGACGAAATGGAGTCCGTACTCCCAGGTGAAGCCGATTCCCCCGGTGAGTTGCACAACGTCGTGGGCGAGATGCAGCGCGTGGTCGCTCACCGCGACCTCTGCGAGCAGCCCCAACCGCAGCGCCTCGGGCCGGCCCGAAGCGAAGGCGTCGGCAGCCGCGTCGACGAGCAGGCTCATCGCCCGCAGGCTGACCGCATGGTCGGCGAGGCGGTGTTGCACCGCCTGGAATGCGCCGATCGGTTTGCCAAACGCGATGCGCTGTGCGGCGTACGCGACGGTGACGTCCAATGCTCGTTCGAGTCCGCCAACGGTGTCCGCAGCGAGAAGCAGGCCAGCCACCGCACCCACCGACGGATCCGATCCAAGCGCGATGCCGGCGTCGAGGTCGGGCACCGACACCTCGCCGATCGAGCGGCTCACGTCGAACGGCGCTACGACCGGTCGAACGGTCCACTGGGCCGGATCATCGAGGAGCACCAGACGCTACCGGCCGAGGTCCTCCAACAACAACGCGCTCGCGATGTCGGCCCCGTGCACCCGGCGGGCCACACCGGCGGCATCGATACGTCCGTAGGCGACGAGCGTGTCGCCCGAGGCGATGCCGGCGAGCACCGACCGAACGCTGTCGAGCGCATCGTCTCCCAAGTCGGTCGAGTCGACCAGCACACGAGACAACATTCTCGAGACAGCGGTCGTCGCAGCGAAGGGCACCGGCGACAACGCCGCGCCGAAATCGCGGGCGATCGCCGCCGCAACGTTCACCAGGTCTTGGCGCTGACCCTCCGCCATGCCACACAGCGTCGAGGCGCCAAGGTCGACCAGTTCGTGCCAGCGCGCCAAGCCGTCCGGGTCCGGTTCATTCAATTGGTCGGTTCCGACGCCGAGCACCGAGCGCACCGCGTTGCGAAACTCGCGGATGTCCTCAGCGCTGACGTCGTTCGCCGACCCACCTGCCGTTGGTTCGCTCACGTCGATCTCCTCCGCAAGATTCACATCGCCCTCGAATCGAACCCGCGACGCACCGATGAGCCGTGAAACCCACGTTGACGGCCGCGTTCACCCCGATATTACTGAAGATTACGACCAAAATTGACTTTGGCGTCAATGTTGGTATTCTGCCGAGTGGAGGCGTGGAGCGTCAAACGAAGTGCTCGCGCCACCTCCCCGAAGGAGCAGCACCACCATGACGGATCAGCCGTTCTTCGACTTCGACAACCACTATTACGAGGCTCCCGACGCCTTCACCCGCTACCAGGACCGTGCGTTTCGCAGCCGGGGTGTGCGGTGGGCCGAGATCGACGGGCGCAAGCGGCTCCTCGTCGGCGGGACGCTCAACTCCTATGTCGCCAACCCCACGTTCGACCCCGTCGCCAAGCCCGGCTCGCTGTTCGACTGGTACCGGGGCAACCCCCATCAACAAAGCATCGTCGAGGCGTTCGGCGAACTCGAACCGCTGCCCGCCGAATACCACGACCGCGACGCCCGCCTCGCCGTCATGGACACCCAGGGCGTCGGCGCCACCCTCATGTTCCCGACCCTCGGCGTGGGCATCGAAGAGGCGCTACGCCACGACTCCGAAGCGGCCGCAGCCGCCTTCACCGCGTTCAACCGCTGGCTCGCAGACGACTGGGGATACAACTACCAAGGTCGCATCTACGCGGTGCCCTATATCCAGATGCTCGACCCCGATGCAGCGGCAGCCGAGTTGCAGCGTGTTATCGACCTCGGCGCCATCGCCGTCAACATTCGCAACGCCCCAGTACCGGTGCCCGGCGGGTACCGTTCGCCGTTCGACCCGGTCTACGACAAGGTCTGGGGATTGGCTGCAGAGGCCGGGATCGTCGTTGCGACCCACGCTGGCAACGACGGCTACGACGCGCTGATCCAGATGTGGGAGCCGGGGGGCGCCGAGAGTTCACTGTTTCGCTCGCCGTTACGAGGGGTGGTCACCAAGGCCCGAGCCGTCAGCGACTTCTACGCGGCAGCGCTGTGTCACAAGGTGTTCGAACGATTCCCGACGTTGCGTCTGGCGAGCGTCGAAAACGGCGCGTCGTGGATTCCCGAACTCCTCCACCGCCTCGACGACGCAGCGAATCGCAATCCCGGCTTCTTCGCCGAGCACCCGGTCGAGGTTTTTCGCCGTCAGGTGTGGGTCACGCCGTTCTGGGAGGACGACGTCAGCGGCCTAGTCGACCACGTCGGAGTCGACCGGCTCCTGCTCGGTTCGGACTGGCCCCACGCCGAAGGAACCCGCGTGCCCGCCGAGTTCATCACCGAAACGTTGGCGGGGCTCGACGCCGCGACCATCGAACGCATCTCGACGAACAACGCGCTCGAGTTGCTGGGCGTGAGCATGCCGTAAGTGCGCACGGCGCTCATATGACCGAGCAGACCTCGCCCGACCCGACGCGGTTCGGCGGCTATGGCGGAGCGACGATCGACACGTTGATCGGGTTCCCCACCGATCCCGATCAGCTCTACGCATCGGTGCGTCAGCGGGTCCGCGACGACGAGTCGAAGACCATGGCGATGCCGGCGAGCTACATGTTCCACGACGTCCCCGAGCTCCACGGCGACGGTTTCGATCCCGTCGCCGTGACACTCGCGGAGATGGACCGTTTCGGCGTCGAGGTCGGCCTCGTCAGTCTCGGCGCCAACCCCGAGGCGGTCGCCACCGCACTCGAACGCCACCCCGACCGCTTCGTCGCCTCGATCACCCTCGATCCCGACGAAGGCACCGGTGCACTCCGGCGTCTGGTGGATGCCCACGAGCGAAACAACCTGCGAGCGGTGTCGTTGTTTCCCCACGGCACGGCGTCGCGTACGCCCATCGACGGTGCACGGATGTTTCCGATCTACGCCAAATGCGTAGAGCTCGGCCTGCCGGTGTTCATCACGGTCGGAATCGCCGGGCCGCGGGTTCCGTCGGATGCACAGAAGGTCGAACTTCTCGACCGGGTGATGTACGAGTTTCCCGAGTTGGTCGTCGTCATGCGACACGGTGCCGAGCCGTGGGT
>Ga0116141_10005546_pt1 | contig 10558 bp, 8 predicted proteins | sample AD_UKC097_MetaG_FD_89744 | JGI IMG/M metagenome (GOLD analysis project Ga0116141, IMG submission 89744) | Active sludge microbial communities of municipal wastewater-treating anaerobic digesters from USA - AD_UKC097_MetaG | ecosystem: Engineered > Bioreactor > Anaerobic > Digestate | place: USA... | reverse complement strand
TCAGTATGGATAAGGAACTATTCAGACATGATGAGGGCATTGCGCTACACCGAAGAGGATCTCCTCTCCGTGGTCAGGCACTTTGCCGACAACCAGGCGCGCAACGGCCGCATCTTTGACTATTTTACCACCTTCCCGGAGAAGCTGCCCTGCGAGAGGGAGAACTGGACAAAGTATGTCAGGACCCCCGTTGAGGCCGACACCGAGTTCAGGTTTATCAAGGCTGCCTGGCTGGCCTGGCAGGCCACCGGCGACGACAGTTTCATCCGCAACCTCATGCCCTCCTTTGAGAGAGCCCTCTCCTACGTTATGGACGGCCGGTACTTCGACAGGGAGAAATATCTCTTCCGCAGACCCTATACAATTGATACGTGGGACTTTGCATACACAGCAGGGCAGCATGACTGGCTGCAGTTCCAGATAGATGACAAGACCTTCTGGGGTTATTTCCACGGAGACAACAGCGGCTATTACGAGGCTTTCCATTGCATGTCACACTGGTACAACATGTTCGGTGACAAGGTGCGGTCAGCATTATGGCGTGACCGTGCACTGAGGCTTCGCAAGAGCCTGAACACCGTCTGTTTCAACGGATCATTCTATACCCACTTCGTGAAACAGACCCCGGTCACCATTGAGGGTGTTGATGAGGCCAGCCAGCTCAGCCTGAGCAATCCTGCCGCAATCAACAGAGGTGCCGCCTCACCCCGCATAGCCACGGCAATAATAAATGAATATATCCGCAGGCGTGAGACAACCACTGCCTTTGCCGAATGGTTCTCCATTGATCCGCCTTTCCCCGCCGGCATATTCGGCGACTACAAGCTGGCGCGCGGCGCCTACTGCAACGGCGGAATAATGCCACTGACCGGCGGCGAGCTGGCCCGCGCAGCCCTCGAATACGGGTTCGAACAGTATGGCATTGATATACTGATGCGCTACTATGACCTTATCTCGCGTAACGGCGAGACCTACCTCTGGTACTTCCCTGACGGCAGACCCTCGTCAGTTGAGACAAGCACCTCCCCGGAAGCCAAACCCACTGACGGCTGGGGCTCCTCGGCAATGCTTTATGCCTTCGTTGAGGGACTGGCCGGCATACAGGACAGGGACAAGCTCTTCAGAAGGCTTCGGCTCTGCCCCAAGTGGATAGCCGCCGGAATAGAAAAAGCCGAAGTAATGGCTGATTACAAAAGTTCAGGAGCCTTTGTCAGGTATACCTGGAACAATAAAGGAGACCAGGTGAGCATCAGCCTCGAGGGAAGCTACGAGTACATACAGCTCTCACTGCCCGTTCCGGGTAACTATATTCCGGGTGAACTGCGGCTTAACGGGAAGAAGAAGAAATATATCATGGCTTCTATCAACCAGAGTAACTACCTGATTGCCGATGCGGATGTAAAGGGTCAGTGTGAAATAGCGCTTACCCTGAAGAAAAAGCCTTGATCCCATAACCAGGGTTGACATATGAATTCAAAACCGGTAGCCATAATCACAGGGGCAAGCAGGGGGATAGGCAGGGCCGTCTCACTGTCACTGGCCTCGGAGGGATTTGACATAGCAGCCATCTCCCGAACCCCTGACAGCGAATGCATGCTTTCACTGCAGCCTGAGACAGAAGAACGGGGGGCACAGTTCTTTCCCGTCGGTCTCGATGTGGCACACACTGACCTTCATGATGAAGCCATCTCAAACATCCTTGAACGATACGGCAGAATAGACCTCCTGGTGAACAATGCCGGGATAGCCCCCATAGAGCGGCGCGACCTGCTCGATATGGATGAGGAATCATTTGACCGCGTAATGGGTGTAAACCTTCGCGGACCCGTATTCCTCGCAAGACGCGTTGCAAAAGAGATGATATGGCTGAAGAAGAAAGTCCCGGGCTGCCGGCCCGCAATAATGTTCGTAACATCATTCCTTTCATATACATCATTCACTCATGGTCTTGATGTATGCGTCTCAAAAGCCGGACTCAGCATGGCGGCACTCGTCTTTGCCGACAGACTCTCCGAAGAGGGCATCAATGTGTATGAGATCAGACCCGGCCTTATAAAGACCGAGATGGCAACCCGAAGCAAGTATAAATTTGAACGGCTCATTACCGAGGGACTTGTTCCGCAGAAACGGTGGGGCACCCCGGAGGATGTTGCAAAGGCAGTGACTTCACTGGCACGGGGCGACTGGTCGTTCTCATCAGGCACAATCTTCGAGGTCAGTGGCGGAATGAATATCCGCAGCATCTAGAAAAATCAACGTCTTATACTGTTGTTTTCTACGTGGTTGCGCCTGTTTGAGTAACTATTGTTGAACAAAACATGTGGTCTGGCCGTTTTTCATCTGAACAAACAATGAATAAGATGAAAAAGACATTACTGATAATACTGGCATCAATTGTTACGGTTACCATACTCCCGGCACAGGACAAGCTGGAGGCGGATGCCGCGGCTACCCTGATTGAATGGAAAGGAAACAAAATCGTGGGTAGTGAGCATACGGGAATAATAGATCTTAAAAGCGGATGGCTCTCTTTCAACGGCGACGCCATTACCGGAGGCGAGTTCATAGTTGATATGAACAGCATTAAGAACAGCGACGTGAAGGATGAAAAGATGCGCGAAAGGCTGGTTGGTCACCTGAAGTCGGACGATTTCTTCGGGGTGGAGAAATATCCGCTTTCGAGGCTTGTCATTACCGGCAGCAACAGGAACGCCGACGGTAAACTGGTCATCACAGGCAACCTTACAATCAAGGAAGCTACCCATCCGCTGGAGTTTGTTGCCGTTGAATCCATAGCCGGCCAGACACGAACATATTCTGCAGCAATCACTTTTGACCGTTCACTCTACGATGTGAGGTTCGGGTCAGGCAGGTTCTTCTCCAACCTGGGCGACAATGCAATCAGGGATGAGATACTGCTCAATGTGAAACTGGTGGTCAGGTAAGCTTCACCCGAGAAGCTCGCAGTAAAGTTCAAAGGTTCTGTTCACGGTCCCGTCGTGGTGGAACTCATTGCTGACAGTCTCCCTTGCCTTCATCCCGATGGAGGCAAGGGAGTCCCTGTTTTCCCAGCAACGCACAATGGCTTTTGCCAGTTCGCCGGCTGACCCCCTGGGGACAACGAAACCATTATCGCCTCTGGCAAACAGCTCTTTCGCTCCGCCACCGTCTGTCACTATCACCGGTTTAGCCAGGCACATGGCCTCTGTTATTGCTCTTCCCAGGCCCTCGCTGAGGGAGGGCTGCACATACAGATCACATGCTGCCATCCATGCAGGAGGGTTTTTGATATGACCCATATGAATGAACCGTTCAGGCACCCCGCTCTCCCTGGCCAGTCTCAGTGTGTCAGGTGAGTCAGTTCCGTCGCCAATCAGGATAATTCTGAATGGCATCTCTTTCGGGAGCATTCCGGCTGCCTCTGTCAGGTACCTGATGCCCTTGACCTTGCGGAGTATACCTACGGTGCAGATGAGAAAATCTTCTTCGCCCGCCCCGGCATCGGTGCGGTTAGCCGGCACGAGACCATTGAACCAGTCGGGATTATATCCGCGATAGATGCGCACGGTCCTGTTCCTGCGCCATGGCGGAAGCTGTCTTTTCACATGGGCCTCAACGGCATCGCTGGCGCAGATGAGCCTGTCAATGCGCGGATTGAGAAATGTGAGCCATGCAGAAGGGTCATGCCAGTGCAGGCTGAGGGAGCCGTAGTAACCGATTATCTTTACCTTCTTTCCGCGGGCTGCCAGCAGGGCGTTGGTCATGGCCTTGCCGAAGGTGACATGTATCAGTTCAATCTGCCCGGCGTCAATGATCTCCCGCAGCCTGCGTATGATGCTTCGGCTGATCTTTTTGTCAAAGCTGATGTATTCAACCTTTATTCCCTCCTTTTCCAGCTCCCGGGTCTCTTCTGTGGGCCGCCGGGTAACCACGGTCATGTCAACACCACGGACATGGAGCTTCCGGATAAGCATCCGGTCAGCAATGGTATTAAGGGGCGAAAGAGATATATCGCTTATAAACAGTACCCTGTGTGCCATCTGTCCGGCTCCATTGGTCAGTAGTTCAGTTGATCGGCATTGGCCATCTCAATGAATGCAAGGTATATCATTTTGGCCACATCCTCCATTATCTCCGGAGTGACCGCTGTCTCATCGTCGCCCGGGAGATGATAGAAGACGGGCTTGACCCCGTCGGTGGTCGACAGACTCATGGTCCGGTACCCTTCAGCATGGAAGACCAGACCGTCGCTTCGCGGCCTGCCGTAATAAGTCCCCCTGGAGACGGAAGACCTCATGGTCCTGTGGATATACTTGTCATTGGCGGCAGTGAAATACTCCCTGAGGCCTGCACATGATTCAGAAGCACTGACGGCCAGTCCGGTGCCGTTGCCAACCATGTCAAGATTGATGTAGGTCACCGTCTTTTCCTTGGGGAACAGCGGATTCTTCGTATAGTGCGTGCTTCCCAGCAACCCCACCTCTTCGCCGCCGATCAGCAGGAACAATACTGTCCGTCTGAGCTTGATGCCTGAGGTAGCCAGCGCCCTGGCCGCAGCCAGGATATCTATAACCCCGCTGGCATTGTCAAGGCCGCCGTCAACGAGGAGCCCGCCTGCATTGCCTACCGCATCAAGATGGGCGCCAATGATAATAACCTCATCCTTCAGTTCAGGGTCCGTCCCTTCAATCACTCCCGCCACATTGCAGGTCCTTCCTTCAGGATGACGGGTGGTGTTCGACTTTATGGTCATCACCCTGCCTGTGACGAAGGAGGCAGGTTTGAATGTCTTGTCAATCTGGCTCAGCAAAGTCTTGTTATCCTTGCCCAGGCCGGCGAAGAGGTCTGCCAGCGGTTCCGGGCCAATACCGGTCACAACAAGGTTCTCATGGTATGATATGTTAGGATTGGCGCTGTTGCCGTCTATGTAAAGCATCCCCACGGCCCCGTGACGGGCTGCGTTCTCAGCCTTGTAGTGATGGTAACAGTATTTTACCCATTTCGAATACTCCGGATTGCGGACATCCTTATAGGGAACATCACGGTTCATCAAAACAATCTTACCCTTGACGTCAACATTCTTGTAGTCGTCATAATTAAGCTCGGGTGCAGTGGTGCCATACCCTGCCCAGACCACTTCAGCGGTCACCTCGCCACTGCCTGAGTTCATGCCGGGGTAGAAATCTTTAGGGGCCGAGTAACTCTTTTTGATTGTTGCCCCATCCTTTTGCGGTAGGTGAAGCCATAGCCCGCCGACCTCATTGACCACCGTGTATGGATGATCAAACCACTGGAAATATGAACCATTGTCGCCGGCCGGCCTGATGCCCCATTCGTTCATTTTGGCTGCTGCCCATTCCGCAGCAGCAAGATACTCAGGCGTTCCGGCAAGTCTGCCGTTGTATTTCGGCGAACAGATCTCTGTCATCCACTCAGCTATCTCGCCACTGCTGATGGAATGAAAATATTTGAGCATCAGCTGTTCATCAGTCTGCTGTGCAGGAGTCTGGCTGGTAAAAGCTGTAAGGAGAAAGAGAGTGATAGCAATGAAAATAGTGCGCATGTCAGGAAGTATTTTTAAGAGTGTTCCGCTATTAACCAGTGCAAATATATCGTTTTAACGGTTCAGATTAAGGATCAGTGAAAGGTCATGCTGATGCCCGTATCAATATTTGCCTGATGCTTCTCGTTGTATAATTCGGGTATAATGATAAATATTGCATATAAATATCCCCGCACATGACAGGCGAGACGAATACCAAAACGAACAGGCGACTGGTAACGCGTGAGTTCATCTTACCATTTATCCTTGTAACAAGCCTCTTTTTCCTGTGGGGTGTGGCTCACAGCCTGCTGGATGTGCTTAACAAACATTTCCAGGATATCCTCGGCATCACCAGGGCAAGGTCAGGACTGGTTCAGGCGGCCCTGTACGGTGGTTATTTCATCATGGCCATCCCGGCAGGAATCTTCATGAACAGGATGGGATACAGGAAAGGCATCATCACCGGGCTGCTGCTCTATGCCACAGGGGCATTCCTTTTCCTGCCTGCCACTTACATCCAGACATTTGAGTTTACACTTTTCTCACTGTTTGTCATTGCATGCGGACTGACCTTCCTTGAGACCGCTGCCAATCCATACTCCAGCGTGCTTGGCCCGAAAGATACTTCCGAGCAGAGACTCACCCTATCACAGTCGTTCAACGGCCTGGGCTGGATTATCGGACCGGCGCTGGGAGGCATGCTGATCCTCGGTGGTGACGGAGCCACGGAAGCAAACAAATTCTCCTCTATGGCTCTGCCCTATATGATTGTAGGGGGTGTGGTTCTGGTGGTGGCCATTATGTTTATTATCACCCGTATGCCTGATATTCACGAGGGGGAGCATGACAGCCATGGCGACAGGGGCACCTACAGGGGATTGTTCCGGGTGAGGCATTTCAGGTATGCCGTTGTTGCACAATTTCTTTACGTGGCAGCCCAGACAGGCATTAACAGCTTCTTCATCAACTACGTGGTGGAGACCATGCCTTCTTATTCGCCGGAGAAGGCTGCTTACCTGCTCTCGCTGGGTTTTGTCTTCTTCATGTCAGGCCGCTTTATCGGCTCACTCTTCATGAGCTGGTTCAGCCCTCGCGTCATGCTGGGGATTTATGCCCTGGTCAACACTGCTGCCATGACCCTGGTGATACTTGGCCTCGGCTGGCCCTCACTGGTTGCCCTGTATCTTAATTACTTCTGTATGTCTATAATGTTTCCGACAATTTTTGCGTTAGGATTAAAAGATCTTGGAGGAATGACAAAAAAAGGCTCTTCGGTTCTGGTGATGACAATTGTCGGAGGGGCAATCTGCCCCGTTATAATGGGACGAATAGCTGACGGTTCGGGCATGGCGGCCGGATTCGTGGTGCCGCTTGTATGCTTCGCTTTTGTAGCATGGTATGCTTTTTACAGAGCGAAGAGTATCAATATTTTAAAAAAATAGCATCATTCGCATGTTTAGAAATGAAACATTTTTGGTCATTTTTACGTTGCTTTTAGCTTCAGTCACCAGCAGCGGACAGAAAACATGGTGGGGCGAATATTCAGCTTTTGCCGGAGGAGGCGACAATGAAATATTCAGGTTTCAGGAGCTTGACGGCTCCGGTTCGGTGACCGGTCAGGGCTACTGGACTGCAGGTGTGGATCTGCGGAGACTGGTTGGTGATCGGTTCAGCATAGGAACGGGTTTATCTTATTCACATCAGTATTATTTTACCTCTCCGGCGCCGGGGATAGACGGGGAGGACAGGCCGGGGAGTTTCGGGCTGATAACGCTGCCGTTGACTTGCAGGGTTGATTTTTTAAAATGGTTCTTTGCTGATGCGGGGCCTGTTATTTCGTTCCAGGCCGGTCTCTCTGGCATTGATAATTTGACCGGGCTGGGTGCAACGGTGGGTGCAGGATTCCAGTACCGTTTCAAAACGGACGTTTTTTTCAGTATCAGGGCTTATGCTGCACAGTACGGACTGTTGCACTTCATTCCTGAGGATCATCCGCGCACCCTCACCAATGCAGGAGTGACCGCAGGTGTAGGGTACCGGTTCATCCGGCTGGGCAAGTGCAACTGTCCTGCCGACAACAGTCCGCGGAGAAGGTAGAAACCAGATGATAGCAGGTGCCGGATGTGAGCGGTCAGTAAAGTGATTATTCCGCGGCAATCTCCCGGATGAGCTTTTTTGCCTCAGCCCATTTCTCCTCGGGCATGCGTGCCCCGATCACCTCTATGACTTTTCCCGCCAGTATGGACCCGAAAAGGCCGCACTTGTCAAGGCTGAATCCGTTGGAGAAGCCGTAGAGGAATCCTGCAGCGTAGAGATCACCGGCGCCGGTGGTGTCTATGGCTTTTACCTTCAGGGCATCCACTTTTATCACCTCGTCGCCGCGCTTTATCCATGATCCGTCAGGACCAGTCTTGACAACAGCTATATGGCATTTTTTTGAAATTTCATTGAGTGCATCCACAGGGCCGAGTCCGGTGAAGGCTCTTGCTTCCTCCTCGTTGGCGAAGACGATGTCAACGTATTCACGGACCAGCCGGTCGAATTCGGGGTGCATCTCGTTCACCACATTAAAGCTGGCCAGGTCGAGGGCTATGCACATGCGGTTCTCCTTTGCTATCTTAAAGGCTCTCTCCACCAGTGGCAGGTTATAGATGAGATAACCTTCGGCGTAGAGTATGTTGTATCCCTTGAAATAGCTCATATTCAGCTCGTCAGCCGAGAGTTCCGTGGCTGCGCCGAGGTGTGTTGCGAATGTCCGCTCAGAGTCGGGGGTCACCAGTGCCACGGCTGTGCCGGTAGGCGACTGCAGTGACCGTATAAGCACGGGAGTCAGTCCGGCGTCAACCATATCCTTTTCGTAGAAGTTACCGAACTCATCGCGTCCCACTTTCCCGATGAATGATGAGTGGACGCCCATGATGCCGAGGCCGTAGATTGTATTTCCTGCCGAGCCACCGGATGCGAGGGTTCTTTTGAGGCCATTGATAGCCTGTTTGATCTCGCCTGAGCGGGAGGCGTCAACCATTGTCATGCTTCCTTTGGGAAGGCTGAAGCGGTTGAGGCAGGTTTCGTCCGGAATAATAGTCATCACGTCGACAAGAGCGTTGCCGATACCCAATATTTTCTTCATCAGGAAATTTTTGTCAAAGATATTGCTTAATTCGTTTAAAGCGGTTAATTTTGCCACGCTTTTCGGAGCAACGAATCTTCCTCAGTAGCTCAGTTGGTCAGAGCACCTGACTGTTAATCAGGGGGTCCTAGGTTCAAGTCCTAGCTGGGGAGCGAAGATTATCAACCGCTTATGTGAGATTTCATGTAAGCGGTTTTCTTTTGGCGCCAGTTTTGGGCCAGTTTCTGAGGGAAATTCACTGTTTTTGGGGTCTTAATGGATAGACAGATAAAACCTGTTAGAGTTGCTCTATAAACTTAATTGAAATTGTCCTAAAGGTCTTGTATGTACGATGTAGGAAAGATTATTTGTTTCGTACAACAAATAACCAACCTTATCCATAAATCTGAGCAGTACATACAATTGTTAATAAGTGAGATACCTAATACACGGACAGATTCAACTATTTATCCCATCTTAATCGTGTAGATGATCATTGCAGGACAATAATTTTCTTAATATGCATGATATGTCTTAATAATATTGAATTCCGATAACATTTAGAAACTAGCAGTTATGAAAAACTATTTTACACTATTATTCGCATTCATGTTGTTGCCATCAATCACAGTGAATAGTCAGCCGACAAAATATAAATATGTGCCAGAATCAATACAGTATACCAAGAAACAACTTACAAATGGAAATTACGAAGGAACAGTGAACGCAAATGGTATTCCTCACGGACTCGGTACATTAATTTTTTCTAATAACAGCAATGGATTATATCGCTATCGAGGCCAATGGACAAATGGATTAATTGAAGGTTTTGGCTTTAAGGAATGGAATTCACCTGATTGGTATGTTGGTGAGTTAAAGAGCAATAGAATGACAGGTATTGGTTTTTTCGTTTGGGAAAGTGGAAGTCAATATTTTGGTCAATGGAACAATGATTTACAAAACGGAATCGGATTCTCACAAAATGGCTATAAGAAAGATTTTGGTTATTGGACAAATGGGAAACTAACGATGTCGTTAAGAGACTATGCAAAAAAGAAATATAATGAGGATCCGAGATTAAAAGCACTTCAATCTCAAGAAGCAAAAACTGTCACAGAACTGTCAACAGAATTAGGTACTTACACAGGTGGATGGTCTAATGGAACTATGAGTGGTTATGGAATGATGGATGACGGTTCGATGATTATCATCGGTGAATGGCTTAATAGTGTATGCCAGCATGATGGGAAAACTTATACATGTAATTACTATGATGGAGTGTGGATCGAAGAGACATATAAAGATGGCGCTAGAATTGGAGAGTATATATATTATTGCAGAGACTTTTTTTTAAAATTGAATTTAAACAATGATAGCATTGGTACTGGCTTTATGATAAGGGGGAGGAAACCTTTTGATAAATACACTGGCGAATTTTTATTGGGTTTAGATGCAATATATCTCAATGGCTGGGCAGCAGTTTTTAATACTTATTATGTTCAGGAGGGAGAGAGGAGATCATTTGTAAACTCAGGTCCCCTGAGAGGATATACACTCGATGGTATCTATTATGAAGGCGACTTTGAAGGTGGAAAAGGCATCGGGCGAATTGTTTATCCTCAAGGTTCAAAGCAAGTTAAATATGAAGGGGAAATTAAAGTTTCTGATGACTATTTACTGCATACGCCGGATAATCTGACCACATTGCGCCGGAGTAAATTGACCACATCAGAGTTGGTCCTTTAAAGAGAGCTTTCTCACGGTAGAAAGTGGTTAAACAAATTTAACTTTTTTAGTTCATTATCTCCATGTTTTTCTGTTTTTCCCTGGTCTTTCTCAGAGACTCTCCCCGGAGCTCTATCCGGTGAGCGTCATGCACGATGCGATCAAGTATGGCATCGGCT
>Ga0116141_10005540_pt1 | contig 10567 bp, 7 predicted proteins | sample AD_UKC097_MetaG_FD_89744 | JGI IMG/M metagenome (GOLD analysis project Ga0116141, IMG submission 89744) | Active sludge microbial communities of municipal wastewater-treating anaerobic digesters from USA - AD_UKC097_MetaG | ecosystem: Engineered > Bioreactor > Anaerobic > Digestate | place: USA... | reverse complement strand
TTGATACCGCATATAGACTAACAAAGGACTAAAAAAGAAATTAGGCGATTACCGCGCGTCCTCTGCGAACACAGAAACGCCAACGTAAGGCGGACATCCGGCATAAACATAGAAAACAGTATTTACCGTAATAGTAAAGGTATTACCGCCGGAAGAAAAACTAAGCCATTCTCCTTGAGAACTATTCCATACCTCGATGACATAACCCGGGAAAACCTCGAAAGCAACAGGAGCAGCTCCATTGTCATAAGGACCATGGTCGATATACGCTGCCGGTAGCGAAGAAATGCGAACCCAGATCGTGATACCAGAACCGACATTATTGTGAACCGTTAACGTGTAACCAGTGGGTGTCGGGGCAACGGAGCAGGACAAAGCAGAAAAAATGACGCATAAGACCGAAAATGCGGAAACGATAAGACAACGTTTCAAAGTTTTTTTCATCACTTTCCCTCCTTCCAAGTTTTTTGGAACACCAGGAGACAGGGCTTCAATTATTTAGGTGTTACTAATTATACTCTTTTTAAAAAATAAAAGGTGATGTTTTTCTGAACACGAACCCGAAGGGGGTATTGCGAGCACCGAAGTCGATTCATGAGGAGGACGGATATGCAGGAAAAAACGATCAAAGGCTTTATCCATATTTACACAGGGACGGGAAAAGGAAAAACGACGGCGGCGATCGGATTGGCCATTCGAGCGCTTGGCGCCGGGAAAACGGTTTTATTCGTCCAATTCATGAAAACGGCCGACTTTTCCGAACATCGTGTGCTGAAAGACCTCAATGGGCTTGACCTTTACACGATCGGTAAACCCTTTTTCATAGCGCGTGAGGACCGTCGAGAAGAAGCGGGACAAATCGACACGCAGCATGTCGTCTTTTTCGAAAAGGGGAACCCGCCGCCTTATTATTGCGAGATGATCAAAAACGGATTGAAGGAGATCGGGGAAAGAATCGAACGATACGCGCTGATCGTTTTGGATGAGATTCTTGTCGCGCTGTATTTTGGGTTGGTTTCGGAGGAAGAGATCATCCTGCTTTTAGATAAGGCTCACGAGGGGCAGGATGTTCTTTTAACCGGTCGAAATGCGACTTCTAATTTGATTTCTCTAGCGGATGTGGTGACGGAAATGGTCGAACGCAAGCATTACTACCGGCAAGGCATCAAAGCTCGAATCGGAATCGATGAATAGCGCGCGTAATGACAAACCTTGCCGAAAATCAGAAAAATCTGTTCTCTGAAGCGGAGAAAGTTATGGAACGCTTATGGAATCCTTGGCACGGATGCCGAAGAGTCAGCCCCGGGTGTCTTCATTGTTACGTTTACCGGATGGATGCGCAGTACGAACGCGCTTCCGGCTTTCCGACCAAAAACAAGACCTTTGATTTACCCGTGAGAAAAAGAAAGAACGGGACCTATTGCTTGCCCTCTGGAACACTCTTTTGGACGTGCTTCACTTCCGATTTTCTCTTGGATCTGTGCGATGATTGGCGCATCGAAGCATGGCAAATGATCCGAGAGCGCCGGGATTGCCGGTTTCTATTCATCACGAAGAGGATCGAACGATTTACAGTAAACCTCCCCGACGATTGGGCAGAAGGGTACGATCATGTGACCGTCTGCGTCACCTGCGAAAACCAAGAGACGGCAGACAGGCGCCTTCCGGTTTTAAAACGGCTTCCTATCAAACACAAGATGATCACCAACGAACCGTTGCTTTCGCCGATCGATATGCGGCCGTACCTGGATGAAACGATCGAGATCGTTACCGTGGGGGCGAATCCGGTCCGGAGGCGAGAATCTGTCGCTACGAGTGGGTTTTGGATATCCGAGAACAATGCTTGAACAGCGGCGTTGCATTTACTTTTCGGCAAACAGGCGCCCGGTTCGTCAAAGACGAAAAACTCTATCGGATACCGAGAAAAATTCAGCATGAACAGGCCAAAAAGGCCGGTATCGATCTTCCTTAAGAAACAGGACTGCTCTGTTAAAACCCCAAGGGGCTGAAAGTTGCACCGGGTAACCGCATCAACGGATGGCCATAGGATCTGAAAAAGCATTCGAGAGTATTGCAGACCGTTCCTCCGAACAGATGTCCGCCGATCACGCGATGGTCCCTTCCGGCAAGCGTTACGTGGAAATGGGCAAACAGGGCAGTATCTTTCTGCGATAGATTTCCGCTCAGGCTTAAGAGCTCGTAAGGGTCGGTGTAAAACTTCTTTTCATAGGCCTTCGTCTCCATGTTGAACCATCCGATCTCGAAGGATCTCAGCATGCCGATACCGGATAAAAAAACGCCGCTGGAGACGCCGGTTTCGCTCAGCGCGGCGTAGAGCGTGTCGAAAAAGGGTTCTCCATCGTCCAGGCGGATAAACAGGGTATCAAGATCAGATTGAAAAAGCATTGTCTCTTCCTCCTTTGGCAAGTTCCGCAAATAGTATAGCACGATAATGCCAGAAAAATAAGGAATCCGGGTTCAGGGTTTCGAGTTCAGAACGCACGGTAAGCAACGTTTACATCCCGCATTATAAGCGTGTTTCACGGAAATTAAATATTTAGGTCGGTGCGGTTATAAATCATAAAGGCCCCCCTTTCTTATTCGAGAGGATTTGTTGTAAAATGTAGCCACGTGTCAGAATATTCGGTAAACGATAAAGGAGAATGTTATGAAAAAGATCGGTATCCTTATTGCCGCGTGTGTTCTATGCCTGTGCCTGGTATCTTGCGGATTCCGCGTTCTTCCTTCTGGGAAAATCAGGGTTGTTTTACCCGATGGAAGAACGGCAAAGATAGAAGGGTTCCTGACGAATGACGGAAATGCGCTTTTCTGTGATGACGATCAGTTGGATATCTCTTCTTTACAACCGGGACCTTACGAATTGGTTCTATGGGGGAAAGCGGCGGACGCTCCGGAAGAAGTCAATGAATTCTTTTGGGCAGGACTCATTCATTTGTCACTGCAAGAGATCCATTCCGGAAGGATCCTTCGTCCGGAAACCTGGGAAAAAGTGGAGATCTTGACAGAAGAAAGACAGATAGAGGACGATGGACGGTGTTTTTTTGCGCGCTTCGTCGATGCGAATCATACGACGCTTTACGGACCTTTCCCACTCAATCGGACTGTCGCGGTCCATGCCGAACTGGTAGACGGCATCGTCGTGCAAGATGTGAACACGCGCACCCAGATCACGCAGAGGGTTGATTGGGAGAAGACTGAAAAGAGCTATACGGTGGACTATTCGGAAGACGAAATCAGTTATTTGACAGTGGCTTTCAACCGTTCGGAGATCTCTCCCGAATCCCTGCATTTTACGGCCCTTCCAACGGAAGAACACTTTACGGTTTTTGGAGGAGAGGCGGGCTTCGAAAATCATAGCAGCCTCTTCGAACTTTCTTACGGTCAGTGGGAGGCTTATCGCTGGGAAGCCTCTTTTAGCGAGAATGGAACGACCTATCAGATCCGGTCCCACGAACCCTTTCGATTGGACTGGTCCTACTTCCTGACGATGGATCTCGGCGGTTCGCTGCATCTTGGCAACGCCGTCCGACCTTACTATACGGCGCGCGAACGGTTACAGGTCGATTTCAGACATCTGATTTTGGATACCTTTGAGAATACGGTTCGGATCTTTTCGGAAAACCGCGATTCTCGTTGTTTTTATGTATCGCTCGAAAGAGAGGGACAGCTCGTTTTTTCCGGACAGTACGCCTACGACGAGCTGTTTGAATACCCATTTGAAGACACTGGCAATTATTCGTTGGAGATTTCGGTCGATACGGAAGCGTGGCAAGGAATGGTCAGTCGGGAATACCCTTTCGAGGTGATCAAAGAAGAAGGCGCTTTCAAAATAGCGAATTCTTTTGGAAAAGGCGGATGGGAGAATGTTCCGGATGGATTTCTCTGGATGACCTACGAGGCGATGAAACAAAGCCAGATCAGCGCTTGGATCGTCGATCGACGGCGGGACTACTCCCCAACGGCTCTCGCAGTCATCGAGATCGCGCACGAGAAACGTCGGGATATCACAATCAGTATTGGAACGGGGGACCCGGAGGCGCCGATCGCGACAAAAACCTTCTTTAACTATGTTCAGCACGGCGGAGACCTGCCCTTTCCGGATAACAAGATCGTATTGGATATTACGGATTTAGTTCCGATTCAGGGGGAAGCCGTAACGATCGGCCTCTTCGACAGCGACGTCAATGAAGAGACGGGAACGCTTCGGTCTTTTTCTGTCGAGGTCTATGACGACGCGGATGAAAATCCCATCCGAACCTATCATGCACCCGGCTTGCCGCTGCCGACCCAAAACGGTCAAACGCTAACGGCGCGGATAGAAGGGGTCGAGGTTTCGGGACAACGGAACGCCTCCCTGCGGTCAACCAATCAGGCGTCGAGACTGTTCCAATCTTCTCGGATCCCGACGCGCGAGGAGTTCGAAGCGATTCAACGGGATCATCTGAAGATGGCCGAATCGGGTCCGATCTCTGAGGAACAATGGGAAAAAATCTATGCGCATGGATTGATTCGCGTAATCGACGCCTACGTTCCTGAGAACCGGCAAAGGGAGGAGGCGATCGATCTTTCCGCTTCGAAATACTTCCCGCCGATCGGGGATCAGGGAGACAAAAACGCCTGTGTCGCTTGGTCCACCGGATACTATGTGACTTCTTACTATAACGCTTGGAATCATGATTGGGACTTGAGTGGCGCGGAATGGATCGCGGACGATTCCGTGGGTTATCCTTCTCCTGCTTATTGGGATAAACTGATGAGTCCCGACTTTATTTATCATCAGATCAATAAAGGTGTCGATGACGGAAGCGCTTACATCGACGCTTATCATCTGATAGTGGATATCGGGGCATGTACCTGGGATATCAAACCCTATGCTTTGGAAGATTACACGTCCTATCCTTCGGAGGCGGCTTGGCGAAACGCACCGTTTCACCGGCAGCGCCATGTGAACCCTGAAATGAACGCCATCTACTACGTACAATGTGCGACGGACGAACAGGTGGAGATCTTTAAAAACCTGCTTCGAGACGGGTATCTGTTCACGATTGCCGTCAACTCCAATTTTTATCACCGACTGAGTCAAAATGACCTTTGGCACACCCGCAACTATGATGTAATCCCGACAAACCACGCGAATACGGTCGTCGGGTTCGACGACGCGCAGTACTGATTTTACGATTCAAAGCATCAGCGAAAACGCCGCTCTCCGTGAGCGGCGCTTTATAAGCATCTCAAGAAAAAATGGAGACCGAGTTGGATTATAGAATCAGATCTTTCAAGAGAAAGAAAGCGCAGTCACGTGGTTAAACCGTTTATTAATAAAAGAATCCTTGAAGAGAAAGAAAAAAGAATATTTTAATTCGTAATATAAAATTACTTGAATGGTCATAATAAATATTCTATACTCTAAAAGGATCAAGATTTTTATTAAATAGGCTCAAAAGAGGACTGAGGACGGTCGAAAATCATATGAAAGAACATATAACAAGAAATTTTTTAAGAGTAAATGTTGAATAAAAGTAATTTAATCAACAGTAAAACGAAGATTAAATCAACAATTGTTAATATTATTAAAAAATATATTAAATTTTAAACAGGGTAAAGCCACCACTATTTTAGGATTGTTAGATTGCAACCTCGACAAGATCGAAAGGATATAAAGCAAGATAATAAAAGCTGTGAAGGGAAAGAGGGAGGAAACCAATGAAAAAATGGAAACTGAAAGGAGTACTTCTTTCTTTATTGATCATTGCAGCCCTGATCGGAATACTGTCGGTCGGCGGTTTTTCTTATTTTTCTTCGCTGGAATTGGCGAGCAACTTGTCGAAGCAACTACTGGAAGAACGAATTGAAAAAGGGATACAAACGATGCGCTACTACGTCGGCGAGAGTTATGGCCGGTTAACGATGAATCAAGGAATCCTATCCGACGAAAACGGATTGTCTTTGAATGATCGGTCCGAACTGGTCGATCGTGTATCGGAAGACCTGGGAGTTGTCTCTACAATCTTCTCTCGCGATAAAGATGATTTTATCCGGATCACGACATCGATACGAGCTGCGGACGGAAAGCGCGCCGTCGGAACTTTTCTTGGCAAAAACAGCGCCGCGTATGATCCGATTCTTTCAAAGAAGCGGTACATTGGCCAGGCGCTCATTCTGGGGGAGCCTTACTTGACCGGATATGATCCGGTTTTGGATGGAACGGGACAAGTTATCGGGATCCTGTTCATCGGAATTCCGATGAAGCAGGTCGAGGAGATCATCCGGCGGTTTACCCAGAAATATCTCGGCTTTCTTTTATTGATTAGCGGATTGGCGCTTGCCGGAATCATCCTGTCAGGATACTTTCTGGTGCGAAGCATCACCCATCGAATCAGAAGCGTATGTGACAATGTGGCGCTTTTCGGTCAAGGAAATCTTTCCGTTCAGTTCGAAACGAAAGGGGAGGATGAAATCGCCGAGATGAGTCGTTCCGTGGAAGAAATGGCGACGGTCCTGCGCGGATCGATTCATTCGATCCGGGAAGCGACCGAAAAAATGTCCCAGTCTGCGGATCAGTTGGTTACGATATCCGAGGTGGAGCTGTCTTCGACGAAAGAAATCACGCAAAAATCCAACCGGGTGGAAGAAAACGTTCAGAATGCTTCATCAGTAACGGAAGAAGTGACCTCCGGAGTAGAAGAGGTAGCGGCCAGTGCCCAAGGTGTATCCAAAACGGCTCAGTCTCTTTCCGAAACGATGGACGGAACCGGGAAAGCCGTTCATAAAGGGGAAGAAGCGATCCGAGAGGCCATGGAGAGCATCGAAAAAACGATTGGCCAGATTCGTATGACGGCTGAGATTGTCACAGAAGTGACGGGGAACGCCAACGAAGTCAGCCAGATCATAGAAGACATCACGGCCGTATCGGAGCAGACCAATCTGCTGGCATTGAACGCAGCGATCGAAGCCGCCCGCGCCGGAGACGCCGGTAGAGGGTTCGCGGTCGTGGCGGATGAAATCAGAAAACTGGCGGAAGACAGCAAACAATCCGCCGCGAACATTTCACAAATCTTGAAACGATTATCCGCCGGCATCTCAAAAGCCTTCGAAGCAACGGGAAAGACGGTTTTGCTCTCCGATAATGTTAAGAATAAAAGCGCTCTGGTCGAAGAGCAGTTCGGAACGATTGCGAAAGCGGCAGATCGGATGAACGCGCTGATCGAAAATTTACGGGCGGCTGCGGAAGAGCAAGGAGCGGCTTCCGAAGAAATGGCGAGCGCGATGACGACCTCGGCGCGAACGATGACCGAGATCGCCGAGCAGGTTCGAGAGATGAACAAGGATATCGGCCATCAGGAGCAGGAAGCCCAAAAAGTTTTCCGGTCCGCAGAAGAGTTGCGAGAAGTATCCCGGGGCCTCGAACGGGAGATGGATAAGTTCCAGTTATAGCGATCTTTTTACCCTGATATCTAAAAAATAAAAACGCTCGAAAAGGCGTTTTTATTCGATAACAGGTTCCAGAGGAGAGGGTGTTCAAAGAAAAAGAGAGGCCATTCGAAGATTTGAGGGGGAAAAAGCGAATCGCTTTCTAAATACTCCGTAAAACGTGTATAATATTTGGGTTATTTATGTTCTTTACCGCAAAAGGCGTGTATCCTTTTCGAAATAAGAAAAGGTGTAAGAGAATCTTGAGGGTGGCCAAAACACAGCCGTGAGGAGGTAATTATGTTCAAGAACACCAAACTGATCGTAAAAATGCTCATTCTGGTGATTATTCCGCTAGCAGGCATTGTTTTTCTAACCGTGTTCAACTACTTTTCAACCCAAACCATCATCAGGAATCTGAATTCTTCGCTTTATACCGAAAGTTTTCAAGCGATCACGTATGTTCTCAATGCGGATCGGGACTTTTATCAGGCGTTGACGGGCCTTCAAGAGTTAATGGATCTGGACCCGGGTACCGCTGACTATAATCAAGTTGTGAAAGACTTTCAAGAAAACGTTCAGCAGACAACCGATCGAATCGCTTCCATGAGGGAGATTGTGGAATCCCAAAGGAATCACTTCGCCAAGGTTCTTCATCCTACCTCAAAACGGGATATCTTCTCGAGTTTGAAAAACTTTGATCGAGACTTCCCCGTCTGGAAGAATAAGGTGGATGCGCTGCTGTTATCGATGAACTCCGGAAAAAACACCCGCGAACAGTCGCTCGCGGGCTTAAAAAATACCTTGGGCGATTTCAATACCGTCCGAAACGCGATCAACGAGTTTGGCGAGCTTATCGAAGCTTATGCGATCTATCGGTCCGAATTGGAGGATACGCGGTTTAGGAGTTCAATGGTGATTACTTTCATCGTCGGTTTGGCGGTGCTCGCCCTTTCCGCTCTGATGGCGACCCTTATCTTGACCGGTCTTTTGAAGACTATTCGGAAACTATCCGGTCATATCAATACTTTCGGAACAGGCGATCTGCGTGTTTCTTTCCCGGAAGAGGGCAAAGATGAGATCTATCAGATGGGTCACACGTTGAACGAGATGGTTCGATCCCTCCGAACCTCCTTTGGCAGCCTTAAAGAATCGATCATCCACGCCAACGCGGATTCCTCGGCGCTTTTAACGATAGCCAAAGATCAGGATAAGAATGCCGAAGAGTTGTCAGAAAAAGGGTTGAAGGTGGAAAGCAATATTCAAACTACTTCGGCCGGAATAGAGGAACTCAGCTCCGGGATTGAAGAAGTCGTCGCTTCCGCCCAGGATCTGGCTAAACGCTCGAGAGACTTGGCCGAGGAAATACTGAAAACGAAAACGATCGCCACGCAAGGGGAAGAAGGGATCGTACGCGTGGTCGATTTGATACAAGAAACCTCCGACCAGAGTAAAAACGTCTCCGAAAAAGTGGAAAAGTTGGTTACGAACGCGAAGAACGTCGAACAAATCGTTAGCACCATCACGGCAATAGCGGAACAAACCAATTTGTTGGCGTTGAACGCCGCCATAGAAGCGGCGAGAGCCGGGGAAGCTGGTCGCGGGTTTGCCGTGGTTGCCGAAGAGATCCGCAAGTTGGCCGAAGAAAGCAAAGCTTCCGCCAGCAATATCTCGAAGATTCTAAAGGAGATCAGTCTGGGGGCGGAAGATGCCAATCAGGCGACGAACAAGAACAACGAAATCGTCCTCACAGTCAACGAAGGGGCCGAAGAGGCTTTACGCCAGTTTAAAACCATAACGGAAAAGATAGATATCATCGTTACGGAAGTGCAAAACCTCACTTTGACCGTTGAACAACAAAGCGCGGCAACCGATGAAATGTCGATGGCGATGAATTCTTCAACGGCTGCCGTATCAGAAATTAATGAAGAGATAAAGGCCGTGACGGCCTCTGCTCAAGCTCAAAAAACAAGCGCCAGTAATATTTTGAAAACGGCAGACGGGTTAAAACGCTTAGGGGAAACACTTGCCGATAATGTGAAGCAATTTCAGTTATAGCAAGGGGCGATTTATCCAAAAGCGCGCATAAGCGCGCTTTTTTTGCGTGATAGCCGGCCTGGAGGATATCGAAAAGAAGGCTCCCCGATAAGCGTTTCCCGTGCCCTCTCCTGGTGAAGTGTTATAATCGAATACTTCCTCGAAAGCGAGATGATTCGTATGAAACAAAGGATTGTATTCGTTACGATAGCGTTGACTCTCCTGATGAGCACCGTCATTCTTGCCTTAACCCAACCGGTGCTGGTGGTGAAAACCTCACTTGTGAAAAAAGGCTCTACTTACTTGGCGCTGCTCTCCTCGCCCGACCTTGAAGAAATTCGTCTAACCGATGACATGTTCCAGATTTCTTTTCCCCGCGTCTGCGAAATGACGGAAATGATCGGGTTCACGCACCATACCGCAGCGATGAAGGCGGAGATATACCTCATCCGCCCAAACCAGAACACACCCGAAAAGGTGAAAGACGGGGCGGTATTAGAAGGTTTTTCTCCAGATGGCAAGTATCTCTTGTATTCGAATGCCTCCGCGTCACCTTCCCTTTGGGCGATGGATATCCAAACGAGGCAGGAAACCCGCCTGACTTCCGGACTCGCCGTCAGCTCTGCCGTTTGGTCTCCTGATGGGCAATGGATTGCCTTTTCGGTATTAACCTCCTCAGGACGGAACGATCTGTACCTGATGAAATGGTCGGATCGATCAATCGAGCGATTGACCCAAACGGCGCAAATCGATGAATTCTACCCCGTATTCACCTCCGAATCCGATTACTTAGCTTATATGTCCAATCGCACGGGAGAGTGGATATTGGAGTACTTTAACCTCGAGACGCGCGTTCAATACCAAACCCAGATTCGCGGAATGTACCCGCTTCTCTCCGCTGACGATTCCGAAACCGTGGTCGAGGAAAACGGCCGCATTCTCCTTTGGAAGACCTCCGGGAAGGAGTTCTCGATCTTGGCGGAAGGGCAGAATGCCGCCTGGATCACGCAAAAGGCGGCCTCGCGATTTCTGAATGCTCAGGGGATATCGGAAACCGGAACGATCTTAGCCCAAGCGACGATCGGCGCGCAAGGCGGGA
>Ga0116141_10005537_pt1 | contig 10570 bp, 8 predicted proteins | sample AD_UKC097_MetaG_FD_89744 | JGI IMG/M metagenome (GOLD analysis project Ga0116141, IMG submission 89744) | Active sludge microbial communities of municipal wastewater-treating anaerobic digesters from USA - AD_UKC097_MetaG | ecosystem: Engineered > Bioreactor > Anaerobic > Digestate | place: USA... | reverse complement strand
CATGCAGCGCTACGCCAATGAACTGGCTGCGGCAGAGGCGCGCTTTGGCGTGCCGAAAGAAATTATCGCGGCGATCATCGGCGTGGAAACAATTTACGGCAAGCACATGGGCAACTACACCACGTTTGCCGCGCTCACCACGCTGGCCTTTGACTATCCGCCGCGCGCCAAATTATTCCGCCAGGAATTGGTTGAATTGCTCCTTCTGGCCAGAGAAGAAAATCGTCCCGTACTGAGCTACAAAGGCTCTTATGCAGGCGCATTAGGTTGGCCGCAATTCATGCCCTCGTCACGACGCAAATATGCGCTGGATTTCGATAACGACGGCAAGATTGATCTGACCACCAGTCCGGTAGATGCAATTGGCAGCGCCGCGCATTTTCTGGCCGAGCATGGCTGGCAAAAAGGCGGCCCGATTGCTGAAACAATCACCATCAGCGGCGACGGTATTCAAGCCTTGATTGATGAAGGCATCAAGCCGCAACGCCTGCCCAGCGAATTCTCTGCACAGCAGGTAGAGATACAAAAAGTCGGCCAAAAAGTCGGCGATGGTGACACGGCGGCAAATCGTCAATTCAGCGACCAACCCGCCGCCTTGATCGACCTCATCACCCCCGACGCGCCCACCGAATACCGCCTGGGCTACCAAAACTTCTATGTCATTACCCGCTACAACCGCAGCAGCTTCTACGCCGCTGCGGTGATGGATCTGGCTGAGGCGCTCGCAGACTCACTCATCAATCACTCATTGGCCAATGAACCTGACTGCAACTCAAAACATATCTTGAATTAGACTGCGCTCAGAGAAAAAATCAGTGTCCATCAGTGTCCAATGAAAGAAGCCACCGCCCGCATCAAGATCAACAAGCTGCTCGAAGCGGCTGGCTGGCGTTTCTTCGCGGAGGGCGGCGCACCCGCCAACATCCGCCTTGAAGCCAACGCGACACTCAAGTCCGCCGACCTCGATGCGCTGGGCGAGAATTTCGAGAAAACTGGCAAGGGCTTCATCGACTTTCTTCTGCTCGATGCCAAAGGCTTCCCACTCATCGTGCTGGAGGCCAAATCGGAGGACAAAAATCCGCTCGTCGGCAAGGAGCAGGCGCGTAAATATGCCAAGTCGCAGAACTGCCGCTTCGTCATTCTTTCCAACGGCAACCTGCATTACTTCTGGGATCTCCAACGCGGCAACCCCTACGTCATCACCGCCTTTCCCACGCCGGATTCGGTGGTCGGCTACCAGAAGGTCACGCCGAACCCGGCGCGGCTGACGGACGAAAAAGTTGGTGACGACTACATCGTCCTCACGCAGCGCCCGAACTACCGGGCGGAAGCTGCCTGGCAGAACCAGGCCGAGCGCCCGGCCTACATCCAGGCCAACAAGCTGCGCTTCCTGCGGCCGTATCAGCTCAAGGCCATCCATGCGCTGCAACGGGCGGTCGGCGAGGGCAAAGACCGCTTCCTGTTCGAGATGGCCACCGGCACCGGCAAGACGCTGACTGCCGCCGCCGTCATCAAGCTCTTCCTGCGTTCCGGCAATGCCCGGCGCGTGCTGTTTCTGGTGGATCGGCTTGAACTGGAAGATCAAGCCAAAAAAGCCTTTGCCGCGTTGCTCTCCGCCGACTTTCAAACGGTGATCTACAAGGAGAACCGCGACGACTGGCGGCGCGCCGAGATTGTCGTCACCACCGTGCAATCGCTGCTGTTCAACAACAAATACCAGCGCCTGTTCTCGCCAACCGATTTCGATCTGGTGATTTCCGACGAAGCCCACCGCTCCATCGGCGGCAACGCCCGCGCCGTGTTCGACTACTTCATCGGCTACAAACTCGGTCTTACCGCCACGCCGCGCGATTATCTGCGCCGGTTCGACAGCTCAAAGCAGGGCACCCGCGACCCGCGCGAAGCCGAGCGTCGCCTGCTGCTCGACACCTACCGCACCTTCGGCTGCGAGAACAGCCAGCCCACCTTCCGCTACGCCTTGCTCGATGGCGTGAAGGAAGGCTTCCTGATCAACCCGACCGTGGTGGACGCCCGCACCGAGATCACCACCGAACTGCTTTCTGAAAAGGGCTTCGTCGTCACCGTCACCGATGACACCGGCGATGACCAGCAGGAGGCCTTCAAGCAGCGCGAGTTCGAGAAGCGCTTTTTCTCCGACGCCACCAACCAGCTTTTCTGCAAGACGTTTCTGGAAAATGCCCTGCGCGATCCGGTCAGCGGCGAGATCGGCAAGTCGATCATCTTTGCCGTCAGCCAGCACCACGCCGCCAAGCTGGCGCAAATCCTCAACCAGATGGCCGACCGCATGTATCCGGCCAAATACCAATCCGACTTCGCCGTGCAGGTCACCTCGCAGATTCAGGACGCCCAGCAGTTCACCATCAACTTCGCCAACAACAACCTGCTCGGCTCGGCCAACTTCATCCCGGCTTACAAAACCAGCAAGGCGCGCATCTGCGTCACCGTGGGCATGATGACCACCGGCTATGACTGCCCGGACATTCTCAATCTCGGCCTGTTCCGGCCGATTTTTTCGCCGACCGACTTCATCCAGATCAAGGGACGTGGCACGCGCCGGCACGACTTCCGCGAGCTGCTTTTCGACGACACCATTAAAGAAGGCGTGCAACAGCCCGTCAAAACCGCCTTCAAGCTCTTCGACTTCTTCGCCAACTGCGAGTATTTCGAAGAGGAGTTCAACTACGACGAAGTGCTCAAGCTGCCCAAACCCCAAGGCAAAGGCAGCGATAACGGCGGCGACACAGCCCCGGTAGGGGTTGATGGCGCTTACGAACACCTTGGCGACGACCTCATCGCCTCGCTCAAGGTTGAGCAGATCACCGCCGAGGGCATGAAGATCGACCGCATGTTCTTCGAGAAATTCGAGGACAGCGTGCGCGACAACGCCACCATCGTCGCCGCCGTCGAAGCCGGGCAGTGGGACCGCGTCATCGACTACGTGAACCGTGAAGTCTTCGACAAGCCCGAGGAGTACTACACCCTGGACAAACTGCGCAAAGCCGCCGCCGTGGATCGGCGCCTGACCCTGCGCGAGATTCTTGAAAAGGTCTTCGGCCTTATCCCGCGCTTCAAGTCCAAGCATGAGTTGCTGGAAGAAGAGTTCTCCAAGTTCGTCGCCGACCGCGTGCCCGAACCGCCTTCAGCCATCCCGGCCATCAAGACCTATTTCAAAGCCTACGTCACCAGCAACCGGGTGCGCGACATCATCGACAGCAGGCAGTTCACCGATCTGGCGACCAACCCCTACTTCACCACGCATGACTTCAGAGCCGTGCCCCAGCCGTACCGCACGCTCGTCCCCGAGTACATCAAGGACTATGTGTCTTTGAACCAGTTCGCGCCTTGATCGCACATGAGGTGCAGGGCAAGCACAACCAGCCGTATCACTTATTAGCGTGCTACACTTAACTATGTGTTAAATAAGGAGCTTCGCATGGGCACTACAGTCAATTTCACCGGCGCAGTCGACCGCGACCTGCTCAAGCGCGCCAAGATCATCGCCGCCAAAACCGACACGTCGGTCAACGCACTGTTTAACGCTGAGCTTCGTCATCTGGTCGAGACCTTCGAGACAGCAGAATCCAGTGGCAACCAGAACTTCAAGGTGCTGCTCGATTTTTCGCTGGGCAAGCGCACCGGCACCGAGGCTATGCAGGCACTGGGCATCGACAGCGAGGAAGACCTGTTCCTGCTGATGGCGCAAGCCCACCTGCCCATGCCACGACTGCCTGATGCCATCACGCAAGACATGGTCAATCAACTGAAATCATTGACCGTCTGAAACAACCGCGATGTCCGCGCCGTCCGCCCTGCTGCCCGATGCCGGCCCGCTGATTACGCTGGCCTACGCGGATGCACTCGACCTGTTATTAAAACCGGGCTGGCCGATTGTGCTGGTCGATATGGTGCTGCACGAAGTCACGCGCAACCAGACACCAACCAGCGAGAAACTGGCGCGATGGGTTGAAGATAGCAAGGTGACGATACGCACGACCCGCACCTTCCAGCATTACCAGCAGACGCCTGGGGCAGAGACGCTTGGAGCAGGCACCTCGACAGTGCGTAAATCCAATCTCGGCGAACTGGCGATTCAAGAAACCATGAACAACTTTGCCCTCGACCAGCCGCAAAAAACCAGCATATTTCTGTTCGAGGATCACAAAATCGCCCGCGCCAGCTTTTTCGTTCCAGACAACTGCCGCAAGATTAGCACTCGCGCCTTCCTGATTTTTCTGGAACAAAAAGGCTGGCTGGCATCGGCAACCGAGATCGAGCGGCAGGCAATCCAGGCAGGGCGTAATTTTTCCAGGCTGCGGTTTCCGCCTGAGTGAATCCACACATTACCCATGACCCATTGCCCATTGTCTTTTTTCCGAACAACCAGCACTTCCAGAAAATTCAAACGATAACCCATGCTCGACACCCCCACCAAACGCCGCATCGACACCGCCCGCGACATTCTCGTGGGCAAAGTGCCCGACCCGAAATCCCAGGTCGAGCAAATCACCATCGCGCTGATTTACAAATTCATGGACGACATGGACGCCGAGAGCGAGGAACTCGGCGGCAAGCGCAAGTTCTTCACCGGCGACTACGCCCGCTACGGCTGGGCCAAGCTCATGGCGCCCTCGCTCGGCGGTCACGAAATGCTCGGCCTCTACGGCGAAGGCATGGCCAAGATGCCCGAAAACCCCGGCATCCCGCCGCTCTTCCGCGACATCTTCAAGAACGCCTACCTGCCCTACCGCGACCCCGAAACACTCAAGGCCTTCCTCAAGATCATCGACGAATTTTCATATGATCATAGCGAACGCCTCGGCGATGCCTTCGAGTATCTGCTCAGCGTGCTGGGCAGTCAGGGCGATGCCGGCCAGTTCCGCACCCCGCGCCACATCATCGACTTCATGGTCGAAATCCTCATCCCGCAGAAACACGAAACCATCCTAGACCCTGCCTGTGGCACGGCCGGGTTCTTAATTTCCGCCTACAAGCACATCCTGCGCAGCAACACCGACGCCAAGGGCAACAGCACGCTCACGCCCGACGACAAGGGCCGCATCGCGAAAAACTTCAAGGGCTACGACATCTCGCCCGACATGGTGCGCCTGAGTTTGGTGAACCTCTACCTGCACGGCTTCACCGACCCGCACATTGTCGAGTACGACAGCCTCACCTCCGATGAGCGCTGGAACGAATTCGCCGACGTCATCCTCGCCAATCCGCCCTTCATGTCGCCAAAAGGCGGCATCAAGCCGCACAAGCGTTTCTCCATCCAGGCCAAGCGCAGCGAAGTGCTGTTCGTGGACTACATGGCCGAGCACCTCACGCCCACCGGCCGCGCCGCCATCATCGTGCCCGAAGGCATCATCTTCCAGAGCCAGACCGCCTACAAAGAGCTGCGGAAAATGCTCGTCGAAAACGCCCTCATCGCCGTGGTGTCGCTGCCGGCGGGCTGTTTCAACCCCTACTCCGGCGTGAAGACCAGCATCCTCATTCTCGACAAACCTATCGCCAAGGTCGCCGACACCATCGCCTTCTTCAAAGTCGAGAACGACGGCTTCGGCCTCGGCGCCCAGCGCCGCGCCATCGACAAGAACGACCTGCCGCAGGTGCAGGCCGAACTCGCCGCGTATCTCCAGGCGCTGCGTGCCAAAGCATCCGCCGACACGCTCGCCATCGCCACCGGCTTGATCGTCCCCAAGGAAAAGATCGCCGCGAATGGTGACTACAACCTGAGCGGGGAGCGGTATGGAGAACCAACCCGCGCTCGTTTGTCAGATTATCCAACCAAGAAACTTGGTGAAGTTTGCACGATCAGAACTGGCAAGAAGGACGTGAACAGCGGCAACGAGAACGGGAAATACCCATTCTTCACATGCGCGAGGCAGCACACCTACAGCAACGAATACTCCTTCGATGCAGAGGCTATCCTCATCGCAGGCAACGGCGATGTTGGAGCGGTTCAATACTTCGCCGGAAAATTTGAAGCGTATCAGCGAACCTACGTGCTAACCGATTGGGTCGGAATAGAAGGCCGTTATCTGTATTTTTTGCTGAGTGACAGACTCAAAGAAACGGTCTCCAAGCTCAAGCTTGGGAACACGATGCCCTACATCAAACTCGGCATGTTGACCGACTTCCAAATCCCCCTGCCGCCGCTGGAGATGCAGAAGGAGATCGTGGCGGAGATCGAGGGCTACCAGAAAGTCATCGACGGCGCCCGCGCCGTCCTCGACAACTACCGCCCCCACATCCCCATCCACCCCGACTGGCCGACGGTGGATGTTCGTTCAGTATCGGAAAGGATTACCAAGGGCACGACACCCACAACCGCCGGCCACAGCTACCAGACTAAGGGCATCACCTTCTTGAAGGTTGAGAGTATTGCTGAAGATGGTTCACTGCTCCCTGAGAAATTTGCATTCATTTCTGCAGAATGCCATACCGAACAACTGAGGTCGCAGTTGAAGGCTGGAGACGTTCTCTTTTCCATCGCGGGTGCGTTGGGAAGAGTCGCCATCGTGCCTGCTGAAATCTTGCCTGCAAATACAAATCAGGCGCTTTCTATCATCACCCCAGATCACGACAGAATCTTCTCTCGATATTTGGCTCACGCCCTAAGGGCAGCGCCGATTCTGGCCCAGGCTGAACGGCAAAAGACAGGAGTTGCTCAATATAATCTTTCGCTTCAGCAAGTCGGCGAACTCACATTCCCCCTTCCACCCCTCGCCACGCAGCAAGCCATCGTGGCCGAGATCGAAGCCGAGCAAGCGTTGGTCGCCGCCAACCGCGAACTGATCACGCGCTTCGAGCAAAAGATCCAGGCCACCCTCGCCCGCATCTGGGGCGAAGACGATCCGGCCTCGGCGGAGGGTTGACATGAACGTTCTGAGTTTCGCCGAAGCCATTGAAGCGTCTTCCGGCTATTCCAAGCGACATCTCCTTCTCGGCAACGGGTTCAGCATTGCCTGTCGACCAGACATCTTCCGGTACGACAAGCTTTTTGAGCAGGCGGACTTTTCCGCACTGCCAGCTTCCGCAAAGTCAGCCTTTTCGGTTCTACACACCACCGACTTCGAGCGTGTTATCAAGGTGCTACGCGATTCGGCAGCACTTGCCGCGGGGTATGGCGTGACCAATGCACAGGCTGACGCGATGCGTAGTGACGCCGACGCGCTCAAGGAGCTTCTTGTTCAGACAATTGCCCAGAGCCACCCCGCGTTGCCTGGCGACATAACGGATAGGGAATACGCGGCCTGTCAGCGCTTCTTGGACAATTTTTCCACGACCTATACGTTCAATTACGACTTGCTGCTCTACTGGACCCACATGCATCGGGAGAACCGCGCCGATATTCAGTCCGACGATGGGTTTAGAACTTCACAAAGCGATATCGACACTGGCATCGCGTCTGACTATGTAGTCTGGGAGTCAGGCCAGAGTCACGATCAGAATATGTGGTTTTTGCATGGCGCACTTCATGTTTTTGATTCGGGAACGGAGATACAAAAATACACATGGAATCGCACTGGCATTCGTCTTATCGAGCAGATTCGCGAAGCACTGAGCAGGGACTTTTTTCCTCTATTCGTAGCAGAAGGTTCAAGCGCGGAAAAGCTCGAAAGAGTTCGGCACAGTGACTATCTCGCAAAGGCATACAGAAGTTTCCAAGAGATTCAGAAATGCCTCTTTATCTACGGGCATTCGTTGGCTGCGAATGACGAGCATTACCTACGGCTCATAGAGAAAGGGAAGCTGTCGCATATCTTCGTCGGATTGTATGGCGATCCCGCATCAGCCGCGAATCGCAAGATTGCACAGCGAGCAAACGCAATGAAATTGGCGCGTACCGCAAAGCGAGAACTCATCGTCGATTTTTACGACAGCGAGTCTGCCCACGTGTGGGGGTAGTGATGGAAGAAGCCGCCGAACTCGCCGACTACCTGCCGCTCTCCTTCAAGACCCCGAAGGAGCAGGAGTACATCGAGTTCCTGTGGGACGCTTTCGAGATGAACGCCACCCACGGCAAATATCAGTTCGCCTTCCTCGCCTACCACATGCTCACGATGAGCTTCGTCTATTTCAATATCTGGCAGATCAAGCAGACGACGCCAAAGGATTTCGCGATGGGCCTGATCGGCTTCGGCAAGGACATCGAGAAGAGTCTCCTCGAAGCCACTTCGCCCTTTGTGTTCAGCACCGTGAACGAACGCAGCATCCTGCGCTTCCTCAAGCTCATCGCCTGCGACAACGGCAAGATCGGCACCTACGCCAAGCTGGTGGACGACCGCAACGAATCCGCCCACCCCAACGGCAACATCTTCTACAGCACCGAGGCAGCGCTTGACATCAAGATCACCGAAATCCTGCGCGTGGTGGCCGAGATACAGACCCACTCGAAACCCGTCATCGAGGACTGCTACCGCGAGTTCCTGCTCCAGAACCACGACCCCGACGAGCGCGAGTATTCCGATGCCGCCGACCAGATTCGCGAAGTGCTGATTCACGGCAATTACCTCTCGCAGAAGGACATCGAAATATGCCTCGGCTTCGACCTTGCGCGCCTCGTGCAGCAGCCAGAAATCGACAGCATTCGCAGGCTGCACGAGATGTTGCAATCAGCATACGGCGCGTCATAGCAATCGGTTTCAGCGAACGGTGCTGCTGCCGCTGTTGAATCGGGACATTGCCATACCCGAAAGCTGATACCTTTGCATATCATGCTTGGTATAAGCACACGACGAGCCGTCCAGGATGCGTGAGTATGTGGCATAAATGAACTGCAAACATTTCAAACGCTGACCAGCCCCCATGTACGAACACAAAACCCAGCCGTTGTTACCTCGCAAACAATTTCTGCAACGCATATTGCGCCACGCGGCGGTTGCGTTTGTTCTGTTGTTGTTCTCGCTCTTGCTTGGCATGGCGGGCTATGCGTATTTCGAGAGTCTTCCCTGGCGGGATGCTTTCTTGAATGCTGCCATGCTCATGGGTGGCATGGGGCCTGTCGATCCGCCCCATACGGATGGTGGCAAGGTGTTTGCCGGCCTGTATGCGCTCTATGCGGGGCTGTTTCTTTTGATCATTGCAGGCATTGTGCTCACGCCGATTGTGCATCGGGTGATGCATCGGTTTCACTGGGAAGAGGATCAGTAGGCGCCTCGCCGTATCATCAGCGCCGACTTTTCGCTGATTCAGGTCAACGCGACTCTCTACCGCACAGACTATAGTTCCACATCAGGTTTTTCTGTTAGCCACCCATGAATCGTTCAAAACTGCCAAAGAGCATCGTTGCCCTCGGACTGGTCAGCCTGTTCATGGACACCTCCTCGGAGATGATCCACAGCCTGCTGCCGGTGTTTCTGGTCACCGTGTTGGGCGCGAGCGCCTTGTCGGTCGGCCTGATCGAGGGCATCGCCGAAGCCACAGCATCGATTGCCAAGGTGTTTTCCGGCGTGATTTCAGACTGGATGGGGCGCAGAAAACCGCTGGTGTTGCTGGGCTACGGGCTGGCAGCGTTGACCAAGCCGCTGTTTCCGCTGGCGCAAGGCATCGGCGCGGTGCTGACCGCGCGGTTTATCGACCGCATTGGCAAGGGCATACGCGGCGCACCGCGTGATGCGCTGATCGCCGACATCACGCCGCCGGAAATTCGCGGCGCGGCGTATGGCTTGCGCCAGGCGCTGGATACGGTGGGCGGCTTTGCCGGGCCGCTGCTGGCGATGGCGCTGATGGCGGCGACGCAGGATAACTTTCGCCTGGTCTTTTGGGTGGCAGTGATACCGGCAGTTATCTGCGTGCTGCTGATTATTTTCGGCGTTGAAGAACCGGAGGCGAATCGTTCAACAGCGCGCCCAGCGGCGCAATTACGCTCGCCGCTCCACCGTGAAAATTTGCGCCATTTTGATCATCGCTTCTGGTGGCTGGTGGCATTCGCGGCCGTGCTCACCTGTGCCCGGTTTTCCGAGTCTTTTCTGCTGCTGCGTGCCGAAAATGTCGGCTTGGCAGTGACCTGGGTGCCATTGATCCTGATCGTGTTGAATGTCATGTACGCGCTCAGCGCTTATCCGTTCGGCAAATTTTCCGATAATGGCGGACGGCGTCGTTTGCTGATCTGGGGCATTGTCTTGCTGATTGCATCTGACCTGGTGCTGGCGCTGGCGGGCAACATCTGGCTGGTGAGCCTGGGCGCCGCCCTCTGGGGCTTACACATGGGTGCAACGCAAGGTCTGCTCTCCGTGCTGGTGGCAGATGCCGCACCGGCTGATTTGCGCGGCACGGCGTTTGGCGTGTTAAATCTGGTCAGCGGCCTGGCGCTGCTCGCCGCAAGCGTACTGGCCGGCAGCCTATGGGCAGCCTTCGGCCCAGCGATGACGTTTTATGTAGGGGCAAGCATCGCAGGCGTATCTTTGCTCGGCTTACTCAGCAAAAAATAAAATCTGTTTTACGTTTTCCAACCAGGAGGATTGAGACATGAACAAAATGCAAGGCAAGGTAGTGCTGATTACGGGTGGCGCGATGGGCATGGGCCAGGCACATGCCCATGTTT
>Ga0116141_10005536_pt1 | contig 10571 bp, 10 predicted proteins | sample AD_UKC097_MetaG_FD_89744 | JGI IMG/M metagenome (GOLD analysis project Ga0116141, IMG submission 89744) | Active sludge microbial communities of municipal wastewater-treating anaerobic digesters from USA - AD_UKC097_MetaG | ecosystem: Engineered > Bioreactor > Anaerobic > Digestate | place: USA... | reverse complement strand
CGAGTCACTGGAGTTAATCAGCGAAAGTGCAAGATCCTCCTGTCTCTGATTCAACCTTTGTTCGACCAAAGATGAATGTATAACAGAATCAGATTACATGTTAGTCCGAAGTTCCCTTCCCAACCATGAAACAGTCATTTGATATCATTAGGCTATTTGAGAACAGGGGCTTTTCGTTACTGGCTACACCGCACGAAGACCGGAAGCCTTCTTCTGAAGGGAAGTGGGATTGGTAATAGGGTTGAAGGCCCGGGCCGTTCGATCTTCTGTAACCCGGCATCGATTCCGGCAGCAGGTCCTCAAGTTGACCACGAGAGTTGCACGGCTCTGTTTCGGGAGCCTATCAGGGTAAACTTTATCTTTTTCTTCCACTTGGCAGATATCGATACTTCAGCCGGTTTCACGGGATCTCTTGTCGTCCTTTGCTCGGAAATCGCTTCAGCGAAGGGAACAAGGGAGCTGTTGTGCTTGTGAAAGTTTTCTAATTATCTGATGTTAAAAGCGCGCCCGCCGCGATTTGAACGCGGGACCTTTGGCTCCGGAGGCCAACACTCTATCCAGCTGAGCTACGGGCGCAAAAAAAGCATACAATGAGAAGCTGAGAACGTGAAAAGTTGAGATTGAGCAACTTCTCAGGACTTCGTAAAAAATATACCACATCCTCGCAATTTGAGAAAGGATAATGTCATTCCAGAAGAATGGCCTGGTTCAAGAAGGTCAATCTGAGGTTTTTGTTGATAATTTGTCCTGTATCGCAGATAATAAGTATGCATGAAACGATGGTATGTTGTTAACACGAAACCGAGAAATGAGGACAGGGCTGCCATGAACCTCGTAAATGGCGGAATAGAGGTTCTGGCACCACGGCTAAGGTTGAGAAAGTACAGGGAAGGAAAGTTTGTTCAGGTCATTGAACCTATGTTTCCTGGTTATATTTTTGTTCGGTTCCATCCTATTGATGAGTTCCGAATGGTCAAGTATGCCCGCGGTGTCAAAACCATCGTTCACTTTGGAGGAACTATTGTGCCCCTTCAAGATGAAATGATCGATTTCATCCGTGCGAGACTTGAAGATGGAGTGGCATCCATTGAGAAACCAAAGATCGATAAAGGAGAGAAGATACTTATTAAGGACGGCCCTTTCAAAGGCTTCAGCGGCATTTTTGAGAGTGAGCTGGATGGTAAAGAACGCGTGGCCATTCTCCTTGAAGGCGTTCATTATTGTGCAAAAATGGAAATTGATAGGGACCTCATTGATAGGGCATAACGGTAACGCTGCAATGGAGAAAGCGATATAGAAATATACGGGAATACTCAGGGCCTTAACCATCTCATCAAAAGACGGCTCGAAAACCTCTATAAAAGAAAGGTAGAACCTTCCCGTATCATCCCCTTTGACACAGCCAGAAACATCTTGCAAATATCAAGAGAAATTTCCCGTCAAATAGGCCTTATTATCAATAGGCGCGGTTTGATAGAATACGTGGTCGTTGGGGATAAAAACGGAATACGCGTACCAACTCCCTCTACTGAACGTGTGGGAAGGGCTCGGTTCAGAGGGGTAAGATTTGTCCACACGCACCTCAATGGCGAGTTGCTTTCAAAGGAGGATCTCACTGACCTCGCTCTTTTGCAGTTAGACCTGGTGGCCTGCATCACTGAGAGGAGGGACGAAGGACTGGTGATTCATGTGGGCTACCTCATACCACAAAACAAGAAAGGGCAGGCATGGGACTTTATCGGGCCTGTCCCTATCCAGGAATTCGATCTTGATTTCATTGAATTCATCACAGAGCTTGAAAATGAATTTGTCAAAGAAAGGGGCAGATACTATGTCCTTGATAAAGATAGGGAGCGATGTATTCTTGTCTCGGTAACTTCACCCAGGTGGAAACAGGATGTGGCTGATCACATTGTGGAAATGAAAGATCTTTGCTATTCTGCGGGCATAACAGTGGTGGAAACAATAATACAGAGGCCGAAAGAGGTCCATCCAAAATTTCTTATTGGAAAGGGAAAGATAGAAGAGATTGTTGTCCGATGCCAGCAGCTTGGGGTCGACCTCCTTGTTTTTGATGACGAGCTGAGCCCAGGGCAGATAAAGAACATCTCATCAATGACAGACCTGCGGGTCATTGACAGAAATCAGCTTATCCTTGACATTTTTGCCGGCAGGGCAAGGACCAATGAAGCGAAGATCCAGGTGGAGCTTGCTCAGCTTCGTTATATTCGGCCACGCCTCGCAGAAGCCAACATCGCCTTTTCACGACTTACTGGCGGTATAGGAGCCCGTGGCCCCGGCGAAACAAAGCTTGAAGTGGATCGGAGAAGGATTCGGGATAAAATATCTTTCTTAGAAAAAAAACTGAATGAAGTAAGGCTGGCAAGGGACAAAAAGAGAGAGAAACGAAGGTACTCAGGGATCCCCATTGTCTCAATTATTGGATATACTAATTCAGGCAAGTCTACCCTGATGAATCTTCTCACAAAAAGTAAGGTTGAGGCAGAGGATAAACCGTTCAGTACCCTAAACCCTACAACAAGGAAAATCAAATACCCGGAGCGAAAGAACATTATTCTTACCGATACAGTTGGTTTTATACGGGACCTGCCTCAGGTATTGCTTCGCGCCTTCATTGCCACTTTGGAAGAACTTGATGACGCCCATCTCCTGCTTCACCTTGTTGATGTGAGTTCACCAGATTTTGAAGACAGGATTGAAACTGTGGAAGAGTTGCTCGTTCCTTTAGGATTGAAGGATAAAAGGCGCCTCATCGTTTTCAATAAGATCGACAAAATAAATGGATCATTCCTTAGAAATGTTGAAGAACGTTACCGGGCTGTTTCAATATCGAGTGTTAAAAAGATTGGCATTGAAAGGCTCCTTCAAACCATCGAGACCGAACTGGCAAGTATGGGTCTGGTGAATGAAAAGTTGAACGGTTAAAAATCAAAGGCCTCAGTCAGATTTTGTGGTATGAATTTTTTGCAATTTTTACTTCTAACTTTTCACTTTTTACTGATCTTCTAACAGTGACATGAAGCGTGCCTTTATTTCTGGGGTCGTTTTACTGAAATCGAAGTCTTTTAAGAAATCGGGAGCAGACAGATTTTTCCCTTCCCTGAAAAGGGCTGTGACCCGCGCGTAACATTCCCCTTCTCTATCCTCTATCCACGCTGAGGCGTATATATCCCGTCCCACAACTCGGTCAAACTTTCCAATTGCCCTGTATTGTACATTACACATAACAGGCTTGAAGAATTCCATTTCAGTCTTTCTTGTCATACCGACTTTCTTTGTCTCCATGAAGATGATATGCCACATAAGAACATCGAGTATACCAAAAAGCATCCCACCATGAACAACATCGTGATATCCTTCAAATCGGTTATCAACAACTATATCGCAATAAACAGTATGATCTTCGTACATCACGTTGAGTCTCATACCATCCTCTCTATCTTGATTACAGAAAAAAGATTGTTTGTACACTGGCATTATTTCCATTTTTCCCTCTCAATTTTCGTGAAAAATTATCATTTAATCTTTTGTAGAGCCCATATTATTTTTTTGTAATTCCCTTTCCATTAGCCAATCAGTTATCCAGTTCAGTTTATTTCCTGTAATGTTCCCAGGTATCTCGCTCCGAGCTGCCCGCATGCTGCTCCAATATCCTGCCCCCTTGAATCTCTCACAATGGCTGTAAAATGGCGTTGAAGTAAGTAGTCATGAAACTGGTTGACTGCTTTGGTATCCGGGGTCTTGAACTCCACATAAGGAGACTCATTGAATGGGATTAAGTTGATCTTGCATTTTACCCCTGTCAGAAGCTGCACCAGTTGTTGCGCGTCGTCGAGCGAATCATTGAAGCCTTTTATCAGAACATACTCAAAGGTTATTCTGACTCGTTTGCTGCCTCGGAATTCCCTTACAAAACCGATAATGTCCCGTATTGGGTAAAGTCTGTTGATGGGCATAAGATAGGTTCTCTTCCCATCATCCGCTGCGTTGAGTGATATGGCAAGACCAGCAACCTTTGGCTCCAGCGTTCGGAGGCCTTCTAAAAGGCCAACAGAAGACACGGTTATCCTCCGATGTGAAAAATCAAGGCCAAGAGGGTTTTTCATGATTTCGAGGGTGTGGAGCAGCGTATCAAGGTTATCTACCGGCTCTCCCATACCCATAAATACAATGTTGGTGATCTTCTGCTCCCCCAGATACCTTTTTACTGCCATGATCTGCCCTATAATTTCTGCTGATGTCAGGTTCCTTACGAAACCAATTTTCCCTGTCACACAGAACTTGCACCCCATCCTGCATCCAATCTGAGAGGATAAACACAGGGTATTTCTGCCCTTTTCCGGAATGAGGACACTTTCCATGGTACGTCCATCCGAAGCCGTTATACCAAACTTAATGGTGCCGTCATTGGACCGGAGAATGTCTTTGATTTCAGGTGGGTCAGTACAAAACATGTCATTAAAAATCAGCCGAAGGCTTTTTGATATGTTGGTCATCTCATGGAAATCAAAAACACCTTTATTGTAAATCCACTTGTAGAGCTGTCGGGCCCGAAATTTTTCATTCCCGATGGCGCCGATTGCATTCTCAAGCTGATGTAAGGTCAATTCGAAAAAATTCTGCATGATATGTACACTAATAAAGACAGGACCGTCACTAATACGATACCAGAACTGAATCCTAACCTCAACTACTCGTCGTAACGGAAACCGATATTACTTCTTGGAGAGCACGTCTCTGATTGTTTGAATAACATCTTTGTCACGGAAGGGCTTATCGAGAAAAGCATCAACCTTATATTGTTTGAGGCGATCACGCTGCTCTTCGCTCATAAAACCACTTGCTATGATAACTCTGATATCTTTGCGTATTGAGCGAATCTCCCTCAAGACCTCATCACCTTTGATTCCTGGCATAATCATATCGAGGATTACAAGATCGATACTTGCATATTTATCCTTAAATATTTCAATTGCTTGTGTACCATCTGGCGCCTCAAGGATATCTGTTGGCTCATCAGCAAGCACACCCTTGATAAGTTCTCTCACCACATCTTCGTCATCTACAACCAGTATCGTCTGTTTCTTTGTCAATCCGTCATTCGCAGGCTCTTCCTTTACCGGCACTGGCTCCTCGATCTTTGTTGGCAGTGGCAGATAAATACTGAACTTTGTGCCTTTATTTTTCTCACTTTGTAGTTCTACAAAACCACCATGTTCCCTGATAATCTTATCAACGAGGTAGAGGCCCATGCCAAGGTTTGTGCCATTGTCCTTTGTTGTAAAATAGGGCTCAAAGATCTTTTCTTTAATATCTTCATCTATGCCCTGCCCTGTATCCTCGATCTCTATCAGAGCAAACTCACGGTGGCCTACGTACCGTTTTCGTTCGGTACGTACCCTCAATTTGCCCTTCCCTGTGATAGCATCCTTTGCATTCGTACAAAGATTCAGGAATACATTCTGGAGTTCTCCCTCATCACCTTTTATCGGATAAAGACCGGCATCAAAAGACTTTTCAATTTCGATATCACGAAAACTCTCCTTTATGAGAAAGAGGATGTCTTCAAGGAGCATATTGATGTCCACAACTCCAGAAACCCTTCTCTGCCGCCTTGAAAAATTGAGGAGATGTTGCGCGAGTTTTGCAGCTCTTTGAGCAGAGCTCTCTATAGCCTCTGCGTATCGGTACAGTTTCTCTTCATTGGAAAGAAAATTTTTTATTAGGGAAGCATAACCGAGCACACCTGTAAGAAGGTTATTGAAATCATGGGCAATACCTCCGGCAAGCATTCCTATACTTTCCATTTTCTCCTTGCGGACGTATTCTTCTTCTTTAATTTTCTTTTCAACCACATCCTTAAAGAGAAGACCTTTCCACACTCCTTTCTCGGCTGCTTCTTTTAATGGAAAGCTTTCTACCCTGAATATCTTGAATTTATCCCCTGATTTATATTTGACTTCCCCGTGGAGCGCCATCTCTTTCCGGTAAAAATCATTTCCTATGCCTGAGATAACACTATCAATCTTTTCACCAACGAGAAAGCCTTTCCCCCCTTCGAACTCGCTCTTTGCCCTTCTGTTGGCAAAAACTATTGAACCATTCCTGTCAATCATAACAAGGGCATCAGGGAACTCATTAATGAGGCTTTCAAATATGCTTTTCCTCTTTGCTGCTTTTTTATGATTGTGGATGTTGATGTGGAGGATAAGTGATTTATTGTAAATGTCGCAGACTATCTCAAGCTCACGGAGCGTTCTTGCATCCAATTCAATGGGGAGTCTCCGCCCAAGAAGGAGAAAACCGACAATATCCATATCTTTTTTGAGCGGATACACATAAAGAGTTCCATAACCAAACGCATCTTTCAGCACAGACGGTGTAAATACACCGGCACATTTCGATTTTATTGCATTCAAATCAATACTGTTCAGAGATTCTTCGATATCGAAAAAACCTTCCCGCTCTATCCCGTTATCATTCCGCAAAATTTTGCACATGTCGAAAATGGAGCCCTCAACCAATATACGGGGCATGTTGTTGACAAGGCTTTCCTCTTCCTCCACAAAGTGGAGCATTCTCATAATGATAGAGTAGTTGTTGATAGCTCGTTCATAAAAATTCCACTGAAAGTTTATCGATTCTGATTTTAAGTTATCTCGTTCCATGGCTATTCAATTGAAATATATTCATTATCTTTTCTACTTCCTTCATTATTCCGTCCCTCTCTTTCAGCAGAATAAATGTTTCAGGTTCAGAATCATGAACCGAAGCTGTTGAGAATCTGTCCGCAGCCCTGACGAGCCTTAAGAGGGATTCGTGTTTACCTGCCACCTTTCCATCATGATGGTAACGGATAATCTGTGAAAACTCTTCTGGGAACTGCCATTTAACTGACAGGATATAGCCTAACTCCTCGTGATCAGTTCCGTAAATCTCACGCTCCTCCCTGTTCAGGGACTTGCCCTTGCTATGAACCTTAGCAATCAATTCATTGTAATTTTCAACAGTTATATAGAAGATGATTTTGCCTATATCATGAAGAAGGGCAATGGTGAACACCTTTTGCGGGTCTTCACTGAACATACGCCCTGCAAGAGTCCTTGCAGCACATGCAACAAATACAGAATGCTTCCAGAGTTCAAGAATGATGTCGGTCCTGAGTTTCAACTCTTTGAGGACATTTTCTACGAAAACAAGGCACATAACAATGTTTTTAACTTCCTCGAAGCCCATGGTGATCATCGCCCTCTGAAGACTGAAGATTTCAATGCCCCTGCTGTAATACGCAGAGTTTGCAATACTGATAATTTTCGATGAGATGGCCTGATCGTATTTTATCACATCGTTGAGATCGCTGAAAGAGGAGTTCTTGTCGTCAAGGATTACAAACAACCTTTCAATAATACTGTGAAGGGTGGGTAAGACCCTCAAGGTTTTTGCCTTATCTATAAGTTCTTCCCGCAAGTTTTCCATATTGATATATATTATTTCGACTAATAGTAGAAAAAGTAAAGCTTTTTTAGAAAGATTTGAAGCTATCCGGGCGCTCTTGTTGATATATTGAGTATTAAAAGCCGTCCTTTGTAACTGTCCAAATTGATTTGCTAATAATTGCGCAATCTGTTATAAAAATATCTTACTTTTTATGGGAATAAACATCGAAGAATTTGATTATAGCCTGCCGAAGGAGTTTATCGCTCAGTATCCTGAAAAAGAGCGTGAAGCTTCGCGCATGCTTGTATTCAACAGGGCTGACGGATCGATGACCCACAGGACCTTCCGTGACGTAACCCAATATCTGAAAGAGAGTGACGTACTTGTATTAAATGACAGCAAGGTTATTCCTGCACGGATTTCGGCAAAAAAACCGACTGGCGCTCGCGTTGATATTCTCCTTATCGAGAAAATCAATGATAAAAGCTGGTTTTGTCTTGTAAATGGTGTTAAGGGAGGAGTCAGAGAACTTAAAGTCTTGATTGGCCACAGGGAAGCTACACTTAGACGTGGAATTGAGTCATGGATCATAGAGTTTGATCAAAACCGAGAAATGTTTGATATTATGGGTGAATACGGTAAAATGCCCCTGCCGCCTTACGTCAAAAGGAAAGATGGTGACGGTGCTATAGATATTGATCGATACCAGACAGTCTATGCAGAAATGCCTGGCTCAATAGCAGCGCCGACCGCAGGTTTTCATTTTACAGAACAGCTATTGAAGGTCATTCGCCAGACCGGAGTAAATGTTCTAAAGATTACCCTCCATATTGGGATTGGGACGTTCTTCCTCATTAAGACCCAAAATGTTGCGGATCACAGAATGCACGGGGAATATTACCACGTCACTCCGGAGGCTAAGGCATTCATAAGAAAGGCAAAGGATGAGGGTCGGAGAATCATAGCATGTGGCACAAGCGTGGTGCGTACCCTTGAAAGCCTTTACGAAAGGAATGGAAGCGCACCGCTTGCTGGAAAAACAGAGCTTTTTATATACCCCGGTCATCATTTTAACGTTGTTGATGCACTTATTACAAATTTTCATTTGCCCCGTTCTACGCCCCTCCTACTCGTTTCTGCCTTTGCAGGAACCCGTGAAATTATGAGATGTTACACAGAGGCGATAGAGAAAGGATACAGGTTCTACAGTTATGGGGATGCAATGTTCATCCTATGAATACAATCAACATTCTCAAAGAAGAAGGACGCGCACGTCTGGGGATTGTCAGAACGCAGCACGGGGACATAGATACGCCGGTTTTCATGCCAGTGGGCACACAAGGCATTGTGAAAGCCACTTCACCCAAGGATTTAAAAGAGATGGGAGTCAGGATCATTCTGGCAAACGCCTATCATCTTTATTTAAGGCCAGGGGATGCCCTGATACAGGAGATGGGGGGTATACATAGATTTGCTGGGTGGAACGGTGCAGTGCTCACCGATAGCGGCGGATATCAGATTTTTAGTTTGGGGGTACTTCGGGAAATCAGGGAAGATGGCGTTTTATTCCAGTCTCATATTGATGGATCACGGCATTTCCTGACTCCTGAAAAGGTTATCAGGATTCAAGAAAACATAGGGGCAGATATCATCATGTGCCTTGATGAATGCATTCCCTACCCCTCGAGCTACGAATACACGAAGAGCTCAGTAGGCCTTACATCGCGATGGGCCCGAAGATGCAAGGAAGCAAAAAAACCTGATGACTCAATGCTCTTTGGCATTGTTCAGGGAGGTTTTTATAAGGATTTACGGTTAAAATCGGCCCAAGAATTGATTGACATGGATTTCAACGGTTACGCCCTCGGAGGGCTGAGTGTGGGCGAACCAAAAAGTATTATGTGGGAGATGATAGACACCGTGGTTGATGTGCTCCCCCCAAACAAACCTAAATACCTGATGGGGGTGGGATTCCCCGAGGACATAGTGGAAGGGGTGTACAGGGGCATTGACATGTTCGATTGCGTTATCCCTACCCGGCATGCACGGAATGGGAGCCTTTTTACCCGAGAAGGAAGGATAAATATCAAGCATGCCAGATATACAAACGATGAAAGCCCCATTGATGAAAGATGCACGTGTTATACGTGCAGAACCTTTTCAAGGGCATACCTGAGACATCTTTTTGTCTCCCACGAGTTGTCGAGTTATTTTCTCAACACAGTACACAACATTTTCTATTATAATAATTTGCTGAAAACTATAAGAGAAGCCTTGCAAACAGGGTAATTTGAGGTTTTTTACGAGCAATTTAAAACACAATGGAAAGGAGGTGAAACACAGAATGAATATAGCGTATGCAATGGGTAGCCAGGGAGCAGCAGGACAGGGGGGCAGTCAGTGGATGAGCTTTCTTCCCCTTATCCTCTTATTCGTCGTTTTTTATTTCCTGCTTATCAGACCACAGCAGAAAAGAGCAAAGCAACAAAAACAGTTTCTGGAAAATCTGAAAAAAGGCGATGATGTTATTACATCTGGCGGCTTGTATGGTAAAATAACAGGTCTGACAGATTCGACGGTCACTATCGAGATTGCAGAAAAGGTACGGGTAAAAGTAGCAAAAAGCGCAGTAGCACAGCAGGCGCCACAACAATAGCGAAAGGAGAGGAAAGTGGGTAGGTACGAAAACATCATTGTCATCAACCCAGATTGTACAAAGGAAGAAGAGGAAGAACTCCTCAAAAGGATTACCGTAAATATCGAGAAATTTGGCGCGAATATTGTTAAAGTTGACGATTGGGCAGTAAGAAAGCTCGCATATCCGATAAAAAAGAAGGACAAAGGACATTACTTCTTTTTCCTCCTCGACATGGCTGAGGAAAATGTAGCCCTGTTAAACAAATTTTATCGGACTATTGACCTCATTCTCAGACATATGTTTGTCGTTGTCACGGAATCCAACAAAGGTCTGGAGAAACCACCAGAGCCGGTTGTTTTTGACGAACTTGAAGGTGAGTTTGCTTGAACAGGGTTTTTCTCTCAGGCACGCTCAAGAAACAGCCTGAAGTTGTCTACACGCCACGGGGGCAAAAACTTATTAAATTCCCCTTATG
>Ga0116141_10005535_pt1 | contig 10572 bp, 10 predicted proteins | sample AD_UKC097_MetaG_FD_89744 | JGI IMG/M metagenome (GOLD analysis project Ga0116141, IMG submission 89744) | Active sludge microbial communities of municipal wastewater-treating anaerobic digesters from USA - AD_UKC097_MetaG | ecosystem: Engineered > Bioreactor > Anaerobic > Digestate | place: USA... | reverse complement strand
GGGGAAATCTGGACGCGTGATTACCGCTTCATTGATCCGCCCCGAATGGACACCCTGACGGATTTTCCATTCCTCTGGCTGCTTGTAAACGATCCCGGTCTGAGGAAGATGAAGGCGGAGGAGTTTGCCGTCAAGACTGTCATTCACCGGGACCAGCTGCCGGAAACACACCGCGACGCCATGTGCTGTTTTCTTTCGAATCATGACATGCGCCGCATCGCCTCGCGACCGGGCGTCACAAAAAAGCGCCTGAACATGTTGTATTCGATTCTTTTGACATGGCCCGGCCTCCCCTGCATTTATTATGGAGACGAGATCGGCATGAGAGGCGCGGAGCCGCCGGATTCGCGAAACGCCATGAACTGGCATGAGGAGGAATGGAACAACGGCCTGCGTCTATACATCAGGGACCTGATCCGTCTGCGGCGGCGGGAGGTGTCGCTGACCGGGGGTCCGTTCGCGTGGATTTACGCAAACAACGAAACCGGCATCGCGGTTTTTGCGCGGGGGGAAGGCGGAGAACGCATCGCCACGGCGCTGCACCTCGGTGGAACCAGACCGCCGGGCGATCTCGGAGCCCTGCTTCACGGCGCGGGCTGGGAAATCAGAGAAGTTCTTCACCCGGTATCGCGGGAACCGCAGGCGCCGGTTGTGCTGAAACCGGAGAGCGCGGTTGTGATTCGCCTTCGGCAAAGAATACAACAGAACCTGTAAGATTTATACAGAAACAGAAGCCATGAGCCGGTCCCAATCCGCAATTGTCAGAGTGGATACGTGGCTATGAACTGCCGGGCAATGTGCTCGTCGCGGCGCAGTTGCTCCATGAGCGCTTCGGGTGTGGAGAATTTCTGCTCGAGGCGCAGGCGTTTCAGGAAGTGAACCTCGAGGGTCTGATCCACGAGGTCGCCCGCATAATCAAACAGATGCACTTCCAGGCTGAAGTGTTCCGGCGGAAAGGTGGGGTTGTAACCGATGTTCATCATACCGCCAAACAGCTTCCCTTCAAAACGGACCCGCACGGCATAACAGCCATTGGCCGGCACAAGAACACGGTCGGTCAGCTCCAGATTCGCCGTGGGATATTCGAGGTGGCGCCCTCGGCCAAGCCCCCGAATGACGCGGCCTCGGACAAAATGGGGACGCCCGAGGAATCGCGAGGCCAGGGCCACAAGCCCCTGTGTGAGGAGTTCGCGTATCTTTGTGCTGCTGACGATGACGCGGTCAATTTCCACGGGCTGGAGGCGCTGGATGGAGAGACCGAATTCGCGTCCTATCTCGGCCAGGACCTTTTCATCACCGGCGCCGTCTTTCCCGAAGCGAAAATTGAATCCCGTGACAATCTGGTGCACATGCAGTTTTTTCACCAGAACCTCGAGCACGAATATTTCGGGAGACATGTCGGCGAGCACCTTGTCGAATGTGACGAGAACCAGGGAGTCCGCGCCAAGTTTTTCGATGAGCCTGATCCGCGTCTCGTCGCTCATGATTCGGGCGGGGCGATACGCAGGCGCAAGCAGGCTGAGGGGATGATTGGCGAATGTGAAAACAGTTGAGTGCCCCCCCATGGACCTGGCGGACTGGATGGTGGCGCCAATAAGGGCCTGGTGGCCCAGGTGCAGTCCGTCAAAGGACCCGATCGTGACATGCGTTCGGGCATTCCGCGGAAAGCGGGACAGCTCATCGAGGTTACGGTATATCTGCATGGCGTCACTTCCAGGGATCGTATTCTTTCAGATTGGGCTCGGGCCGGGTCAGTATCCTGCCGCCGGCTCCTGCCAGTTCAATGGTGAAATTCACGGATTCACCCGGGCCTTCGAGTTCGGGATGGGGCCGATCCGGGACAAAACGCTGCGAGGCGCCGCGGGAGTGGGTGATCAACCAATAGAGTTCGTCCATACCGATGCGGCGGGCCTCCGCGCGAGCAGCGGCGAGATGTTCGTCCGAGTCGTTCCACTGAAAAAGGATGTACTGCCAGATGACCCGGGGGCGGTTGCAGTCGGCCTCGCGGCGCAGGTTGATCAACCCGGCCATGTTGTCAAGCGCGCGGCGCAGGTCGCCGCCGACGCGATACTTTTCGTAAACCTCCTGAGTCGCGCCGTCTATGGAGAACTTCACATAGTCCACACGCGCGTCCACGAGCGCCTTCTGCAGGGGCGGATCGAGTAGGATGCCGTTTGTCTCAATGGAGAGAAACACGCCGGGGACTTTATCGCGCGCGTATTGCAGCATGGCCACGGCGTTTGGGTTCAGGAAAGGCTCGCCGAGCATGTGGAAACGGATGTGGTGCAGGGTGGAGGCGGCCTGGTCCACAAGTCTGTGAAAGGTGTCAAGAGAGAGGGCCGTGCGCGGGCGGATGAAATAATCGGCATCGCGCATTTCGGTGAGGGCGCAGTCGGGGCAGCGCAGGTTGCAGTTAAAGGCGGGGTCAACCTGGAGCCAGGAGAGAGGGCCGCCCTGTTCGGTTTCCCGGCCGGTGCGCCGGCGGACGCGCAGGGGGCAGCGCAGGCATTGGGGCGGCAGCTCACCTGAGATCATGCGGCGGCGGAGTTCCCGGTATTTTTCGCCGCGGAAAATTTCCTCAATGGGTTGAGCGGCGGCATTGCCCAGGACGCGGCCTTCAAAGATATCAGCACAGCCGCAGGTCACGCTTCCATCGGCGAGGATCGCCATGGATTCGAAAATCTCGGAGCAGATGCGTTCTTCGCGCACAGTTTCGCGCGCGGTGAAGCATCCCGCGATTTTTTTCCAGAGTTCCGCCATTTCTCCATCCTGCAAAGCAACAAAATCCTTAGGACCATTGCCTTCCCCGCGCAAGCATAATCCGTCTGTCCGGACTGACGGCGGTCATGATAGCGATAAGGAAAAGACAGGAACACACGATTTCGGCAGATGCGGTCATTTGACAAATTCTATTAGGACGAGTCCGCTGAATCGTCGGAGCGGCTTGAAGACTCTCAGAAAGGGTTTTTCAATCCTGCACAGATACTCCCCGCTCTTTCTCTTCAGATTCTGGCTGAAGGTGACAAGATAAACCGCTGAGCTCAGAAGGTTGAGCAGGGCAAACTCCTCGCACCGGAATGAGGAATAGCCCTTCGCCATGCGCCGGATTTCATCATAGGTCAGGGGCCGTTCATTCTCGGTCCGGATGCTGGGGGTGAAACGGCGATAAATGTTGGAGATGAGGTTGTGCGCCAGGGGTTCCGTGAAAAGCCCGCGGCCGCCCGGTTTCAGGACGCGCCGGATCTCTCCCGCCGCGGTCATCAGGTCCACATGATGAAGAATGGACACGCCGAAGACAAAATCGAAGGTGTCATCGGGAAACTGGAGTTGGCAGGCATCCATGGGGCTGGCATTCAGTTGTGCGGGGATATACTGTTTGAATTGCTCGGTAAGTTTATGGATTGCTTCCGCCGATATGTCAATTGCCGAGACCTGGGCGCCTTTTTCAAGAAGAACACGGGTCATGTATCCGGCGCCGCATCCCATTTCCAGAATCCGTTTCCCCTTCACATCGCCTGCCGCGCCGAGAATATGACTTACGCCATTGGGCATGAAGGGCGAAAGGGCGCACAGCCACGACTCGAAGGCTGATCTCTTTTTCAGCTTTCCCTGAAAATAGGAGTCGAAGTATTCTGCTTCCTTTTCAGTTCTGGTTCTTGCGGGCTGTTCAGGTTTCATGAGTTGAACACCTTTATAAACGAGGGAAAATATGGCATCTGCATTCCCTGCTGCGATGTTGTAATTCCAATCAGAGATCATCTTATGAAACAAGATTGCGTTTCAACCGAAAACGAAAACATGCGGCGCTGTCGGAAAGAATCCGACAGATCAGTCCACTCGGACGAACATATCGGCTATTAGGGATGGAAGTGCTTGACCGGTAAGGAGATGTGCTGGTAACGGCATGTTTTGTCATTCTTTTCAAGAAGGGGAAAAACAATGCGTTTGTTTTGTTTTCCGAAACGATTGTCCGGTCTTTCTTTGCTGGTAATTATCGCCCTGAGCCTGATGTATATCGTTGCCGGCGCCGGAAAAGCCGCCGCAGGGGAAGACGCCTCAACAACCACGACCATTATGGCTGAGATGCACCGCATCATGGGAAATATCACGGATACCAGGTATCAGCATTCTACGGAGGTCTCGGAGGAACAGGGGCATTACTACGTGGACTGTTCGGGTCTGGTGCTCTATGTGATGTCACGCGCATGTCCCGACCGTCTGGCCAGAATGCGGGAGGTCATAGGCCGGGAACGTCTGACCGCAACCAACTTCTACAACTGTTTCGACCAGATGAGCCGGGCCCCCGATCCCGAGTGGTTGCTGGTGAACAAGGTAATAGACATTCAGCCAGGCGATATCATTGTATGGAAAAGGGAACCACCCCAGCCGGGCAACACGGGACATATCGTCTTCGCGGACAGCAGCGCAACGCTTGTCTCCCCGCAACTGTATGCCGTCACAATCATTGATTCCACAACCCGTCCGCACTGGAACGACACGCGGAAAGAGGATCAGGGCGGCATCGGGCGCGGTGTTTTCTGGATCGAAACAGATCCAGAGGGACGTCCCAAAGGTTTTCGGCGCGGCACCCCGCAATCTTCACTGAATCCGGCTCCCATGCTCATCGCCCGGCCCATTGATGATGCAAAATAATCCGGCAATCAACACCCTTGCGCCCTGAAAGCAATATTTGCGCAAAAGCGGCCGCGTCTGCGCAAAACCTGCGCACCTTTCATCAGAAATCCCCGAGAATCAAGGCTCATAATCTGGCACGCCCGTTGCATGGACAATGTGTGTATTGGAGTGTGTTTATCACTCAATAATGCCAGGAGGTCTTCAGTATGAGAAATTTCAGACAACTCGCGATCATCGGTCTTGCCGCGGCCATGATCCTCACTCTTTTTGCCGGCGGAGCAGTTGCCCAGGACGGCGGACGCCGCCCCGGAGGCCGCACATGGGACCCGGCCCAGATGTTTGAACGCATGGACGCCAACAAGGACGGCCAGGTATCCAAAGAGGAATTCACCAGCGGCCTGACCCGCCCGGAACGTGGTGAGCGCGGCGAACGCGCTGAGCGGCCGGAAGGACGACAGGAAGGCCCCGGCGGATTCGATCCCGCAGCCATGACGGAACGCATGCTCGAGCAGACCAGAGAAAACCTCGGATCAAGCGATGAGGAATGGACCGCCATCAAGCCGCTTGTGAGCAATCTTCTTGAAACCCGCATGAAGACCCGCATGGAGATTTTCCAGCGCGGTCGCCGTGGAGGAGATGCGCCCGCCCAGAGTCCCGAGGTGGAGGCCCTGCAGAAGTCGCTTGAGAATAAAGAGGCCTCGGCGGATGAGATCAAGCAGAAGTTGACGGCACTGAGAGATCTCAGGAAAAAGAACGAAGAGGCCCTGCAGAAGTCCCGCGAGAACCTGCGCAAAGTTCTGACCGCCCGCCAGGAAGCGGCGCTTGTGCTGCAGGGGCTTCTCGACTGATTTTCAGCCCGGCCATGGAATTCGCAGGGAGCGGCCGGCACAACAGGGCGCTCCCTGCATTCTTCTCAAGCGAGTATTCCGATGAAAGAACTTCTCGAAAACATGATTCACTCCGGCCAGATAACCCGGGGGGACACGGAGTTTTTCCTCAAGGAATGGAACGGCACCGCGGAGCATCCATCGGAAGAGGATGTTCAGAAGTGGCTGGCGCGGGAATATGGCATCCGGTACTCAAACCTCTCGGATATCAACCCCGACAGGGAGCTTCTGTCTCTCTTTCCGGCAAGAATCCTCATTAAACACAACCTTCTGCCCATCAGGCGCGAAGATGACACTGTGGAAATCGCCACATGCCGACTTTTCGCCACGGAGGGGCTTGACACCCTCAAGAACATCACGGGAATGATGCTGCTCCCGGTTCTTGCCACAACCGAGGCCATTCAAAGGGAGATGAAGAAACACCTCGGCGTGGGGGCGGACACCCTCGACACCCTGAATGAGGAAACCGCCATTCAGGTCATCGCCGAGGATTCCGACGACAATATTGACCTGAGCGAGGCGGCTGAGGACGCTTCGATCATCCGTTTTGTAAACCAGATTCTGACGGATGCCATCAGCCTTCGCGCCACCGACATCCACCTTGAACCATTCGAGGACGAGCTGCGCATCCGCTATCGCATTGACGGAGTGCTTCAGGAAATCCCGGTCCCGCCGCAGATCAAGCGTTTCCAGCCGGCCATTGTTTCACGCGTCAAAATATTCAGCCACCTCGACATCGCCGAAAAACGTGTGCCGCAGGACGGCCGGATCAAGGTGCGCCTTGCGGATCACGAGGTGGACATCCGCGTCTCGCTGATACCGATGCTGTATGGAGAAGGCGTGGTTATGCGCCTTCTGCCGCAGGAATCCACACTGCGCGGTCTTGCGGAATTGAAAATGGCGGAGCGGGAGGAACGCGCCTTCCGGCGAATGCTCTCGATGCCGCACGGAATTATCCTGGTGACCGGCCCCACGGGAAGCGGAAAAACCACGACCCTGTATTCAGCCCTGAACGAAATCAACGACGCCATCCGCAAGATCATCACCATCGAGGACCCGGTGGAATATCACATGAGGGGGGTCAACCAGATTCAGATCCACGAGAAGGCCGGACTGACATTCGCCCGCGGCCTGAGGTCCATTCTGCGCCATGATCCCGATGTCATCCTGGTGGGTGAAATCCGCGACTCGGAGACCGCCCAGATAGCCATTCAGGCCTCGCTCACAGGCCATCTTGTATTTTCCACCCTTCATACAAATGATTCGCCAGGCGCATTGACGCGACTCGTGGACATGGGGGTGGAACCGTATCTCGTGACTTCGGCCCTTGAGGGCGTGTTGGCGCAGAGACTCGTGCGGACATTATGCATGGATTGCCGCGAGGAAGACACCTCCGAGGCCGCCCACGCTTACAGGAAACTCATCAGCCTGAAAGAGAACGCCGTCATATATCGCGCCAGGGGTTGCGAATCCTGCCGCAATACCGGATATCATGGAAGACGGGCCATTTTCGAGCTGCTGGTGATGAACGAAAAGATTTGCGCGATGGTGCTCGATTCGCGCTCCACCGGGGAAATACGACAGGCGGCCAGAGAAGACGGCCTGCACGCCCTCAGCGAGGACGGATGGCGTCTTGTGAGCGAGAGCGTGACTACCATTGATGAGGTTCTGCGAGTTACAAAAACAGAACACGGGAATGAGAACGGCCTGAGAGGCTGAGGTCTCACCGGGGGTAATGGGTGATGAATTTCGAATATCGCGCCCTGAAAACAGACGGATCCACAACGACGGGAATCCTTGCGGCCAATGGCCGGAAGGAGGCCATCGGGAAGCTGGAATCCCTCGGGATGGAACCCATCCATCTCGCGGAGAAGGCTGAAAAGCAGGATGCGGCGAAGAGCCGATTTTCCTTATCCCTTCGCCGCGTGAAGGTTTCCGCCGCGGACCTGGAAACGTTCACCCGCCAGCTGTCGAGCCTTCTGGCCGCGGGCGTCTCGCTGAGCCGGGCCCTGAGCATCATCGTGCGGGAGACCACGCCCCCGGGCGCAAAAAAAAAGTGGGAAGAAATCCACGACCTGGTCATTGACGGCTCATCTTTATCGGATGCCATGCGCCGATCGCCGGAATGTTTTCCGGGTGTTTATTCGGCGATGGTTCATGCCGGCGAGACAGGCGGGTTCCTTGACATTGTGCTCGAGCAGATTGCGGAATTCCAGTCACGGGAACGGGAACTCAAATCCCGGACATTGTCCGCGCTGATTTATCCCCTGGTTCTCATGACACTGGCCACGGGTGTGCTGGTTTTTCTGCTTTTGTTTTTCATCCCGCGGTTCAAGATGATTTTTGATGGTTTCGGCGCCACGCTGCCGCTTTTAACCCGCGCCATCGTCGCCGCAAGCGAGGTCCTGGCGCATTACGGCCCATTCGTGGTGATCCTTCTGGCCCTTTCACTGCTCTTGGGGAGGAAGTGGATCAAATCGGAAGAGGGCCGGCGAAAATGGCAGGCCTGGATGTTGAAACTTCCGGTCATCGGTCCGCTCCTGGCACGGTTTGCCATGACCCGGTTCTGCCGGATGCTGGGGACTTTGACCGGGGCCGGGGTGCCTCTGATCAGTTCGCTGCGCGTGGCGCGGGAATCCTTGGGCAATCAGACCCTTTCGGACGCCACATCGAGCGCGATAGACCGTGTGAGGCAGGGGGAAAGCCTGGCGGGCAGTCTGTCCGACTGCGGCTCGCTCTTTCCAGGCTCGGTGATCGAAATGATCGCGGTGGCGGAAGAGAGCGGGCGTCTGGACAAGGAACTGATCCGGCTGGCGACGGAGACGGAGCGAGAGTTGGACCGCAGGCTCCGGACAGCGGTATCGCTCCTGGAGCCGCTGACCCTGTTCATCATGGCAGGATTTATCGGGATCATCTTCATGGGAATGGTCATTCCCATCTTCAGCCTGCAGGACTATATCAAATAGGCCGACCCGCCCCATAATGCACGGCTGCTTCATAAAACCCATCCGATCGGATTTATAACTTTTTCAGGATATTGCCCCACCGGGAAAGCCATCCTTTCCTTCGTACATGGGCGGGGGGAAATGCGCAGTTTATGCGCACCACATCGGTCAGGCGTGTGATTTCTGCGCAAAAAACAGTCTTCCCTGCGCAAACCATGGGGCGGAAACTGGCACGGCTTTTGCCCATAATTCCTGCAGAGTCTTTCCAAGGAGTATGCTGAAATGAAAACAGGCGCACGTTTTTTCATGAAACACGGATTTTCCCGCACATCGGGACACGGGGGATTCACACTGATCGAAATGCTTCTCGTCCTTGTCATACTGGGAACGCTGGCGGCCATCGTCGCGCCCAAGTTTGCGGGCCGGAGCGAGCAGGCCCGGGTCACCGCCGCACAAACACAGATTTCCAACTTCGAGACAGCGCTGGATGCCTTCGAGGTGGACAACGGATATTACCCCAAAGTCCTTACGGAACTGGTGCAGCAATCAAACGAGGCTAAAAACTGGCGGGGACCCTATTTGAAACACGGCGTCCCCAACGACCCCTGGGGCAACCCTTATGTCTATGAATATCCGGGGAGCAACAACGAGAGCGGTTACGACATTTCTTCCCTTGGACCGGACGGACGCAAGGGCGGAGACGACGACATCGCCAGCTGGGAGATAAAGAAGTAATGTTTCTCTCACACAGGGACAGCCGGGGCTTTTCTCTTCTGGAACTCATCTGTGTCATGGCGATCCTGAGTTCCATACTGGCCGTTTCCGCCCCGGCCCTCTCCGGATTCTTTAAAGGCCGCTCCCTCTATGAGGAATCACATCGCCTTCTCGCCCTGACAAGATACGCCCGCAGCGCGGCCCTTTCAGAAGCGGCACCGGCGGAAATCCGGATCGAGGTATCCGGCGGAACATACGGCATGACCCTTCAGACCCCGTTTGAGACAAATGACACGCAGTCGCGTGAGTTTCAACTGGCCGACTCCCTCGAATTTGAAGCGGACGCGGAATATATTGACGAGGAAGGCCGCGTGACAATCCTGTTCCATCCGGACGGGCTTATGGATGAAAATAATCCTGAGGAAATCAAAGTCCGGGATGGGAACAGAACGGCACTTATACTGAGGAAAATGGAATCCGGAATCGGATATATCCTGGCACAGGAAGAGCAATGATCCGGACAAGACACAACACGCGCGGCAGCGCGCAAAGAAAAAGGGCTTTCACCTTCGCTGAAATCCTGGCGGCCATGCTCTTCATGGCCATCGTGATTCCCGCCACAGTCCGGGGCGTGTCTCTGGCGAACCGAATGGGCGTCATGGCCGAACGCAAACGCATTGCCGCCGAGCTTGCCGATCGGAAATTGACCGAGGTCATTATTGACCAGTCCTGGCGGGATGGCGAACAGGACGGGATATTCGACGAAACGGATAGGGAAAACGTCATCACCTGCCGCTGGGCACTTGAGACCGAGGCCTGGGGCGATGGGACCATGCGGCTCGTCATTGTCAGGGTGTTCTTCATTGTTCAGGGAACAGAGCACTCGGTCGCGCTGGCCACGCTGGCGCCCGAGGAAGAGGAGACGGCGGAAGAATCATGAAATTTCTGCGTCACATGATACCACCCCGAGGCAACCGCGGATTCACCCTTCTGGAGATTCTGACCGCAACGATCATTGCGATTACACTCCTGAGTTCCCTTTATACTGTTTTCAGCGGGACCCTGAGTCTTCGCGAGAAAAACCGCGCGGCCCTGGAAAGAGGAACCCCGAGGGCGTGGGTTCTGGAAATCATGGAGCGCGATCTGAAAAATATGATGCCCCCCACGGGCATTCTGGCGGGAGCCATAACCGGAGAAAATAATGAGACCGAATCTCTCAGAAGAGACAGCCTGGAGTTTTTCACCGCCACGGGTGTTGTGAATGACGAAGAAAACTGGCCGGACGTCCAGAAGGTGGGATATTATCTTGCGGAGCCCGAGGATGCCGAAGATAAAACGGGCCAAACCACGGCAGGGCTGGACCTGGTCAGGGCGGTGGAGCGGAATCTTCT
>Ga0116141_10005529_pt1 | contig 10585 bp, 7 predicted proteins | sample AD_UKC097_MetaG_FD_89744 | JGI IMG/M metagenome (GOLD analysis project Ga0116141, IMG submission 89744) | Active sludge microbial communities of municipal wastewater-treating anaerobic digesters from USA - AD_UKC097_MetaG | ecosystem: Engineered > Bioreactor > Anaerobic > Digestate | place: USA... | reverse complement strand
GCCTGATGATCACCACCGAAGCCATGGTGGCCGAGGCCCCGAAGAAGGACGAGCCCGCCATGCCCGCCGGCGGCGGCATGGGTGGCATGGGCGGCATGGATTTCTGATCCGGCTTCCCGTACTTCCCGAAGCAACACGAAAAAACCCCCGCAGCGATGCGGGGGTTTTTTGTGCGCAATATCATTGCCTATTGCAGCTGCTTGTCTGAGGTCTGTGCACCACCGCGACCGTGCTGGCCCAGGCATTCATCCGTGAAGGTTGCAAGGCTGCGGCCGCAGGACGAATCGCAGGCTCAGGCAATCGCACATTTTCAGCAGGGCATGGAGCCGCTAATGCCGATTCGCATTACGTTTCCAGCCCCGCCCGCCGCAGCAGCTGCGCGTTGATCGCCACGATCACCGTGCTGGCTGACATCAGGATCGCGCCCACGGCCGGGTCGAGGAGGATGCCAGCCCAGGCCAGCGCGCCGGCGGCCAGCGGGATCGCGATGATGTTGTAGCCTGCCGCCCACCACAGGTTCTGCACCATTTTGCGGTAGCTGGCGCGGCTCAGGGCGACGATGCGCGCCACGTCGCGCGGGTCGGAGCGGACCAGCACCACGTCGCCGGCTTCCACCGCGACGTCGGTGCCGGCACCGATCGCAACGCCCACGTCGGCGGTCACCAGCGCGGGCGCGTCGTTGACGCCGTCGCCGACCATCGCGACCTTGCTGCCATCGCGCTGCAGTTCCTCGATCTTGGCGACCTTGTCTTCGGGCAGGACTTCCGCGAAAACCCTGTCGATGCCCAGCTCCCGTGCCACCGATTCGGCCACGGCCTGCGAGTCGCCGGTGAGCATGGCGACCCTGATGCCGGCGGCGTGCAGGCGCGCGACGGCTTCGTGCGATTCGGGCCGCACCGCGTCGGCGATGGCGAACACGGCGAGCACGCGCTCGCCCTCGATCAGCCAGGTGGCCGACTGTGCGTTGGCGGCCGCAGTCCGGGCCGCCTGCTGGATCTTTTCGCTGGGTTCCACGCCCAGCCGCCTGAGCATGCCGGGCCCGCCCAGGTGCAGCGTGCGGCCTTCGACCTCGGCGCGGATGCCGACGCCGGGCATGGATTCGAAGCCGGACGACGCGGGGATTTCCAGACCGCGCTCCTTCGCGCTGGTGGTCAGCGCATGGGCGATCGGGTGTTCGGCGTCACGCTGCGCCGCCGCCGCCACGCGCAGGGCGTCATCGCCGGCCACGCCATCCGCGACCGTCATCGACACCACGCGATGCGAACCCAGGGTCAGCGTGCCGGTTTTGTCGAACACCACGATATCGAGCTTGCGTGCTTCCTCCAGACCGCGCCGGTCGCGCACCAGCAGGCCGTTCTGCGCGCCGACGGTGGTGGAAATCGCGATCACCAGCGGCACCGCCAGCCCGAGCGCATGCGGGCAGGCGATCACCAGCACCGTCACCACGCGGGTGATGGTGAAATCCAGCGTTGCGCCCGCCACCTGCCAGGCAATGAAGGTGACCACGGCCGCCCCGATGGCGACCAAGGTGAGCCAGAGCGCGGCGCGATCGGCCAGCGCCTGGGCACGCGAGCGCGAGGTCTGCGCCTGCGCGACCAGGCGCATGATCCCGGCCAGCGCCGTGCTGTCGCCGGTGCCGGTAACTTCGATCCGCAGCGAACCCTGCGCGTTCACCGTGCCGGCGATGACCTTGTCGCCCTCGCGCTTTTCGATCGGCCTGGACTCGCCGGTGATCATCGCCTCGTTGACGCTGCTTTTGCCGCTTCTCACCAGGCCGTCGGCGGGGATGCCCGCGCCGGGGCGGATCAGCAGCAGGTCGCCGTCGTGGAGTTCACCGACCCGCACCACTTCGACTTCATCGCCATGGACGATCCGCAGCGCCGTGTCGGGCAGCAGCTTGGCGAGTTCCTTGAGCGCGCCCTGGGCCTGGAAGATCGAGCGCATCTCGATCCAGTGGCCCAGCAGCATGATCGTCACCAGGGTCGCCAGCTCCCACCACAGCGCGTGTCCGGGATAGCCCAGCGTCACCGCCGCGCTGTAGAGGAAGGCGACCGGGATCGCCAGCGAAATCAGCGTCATCATTCCGGGCAGGCGATTCTTCAGTTCGCCCCACGCGCCCTTCAGGAACACCCAGCCGCCGTACAGGAAAACGGCGGCACCGAAGATCGCGGGGATGTACTGCGAGCCGGGGAACCGCGGCGCGGTGTAGCCGAACCAGTCCTGCAGCATCGGCTCCCACACCAGCGCGGGAATCGTCAGCGCCAGGCTGAGCCAGAAGCGATCGCGGAACATTTCCACGCTGTGGCCGGCGTGCTTGTCGTGGCCGGCGTGTTCGTCCATGCCGTGTCCGCCGTGTCCGCCGCCGTGCGCGTGGTGGCGGGAATGATCGCCGGACGGCCGGGAATGTTCGATGGAGTCATGGTCTGTAGTCATGGGCCTGCGCTCGCGGGCGGATTGGAAGACGTCGGCGGGCGCGTTCGATCCTTCGCGCAGCGACGGCGCGCGATCCCGCAGCCGCGGCCTGCATCCGATCCGAGCATCGCCGCATCGAACGGGTGGGCCCGCTGCGGCGGTTTGCCGACGGCGGGCCGGGCATCGCCATGATGCCACAGCGCCGCGCGGCTCATCGGCTCGGCGCGCGGGGATGCCGGCTACGCCTGATCGCTGGCGGTCACCGGCGTCGCGCGCGGCTGGATTACGCGCCCGGGGCGTCGTGCACGCGCCCGGCCTGCAGTGCGGCCAGGCGCAATCCCGGAAATCGACCGAAGTCGCGGTCGAAGCTGCCCAGCTCGGCACCGTGCTCGATGGCGAGGGCGGCGAGATGGGCGTCGGTGACCAGGTCGCCGCCGACGCCGGCGCCGATCAGCAGGCGCGCCAGCACGGCGGCATGGCGCTCGGTGGGCGCGAGAATGCGGGCGCGCGGGTGGCTGAGCCAGTCATCCACCTGCCCCAGGGCTTCGTCGAGCGTGAGCGGGCGCGGAAAGATGCCGGGGCGTGTGGCGATGCGCAGGAAGCCCAGCAGCACCACCCATGCGTAGCCGATGCCGCCGGGCTGCTCGTGCGCCTCTTCCAGCCAGCGCGCCGCGACGGCCTGCTGCGCCGCGTCGGCGTTGACCGCGTACAGCAGCACGTTGAGGTCGGGCATCTTCACGGGCGGTAGCGCGCGAGGGTGCCCTGGTCGTCGAGTTCGCCGGCCAGCGCCAGCGCCTTGATCAGGTCCAGGCGCGGGCGGCCCATCGGATAGGACTTCTGCACGAAGGGAGCCGGCTTGCCCGGGGCGGACAGACCCTTGCGCAGGGCGTCGTTGACGACCTGCTTGAAGGGGCGCTGCTGCGCGTGCGTCGCCTGCTTGAGCAGAGCGATCACGTCGGGATCGAGGGTGAGCGTGGTGCGCATGATGTTTTAGGCATCAAAATACAAGACATCATGATGCGTCAGATGCGCCGGATTGGCAAATCCGGTGCGCTGGCCGTCTTTCGGGGCGCCGTCAGTGTCCGAGGATCAGGTCCGCCGCGCGCTCGGCGATCATGATCGTCGGCGCATTGGTGTTGCCGCCCGGCAGGTTGGGCATCACCGAAGCGTCGACCACGCGCAGGCCGTCCACGCCGCGCACGCGAAGTTCCGGATCGACCACCGCCGCCTCGTCACTGCCCATGCGACAGGTGCCGATCGGGTGGTAGACGGTTTCGGCACGCGACTTCACGAACTGCACCCATTCGGCGTCGGTCTGCGGGATTTTCGCCGGGAAGATCGGCGCGCCACGGTAGGGGTCGAAGGCCTTCTGCGCGAAGATCTCCAGCGAGAGCTTGCCGCACTCGACCATCACCTTGAGGTCGAAGCCTTCCGGGTCGCCCAGGTAGTTCGGGTCGATGCGGGCCTTGTCCTCCGGCCGCCCGCTGGCCAGCCACACGCGTCCGCGGCTGTGGGGGCGCACGTAGCAGGCGTGCATGGTGTAGCCGTCGCCGGGAAGCCGGTTGCGGCCGTGGTCGTCGATCATCGCCGGGATGAAGTGGAGCTGGATGTCGGGCCGATCATCCGGAGCCAGCGCCGAGCGTGCGAATCCCGCACCTTCGGCCACGTTGCTCGTGCCCGGTCCGCGCCGGCCGCGCAGGAAATAGTCGAAACCGGCCTTGACCTGGCTGATGCGGTCGTAGGTGATGGGGCGGGTGCAGTGTTGCAGGGTGGTGACGTCGAGGTGGTCCTGCAGGTTGGCGCCGACCTGCGGAGCATCGTGGACGACCGCGATGGCGTGCCGGCGAAGTTCCTCGGCCGGCCCGATGCCCGAGAGCATCAGGAGCTGGGGCGAGTTGATCGCGCCAGCGCTCAGGATCACTTCGCGCGCGGCGGTCAGACGCTCCGTGCGGCCGTCGATCCGGCATTCGACGCCAACCGCCCGGCCTTTTTCAAACACGATCCGCGCCACCTGCGCGCCGGTGCGCACGGTGAGATTGGGGCGCGATTTCACCGGATCGAGGTAGCCCACCGCGGTGGAACAACGCGCGCCGTTGCGCTGGGTCACCTGATACAAGCCCACGCCTTCCTGCGTGGCGCCGTTGAAGTCGTCATTGAACGGGAGCCCGGCCTGCTGGCCTGCTTCCACGAAGACGTGGGTGAGCGGGTTGACGTGTCGCAGGTCGGAAACCGACAGCGGACCGTCGGCGCCATGGAGCGCGTCGGCGCCGCGCACGTTGCCTTCGGACTTGCGGAAGTAGGACAGCACGTTGTCCCAGTGCCAGCCGGTGGCGCCGTTCGCCGCCCATTCGTCGTAGTCGCCCGGCACGCCGCGGATGTAGCACATGGCGTTGATCGAGCTCGAACCGCCGAGGAGCTTGCCGCGCGGGCACCACAGCCGACGACCGCCGAGCTGGGTCTGCGGTTCGGTCTGGTAATCCCAGTTGATCGAAGTCATGCCCGCGATGCGGGCAAGGCCGGCGGGCATGTGCACGAAGGGATGCCAGTCGCGCGGGCCGGCTTCGAGCAGCAGCACGCGCACGGAAGGGTCGGCGCTGAGACGGTTGGCCAGGACACAGCCAGCGGAGCCGGCGCCGACGAGGAGGTAGTCGTACATGCGGTTGCCTGTGGGCGGAATGGGCTGAACCTAGCGGCGGGACCATAGAGCAAATGCTCGGGCTGCGGCGGCGGGCCGGAAAACGTCATCAAAGCATGACGCAGGGCGATCGATCCCGGCCGAAAAGGCTTGGCGATGCTGCGCTGCATCGGATACTTTGCGCGCTGGACAGGCCCGCTGCCGGTCCGGTGAACCTGCACAAGCGGCGGAGAACGCCCTCTCGTGACCACGCCAATCCGTCACCGCACCGGCCCCGGCAGTGGCCTGAGGGATGCGATCGCCTCGCTGGGAGTCGATTCGCCCGCGCTGTGGTGGTCGCTGCTGTACTTCTTCTGCCTGCTGACCGGCTATTACGTGCTGCGCCCGGTGCGGGACGCCATGGGCGCCTCGGCCGACGCGCAGGCCATCTTCCCGCCGGCGCTGATCGACTGGGCGCAGGCGCGTGGCTTCCGTCTCGGCGATTTCACCCTGCAGTTGCTCTTCACCGGCACTTTCCTGTGCATGGTGGCGGCGCAGCCGATCTACGGCGCGCTGGTCTCGCGCTTTCCGCGGCGGGTGTTCCTGCCGGCGGTGTACCTCTTCTTCATCGCCTGCCTGGTGTATTTCCACTGGGCGTTCACGCACGGGCTGCCCGGGCGCGGCGCGCTGTTCTTCATCTGGGCGGCGGTGTTCAACCTCTTTGCCGTGACCGTGTTCTGGAGCTACATGGCCGACGTCTTCGACAACGAGGACGCCAAGAAGGTCTACGGCTACATCGGTGCCGGCGGCACCATCGGCGCGCTGACCGGGCCGGTCATCACCCGCCTTCTGGCCGAGCGCGTGGGCGTGGCCAACCTGCTGCTGGTCTCGGCGGGGTTTCTGGCGCTGTGCCTGGTGTGCATCCTCAAGCTGCGCCCGTGGGCGATCCGGCGCGAGCAGCGCCACCGCGCGAGGAGCGGTGAAGGCGCGATGGGCGGCTCGATGCTGGCCGGGCTCGTGCTGGTGTGGCGCGACCCGCTGCTGCGCGCGCTGGCGATGCTGATGTTCTTCGGCGTGGGCGTGGGCACGCTGCTCTACAACGAACAGGCCGCCATCGCGCGCCAGCTCGCGCAGGATGCTTCCCGCACCAGCTACTACGCCGGCCTCGATCTGGGAGTGAACCTCCTGACCATCCTGGTGCAGGTGTTCCTGACCCGCTGGCTGCTGCGCCGCTACGGCGTGGCGCCCTTGCTGCTGATCCCGGCGATGGCGATCCTGCTCGGCTTTGCCGTGCTTTCGGCTTCGCCGCTGCCGGCGCTGATCTGGGTGGTGCAGGTGATGACCCGTGCCGGCGAGTTCTCGCTCGCCAAGCCGGCGCGCGAGACGCTCTACACCCGGGTGGACCGCGAGGCGCGCTACAAGGCCAAGGCGGTGATCGACACCGTGGTCTATCGCGGCGGCGATCTCAGCTTCGTGTGGCTGCACAAGTTCCTTTCGGGGTTCGGCTCCCACGCCGTGTTCCTGGTCGGCGTGGGCGTGGCCGCGGGCATGGCGATGGGGGCCTGGCGCGTGGTGCGCGCGGAAAAGAACCTGCCCGAAGGAGCGCCGGACGCCGGGCTGGTCGAAGGTCGGTCGGCCTGAGCGCCACGTCGGCCGCGCAGGGCCGACCTACTCCACACCGTACGCCCCGGAACACGGCCACGCCATGGTCGGCCGCGCAGGTCGGGGCTACGCCCCCGACGCGGTGTTCGATGCCCGACGCGGTGTTCTACGCCGCCTTGCTGTGCTTCGCGGGCTGCTGCGCGAAGCTCGCCGCCACCAGTTCGGCCGGGTCGAAGTCATCCACGCTGATGGCATCGAGCGTGAGCGCCTGCAGTTCCTGCAACAGCTCCACTTCGGCGGCGTTCAGCACGCCCTTGAGGCGCGCCTCCTGCAGCTGCGCCTCGAACCCGTGCGCCTCGATCTGCCCGGCCTTGACCGCCTTGAGGAACTTGCGCTCCACCGGCTCGGCCGCGACCACCTTGGGCAGGGCCGCGTTGATGCGCCCGCCCGGGTTGTTTTCGCATGGGGTCAGGAAGGTGCCGGAGCCAAGGCGGTCGCGGGTGTCGCCGGGCGAGAGCAGCAGCGCGGCGACGCGGTGGCCGAGGCGGTCACCCGGCGCGTGCGCGCGGCGGCCCCACGGGAACACCAGCATCCACAGCGCCCAGCCCACCGGCTTGATCGGGAAGTTGCGCAGCGCCTCCGACAGGGCCAGCTCGATCTTGTGCGCGCAGTCGTGGAAGGCCCAGGCCAGGAGCGGGCGGTCGCCGGCCGGGCGGCCCTCGTCCTCGTAGCGCTTGAGCATGGCGCTGGCGATGTAGAGCTGGCTGAGCACGTCGCCCAGGCGCGCCGAGAGGCGCTCCTTGAACTTGAGGCGTCCGCCCAGGGTGAGCATCGAGACGTCCGCCACGAGCGCGAGGTTGGCCGAATAGCGGTTGAGCTTGCGGTAATAACGACGGGTGTAGGAGTCGCCCGGCACCTTGCCGAAGGCCGCGCCGGTCAGACCCATCACCAGGCTGCGCACGCCGTTGGAAATGGCGAAGCCGATGTGGCTGAACAGGGCGTGGTCGAACTCGCGCAGCCGCGTGGCCGGATCGGGATGGCGTGCGGCCTGCATCTCCTTGAGCACCCAGGGATGGCAGCGGATCGCGCCCTGGCCAAAGATCATCAGGCAGCGGGTGAGGATGTTCGCACCTTCCACCGTGATCGAGATCGGCGCGGCCTGCCAGTTTCGCCCGGCAAAGTTGCGCGGCCCCAGCACGATGCCCTTGCCGCCGATCACGTCCATCACATCGCTCACCACCTGCCGACCCTTTTCGGTGCAGTGGTACTTGGCGATGGCCGTGGCGACCGCGGGCTTCTCGCCGCGATCCACCGCCGCCGCGGTGGCCTGTGCCAGCGCGCTGCCGGCGTAGGCGTTGCCGCCGATGCGTGCGAGGGCTTCCTCGATGCCTTCGAAGCGGCCGATGGCCAGGCCGAACTGCTTGCGGATGCGGGCGTAGGCGCCGGTGACCAGCGCGCCGGCCTTCATGCCGCCGGCGGCGGTCGAGGGCAGGGTGATGCCGCGGCCCACCGACAGGCATTCCACCAGCATGCGCCAGCCGTGGCCGATGTAGTCCTCCCCGCCGATCAGGGCCGACAGCGGCAGGAAGACCTCGTTTCCGCGCACCGGGCCGTTCTGGAAGGCGCAGTTGAGCGGCGCGTGGCGGCGGCCGATCTCCAGCCCCGGGGTTTCGCGCGGCATGAGCGCCAGCGTGATGCCGCGGTCGCTGGTGTCGCCGAGCAGTCCCTCCGGGTCATACAGGCGGAAGGCCAGGCCGATCACCGTGGCGACCGGTGCCAGGGTGATGTAGCGCTTGTCGAAGCTGAGCTTGACGCCCAGCACCTTGGCGCCGTTCCATTCGCCCTCGCAGACCGTGCCGTAGTCTGGCAGCGAGGTGGCGTCGGAACCGACCATCGGCCCGGTCAGCGCGAAGCAGGGGATCTCGCGTCCGTCGGCCAGGCGCGGCAGGTAGTGGTTTTTCTGCTCGGCGCTGCCGTAGTGCAGGATCAGCTCCGCCGGTCCCAGCGAATTGGGCACGCCCACGGTGGAGGACAGCGTGGCCGAGATCGAGGCGAGCTTGGCGATCACCCGCGAGTGCGCCAGCGCCGAGAACCCCAGGCCGCCGTACTCCTTCGGGATGATCATGCCGAAGAACTTGTGCTTGCCGAGGAACTCCCAGATTTCCGGCGGAAGATCCGCCCGCACGTGGGTGATGTCCCAGTCGTCGGTCATGCGGCAGACCTCTTCCACCGGGCCGTCGAGGAAGGCCTGCTCCTCGGTCGTCAGCTCGGGCCGGGGCTGGGACATCAGGCTCTTCCAGCGCGGCATGCCGGAGAACAGCTCGCCCTCGAAGCCGACCGTGCCCGCTTCCAGCGCGGTCTGTTCGGTTTCCGAGAGCGTCGGCAGCATCTTCTGGTAGACCGTGAGCAGCGGCGCGGTGATGCGGCGCCGGCGCAGCGCGGTGTTGAGCAGCGGAACCGCCACCAGCGCCAGCAGCGCAGCGGCGATGACCGTGGCAAGCACGCTCGCCTTGGCCACCAGCGCGAGCGCGAGGCCCACCGCACTCAGGATCACCCAGGTCTTGAGCGAGGTCCGGAAGTAGGCCGCGATGGCGCCGGCCACCAGCAGCAGGAGGAAGGGAATGAGGATGTTCATCGGGATTCTCCGCGAGAGGGCGAGCCGTCGGCTTGCAGCGTGCTCAGGAAAGCAGAAATGGTTCGAGTAAAAGCGTCATTGTCGTCACCCACCACCATGTGGGTGGCCTCGGGCAGGCGGACGTGATGCGCGTGCGGCACCAGCGAGAGGAATTCGCGCACGTGGGTCTCGTTCACCAGCTCGCTGCGCCCGCCGCTGACCAGCAGGACCGGAACCTCGATGCGCCGGGCGGCCTCGATCAGGAGCGCCTGGTACTCCTCGCCGCGCCGGCCGATCGAGTCGACCATGCGCGGGTCCCAGTGCCAGCGCCAGCGCCCGGCCGGCGTTCGGGACAGGATTTTTTCCAGGTCCGCCGGCGACTTGCGCGCGCGATGCGGCAGGTAGCCGGCGATCTCGTCGGCGGCGTGCTCCAGACTCTCGAAGCCGTCCGGGTGGGCGGTCATGAAGCCCAGGATGCGCTCCACGCCGGCGGCCTCCCAGCGCGGGGTGATGTCCGCCAGCACCAGCGCGCGGAACGGCGGCGGGTCGCGGTGACCCTGGGAGAACAGTCCGAGCAAGCCCCCCATCGAGGCACCGACCAGCACCGGCGGCTGCGCCTCCGCGTCGGCCAGCCGCGTCAGATCGTCGATGAACTGCTCCAGCGCATAGTCCTGCTCCGGCGGGTTCCAGAGGCTCTGGCCGTGCCCGCGGGCGTCGAAGCTGGTGCCCGAATAGCCCTGCGCGGCCAGCTGCCGTGCAGCGCGCGTCCACGCCAGGCGCGTCTGGCCAAATCCGTGTGCGAACAGCAGGTTGGGCTGCGGCGAGCGTCCCGCAAAGCGTTCCAGCGCGATCGGGCCGGAATAGCTGTGGACGGACGCTTCGGATGCGGGCGGAAACTGGGATACCATACATATTAGTATGTTGACGGCGGCAACACCTGTCAATACGCACCCGTATGGTAAGTTTGTCCGCCGACTTCCTCCCGCCCCGATCACCGTTTCCCGGAGTCACGCCTGATGAGCGCAGCCGCCACCCTTTCAGCCAAGGCCGAACGCACCAGTCGCCTGAGCGCTTCGGACTGGGCCGTGGCGGCCTTGGACCTGATCGCCGAGGAAGGCGTCCGGGCGGTGGCGGTCGAGCCGCTGGCGCGCCGTCTCGGGGTGACCAAGGGCAGCTTCTACTGGCACTTTCCCTCGCGTGACGCCCTGCTGCAGGCCGCGTTGGAGCGCTGGGAGCAGGTCGAACTGGACGAGGTCTTCGCCCAGCTCGAAGCCATCGCCGATCCGCGCCAGCGCATGCGCGAGCTGTTCCGCCGCGTCGCCCACGAGGTGCGCTCGCACGTG
>Ga0116141_10005527_pt1 | contig 10587 bp, 10 predicted proteins | sample AD_UKC097_MetaG_FD_89744 | JGI IMG/M metagenome (GOLD analysis project Ga0116141, IMG submission 89744) | Active sludge microbial communities of municipal wastewater-treating anaerobic digesters from USA - AD_UKC097_MetaG | ecosystem: Engineered > Bioreactor > Anaerobic > Digestate | place: USA... | reverse complement strand
TCGTCGAGGAGAAGGCCCGCCTCGTCGAGATGGAGGAGGCGCTCCTCTCGCGCAACGTGAACGAGGGCTTCTCGGGAGGCGAGAAGAAGAGGAACGAGATCTTCCAGATGGCGGTCCTCGACCCGTCTCTCGCGATCCTCGACGAGACCGACTCCGGGCTCGACATCGACGCCCTGCGCGTCGTGGCGTCGGGCGTGAACTCCCTCCGGTCTCCCGAGAGGTCGATGCTCGTCATCACGCACTACCAGAGGCTCCTCAACTACATCGTCCCCGACGTCATCCACGTCCTCTCCGAAGGCCGGATCGTCCGCACGGGCGACAAGTCGCTCGCGCTCCTCCTCGAGGAGAAGGGCTACTCCTGGCTCGAGGAGGAGGCGCCGGTCGGAAGCGGGACGGCTTCTTGAGCGCGACGGCCCCCGCCCCGACGGTCTCCGAGGCGATCGCCGCGGCGACGGCCGCGGCCCTCGCCGGGTCCCGTGCGCTCGACGAGCGTGACGCGGAGGCGCTCCCGCTCTTCGCGCGGAACCTCCGCCGCGACGGGCAGGAGGCCCTCGGCCGCCTCGGCCTCCCCCGCCCCGCGGACGAGGAGTGGCGGTACACCAGCGTCGCAGCGCTCGCCCGGCGCCTGCCGGACCTCCTCCCGGCCTCCGCGGCGCGCGGCGGCTCGCCGACGGTCTCCGCAGCGGCTCGCGAGGCGCTCTCCTGTTTCGGCCCGCTCTCCGCGGAGCGGAAGGGGCTCCACGTCCTCGTCCTCGTGAACGGGCGGCTCGACCCGGACCTCTCCCACGTCGACGGCCTCCCCGCCGGCGTCCGCTTCGAGGCCCTCTCCCGGGCCTTCGCGGCGCCCCCCGCCCTCCTCGAGCAGCGGCTCGGCCTCGCCGGCTCGCACCGGAGCCACCCGTTCGCGGCGCTGAACGCGGCGTTCCTCTCGGACGGCGCCTTCGTCGAGGTCCCGGACGGCGTCGTCCTCGCTGAGCCGCTCGTCGTCCTCCACGTCGCCGACGCCGCGGCCGGTCCTCTCGCCGCCCACCCGCGGGTCGTGGTCTCGCTCGGCGAGAACGCGCAGGCCTCCGTCGTCGAGGCCTACTGCGGCGCCGGGGAGGCGTTCGTGAACGCCGTTACCGAGATCTACCTTCTCGCGCACGCCCGCCTCGACCACTCGAAGCTGCAGGAGGAGTCGCCGGAGGCGTTCCACGTCGGGACGGCCGAAGCGCACCTCGGGCCGGGGGCCCAGCTCTACTCGCGGGTCCTGTCGGTCGGCGGGCGGATCGCCCGCAACGAGCTGACCGTCCGGCTCCACGGCGACGGGGCCGGCGCGACCCTCGACGGGCTCTTCCTCGCGCGGGGGACGCAGGAGGTCGACAACCACACGCTCGTCGACCACGCCCGGCCCCACGGAGGGAGCCAGCAGCGCTACAAGGGGATCCTCTCCGGGACGGCGCGCGGCGCGTTCGACGGGAAGGTCGTCGTCCGCCCCGCCGGAGCGTTCACCGACGCCCACCAGTCGAACCGGAACCTCCTCCTCTCCGACACGGCGCGCGTCGACGCGAAGCCCCAGCTCGAGATCTACAACAACGACGTCAAGTGCACCCACGGCTCCGCGACGGGCCGCCTCGACGCGGACGCTCTCTTCTACCTCCGCTCCAGGGGCTTCTCCGAGAGTGAGGCCCGGAGCGTCCTGACGCTCGCGTTCGCGAGCGAGATCGTCGACCGCGTCCCGCTCGACCCGCTCCGGGCGCACCTGACCGAACGCGTCCTCGGCTGGCTCTCCGGGGACGCGCCGGGGGCACGATGATCGACATCACCCTGACGCCGGCCACCTTCGACGTGGAGACGGTCCGGGCCGACTTCCCGATCCTCTCGCGGAAGGTCCGCGGCCGGCCTCTCGTCTACCTCGACAGCGCGAACACGACGCAGAAGCCCGAGGCGGTCATCCGCGCGTCGGACCGCTTCTACCGCGAGACGAACGCGAACATCCACCGCTCCACCTATCGCCTCTCGGAGGAGGCCACGACCGCCTACGAAGGGGCGCGGGAGAAGGTCCGCCGCTTCCTGAACGCCGCCTCCACGCGCGAGGTCGTCTTCACGCGCGGGACGACGGAGGCGATCAACCTCCTCGCCTCGAGCTTCGGCCAGGCCTTCGTGAAGGCCGGCGACGAGGTCCTGATCACCGGGATGGAGCACCACTCGAACATCGTCCCGTGGCAGCTTCTCTGCGAGCGGACGGGGGCGCGCCTTCGCGTCCTCCCGATCGACGACCGCGGCGACCTCGTCCTCGAGGAGCTCGACGCCCTGCTCACCGAGCGGACGCGGATCCTCGGCGTCGTCCACGTCTCGAACGCCCTCGGCACCGTCAACCCGGTGAAGGAGATCGTCGCGCGGGCGCACGCGAAGGGAGTCCCCGTCCTCGTCGACGCGGCGCAGTCGCTCCCCCACCTCGGCGTCGACGTCGCGGACCTCGGCTGCGACTTCCTCGCCTTCTCCGGGCACAAGGTCTACGGCCCGACGGGGATCGGCGTCCTCTGGGGGAAGGAGGAGTGGCTCGAGAAGCTCCCTCCCTACCAGGGAGGCGGCGACATGATCGCCTCCGTCTCGTTCGAGAAGACCACCTACGCGGAGCTCCCCGCCCGGCTCGAAGCCGGCACCGGGAACCTGGCGGGAGGCGTCGCCCTCGGCACGGCGCTCGACTACGTCACCACGATCGGGCTCGAGAGGATCGCCGCGCACGAGCGCGCGCTCCTCGCGCACGCCACCGAGCGCCTCTCAGAGGTGCCGGGCCTGCGGATCGTCGGGACCGCCCGCGAGAAGGCCGGGGTCGTCTCGTTCGTCCTCGACGACGTCCACCCGCACGACGTCGGCACGATCCTCGACCAGGAGGGGATCTGCATCCGGACGGGCCACCACTGCGCGCAGCCGGTGATGGCGCGGTACGACCTGCCGGCCACGGCGCGCGCGTCGTTCGGCCTCTACAACACGCTCGAGGAGGTCGACGCGCTCGTGGACGGCCTCCGGAGGGTGCGCGAGGTATTCGGCGCATGACGGCCCTGACCGACCTCTACCAGGAGGTCATCCTCGACCACAACCGGTCGCCCCGGAACTTTCGCGCGATCGAAGGGGCGACCCATTCCGGCCTGGGGCACAACCCGCTCTGCGGCGACCAGCTGACGCTCTACGTGAGGGTGGAAGACGGGACGATCCGCGAGATCGGCTTCCAGGGGAAGGGGTGCGCGATCTCGAAGGCCTCGGCCTCCCTCATGACCGAGGCCGTGAAGGGGAAGACGCTGGCGGAGGCCGAGGAGCTCTTCGGCCGCTTCCACGACCTCCTCACGGGCCCGTCCGACGTCCCGGCCGAGGCGAAGAGCTTCGGCAAGCTCGCCGTCTTCTCGGGCGTCCGCGAGTTCCCCGTCCGCGTGAAGTGCGCGACGCTCGCCTGGCACACGCTCCACTCGGCCCTCGCCGGCGGCTCGCCCGCCTCCACGGAGTGACGCGATGTCCGCCGCAACCCCCGAGCCGACGGCCGCCACACCGGCCCCCGACCTCGAGCAGAGCGTCATCGGCGCGCTGAAGAAGGTCTACGACCCGGAGATCCCGGTCAACATCTACGACCTCGGCCTCGTCTACTCCGTCGTCGTCGGGGACGGCGGCGCGGTGAGCGTCACGATGACGCTCACCGCGCCCGCCTGCCCGGTCGCGGGGACGCTCCCCGGCGAGGTGGAGCGCGTCGTCCGCTCCGTCGAGGGCGTCTCCGAGGCGAAGGTCGACCTCGTCTGGGACCCGCCGTGGAACCCGGGGATGATGTCGAAGATGGCCCGGGTGATGCTGGGGATGTGACCGCGGCCCGGGCCTCCGGCCCGGGCTAGCCCCGTCGCGCCAGGCGGCGGATCGCGAGGCCGCCGCAGAGCACCGTCACGCCGGTGAGGACGGCCGCGGCCAGCTCGGGCGGGATGTAGGTGAACTGTCGGACGCCGGCGAGGCCGAGGGCGAGCTGGTCGAGGTGGAACGTCGGCCAGACGATCACCCAACGCTTCAGCGAGTCGGGTAGCGGGATGAAGAGGCCCGAGAGCCACATCATCGGCAGGAAGACGAGGTTCCCCCAGGCCGGAGCCGCCGAGGCCGATCCGAACGTCCCCAGGAGCAGGCCGATGGCGCTGAACGGAATCGTGCCGGCGAAGAGCACGGCCCAGACGATCAGGAGCTGCCCCGGTGAGAGGGTGATCTTCGCGGCCAGCAGCGCGGCGACGACGACGAGCGTGAGGGCGATGCCGGCGACCACCATCGCCATCGCGACCTTGGCGACGATCGTCGCCCCGGGCGGGAGCGGCAGAGCTCGCTTGAGCTTCAGCAGGTTCCCCTCGCGCTCGGTCGCCACCGTCACGCCGGTGAAGACCCCGGGCATCGCCACGGCGAGGACCGCGAAGCCGACGAACAGGTAGTTGTGGATTCCCGGACCGAGCTCGCCGCCGCCCGCGCTGCCGGAGATCACGACGCCGAACAGCAGGTAGATCGCCACCGGGATCGCGATGAACGGCAGCGCGAGACCCGTCGTGCGCAACGCGGCGAGCACCTCGAACCTCGCCTCCTGGAGATAGGCGCGGAGGACCCGGGCGAGCGGGAGGGGCGCGCGGGCCGCGGCGAGCGTCGCGCCGCTCACGCGGCCTCCCGGGTGATCTCGGTGAACGCCTCGGCGAGGCTCGCCTGCTGGACCTCGAGCTGGCGCAGGTCGGGGTCTTCCGCGAGCAGCCGGCGCACGACCGTCTCGGCGTCGGACGCCGTGACGTTCACGAGGTCGGCGTCGCGGGTCGCCTCGACGACGCCCGGCCAGCTCCTCATCGCTCCGACGTCGACGCTCGAGGCGCAGCGGATCCTCTTGCGCGTCACCAGCGCCCGCATCTCGTCGACGCTCCCCTCCGCGACGATCCGCCCCCGAGCCAGCACGACGACACGGTCGGCGAGCGCCTCGGCCTCCTCGAGGTAGTGGGTCGTGAGCACGACCGAGCAGCCGTCGTTGCGCAGCTTCGCGATCGCCTTCCACATGGCCTCACGCGCCGGGACGTCCAGCCCAACCGTCGGCTCGTCGAGGAACAGGAGCCGCGGCCGGCCGCAGACCGCGGTCGCGAACTGGACCTGCCGCTTCTGGCCCGCCGAGAGCCTGCCGTAGCGCCGCCTCGCGAGCTCCCGCGTGCCGGTGAGGTCGAGCGCCTCCTCGACGGAGAGGGGATCGCGGTAGCAGCTCGACGTGAGAGCGACGTGCTCACTCGCCGTGAGCGTCGGAGCGAGCGCCACCTCCTGCATCATCACGCCGACGCCGAGGCGGCTCGCGGCCTCGAGCGGCGGGCCGCCCATCACGAGCGCCGTACCTTCGTCCGGCTGCAGCGTGCCGAGCCAGAGGCCGATCGCCGTCGACTTGCCGGCGCCGTTCGGACCGAGCACCGCGAGGAGCTCGCCGGGGCGGACCTCGAGGTGGAGGCCGTCGAGCGCCACCGTCGTTCCGTACCTCTTCGTCACGTTCACGAGCGCGGCGACCGTCTCCGGATCGGACGTTTCGTCGACGGGGCCGCCCGCCGCGCCCGCGAGAGCCCGAATGCGACGGGGGCCGGCGTCGCGCCCGGCGTCCTGCAACGCTCGCCGCGGATAGCGCCGTCCGTTCAGGAGCTCGCCGAGAGCTGTCGGGCGCACGAGGAAGTGGTAGCTCGAAAGGAGCAGCGCCATCGTCACGACGAGGATCGCCGGGAGCTTGATCGACCAGTGGAGCGGCACCTCCATCAGCATCACCTGAAGGCCGAAGACGATCGGCGGATGCACCAGGTAGAGCCAGTACGACGCGTCGGAGAGGTACCGGCGCACGGCGCTCTCCCCGGACAGGAAGCGGACCGCCGCCCCCAGGAGCCCGAACGTCCACGTCCAGATCGAGAGTGCGTACGCGGCCGCATAGGCCCATCGCATCGGCGCCCCGCCCTCGATCCCGCCGGTCGTCGCCGCCGCGGAAAGGTCCGGCCGGAGGCCGGCGATGGCGAGACAGACCGAGGTGAGAGCCGCCGCCAGGCCGAGGTTCACCGGCCACTGCCGCGCGAGCGTGTCGAGCCGGTCCACGCGACGGTGCAGCAGCCAGCCGAGCCCGAACGCCGTACCGTAGGCGACCATCGCCGGGAGCTGCGGCATGAGGCCGATGTCGGGCGTCGGGATCCCGAACCAGGCCGCCCAGTCCGTCTTCCGGGAGAGGACCGCGACCGTCGGCGCCGCGAGCAATGCCGGGGCGAGATAGCTCGCGAGAACGCGGTCGAGCCACCGATCCAGGCCTGCCCGGGCGCTCCCGCCGGCATCCAGGGCCGCGACCCCGGCGCGCAGCGCGAGCGCCAGGAGGGAGAAGATCGCGAGGTCGTAGAGGAACCAGAGATGGACGAGCGGGATGCCCCGAGGCGCGGCGGCCCCACCCGGGTCGCCGCCGGGAAACGTCCTCGTCAGCCCCCAGGCCACGGCCGCGATCGTCAGCGGCGCGAGGATCACCCAGCCGGCGGTGAGCGGAACCAGGACTCGCCGGGCACGGTCCTTGACGAAGCCGCGAACGCCGCGGCGCTGGAGGAGCAGTCGGCCGAAGAAGCCGGCGATGACGAAGAAGAGCGTCATCCGGAACGTATGGATGACGAAGAACGCCACGGCGGGCACCGTGCCCTGAGAGACGTCCCGGGCGGGGACGACGAAGAAGAACGACATCGTTGCGTGGAGGACGATGCCGAGGAGGAGCGCCCCGGCGCGAACGGCGTCCAATGCGTGCAGGCGGTCGGGATTCGTCGGGCGATTCATGGCCGGCTCCTCAGAGCGCGTCTCTGCGACGCGACGGAACGTAGAAGGCGAGGGCCAGAGACAGCAGGATCACGACGAGCTCGACCGCCAGCACGGCGAGGACCTCGGGGCTCCAGGTCGCGACGGCGTCCTTCGAGCGCCCGGCGACGCCGGGGAGCCGGGCGAGCCGGGACATGAAGACCGTCACCGAGAAGTTCGTGACGAGGATGCCGGCGATCGCCGCCGGCTCCGACCGGGTGATGACGGTGAGGGCCATGAGCAGGCAGAAGTTGACGAGCAGGAACGTCATCGTCGCGACGAAGAACGGGAGGGAGCCGTCCGGAGCCGGGGAGAGCGCGGTCACGGCGGCGGCGCCGCCGGTGAGCGCCGTCCACGGCAGGAGGAAGGCGGCGAGCGCGGACGCGACCTTCGCGAACGAGTACTGCGCCGCCGACACCGGCAGGCTGAGGACGAAGAGGTCCGACCTCGTCTCGTGCTCCTTGAGGACGAGCATCGGCAGGGCGACGCCGAGAACGATGACCGTCGTGAGGAGCAGCAGGAAGCCGACGTTCGGCCCGGTCGAGATGCCGTCGCCGTCGCCGAAGCGCGTCAGGACGAGCGACGCCGCGCCGGCGATCGCGGTTCCGAGTATCAGCCAGCGGTAGTGGTGGAGGTCCCTGGCGATCAGCCGGGCGGTGAGAGATCCTCGCGAGCCGGTCATTCGCCGCGCTCCTTTCGCCTGTTCATGACGGTGGCGACGAAGATCTCCTCGAGTGTCATCCGCTGGACGTCCCGTACGACCGCGCCGGCCCGCTGGTACGCCGCCGGCAGCGCCTCTTCGAAGGCGTTGACCGTGACGACCGCCGTGCGCGCGCTCCGCGCGACGTCGACGACTCCCGGCACCTCCGGGAGCGCGATCGTCGCCGGAAGCTCGAGGCTCAGGCGCCTCCAACGCTCGAGGAACGCCTCCTTGTCGCCCGAGTCGACGATCCGCCCGCGGTCGATGAAGGCGATCTGGTCGCAGATCTGCTCGACGTCGAGGGTGTTGTGTGACGAGAAGAGGATCGAGCGTTCTTCGTCCCGGACGACCTCCATGAGCTCGCCGATGACCTCCTGGCGGGCGACGGGGTCGAGGCCGACGGTCGGTTCGTCGAGCACGAGAAGGCGCGGCCTGCGCGCCAGCGCGAGGAGCAGGGCCGCCTTGACCTGCTCGCCGTGCGACAGCCCCTTGACCCGCTGCTCGCGGTGGAGGTGGAACCGCTGGAGGAGGCGGGCGGCATAGCGGTCGTCCCAGGCGCCGGGGAAGACGGAACGCACGAAGCCGACGTGCCAGCCGATCGTCGCCCCCGGGAACAGCCGCATCTCCTCGGAGACGAAGCCGACCTCCCGCTTCGCGCGGACCTGCTCGTCGGGCATGCGGCAGCCGAGGACCTCGACGTCGCCGGCATCCGGACGGACGAGGGCCATGAGAATCCGGATCGTGGTGCTCTTGCCGGCGCCGTTCGGGCCGACGAAGCCCAGGATCTGCCCCGGCTCGAGGCGGAAGGAGACGTCGTCGAGCGCGAAGAAGCGATAGCGCTTCGAGACGCCGCGGAGGGCGATCGCCGGAGTCGCGGTCGTGGTCATCGGTCTTCTTCCCTCTGGCGGACGACTTTGCGAAGCCGCTGCTCGAGCTCCCTCGTCCCGAGGCCGAGCTCACGTCCCACGTCGACGGCTCTCGCGAGGTGGCCGTCGAGCTCCTGTTCCCGGAGGTCCTGCTGGAGCTTCACGTTCTCGGCGACGAACGTCCCCCGGCCCTGCCGGGTGGTGAGGACCCCCTGGTGCTCGAGCTCGAGGTAGGCGCGCTTGACGGTGATCACGCTCACGCGCGTGGACGCGGCGAGCGCGCGGATCGACGGGATCTCCTGCCCCGGCTCCCAGTCGCCGGCCGCGATGCGCCGGCAGACCTGCTCGATGATCTGCTGGTACATCGGCCTCGGGTCGGCCTGCGAGATGGTGAGCTCAGCGTGCATATCGATATACACACTATATACGGCTTTCGAGAACGGGCAAGCGCCCGGCCCATCTCCCGGGTCGGGGAGCACGCCGGGGAGGGCCGCCGGCCGTCGGGCACGATCCCGCGCCGATAATCGACCTCTCCTTCGAATGCGACGCGAGACGCGACCGTGAACCTGATCCTCGTCCTCCCCGATGAGCTCGAAGCGGACGGCACCGTGAGGCTGACCGGCCGCCGTGCCCGCCACGTCCACGACGTCCACCGCGCCCGCGTCGGCGACGAGCTCGTCGTCGGCCTGCGGAACGGCGCCACCGGGAGAGGGACGGTGCTCGCCGTGTCGGCCGACGAGGTGCGGCTCGCGGTCGAGCTCGTCGGGGAGCCACCGCCCCCCTCCGGCGTCGACCTCCTCCTCGCGATGCCGCGGCCCAAGGTGCTCCGGCGCGCCCTCCAGGCGGCCGCGTCGCTCGGCGCGAAGCGGATCGTCCTCGTGAACGCCGCGCGTGTCGAAAAGAGCTACTTCGACACCCCGTTTCTCCAGCCGGAGGAGATCGAGCGGAACCTCGTCCTCGGCCTCGAGCAGGCGCGCGACACGCTCCTCCCGGAGCTCCTCGTCCGGCCGCGCTTCCGACCGTTCGTGGAGGACGAGCTCGACACGCTCTGGCCGAGCGACTCCTTCGGACGGCTCCTCGCGCATCCCGCCGACGCTCCGGCGCTCGGCGCGCCGGACGCGCCCCGCGTCGGCCCGCGCTCCGTCGTCGCGATCGGCCCCGAGGGCGGCTGGGTCCCGTTCGAGACCGACCTCCTCGAAGAGCGCGGCTTCGCACGGTTCACGCTCGGCCCGCGTGTCCTCCGCGTCGAGACGGCGGTCGCGTTCGCGTTCGGACAGCTGCTTCTCTCGCGCGCGCTCCAAAGCGGCCGCTGACGCGCCGGGTGTGCGATCCCGGTACGATCGCGGAACCATGCGACTCGAGTACGGCCTCGCGCTCGGACTCCTCCTCGCCGTTCCCGCCTTCGCCCAGGACGGCCCGCCGCCCGTCCCGGCGGCCCCGATCTCCGCGCCGTCGCCCGGCGCGCCGTACCGCGGCACGGTCCTCTCGGGCCGCACCACGAACGCGGCCGGCCTCTCGTTCACGGTCGGCGCCGCGCGCTACGAGGTCGCGACGGGGAGTCTCTGGGAGGTGACGACGAGGGACGGAACGCCCGTCGGCGCGTTCTTCCGCGGAGCGGGGACGCTCGCGTTCTCGGCGGGAGACCCGCAGGCCGCGCGTCTCGCCGCCCGGAACGCGAAGCACGTCGGCGGTGCGAAGGAGGTCGACGGGGAGCTCCGGGCGGCCTTCTCGAGAGCCACGTTCCTCTTCTCCCCGGCGCTTCGCCCCGCGTGGTCGTACGCCGCCGGGGAGGAGCCCCCGGTCCGCGTCTTCGCGACGCACCTCGAGCGGTTCGAGCACGACCGGACGCCGCAGGTCGCCTCCCGCCTCGCGATCGCCGAGGCGGCGCAGGGGGCGTTCTTCGCGGCGACGCTCGAGGCCGACCCGGACCTCCGCCACGTCTACGACCCCGTGACCGACGACGAGGAGGTGCTCCGCGTCGTCGACCGGCCGGCCGGCCTCCCGACGGGCTTCCCGGAGATGCGTTTCGCCCGGGACCTCTCCCGTCGGCCCCTCGGACGGACGCGCCGGCAGGCGCCGCGCGTCGACGTCCGGCTCGTCGCCGTGGACGTCGACGTGCGCGAAGGGACGGCCCCGTGGGGCGAGCTGAAAGTGACGGAGACCTTCGTCGCCGTCCGCCCCGTCTCGTTCCTCGTCCTCGAC
>Ga0116141_10005525_pt1 | contig 10588 bp, 10 predicted proteins | sample AD_UKC097_MetaG_FD_89744 | JGI IMG/M metagenome (GOLD analysis project Ga0116141, IMG submission 89744) | Active sludge microbial communities of municipal wastewater-treating anaerobic digesters from USA - AD_UKC097_MetaG | ecosystem: Engineered > Bioreactor > Anaerobic > Digestate | place: USA... | reverse complement strand
TCTACCGGATCCAGCGCTCCGAGCTCTTCCCGACGATCGGCGTCCAGGCGACGGGCGAAAGGTACCGGGTCCCGGAGAGCCTCGGGGAGAACGGGAAGGCGAGCACGAACTCGTCCTACACCGTCGGCCTCGGCATGGCCTCGTGGGAACTCGACCTCTTCGGGCGCATCCGGAGCCTGAACGCCCGGTCCCTCGAGCAGTACCTCGCCACCGAGGAGGCCCGACGGGGCGCGCAGACGTCCCTGGTCGCCGCGGTGGCCAGCACGTGGCTAAGCCTCGCGGCGAGCGAGGAGAACCTTCGGATCTCGCAAGCGACTCTCGAGGCGCAACGTGCGTCGCACGACCTGATCCGCCAGAGCCGCGACGCGGGAATCGGCTCCGACCTCGAGCTCAGCCAGGCGCAGAGCCAGGTGGAGGCGGCCCGGGCGGCCGTCGCCTCCTTCACCGGCGCGGTCGGAGTCGCGCGGAACGCGCTCGACCTCCTCGTCGGCGCGCCCGTCCCGGCCGACCTCCTCCCAGAGCGGCTCGCCGCCGTCACGGACCCGAAGGGGCTCGAGGCCGGCCTTCCATCGGACGTCCTTCTCCGGCGTCCCGACATCCTCGCCGCCGAGCACCTCCTCCGCGGTGCGAACGCGAACATCGGCGCGGCCCGCGCGGCGTTCTTTCCGCGCATCTCCCTCACGGCCGGCTTCGGCAGCTCGAGCCCCGACCTCGACGGCCTCTTCAAGTCGGGGACGAACGCCTGGAGCTTCGCTGGGCAGATCGTCTCCCCCCTCTTCGCGAGCGGCTCCCTCATCGCGAACCTCAAGGTGTCGAAGCTGGACCGCCAGATCGCCGTCGCGCAGTACGAGAAGGCGATCCAGGCCGCCTTCGCCGAGGTGAACGACGGACTCACGCTCCGCACGACGCTCGTGGAGCAGCGCGACGCCCAAGATGCCCTCGTGAAGTCGCTCGAGGACTTCTCGAGGCTCTCCGACGCCCGTTACAAAGCGGGCCTCGACGGATATCTCGGCGTCCTCGTAGCCCAGCAGGCGCTCCTCAACGCCCAGCGAGCTGCAGTGGGCGCCCGCCTCGCCGAGCAGGCGAACCTCGTCACACTCTACAAGGTCCTCGGAGGCGGCGTGTGAAGCGGTGGCGGCTTGCCGCCATCGCTCTCTCGCTCTGACGCTGCTCCCGCTCCGCCAGGCGGCCGGCAGGCCGGAGGAGTCTCTGGCCGGCAAGCCCGAGGGGGCGGGAGAGTTCGTCCCGGTTCCGCCTGTCGTCGGGATCCCGGGTCCGCTGTTCTTCGAGACACCGACACTCACGTTCGTTCCGAAGGGGACGATTCGCGTGACGGCGGGCGTCCGCTGGCTTAACGAAGTCGAGTACCCCTACTCGGGCCTCTCCGGCGATCTCGCGCAGCTCCCCGTCGTTCGTGTCGACGTCGGCTTCGGGAGCCGCATCGAGGTCCGCGTCCAAGGGGCGGCCCGGCAACGTCTCCGGATCGATTGGGACGCCTCGGACGTCCACCCTCCGGCGGAGGTCTCGGGCGACGCGACAGCCGACGCCGGCGATTTCTCCGTCGTCACGATCGCGCAGGTCATGCCGGAGCGGGGCTGGAAGGCGGCCTTCGGGTTGCGGGTAGAGGTGAAGCTCCCGAACACGAGCGAAAAGGCAGGGATCGGAACGAACACGACGGACGTCCTTCTCTCCGTCCCAGCACAGAAGCGCCTCGGGAGGCTCGTCTTCAACTCTGATGTCGGCGTCGGCATTCTGACGCAGCCGACGAGTGCCCAGCGACAAACGGACGTGCTCCTCTACGGCCTCGCGGCGGCGTACGAGGCGAGCCCAGCATGGATGCTCTCGGCCGAGGTCAATGGGCGCTGGACGTCGTCCGGGGGGAAGCCCGGGACGGGGAACCACTCGACCGTACGGATGGGCGCCTCGTGGTCCACAGGCCCCGTCGCCGTCGGCCTCGTGTTGTCCCGCGGGTTCGGGGAGGGGGGCGAAAGGTTCGGCGGCTTGCTCGCCGTTTCATACGGCTTCCGCATCTACGATCGCGTCCGAGCCGAATGACTATGTCCTGTCGCGAGGCGCCCGTTCGGTTTCTCCTCCTCGCGCTTCTCCTCGCGCTCCCCGCCGGATGCGCCACGCCGAACCGACCTTTCCGGTCTGTGACGGAGGCCATCAACGTCTCACCGAACGACCTGGAGAGCGCCGATGGCAGGCGTCGAGTCGGGCGCTCGTCACTCGAGCGCCACCCGGCCTTCACCTTGGCGATCGTCGAGTTCGACGATCAGGGCTACTTCTGGGATCGACGGCAGGTCGACACACTGGAAGAGGAGATCCGGCGCGAGGCGAATCGTCCAGGCGTGCACGGGGCCTCAATCGCCGTCTTCGTTCACGGTTGGCAGCACACCGCCGACGTCTGCGATTCGAATCTCTGTTGCTTCCGCGAATCGCTCCGGCTCGCCGCGGAGGACCAGAAGACGGCCCTCGCGTTCAGCGGGACGGGCCGGGAGCCGGTGCCACTCTTCGGCGTCTACATTGGCTGGAGGGGGCGCTCGAAGAGGGGCTGGCCGCTGAACCATCTCTCCTTCTTCTCGAGGAAGAACGCTGCGCTCAAAGTCGGCGAGGGCGACATGACGGAATTCCTCACCCGCCTCGATTGCCTTCGCAACGAGCTGATTGCCTCTGGGAAGGGACGTTCTCGTCTCGTCATAGCAGGGCACAGCCTGGGCGCGACCGTCGTCTACTCGGCGATCTCGGGAGTCCTGAAGAGCCGGTTCGCCGAGGCGCAGCGGACGCCCGGTCCATCGCTCGGGCGGGCGAACGTCATCCGCGGCTTCGGGGACCTTGTCGTCCTCCTCAATCCGGCCCTTGATGCGGTGTCCTTTCACCCGCTCTGGGAGATGGCCTCCAGGTTCACGGCGCTTTCTCGGACGCAGGCCCCTGTCCTCGTGGTGGTGGGTTCCGAGACGGACAGCGCGACGGGGAGCTTCTTCCCGATAGGTCAGACTATCGGAACCCTCTTCGAGAGGACGCGCGACACCGAGCAACGGCGGGCCCTACGTACGGCGGTCGCTAACTACGAACCTTACGTCTCCCACCGGCTCTTCGCCGCGGATCCTGAGTTGGGCGGGCTCGTGCCTGAGCCGAGGGTCGAGGCTTGCTACTGCTCTCTCCCATATCGGCGAATCTCGAGGCCGGAGGCGATCGAACTCATGAGTATGGCTGAAGCACTCGAGCGTCAGGACGGCGCGGAGACCGGGGCGAGAACCGGTCCCTCTTGGGGCGAGGCGACGTGCGAACCCGAACGCGTGCTCGGTCGAACTCGCCTTTCCTGCGTGAAACCCGTCCGTCGCGGCTTCCCGATCTGGGTCGTCCGCGCGGCACCGGAGGTTCTTCACGAGCACAATGGCTTCTCTATTCTCCTGGGCGACTTCATACGTCGGCTGCTTCTCGGAGGCGCGATTGAGCCGGCGATTCCGTGAGCCGGTCTCTAGCGTGTCGTACGGTAAGAAACGCCAACGGTTCCTCAACTCACGACGCCGGCGACTTCTCCGTCATCACCATCGCCGGGTAATGCCGGAAAGGAGGCGGAAGCCCGCCGTCGGACTGAGGATCGAGGCAAAGCTTCCGAACACGAATCAGAAGCGCGGCATCGGGACGAACACGACGGGCGTCCTCCTCTCAGTCACGTTCCAGAAGGCTCCCGGCCGCCTCCTCGTCATCACCGATCTGGGCCTCGGCACCCTGATCGAGCCGACCGACGAGCAGACGCAGAACGACGTCCTCCTCTGCGGCTTGGCAGCCGCATAGACGGCGAGCCGAAGATCAGGCTTCCGACGACCTCGCTGACCGCGGTTCGCCGTCAGCCGAGCATCCCGGCACGGGCGACCATTCCGTCCTTCGCGCCGGCGAGTCCTACTCGTTCGACGCGCCGACCGTAGCGGCCATCCTCTCCCGGGGCCTGTCGGCCGACGCCGCGCGCTTCTGCGTGTCGCCTGCCGTCTCATTCGGTTTCTCCGTCTTCGAGAGAGTCATCCCGGCGGAGGATGGGCGCCGCATTCGGGGTCCCGAGAGCTCAGAGACAGCGCGGGGGGACGCTCTCAAGGGAAGTGGCCCGGTGCGCTTGTGAAGAGAAGACCGGCGTGAAACGTTGCGGCACGTCGCTTGAGGTTTCGCTGTGACTCAGATACCATTCTGGTCAATGGGTCACGTCGCACGCCCCGAAGCCCTACTACGTCCCGCCGTGAAACCGCTCGTGCCGTTCCACTCCGGGGAGACCCTGACCCCTGCTATCGCCAGGCGACCGAGAATCGGTAAGGGAGGGGTGTTGCCTTACCTCGCCAGCAAGGACGGGCGGTTCGGCGCTGTCGTTCAGCCGCTCTCAGGTCTGACCCTCCGGGCCCTCGCGGTCACGGTCAAGCGGGGCCGGTCGCCCGAGGCGCCGGTCCGCGCCGACGTGCCGGTGCGGGAGGACGAGCCGGTTCCGGTGGCCAAGGTCCAGCATAACCACGTCATGGCGCTGCTGACCACCGCGGACGCCCACATGTTTGAGCCTCGGGAGAGCGAGCTGGTGCTGCTTGAGGCTGCGCTCGTCCAGCGGAAGGTGGCGGGCGCCTTTCGGCCCGAGCGGCCCAAGATGCTACCGGAACGGCAACAAGGTCTCTCCCTGGCGCAGAGGAACGGAGACGGCGGCGCACCGCGCGCGCCGAAAGACTGGGCCCCCGCTCGGGTTCTCCCGACGGCAAGGTCGAAGATGATGGCCACGAGCGCGACCGCACAGGCAAAACGCGGCGCTCGCTCGCGCCGCACCCCGAAAGAGTGATGATCGAGATCGCCGAAGTCCGCTCTCGCTCTGAGCTCCGGCGGTTCGTGGCACTACCCGAGACGCTGTACCGGGCGCATCCGTGCTATGTCCCGAAGCTGTTTCGCGACGAAATAGCGACGCTCAGCAGGGAGACGAACCCGGCTTTCGAGTACTGTGAGGCACGCTACTGGCTGGCCTGCAGGGACGGTGCACCGGTCGGACGCATCGCCGGGATCATCAATCGACGCGACATCGCGACCTGGAAATGCAGACGCGCTCGCTTCGGCTGGGTCGACTTCGTGGACGACCCTGAGGTATCGGCGGCCCTCCTTTCCACTGTGGAATCGTGGGCGCGAGAGCGCGGGCTCGAGGCTGTGCATGGCCCGCTGGGCTTCTGCGACCTGGATCGAGAAGGCATGCTCGTCGAGGGATTCGACGAGCTGGACATGCTCGTCACCAACTACAATTACCCCTACTATCCCGCCCATCTGGAACACCTCGGCTACACGAAGGACGTCGACTGGGTAGAGTTTCTCGTGACGCCGTCCGCCGAGATACCGGCACAGGTTGACCGGGTCGCCCAGTGTGCGCTCAAGCGATACGGCCTGCGAATCGTGACGATCGCCCGCCGGCGGGACATCTTGCCGCACACGGACGGCATCTTCTCCCTCATCAACGACGCCTATAAGGGCCTCTATGGCGTCGTTCCGCTCTCGGCGGCCCAGATCAGCTACTACACCAAGATGTTCTTCGGGTTCGTGAACCCTGAGTACCTCAAAGTAATTCTGGACCGTGACGGTCACGTCGCCGCGTTTGGCATCGCGATGCCGTCGATGTCCCAGGCGCTCCAGCGCTCTCGCGGCCGCCTGTTTCCGTTGGGGTTCGCCCACTTGCTCTGGGCGCTCCGTTTCAACGACCGCCTCGACCTGCTGCTCACCGCCGTCCGTCCCGATCTCCAGAACAGAGGGATCAACGCGATCCTCATCAGCGAGATGTGGAAGGCCGCTGTCAAGCACGGCATTCGACATGCCGAGACCGGCCCGGAGCTGGAGAGCAACGACAAGATCCAGGCGCAGTGGAAGCACTTCCAGACCCGCCAGCATCGGAGACGCCGGTGTTTCTGCAAGGCCCTCTGACCCGTGTACTACCTGGGCGCAGCGTTGCTGCCGCGACTCCTGCTGACCGCGGCCGGCATCGACCCGAAGGCCGTTACGGGATTGCTGAGGCGTCGTCCGCCACTGGTATCCCTGTTCGTGAAGTCGGCCGCGAAGGGCTGCGCGCGACCGTTCTTCGTCTCGATCACAATAACGACGGCGAGCACCGAGGCGGGCACGCTCGTCCGGCGCGGCCGCAAGAACGCCGGCCTCGCTGGGCTCGCTGTCTCAAACGACCGGCAGCGCGTTCCATGCGCCGCCTCAGACGAGACAGGCTTCCCGAAGGAGTAAGGCGCGATGTATGGCAGCGGCGATGATCTTCATGCACCCCGCCGAGTAGGTCTCGCCCTGGGCAGTGGCTCCGCCCGGGGGTGGGCCCACATCGGCGTTATCCGTGCGCTGACCGAAGCAGGAATCGACGTCGAATGTGTCGCTGGCACCAGCATGGGTGCCATGGTCGGGGCTGCGCTTGTCCTCAACAAGATCGATGTGTTGGAAGGCTTCGCCCGTCAGCTTGATCGGAGACAAATCGTCTCTTTCATGGACCTCACTTTTCCAACGTCGGGACTGCTTGACGGTAAGGATATCATCGACTTGTTTCGCGGACATGTCCACGCTACGAGGATCGAGGACCTCCCGGTCCCCTATTGCGCTATAGCCACCGACCTGTCCACAGGTCGCGAAGTCGTATTGCGCGCAGGGGACCTTGTCGAAGCCATCCGAGCCAGCATCTCGGTTCCAGGGGTGTTCGCGCCGGTCAAGAAGGATGGCAGCTTCCTCGTCGACGGCGGGCTGGTCAATCCGGTCCCCGTGAGCGCAGTCAGGAGCATGGGAGCGGACTGTGTCATCGCCGTCGACTTGAATAGCGACATAGTGGAGACGCGGGCTCTCATTGGCAGTGCTGCCATCGATTCGACGACGGAGAGCCTCGAACAACCGGTCGCCATTCAAGACGGGAATGTCGCGCAGGCACTGTCCAGGAAGCTCAAGGCCCTTGGTTCGCCGACGCTGTCGCATATGCGCCTGAGGAGGCGGTGGGAACCTGTGCCAAGCATCTTCGGAGTGTTGACGACCGCGATCAACATTATGGAGGCGCACATCACAGCGGCCAATCTCATGACTAGTGCGCCTGACCTCTTGATCCAGCCTCAATTGGGGCGCATCCGGTTTCTTGAGTTTCATCGGGCCGACGAAGCAATAGCCGAGGGGTACCGAGAGACGATGGCCCAGCTCAGGAAGAGGGGTTGGCTGGAAGACGCCGTCTGAGCCGGGAGCGTACGCGAATGGAACGCCAGACTCATCTCCAGAAGAAGGCGAGCGGCCTGCAGATAGCGATCGCTGCGAAGACGTGCTTGCGATGAATACGGCGCCACTCATAGGTATCGCCGAACGCCTGCATCGGAGGCGCCCGTGCATGTCGTCGCCCGCGGCGCCGGAAAGCCGCGACTGATGCTGTGGCACGCGATTGGGGCTGGCCGCGACCTGGGGCGCCTGCATGACATAGGCAGCGTCCTCATCCGCTACGGCTTTGGTGATGTGGTGCGCCGGATCGGGATGGCGGGTGCCTTGGAGCGCGCCGGTCAGACGCTCCGCTGGCGTGCACCTGAGGAACTGGCACGACTCGAGCCGCCGGCCCGAGTACGCCGGGCGTTGGAGGAGTTGGGGCCGACTTTCATTAAGCTCGGCCAGATCCTTGCTACCCGCGTCGATCTCTTTCCACCAGAGTGGATTAGCGAATTCAGCAGGCTTCAGGATGCTGCGCCTGCCGCCCCGTTCGCCGAGCTCCGGGCGCAACTTACGGAAGACCTTGGGGAGCCGCCGGAGGCGGTCTTTCCGCGAGTGGAGTCTGAAGCGCTGGCCGCGGCGTCACTCGCCCAGGTCCATCGAGCCTGGCTTGCGGACGGAGCGGCGGTCATTCTCAAGGTTCGGCGGCCCGGTATCCGACCGATCGTCGAGGCCGACGTGCGCCTCCTATCCCGTCTGGCGGAGATCGTCGAAGCGGAGGCGCCCGATCTCCGCCGCTATCGGCCGCGGGAGGTGATCCGCCAGTTCGCCCTGTCACTGCGACGCGAGCTGGATTTCTGTTCCGAATGCCGTAGCGCCGAACGCGTCGCCGCCAGTTTCGCCTCGCACCCTGAAATCGTCGTGCCTCGCATCCACTGGAAGTGGACGAGCGAGCGGCTCAACGTGCAGGACTTTGTCGAAGGGATTCCTGGGCGCGATATCTCGACGCTGGAAGCGAGCGGCCTGGATCGCAAGATGCTGGCTCGGCGCGGCGCTGACGCCGTTCTCAAGATGATCCTCGAAGACGGCTTCTTCCATGCCGACGCCCATCCCGGCAACGTCTTCTACCTTCCGGATAACCGCATCGCCTTCGTCGATTTTGGCATGGTGGGTCGCCTGTCCGAGGAGCGACGTTATCAGCTGGCGGTACTGCTGCACGGTCTTGTCGGCCACGATGCGGCGACGGTCGCCGGAGTGTTGCAGGACTGGAGCGACGGTGCCGAAGCCGACGGCGAGGCCCTGAAGTCCGAGATCGACGCTTTCGTCGACCGGTATCGCGGCGCGGTTTTAGGAGAGCTCAACTTGGGCGCCATGCTGTCCGACCTCGTCGCCCTCCTGCGAGAGCATAGGCTGTCATTGCCGCCGGAGCTGGCGCTCTTGATCAAGGCTTTCATCACGATGGAGGGACTCGGTCGGCTGCTCGACCCCGACTTCTGCATGGCGCGCGAGGCCGCTCCGTTACTAGAACGAGTGCTACTCGCACACATCGCGTCGGGTGGCCCCCTTCGGCGCGGCTGGCGCACCATGCCCGGCGCGGTCGACCTCCTCGCCGGCCTCCCGCGAGACCTGCGCGACCTCCTGCGATCGGCTCGGCGCGGTAGGCTCCAGATGCAGGTTGAGGTGATTCCTCTCAAGCGTTTTGGCGACCAGCTTGACCGCGCCGCCGGCCGCCTGGCACTTAGCATCATGACCGCCGCTCTGATCGTCGGCTCGGCCATCGTCATGACCACAGAGGGTTCCCATACCTTGCCAAGCGGGCTCTCCCTCGGGCGGATCGGCTTACTCACCGCCGCGATCGGCGGCATCTGGGTGTTGGTGTCCACCTGGCGTGGCGGAAGCAGGAAATGAGGGTGCCTGATGCGAAACGACTCGTGCGGCGAATCGCGGTTGAGCGCGAGATGGCGCCATCGAATCTCTAGTGCGACTGCGATACCATTTCGATCGATGAGCGCTAGCGAGCAGCGTGAAGCGATCCTGACCGCCGCCTTGGAACTGTTCGCCCGCTTCGGCTTCAAGAAGACTTCCATCGATGAGATCGCCACGAAGGCCCGGATCGGGAAGGGGACGATCTACCTCCACTTCTCCAGCAAGGAGGAGTTGTTCGGTGGCGTGGTGAAGAGCGTCTGGGGCAAGGCTCTCCACGCCCTCACGGTCAGAGTAAGACGGGCCCCAACGCCGGAGGCGAAGGTCCGTGCCTACATGCAAGGGCGAGTGAACCAGTTGGTCCGGTTGGCCGAGGAGCTTGGAGTTCGGAACGAGACGGTTTTCGAACTACGGACGGCAGCCGAAGTCTACATAACTGAGCTTCGTGAGACTGAGCAGGCCCTATTACAGGCTGTGCTCGTCGAGGGGACAGAAGCTGGTGTGTTCCAGTTGGACCAACCAGACGCACTGGCTCTAGCGATCCAGACCGCTCTCCAAGGCATCGATCGCGTGGTCATAGATTCACGTCGAGGGCCGCCGCTTCGAAGCGCGGTCGATGTTCTTTGCGATGTGGTGATCCGCGGTCTTGCCGGACGGAGCATCCGCAACCTGTAGCTGCTCACGACGTTGCTCACCCGGGTCTCCGGGGGAAAGTGGAGTTGCGAAGCAACAGCGAACCCACGGAGGGGGTGTGCCAACGGTATCGCGTACATTCTTCCCGCGAGCGCTGAAGACATCTTCGCTCCACTGACGCAGCAGGACCTTCGACAGGCCAGGGTCGCACTGGCCCAGCACCACGGGCGGCGTACTGCCGGCCATGGCGCTTTCTCTCTGCCTACTTCCCGCTGGTCGTGTCGTTCACGCGGTTGAGGACGTTCGCCACGTCGGCGAGCGCCCGGTGGTCGCCCCGGGCGTAGCGGGCCGTCGTGGCGAGGTCGGTATGGCCGAGGAGGTCGGAGACGACCTTGAGGTTCACACCAGAGGAGACGAGCGTCGAAGCGAAGGTATGGCGGAGGTCATGGATCCGGAACCGCCGGGTGATCCCGGCCACGGCCTTCGCCATCGCGAACTTCCGCGACACTTTCTCCTTGGTGAGCGGCTTGCCGTCCTCGTCGAGGAAGACGAACTCCGAAATGACCGGCCGCTTCTTCAGAGTCTCGAGGGCGGTCCGCACGACGTTGGAGAGCGGAAGCGTGACGGGCTTGTCCTTCTTCTGGGTCACGACCCGGAGGACGTTCTCCTCGAGCGAGACGCTGGCCCAGCGGAGGTTGAGGGCGTCGGAGAGGCGGAGCCCGGTGTCCAGGAGCGTCCAGAAGAACGGCCGGTAGTGCTGGAGACGCCGGAAGATCTCCTTCGCGGCCTTCCCGTCGGGGCGCCTCCCGCCGCCGACGCGCTTCATCCCGCCCGACGGGTGAGGGACGATCTTCGGCGG
>Ga0116141_10005522_pt1 | contig 10591 bp, 9 predicted proteins | sample AD_UKC097_MetaG_FD_89744 | JGI IMG/M metagenome (GOLD analysis project Ga0116141, IMG submission 89744) | Active sludge microbial communities of municipal wastewater-treating anaerobic digesters from USA - AD_UKC097_MetaG | ecosystem: Engineered > Bioreactor > Anaerobic > Digestate | place: USA... | reverse complement strand
CGGAATGCGCAGGTTGTCGAAGAAGACTTCCGTGCTGTTGTGGTTGATCATCGCGCGCAGCGGGCGGATCTCCATGCCGTGGCCGCGGGCCTCGCGCATGTCGACCAGGAACACCGACAGCCCTTCGGTCTTGCGCGTCACCTGCTCGATCGGCGTGGTGCGCGCCAGCAGCAGCATCAGGTCGGAGTGCAGTGCCCGCGAGGTCCACACCTTCTGGCCGTCGACCACGTAGTGGTCGCCGTCGCGCACCGCACGCGTCTTCAGCCTGGTGGTGTCCGACCCGGTCGTCGGCTCGGTCACGCCGAACGCCTGCAGCCGGAGCGCGCCGCTGGCGATCTGCGGCAGGTATTGGGCCTTCTGCGCGTCGCTGCCGTGACGCAGCAGCGTGCCCATGATGTACATCTGCGCATGACAGGCGGCGGCGTTGCAGCCCGACGCGTGGATCTCCTCGAGGATCGCCGACGCGGCGCGCAGCGGCAGGCCGGCGCCGCCGTAGGCTTCGGGGATCAGCGCGGCGAGGTAGCCCGCCTCGGTCAGTGCCGTGACGAACTCGGTCGGATAGCCTTCGCGCGCTTCGAGATCGCGCCAGTAGCCGCCGTCGAACGCCGCGCAGATGCGGCGCACGCTGTCGCGGATCTCGGCGAAGTCCTCGCCGAGGTCGAGGCTGACCGGGCGGTCGGGCGGGGCGTCGTGCATGTCGTGGTCCTCGGAACGGGGCGCGTGCGGTGGATCAGCGGCCCTTGAACTGCGGCGGCCGCTTCTCGTTGAACGCGCGCACGCCTTCCAGGCGGTCTTCGGTGGCGACCAGGTGGTTGTACGCCTCGACCTCGAACCGGAAGGCGGTCTTCAGCTCCATCTGCATGCCGTAGCGGATCGACTTCTTCGCCTGCCGCACCGACAGCGGCGCGTTGGCGGCGATGCGGTGCGCGGTCTCGAGCGCGCGCGGCATCAGCTCGGCCGCGTCGAACACCTCGTTCAGCACGCCCCAGGCGTGCGCCTTCTCTGCGTCGAACGGCCGTCCGGTGAGGATCACCTCGCGGGCGCGGCGCTCGCCGATCGCGCGCGGCAGGTTCTGCGTGCCGCCCGCGCCGGGCATGATGCCGATCGTGACCTCGGTCAGCGCGAAGCGTGCGTGGCGCGCGGCGTAGGCGAAGTCGCAGGCGAGCACCGTCTCGAGGCCGCCCGCATAGGCGTGGCCGTTGACGGCGGCGATGACCGGCACCTGCAGGTCCATCAGCGTCCAGTACTGCCGTTCGAAGAGCTCGTGCTGACGGCGCCACGTATCGGGCGTCATGCCGTTGCGCTCCTTCAGGTCGCCGCCCGAGCAGAACGCGCGCTCGCCGGCCCCCGTGAGCACCACGCAGCGCACGTCCTCCGGGTCTTCGGTGAGGCGGGTCCACAGGTCGAGCAGGTCGCGGCCCATCTGCGTGTTGAGCGCGTTCAGCACCTCGGGGCGGTTGAGGGTCACGACGAGCACGTGCGGCGCGTCCATGCGCGTGGCGAGCGTTTCGTAGGCGGGCAGTTGCATCGGGGTCAGTCCTGTGCGGGAGGCGGATCGAAGAGCGCGTCGGTGTGTTCGCCGAGCGCGGGGGGCGCACTGCGCGGACGGGGCCGCACGCCATCGATGCTCAGCGGCAGCCCGACCAGGGTCAGCCGGCTGTCGGGCAGCGCCTGCACCATGCCCAGCGCGCGCGTCTGCGGATGGCCGAGCATCTGCTGCACGTTCTGCACCGGCGCGCACGGCACGCCGGCGTCGTCGAGCAGCGCCGACCATTCCTCGGTGCTGCGACCGCGCATCTCGGCTTCGATCAGTGCGTACAGCGCGTGCTGGTGCTCGACCCGGGCGGGATTGCTCACGAAGCGCGGGTCGTCGGCCCATTCGGGGTGGCCCAGCACGCCGGCCAGACGCCGGAACAGGCCGTCGCTGCCCGCGGCGACGACCAGATCGCCGTCGGCCGTGCGGTACGCCCGGTAAGGCACGATGCCGGGCGAGCCGGAGCCCTGCTTGCGGGGCAGCTCGCCGCTGGCCATGAACTGTGCCGCCGGCAGTGCCATCAGCGCCGTGGCGGTCTCGAACAGCGACACGTCGATGACGGCGCCTTCGCCGGTCGTCGCGCGGCGCAGCAGTGCGGTCACGATGCCGACCACGCCCCACAGACCCGTGCCCATGTCGATGATCGACGGGCCGACGCGCACGGGCGGGCGGTCCTCCTCGCCGGTGAAGCTCATGATGCCGCCGAACGCCTGCATCAGCGGGTCGTAGCCGGGGCGGTCCTTGAGCGGGCCGGTGGCGCCGAAGGCGCCGACGTTGCAATACACCAGCGACGGCTTGAGCGACCGCAGCGCCTGCGCGCCCAGGCCCAGCGCGTCGACCTGGCCGGGCCGCAGGTTCTGCAGCACGACGTCGGCGCGTTCGACCACGAAGCGGGTGAGCGCGGCGACATGTTCGGGGTCGCGCAGGTCGCAGACGACCGAGCGCTTGTTGCGGTTCAGGCCCTGGAACAGCGCGGACGCGCCTTCCCAGAAGGGCGGGCCCCAGCGGCGTGCGTCGTCGCCTTCGGCCTTCTCGATCTTCCAGACCTCGGCGCCGAGATCGCCCAGCGTCTGCGCGGCGTAGGGCGCGGCGACGCTGGCGCCGAGCTCGACGACGACGATGCCCGACAGCGGCGCGGATCCGCCAGGTGCGTCCGGTGTGCCCAATGGTGTCTCCGGTGTCGTGGTGGCCGTCCCGGTTTACAAGGGGTCCGGATGTCCGTACATTTAATTCGACGCCGTCGACGATTGTCAACCGCGTTCCCACCGATGACCGACCCACGCCACGTCCCCCCTCCGTCGGCCCGCGCTATCAGCAGGTGGCTGACGCGCTCGCGCGCGACATCGCCCGCGGCTTCTACGAGGTGGGATCGCTGCTGCCGACCGAGGCGCAGCTGTGCACGCTGTTCAACGTCAGCCGGCACACCGTGCGCGAAGCGACGCGCCGGCTCGTCGATGTCGGACTCATCTCGCGCCAGGCCGGCGTGGGCACGCGCGTGAAGGCGCGCACCAGTGCCGCGCGCTACACGGCATCGCTCGGCTCGCTCAGCGAGCTGGTCGAGTACATCCACAGCACGCGGCTCGCGCTGCTGTCGGCCGGCAGCGTCGCGGCCGACGCCCGGCTCGCCGAGACGCTGCATTGCCGGCGCGGCCAGCGTTGGTTCCAGCTGCGCACCCTGCGTTATCCGGTCGGCCGGTCCGAGCCGATCGCCTACACCGAGATCCACGTGCCGCCGCAGTTCCGCGACATCGAGCAGGACATCGACGGCGGCACGGTCTCCATCCTGCGCCAGATCGAGCTGCGCTCCGGCGAACGTGTCGTCGAGGTGCTGCAGGAGATCGGCGCCTGCGCGATCCCGGCGCCGCAGGCGCGGCTGCTCGGGGTGGCGCCACGCTCGCCCGGGCTGCAGGTGCTGCGCACCTACCGTGGCGCCGGCGAGCGCACGCTCTGCGCGTCGCTGATCGTCAGCCCGGCGCATCGCTTCACCCTGTCCACGCGCTGGCGCCTCGAACAGGACGTCCCGATCGGGCCGCATGCGCCGGCCGACCGGGCGTCCCCCGCGCCCGCCTGAACGTTCCTCTCGAAGGCCTCACGATGCATCCCGGACTGGAACACGCGCTCGCGCGTGCCGAACGCTTCGAAACCATGGTCGACGGACGGCGCATCGTGTGGCGCCGCTGGGGCGACGGTCCCTCCCTGCTGCTGCTGCACGGCGGCCATGGCGCCTGGAACCACTGGGTGCGCAACGTGATCCCCCTGTCGCGCGCACATGCGGTCTGGGCGCCCGACATGCCGGGGTACGGCGAATCGGACGACCTGCGCGAAGGCGGCGATGCGCAGACCATGGCCGAGACGCTGTCCGCCGGGCTGGCGCAGCTTCCGCACGCGTCCGCCCGTCTGGACGTGGTCGGATTCTCGTTCGGCGCCCTCGTGGGCGGCCACCTCTGCGCACTGCGGCGGGGCGGTGTCGACCGGTTCGTGATGGTGGGCTCGGCGGGGCTGGGGTTTCCGCGCTTCAAGGGCGTGGGTCTGCTGCCGTGGCGCCGGGTCGCCGATGACGCCGAACGCCGGGCGCTGCATCGCCAGAACCTGGGCATGCTGATGCTCCATGTGCCCTCGGCGATCGACGACCTCGCCGTCGCGCTCCAGGACGACAACTCACTGCGCACGCGCTTCCGCAGTCGCGACCTGTCGCGCACCGACGCGCTGCGCCGGTTGCTTCCGGAACTCGATGCGCGCCTCGCCGGCATCTGGGGCGCCGAAGACGCGACGGCGGCGCCCGACGTGGCGCAGCGCGGCGTGCTGCTGCGCTCGATCCAGCCCGACGCGTGGTTCCGCGTGATCGAAGACGCGGGCCATTGGGTGCAGTACGAACGCGCCGACGCGTTCAACCAGGCGCTGCTGCAGTGCCTGGACGACACGCGCGTATCGGCCGACACCCGCGCATCGGCGGACGCACGCGCATCGGCGGACGCACGCGCATCGACCGACGCACGCGCATCGGCCGGTCAGCGCGCAGCGGGCAGGTAACGCACCGCCAGCACGCCCTCGATCGACGCGATCGAGGCCACGACCGACGCCGGCACCGGGCTGTCGACGTCGACGATGGTGTAGGCCATCTCGCCGCGCGACTTGTTCAGCATGTTGTGGATGTTGAGGTTCGCGCGGGCCATGGCCGTCGAGATCTGACCCAGCATGTTCGGCACGTTCGCATTCGCGATCGCCAGGCGGAAGTCCGACTCGCGCGGGGCGACCGCATCGGGGAAGTTCACCGCGTTGCGGATGTTCCCGTGCTCGAGGTAGTCGCGCAGCTGGTCGGCGACCATCAGCGCGCAGTTGTCCTCGGCCTCGCGGGTCGACGCGCCCAGGTGGGGCAGGGCGATCACGCCTTCACAGCCGTTGATCGTGGGACTGGGGAAGTCGCAGACGTAGCGGCGCAGCTTGCCGGCGGCCAGCGCGGCCAGCATCGCCTGCTCGTCGACCACCCCTTCGCGCGAGAAGTTCAGCAGCACCGCGCCATTGCGCATGCTCTCGATGGCGTTCGCGTCGATCAGGTTGCGGGTGGCGGCCACCAGCGGCACGTGCAGGCTCACGAAGTGCGACGCCTTCAGGAGCTCGGGGACGGAGTTCGCCTTGCGCACCTGCGCGGGCAGGCTCCATGCGGCGTCGACGGTGATCTCGGGGTCGTAGCCGATCACGTTCATGCCGAGCCGGATCGCCGCGTCGGCGACCAGGCATCCGATCTTGCCCAGGCCGATCACGCCGAGCGTGTGGCCCGAGAGCTCGAAGCCGGCGAACGCCTTCTTGCCGTCCTCGACCCGCTTGTCCATGTCGGGGTCGTTGCGGGCCAGACCATCGACGAAGCGCAGCGCGCCGGGCAGGTTGCGCGCCGCCATCAGCATGCCCGCCAGCACGAGTTCCTTCACGGCGTTTGCGTTGGCGCCCGGCGCATTGAAGACCGGCACGCCGCGGGCGCTCATGTCCTTGACCGGGATGTTGTTGGTGCCCGCGCCGGCCCGGCCGATCGCGCGCACGCTCGCCGGAATGCGCATCGCGTGCATGTCCGCCGAGCGGACCAGCACGGCATCGGGCTCCGCGATGTCCTTGCCGACGTCGTACAGGTCGCCGGGTAGCCTGCGCAGGCCGTGCTGCGAGATCTGGTTCAGGACAAGCACGCGAAAGGGTTTGACCATGATTCCGTTCGAACTCGTGTGAGGGGGGACAGGCCGCCGGCGGGCTCGGTGGCCGACGGGATCGGTGCGGCGGGGCGCCCCGGGCGGGCGGCGCGGCCGGGCGCGCTGGGGGGAGACGCCCGGGCGCGCGGGCGGCCGAATCTTAGCCTACCGTCCGCGCCCCTTCGGCGGCAGGCGCTGCTACGCGGTGCCGGCGCCTTCGTCCGGCACGAAGGTCAGTGCCACGCCGTTGTTGCAGTAGCGCTTGCCGGTCGGGGCCGGTCCGTCGCCGAAGACGTGGCCGTGGTGCCCGCCGCAGCGGGCGCAGTGGTATTCGATGCGCGGCATGAACAGGCGGAAGTCGCGGCGCGTCTCGAACGCGCCCGGCAGCGTCTCGAAGAAGCTCGGCCAACCGGTGCCGCTGTCGTATTTCATCTGCGAGCGGAACAGCGGGTGCCCGCAGCCCGCGCAGACGAAGGTGCCGGGGCGCTTCTCGTCGTTGAGCGGGCTGGAGAACGGGCGTTCGGTGCCTTCGTGCCGCAGCACGTCGTACTGCTGTTCGGAGAGCAGCGCCCGCCACTCGGCGTCGCTGCGTTCGATCGGTTCGGTCATGCGGTGGATCCTGGTGCGGAGGCTTGCGCCGGTGAATTCGGGTCGGATTTTCCGCCGGCTGCCGCCGGCGGGCAAGAATGCCCGCGGCGCGACGGGTGACGGCGACGAAGGCCGCGCGGGCCGCAGCGGTGTCGAAAGGCGGGGGGGCGGGCCGCAGTACACTTGGACGCGACCCCGCACGTGTGCCCATCTCCAGGAGGATCCGATGAGCAGTCCGGTCTCGAGCTTGCGAACCGCAACACAGGCGCCGCACCACACGGCGCTCGACCAGGCGCGCATCGATCTCGCCGCCGCGCTGCGCTGGGCGGCACGGCTCGGGTTCAACGAAGGGGTGTGCAACCACTTCAGCGTCGAGGTGGCCGACGACCGGTATCTGATCAATCCGCAAGGGTTGCACTGGAGCGAGGTCACCGCGGCCGACATCCTGCTCATCGACGGTGCCGGCGCCGTGATCGAGGGGCGGCACCCGCTCGAGCCGACCGCGTTCTTCATCCACAGCTGGATCCACCGACTGAATCCGCGGGCGCGGTGCGTGCTGCACACGCACATGCCGTATGCAACGGCGCTCACGCTCGTCGAGGGCGGGCGCCTCGAGTGGTGCAACCAGAACGCGCTGCGCTTCTGGGGACGGGTTGCGTACGACGACGTCTACAACGGGCTCGCGCTCGACGCCGCCGAAGGCGAGCGGATCGCGTCCCGGCTCGCCGACGCCGACGTCGTCTTCATGGCGAGTCACGGCGTCACCGTGGTCGGCCCCTCGGTCGCCTGGGCGTTCGACGACCTCTACTACCTCGAGCGTGCGTGCATGCACCAGGTGCTCGCGACGCAGGCCGCGGCCGGCCGGCCGTTGCGGCGCATCCCGGACGAGACGTGCGCGCGCGTGTGCGCGCAGATCGCCGGTGAGCGCCAGCAGAGCGACCTGTTCTTCGCATCGGTGAAACGCATGCTCGACCGCGAGGCGCCCGGATGGTCCACACTGACGTGAGATCCACACCGGCATGACGGTCGGGACGAGGAGACAGACATGAATTCGGGAACGCATCCATCGCTCGCGCTGCAGCGCGTGCACCACGGCCGCCCGGCGGTCGACGCGCTCATGGAGGAGGTGGGGCGCGCGGGCGCGTCGCGCGTGTTCGTCACCACCACCCGCTCGCTCGCCGGCGCGCACCTGGTCGCCGACTGCATCGCCGCGCTCGGCGACCGGTTCGCGGGCCGCTTCGACGCCATCGCCGCCCACAGTCCGCGCGAGGCCGTGATCGCCGGCGCGGCCCTGATCCGCGACGCGGGCGCCGATCTCGTGCTGGCGATCGGCGGCGGTTCGGTGATCGACGCCACCAAGGTGATGCTGCAGTGCGTGTGGTTCGGCATCACCGAACCGGCCGGACTCGACGCCATCGTCGGCGGTCGCCACCGCGGCGGCGGCGACCCCAGCGCGTGGGACGCCGATCCGCAGCGCCTGCGCATGATCGCCATCCCCACCACCTTGTCCGCGGCGGAGTTCAACCACCTCGCCGGCGTCACCGACGTCGCGAAGAAGGTCAAGCAGGGCTACATGCACCCGATGGCCGTGCCGAAGGCGGTGATCCTCGACCCCGCGGCCACGCGCGACACCCCGCTCAAGCTGCTGCTGTCGACCGGGATGCGCGCGGTCGACCACTGCGTGGAGCGGCTGTGCGCGCTGCGCACCGCGCCGATGTCGGACGCGCTGTCGCTGCATGCGCTGTCCATGCTGGCGTCCGCGCTGCCCCGCATCAAGGCCGATCCCGACGACCTGAACGCGCGTGCGGACAGCCAGGTCGGCATGTGGCTGTCCCTGCTGCCGCAGACGGCCGGCGTGCCGTTCGGCGCGAGTCACGGCATCGGATACATCCTGGGCGGTGCGTACGGCGTCCCGCATGGCGTCACCTCGTGCCTGATGCTGCCCGCGGTGCTCGAATGGAACGAGCCGGTGAATGCGGCGCGGCAGAACGCCGTGGCGCAGGCGTTCGGGCATCCGGGCGAGCGTGCGGGGCCGGTGCTGCGTGCGTTCGTGCGCGACCTCGGCGTGCCCTGGCGGCTGCGCGATGTCGGCATCACGCGCGACGACCTGCCCGGCATCGCCGCGCGCTACGACGGTACCGGACCGATCTCGACCAATCCGCGGCCGGTGGGCGGTGCCGCGGACATCGTCGAGATCCTCGAGCTGGCATGGTGACGTCGCCGGGCGGTCCGGCTGCGTGTTCCCGTCCGGCTGCGCGTTACCGCTGGAGACCGGCTGCGCGTCATCGATAGATCTTCGTCAATGCGCGGCTGCGCAGACTGGGCGAGTATGCTTGGGTGACAGGGGCGGGGTGCCCGGGGCGCGCCCGGCGCCCGCCCGCCGCGGCAGCGGTGCAGTCGACCGATTCACTTCAACAAGGGGGTAAGACATGTTCAGACGCATCCTGGTACCGACCGATGGTTCGGATCTCTCGAACGGTGCGGTCAAGGCGGCGATCCGCCTCGCCGAGGAGAATGGCGCAGCGATCGTGCTGCTGAACGTGCAGCCGGTCTACCAGCCGCCGGTGGTCGCCGAGGTGCCGGTCGCCGACGTGTATTCGCAGGACGAGTACGAGGCGGGCGCCAAGCAGGTGGCGGCGAAGGTCCTGGCCGATGCGCAGGCGCTCGCCGACGCGGCGTCGGTGCCCTGCAAGGGCGTGACCGAGCTCGATTCCAGCCCGTACGAGGCCATCATCCGTGTGGCGCGCGACGAGGCCTGCGACCTGATCTTCATGGCGTCGCACGGGCGGCGCGGCGTCGTCGGACTGCTGCTGGGCAGCGAGACCCAGAAGGTGCTCACGCACTGCAAGATCCCGGTCCTGGTGTACCGCTAGGCCGGTGCAGCGGCGCGCGGTCGGTCCCGACCGCGCGCGGATCCCGTCAGGCGATCTTCGAGTAGGTCGCGCCGCTGGGTCCGTGCTTCAGGTAGCGGTCGAAGGCCATGGCCACCGCACGCACCAGCAGACGTCCCTTCGGCAGCACCTCGATCCCTTTGTCGGTGATGCTGATCGCACCGGCGTCGTTCATGGGGCCGAGTTCGGTGATCGCGTCGGCGAAGTAGCGCGTTGCCTGGATGCCGTGCCGGGCCTCGATCTCCGGCCACCACACGCGGAAGTTGCACATCAGCGACTTGATCACGTCGGCTCGGACGAAATCGTCGTAGCCCAGCGACAGGCCGCGTGCGATGGGCAGCTCGCCCTGCATCAGGCGCGCGTAGTAGGCCTCGAGCGACTTCTCGTTCTGGGCGAACACCGAACCCACCGCCGAGATCGACGACACGCCGACGGCGATCAGGTCGCCCGCGTCATGCGAGCAGTAGCCCTGGAAGTTGCGGTGCAGCCGGCCTTCGCGCTGCGCGACGGCGAGTTCGTCGTCGGCACGTGCGAAGTGGTCCAGGCCCAGGTACACGTAACCGGCGGCGCGGAACATCTGCACGGCCCGGTCGAAGATGCGGCTGCGGACCTCGGCGGACGGCAGGTCGGCGTCGTGGATGCGCCGCTGGGGCTTGAACAGGTGCGGCAGATGCGCGTAGTGGTACAGCGCAACCCGATCGGGGGCGGCATCGATCGTCAGCGCCAGGGTGCGCTCGAACCCCTCGACGGTCTGCTTCGGCAGTCCGTAGATCAGATCGACGTTGATCGAATGGAAGCCGGCGTCGCGCCCCGCCGCGATCAGCGCGCGGGTGTCCTCGTACGACTGCACGCGGTTCACCGCCTTCTGCACCTCGGGGTCGAAATCCTGGATGCCGAGGCTGATGCGGTTCAGGCCGAGCGCCCGCAGCGTCCACAGCCGCTTGGGGGTGACGGTGCGGGGATCGACCTCGATCGAGTATTCGCCGTCGTCGGCCATCTCGAAGCGCTTGGAGATCGTGTCGAACAGCTGCGCGAACTCCTCGTCCAGCATGAACGTGGGCGTGCCGCCGCCGAAATGCAGGTGGCTGATGCGCTGGTTGCGTCCGATCAGGGTGGTGACCAGTTCGATCTCGCGCTGGAGCGCCGTGATGTACTGGGCGGACTTGCCCTGGTGCTTGGTCCCGATCTTGTTGCAGCCGCAGTAGTAGCAGATCGACCGGCAGAACGGGATGTGCAGGTACAGGCCCAGCGGCGCCAGCCTGCGTCCGGCGCGCTCGAGGAGCGCCTGTGTGTACTGTGCCGGGTCGAACCCGGCGACGAACCGGTCGGCCGTCGGGTACGACGTGTACCGCGGGCCCCGCCCGCCGAAGCGTTCGATCAGAGCCGCATCGAGTTCGATCTCG
>Ga0116141_10005519_pt1 | contig 10594 bp, 9 predicted proteins | sample AD_UKC097_MetaG_FD_89744 | JGI IMG/M metagenome (GOLD analysis project Ga0116141, IMG submission 89744) | Active sludge microbial communities of municipal wastewater-treating anaerobic digesters from USA - AD_UKC097_MetaG | ecosystem: Engineered > Bioreactor > Anaerobic > Digestate | place: USA... | reverse complement strand
CGCCGCCAGCAAGCGCGACTTGAGGTCCAGGTCCAGGCGGGTGAACAGCTTGATGCGCCAGGCCTTGCGCGCCGTTTCCCGCAGCCAGGCGTCCGCCGGCCGGCCACGGTCCTGGATGCCGAAATGGGCGGCCAGGGTCTGGACCCAGACCGCGTCCGGGTCCTCCCCCGCGCCCCCGGGCTCACCCGGTAGCAGGTCCAGGGCCAGGACCCCCTGATTGCGGCCCCGGAACAGGGCCAGGGCGCGATGGGAGGGGATCTTGGCCAGGGCCTCGCTGAAGTTGAAATAATCCGAGAACTTGCTGCCCTCGCCTTCCTTGCCGGGGATGACGCTGGCGCGCAGCAGGCCCTGTTCCCACAGTCCCTCGCGCAGCCGGCCGGTCAGTTCGGGGTCCTCGGCAAAGCGCTCCATGAGGATCTGCCGCGCCCCTTCCAGGGCCGCCGGGATATCGGCCACGCCCTTGGCGGCATCGACGAAGGTCGCCGCCAGGGTCTCGGGGTCCTGGCCAGGGTCCTCCAGCAGACCCAGGGCCAGGGGCTCCAGCCCAGCCTCCCGAGCGATCTGGGCCTTGGTGCGGCGCTTGGGTTTGAACGGCAGATAGAGGTCTTCCAGGCGCTGCTTGGTGTCGGCGGCGAGGATGTCTTGTTTGAGCTCCGCGCTCAGCTTGCCCTGCTCCTCGATACTGCGCAGGACTAGGTCGCGGCGCTCCTCCAGTTCGCGCAGGTAGCCCAGGCGCTCCTCCAACTGGCGCAACTGGACGTCGTCCAGGCCGCCGGTCACTTCCTTGCGGTAGCGGGCGATGAAGGGCACCGTGGCACCCTCGTCGAGAAGCTGGACGGCGGCGGCCACTTGGGCGGGACGCGCCGCGAGTTCCTGGCTGATCTGGTCAATAATGTTCCGCATGGTGTTCCATGAGTGGCAGTGGGAGAGAGCGATACCGCCGGATGAAGACGGCGGTATCCGGATGGGCAAGGTGACGGCCGGGTGAGCGGAGCGCTAGGTGGATGGGGTGGCTGGTGGGGTTGGCGTGAGAGTCATGGAAAAGTCTTTCATTTTCATTGGGGTGACGCGCCCCTGGGGATAGCTGGCCCGGATCAGTCCACCCGGGGCGGTTGACCGGCGCCGCTATCCGGGTTGCAACTGTCATAAACGGCCATGATCGCCTTCAGTTCCGTCAGCACCCGTGCAAGGTCGGCCTCGCCGAGCCCCCTGGCCTCGACCGGGACTTCGCCCTTTTCCCAGGCCGCGATAGCCTGCCAGACCTGGCGACAGCCCTTGGCGCAGATCGCTTCCACGATCCCCTGTAAGGTCGGGTCGTTGAGAGGGTGAACCATGCTGGCCTCCGCTTTGCGAGGAGGTCATTATAGAAGGAAAGGTCGGGCAGACGTGCGTCGCTCCCCCGCGCCTTGGCATGATCGTCCCACCCGACTGATTCCAAGGCTATCTCGGTTTCCGATCCGGCAGGGTCGGATCGGATCTGATCGGAACAAACGCGGATTGATTGGCGTTGGATATCCACTGGCTCACCTCTCCCCTCCCCCCCCACCTGGAACGGAGCGACCTTCATCTCTGGTTGATCCCTTGCGGCCCCGAAGGCGATGGCAGTGGCGGCCATGGCGAGGATATCCCCGAGTCCGGCGCAAGAGGCGAGTCGCTATGGCCCCTGCTCTCCTCCCATGAACAGGAGCGAGCCAGCCGCTTCAGGCTGGACCATCACCGTCATGCCTACCTGTGCGCCCATGCTGGGCTGCGGCTGATCCTGGCCCGCTATCTGGGACAAGCCCCCGAGGTGATCCGCCTCACCCGCGGTCCCCATGGCAAACCCGCCGTGGCGGGTCCCGTGGAATTCAACCTGACCACCAGCGGGGACCTGGCCCTGATCGCCGTGCGCCTGGGTCACCCGGTCGGTGTCGACTGTGAACGGATCAATCCCCACCGCGACATGATCGCCATCGCCCGTCGCCTCTTCTCCGCCGACGAGATCGAGCAACTCCAAGCCTGTGAGCCACTGGAACGCCCCCAACTCTTCACCTGTTTCTGGACCGCCCTCGAGGCCCGGGTCAAATTGACTGGTTCCGGGCTGTTCCATCCCTCCCTGGCCACGTCGGGGGAACCCGATGTCAGGCATTTCATTCCCCAGCCCGGTTATCTCGCGGCCATCGCCAGTCCAGACCTCCCGCCCCGTTCTGCCTGGCAGACGCACCGCCTTTCTCTGCCTGGTTTGACCAGGGGTTAAATGATTTCACTATCCCTCAGCCAACGGGGGTAAACGGGTAGACGGGTAGACGGGTAGACGGGTAGACGGGGTGATCAGAACAGATCCAGCCGCCGCCTGATGCCCCGGCCATCGGCCGGGCTGATTTCGGACCGCACCCACCGCACTACTGGTAAAATCCCGCCCCCGCCACCGTGGAGTTCCCTGCCTTGGAAACCATCCAGATCGTCTTGCTTGCCATCGTTCAGGGGTTTTCGGAACTCCTGCCCATCTCCAGTTCGGGGCACCTGGTGCTCACCCCGCTGGTCCTGGGATACGAGCTACAGAGCCTCGCCTTTGACGTCGCTCTCCACCTCGGCACCCTGGCGGCGGTTATGGCCTACTTTTACCGGGATATCCTGGCCATGCTGGGGGCCTTCGGCACCTCCCTGGTCCAGCGCCGCATCACCTCCCCGGAGGCGGGCCTGGCGTGGATGATTCTGATCGCCACCCTGCCCGTGGTCATCCTCGGCCTGCCCCTCAAGACGCTGCTGGATTGGTTGCGCGCCGACTCCGGACTCATCACCCTGATCATCGCCGGCAACATCATCGGCTATGGCCTGCTCCTGGGGATCGCCGACCGCCTGGGCCGCAGAAATCGGGATGAATTCAGCCTCGGCTGGCGTCAGGCCCTGATCATCGGCACCTGCCAGGCCCTGGCCATCATCCCCGGGACCTCCCGTTCCGGCATCACCATGACCGCCGCCCTCTTCCTGGGGCTGACCCGCAAGGCGGCGGCGCGCTTTTCCTTCCTGCTCTCCATCCCGGCCATCCTCATGGCGGGGGGACTGGAGGGTCTGGAACTCATCCAGTCACCGGAGCCCGTGGACTGGCAGCCTTTCTGGCTGGGCGGCCTGATCGCCTTCGGCGTCGCCTACCTGACGATTCACTTCTTCCTCCGCTTCATCGAGCGGATCGGCATGCTGCCCTTTGTGATTTATCGGTTGTTGGTGGGCGGCCTGATCATCCTGCTGCTGGTCTGACGGTCTGGGTTGACGGGCCAGATCTCAGGTATAGACGACCTATCCCAGTTTTCGGCCTTGATGGAGAGGTGCGGGGGCATCTGGCGAGGGTGTCGACCGCAGGAATGCGGTCGTCAAGCCCACAGGGACGCATTCAGGTTGTCCCCCGACAGACGCCACCTGACCCAGCAAAATCGAAAGGGATTTGGCAGGATCGCGTTTGATTTCGCCCCACTGGTCCCCTCTACCGACCGGCGTCAGCCCCCCTCCAACCCCCTCGCCAGATCCGCCTGGATATCCCCCAAGTCTTCCAGTCCCACGGCAACCCGGATCAGACCCTCGCCGATGCCGGCGTCGGCCCGTTCCTGGGGACTGAGGCGGCCATGGGTGGTGGAGGCGGGGTGGGTGATGGTGGTCTTGGTATCGCCCAGGTTGGCGGTGATGGACAGGAGGCGGGTGGCGTCGATGAGTCGCCAGGCCGCCGCGCGTCCGCCACGGACCTCGAAGGCGACGATGCCGCCCCCGGTGCGCTGCTGGGCACCAACCAGGGCATGCTGCGGGTGGGAGGCCAGGCCGGGGTAGTGAACCCGGGTCACAGCGGGTTGCTCCACCAGCCATTCGGCCAGGGCCTGGGCGGCGCGGGCATGGGCGAGCATGCGCAGTTCCAGGGTCTCCAGGCCCTTGAGAAAGACCCAGGCATTGAAAGGGCTCATGCTCGGCCCGGCGGTGCGGATGACGCCAAAGACCTCCTCCCCCACCCGCTGGGCATCGCCGACCACGGCCCCGCCCAGGCAACGTCCCTGGCCATCCAGGTACTTGGTGGCGGAGTGGATGACCAGATCCGCCCCCAGGGCCAGGGGCCGTTGCAGGGCGGGGGTGCAGAAGCAATTGTCCACCGCCAGCAGACAGCCCCGGCCGTGGGCCAGGTCGGCCAGGGCGCGGATGTCGGCCATTTCGGTGAGGGGATTGGACGGGGTCTCCAGAAACAGCAGCCGGGTGTTCGGGCGGATGGCGGCCGCCCAGGCGTCCAGGTCCGCCAGGTCAACATAGCTGGTCTCGACGCCAAAGCGGGCCAGATACTTGTTGAATAGGACCGTGGTGCTGCCAAAGATGGCCCGCGACGAGACGAGGTGATCCCCAGCCCGCAACAACCCCAGGCAGGTGGCGAGGATGGCCGCCATGCCCGAGGCGGTGGCGACGCAGCGCTCCCCCCCTTCCAGGGCCGCCAGCCGTTCCTCGAAGGCCCGCACCGTGGGATTGGTGAAGCGGGAATAGATGTTGCCGGCCTCCTCCCCGCCGAAGCGCGCCGCCGCCTCGGCGGCATTGGCGAAGACGAAGCTGGAGGTGGTGAAGATGGGCTCGGAGTGCTCACCCTCGGCGGTACGGTGATGGCCAGTGCGGATGGCCAGGGTGGCAAAGCCCGGGGTTGCCCCTGTCGGCATGGTGGCGATTCCTTGTTGTTATGGTGAGGTCGGATCGGCGATCGGCAGGCGAGGGTTGTACTACCCAGAGGTTTCCTTTTGATGACACCCGCCTCAGACGTTGTTGTGCAACTCGATGATGGACTCGCCAAGATTGCGCCGGGCCTCCTTGGCGGCATCGTTGCGCATGACCTCCAGATGCTGCAGGTAGGCCTCGGTGACATCACCGGTGACATAGTCGCTGTCGAAAACCGAGGTATCGAACCGATCCACGTCGCTCTTACCCTGCTTCTGCACGGCATCGATGAGATCTTCCAGGTCCTGGAAGATGAGGCGATCGGCCCCCAGGACCTCGCGGATCTGCTCCTCGCCGCGGCCATGGGCCACCAGTTCGCTGGCGGCGGGCATGTCGATGCCATAGACGTTGGGGTAGCGCACCGGCGGCGAGGCGGAGGCGAAATAGACCCGGTTGGCGCCGGCGTCCCGGGCCATCTGGATGATCTGCTGGGAGGTGGTGCCGCGGACAATGGAGTCGTCCACCAGCAGGACGTTCTTGCGCCGGAACTCCAGGTCGATGGCGTTGAGCTTCTGCCGCACCGATTTCTTGCGGATCTGCTGACCGGGCATGATGAAGGTCCGCCCGATGTAACGGTTCTTGATGAAGCCCTCGGCGTAGTTCACCTCCAGGGCCTGGGCGAGCTGCAGGGCCGCGGTGCGGCTGGTGTCGGGGATGGGGATGACCACGTCGATGTCGTGATCCTGCCACTCGCGGCGGATCTTGGCCGCCAGCTTGCGCCCCATGCGTGACCGGGCCTTGTGGACCGAGATGTTATCGATGAAGGAATCCGGCCGGGCGAAGTAGACGAACTCGAAGATGCAAGGGGAGAGGATGGGCCTGGGGGCGCACTGGCGCCGGTGAAGATTGCCTTTGACATCGATGAACACCGCCTCCCCCGGGGCGATGTCGGCAATGAGCTGGAAGCCCAGGGTATCCAGGGCCACGCTCTCGGAGGCGATCATGTACTCGTCCCCGTCCGCCGTCGGGCGTTTGCCATAGACCACGGGGCGGATGCCGTGGGGGTCCCGGAAGCCGAGGACGCCGAAGCCTGGGATCATGGCCACCGCCGCATAGCCCCCCCGGCAGCGGCGATGGACGCCCTCGATGGCGCGGAAGACGTCCTCCTCGTCGATGCGCAGCTTACCCTCGATCTGGAGTTCATGGGCGAGGACGTTGAGCAGGATCTCCGAGTCCGACTCGGTATTGATGTGCCGCAGGTCCTCGGCGAACAGGTCGTGCTTCAGGGCCTCGGCATTGGTCAGGTTGCCGTTGTGGGCGAGGACGATGCCGTAGGGCGAGTTGACGTAGAAGGGCTGGGCCTCGGCGGAACAGGTGGCCCCGGCGGTGGGGTAACGGACATGTCCCAGGCCCATGTTGCCGCGCAACTGGATCATGTGACGGGTGTGGAAGACATCCCGCGCCAGACCCGTGTCCTTGCGCAGGTAGAGCTTGTCGCCCTCGCAGGTGACGATGCCCGCCGCGTCCTGGCCCCGATGCTGGAGGACCAGCAGGGCATCGTAAAGGGCCTGGTTGACCGGACTCTTACCGACGATACCGACGATACCGCACATGAACCACCTCGGGGTTGGGGCAAGGAGGCGCCCCGGGCCGCGGCAGGCGCGCCGCGACCCGGGGCTCGACAGGGGTAAGGCAGACCGCGGTCACAGGGTGCGGACCCGATCCTCAATGTCCGGCGGCACGGTGGCCAGGAGTCGCTGCGCCAGGACCTGAAAGCGGCCAATCAAGTGGGAATCCTGCCAGGCCGGTTGCTCGGCGAGGGGGGTCAGGGCGGCGAGAAAGGCCAGCATGGTGACGATGAGCGCGCCCCGGGCCAGGCCGAAGAGGCTGCCCAGGAGGCGGGTGGTCCCCTGCAAGCCGGCCAGTTCGATCAGGGAGGTAAGCAGGTAACCGATCAGCCCCCCGGCGAGGACCGAGCCCAGGGTCAGGAGGGCGAAGCTGACCGCCTGGCGGCTGATCTCCCCCGGCAACCAGGGGGCCAGCTCGGGGGCCAGGCGGGGGTAATAGCGCCAGGCCAGCAGGAAGGCCAGGGCCCAGATGGCCAGGGACAGGGCCTCGCGGACCAGGCCCCGGGCCAGGCCGATCAGGGCCGACAAGCCGATCAGGCCCAGGATGAGGGTATCGATCCAATTAACCGCCATGGGGACCATTACAGCGCGCCGGGGCGGAACAAGCCGCCGGACGGGGCGTCCGGCTCCGCTCAGTAGCGCTGGATCTGACCGGACTGGCCGGTCTTGTCGCGTACCGCGGCGGCCAGGGCGTCGATATCCTTACGCTCCTGCCGCGGCCCCACCCGCACCCGGTAATAGGTCCGGCCGTTGACCTCGGCCTCCTCGACGAAGGCGGGGAAGCCCTTGGACTTGAGATTGCTTGCCATCGCCGCGGCCTTTTCGCGCTCCGTCAGGCTCGCCACCTGGAAGATCCAGCCGCTACCGGTCTTCTTGGGAGGCGGCTCGGCCGGCTTGGATGCGCTCTCCTTGGACTGCTCCTTGGCGACCTCCTTGCGGGGTTCCTTGGTGGCCTCTTTGGTGGCGGGCTTGGCGGTCTCCTTGTTAGCCGGCTTGGCCGCCTCCTTGGCAGGAGGGGTCTCACCCGCGCGGGGGCCGGCGGGGCGGGTCCCCGCGGCGGGCTTGCCGGCTGTCGGCTCGCCACCAGCCGAACGACCCTCGGCCATGTCCCGCTCGGCATCGGTCAACAGGTCCGGTGGCGGGAGTTCGGTAATGCTGGCTAGGGGGGCTGGCTTTGGCGGTTGGCGAAACTCGGCGTCCATCTCTGGGCGGGCCTGGCTACCGGGCACCGTTGCCGCTACCGGAGGGGTTGCCGGGGGCCCGGGCTCCTCCTCGACGAGCATGGGGACGAAAATGACCAGCAGCACCACCACGACCGTGGCACCGATCAAACGTCGCTTGGAGCCTTCCTCCATCGCGTTCTCCCAAGGGGCGTCAAGGCCCTTGTGCTAAAGGGTGGGGATATGCGGCCGGCCGGGCGCCATTGACCCCCGGATCGCTTTCATGACGAGGATTATAGCAACAGCCCGACACTGGGACGCGGTTCCCGTCGCGCCCAGGATTCGTGTCGCGCCTGGATCGGCGGCGATCGCGGGGCGATCACGCCGAAATCCCGAGGCCTTGCCCCGTTCATAAGGCAGCAGGCGGGCCGGTACCGCCGCGAGCCGACCGACGCCGTTGCTCAGGACAGCTCCCGCAACACCGCCTCCACGGTGGTGAAAGACCCGTAGGCGAGAACACAGTCGCCCGACAGGGCCTGGGCCCGGGCACCGGCGATGGCCGCGGCGAGGCTGGGGTAGGTGCGCAGGGTCAAGGCCCGACCGCGTTCCTGGCCCAGGGCCTCGAGGGCGGCGGCCAGGGCGGCCACGTCCAGGGCGCGGGGGTTGTCCGCGGCACCCAGGTGCCAGCAATCCACCCAGTCCAGCAGGGGGCCGGCCACCGCCGCGGGCTCCTTGTCGGCCAGCAGCCCCAGGACCACGTGATGACGCCCCGCGCAGGGATAGGTGGCCAGGCTGACCGCCAGGGCCTGGGCCGCCGGGCCATTGTGGGCGACATCGAGGATCCAGGCCGGGGCCCCGGGGATGACCTGGAAACGCCCGGGGAGCCGGACGCGCTGCAAGCCCTGGCGCAGATGGGCCACCGAGACCGGCAGTCGGGCCTGGAGGCCGGCGGTGGCGGCGATGACGGTCGCGGCATTGTCGAACTGGATCGGCCCGCGCAAGGCCGGGGGCATCAGGCTCAGGGGGGGATAGCCTGGCCCCTGCCAGTGCCAGCCCGGGGGCTCCGCACGCCAGTCGAAGTCCCGCCCCAGAACCCAGGTCGGGCAGCCGAGGGCCGTCGCCCGCTCCAGCAGGACCGGTTGGGGATAGCGCTGACCCAGGACGACCGGCCGACCGGGGCGGAAGATACCCGCCTTCTCCCCGGCAATTTCCGCCAGGGTCTCCCCCAACCAGGCGCTATGGTCGCGACCGATGCTGGTGACGATGGCCAGATCGGCGGCAACGAGATTGACGGCATCCAGCCGCCCTCCCAGACCGACCTCGAGGATCGCCAGGTCCGGTCGGGCGCGGACGAAAAGGTCCAGGGCCGCCAGGGTGCCGAACTCGAAATAGGTCAGGGAGTCCCCCCCCCGGGCGGCATCGACCCGGTCGAAGGCCGCGCACAGATACTCATCCGTCACCTCCCGCCCTTCGAGGCGCATGCGCTCGTTGTAGCGGAGGAGGTGCGGCGAGGTATAGGCGGCGGTCCGATAACCCGCCGCGCCATAGATGGCCTCCAGCAGGGCGACCGTGGAGCCCTTGCCATTGGTGCCGGCCACGGTGATCACCGGGAAGGGCAGTGCCCCCGGCCAGAGCCGCGCCCAGACCCGGCCGACCCGCTCCAGGCCCAGGTCGATGGTGCTGGGGTGCAGGGTTTCCTGCCAGGTCAGCCAGCCGCTGAGGGTGTCAAAGCGCATTGCAGGGGTCTGAATGAATGGACTGGCCCTCACCGACGCTGGCAAGGCGAACGGGGGAGTTAGATGGACGACTCGTGGCGCTGATTAGAAAACCGTTCAGACCGGCCCGCGGTGGGTGAGGATGGCGATGAGATCGGCGATGCGATCGCGCAACTCCCGGCGGCTGAGGATTAGGTCGAGGACGCCATGCTGGAGCAGAAACTCGCTGCGCTGGAAGCCCTCCGGCAGGGTCTCGCGCACCGTCTGCTCGATGACCCGGGGGCCGGCGAAGCCGATGAGGGCGTTCGGCTCGGCGACGTTGATATCCCCGAGCATGGCCAGGCTGGCGGAGACGCCGCCCATGGTCGGGTCGGTCATCACCGAGATGAAGGGCAGACCGCGCTGGCGCAGCCGGCCGATGGCGGCGCTGGTCTTGGCCATCTGCATCAGGGAGAAGAGAGACTCCTGCATGCGGGCGCCACCGCTGGCGGCGAAGCACACCAGGGCCGCGCCCTGAGCCAGGGCCGCGTCCACCCCGCGGGTGAAGCGCTCACCGACGACCGAGCCCATGGAGCCCCCCATGAACTCGAACTCGAAGGCCGCGGCGACCAGGTCCAGGCCCTTGAGGCGGCCGCGCATGACCACCAGGGCCTCCTTTTCATTGGTGTCCTTCTGGGCCTGGGCCAGCCGGTCCTTGTACTTCTTCAGATCCTTGAACTTGAGGGGATCGACCGACTCCAGGTCCGGGGCGATCTCCTCCCGGCCCTCGGGGTCGAGAAAACTGTCCAGGCGGCGCCGGGCACTCAGGCGCCCGTGGTGATTGCACTTGGGGCAGATCTCCAGGTTGCGCTCCAGTTCGGCGCGATAGAGGACGGCGCCACACCCCGGGCACTTGGCCCAGATACCCTCGGGCACCGCCCGCTTGCTGTTGGGCTCGGTGCGGATGCGGCTGGGCATCAATTTTTCAAACCAGTTCATGGGTGCCGCATTCTCCGGGGGTTACAGCGCCGGTCAAGGTCAGGGGTTGAGGTGGGTCAGGAGCGACCGCTGCGGTCGGAGGCATCGATGGCGGCGCGCAGGCCGGCCAGGAAGTCACCGATGGCCGCCGGGATCAGCTCGGGCTTCATGGTCAGGGCCTCGATGCGCCCGACGATGGCGCTGCCGACGATGACCGCATCGGCCAGACGGGCTACCTGGCCCGCCGTCTCGGCGTCCTTGATGCCAAAACCCACCCCGACGGGGAGGTCGATCAGGTGACGGATCTCCGCCACCTTGGCATCAACGGCCGTCAGGTCCAGGTGTCCGGCGCCGGTGACGCCCTTGACCGAGGCATAGTAGACGAAGCCGCTAGCCACCGCACCGATGGTGCGGATGCGCGTCTCATCCGAGGTGGGGGCCAGGAGATAGACCAGGTCGATCCCCGCCTGGTGCAGACAGG
>Ga0116141_10005514_pt1 | contig 10600 bp, 8 predicted proteins | sample AD_UKC097_MetaG_FD_89744 | JGI IMG/M metagenome (GOLD analysis project Ga0116141, IMG submission 89744) | Active sludge microbial communities of municipal wastewater-treating anaerobic digesters from USA - AD_UKC097_MetaG | ecosystem: Engineered > Bioreactor > Anaerobic > Digestate | place: USA... | reverse complement strand
TCCACATCCCGAAACGCCCGAATCAGGAGATCCACCCCTTTGGAAGGAATCCAGGTTCCGATATACGCGAATCGCACGGGACGGTGAACAGGCCTTGAGAGGTCAAGCACCCTTCCCATGGGCGGGAATCCATTGTCCAGGTACATGATCTTCTCGGAATCCAGCCCATGGCGAATGAAGAAACTCCGCAGAAAGCGGGAAGGCGAAATAAACAGATCCACATTCCGGAATGTCTCGCGGGTGTATCTCTGCCGGTGGCGAATACCGGCGGTAGCTCTTGGGCTGAATCGGGTTACCCACCCGGAGGCGTATCGGGCCAGGAAACGTCCAACCCTCTGCCCCAAGTTCAAGGGAGATACAGAGGGGGTTGAAATCACCGGCCCCATCATGTCCTCCCCGCATAGCTGCAAATCTCCCCAACCGGCGGTGCAGAAATCCAGGCATCCGCCCGGCCCCGGAGCGGTGCATAGCGTCAACTCGACTTCTTGTCCGCCCCAGGGAGACAGATCGACTTCAACGGGATGCCAGCCTCGATCCGCCGGTTCGTGTTTCGGGTCCAGATACCGCTCGAAAACAGGCTCACCGTCCACTAGCACCGCAAATCCAACTCCCTCGCCTTCCTGGTCATACGTGGACGAGTGCGTCGCGATGGAAAAACGGATCTGCCCGCGCTCCGGAACGTGGATTTTTCGGCGAATCGTGGCAGGCGGATGCGCTTGAATCGTCGGAACAGGCCGTCCGTCGAGGTCGAACACCGTCTCCGCGACAAACCGTCCGTCGGGTGTTTCTACCGAGGCACCCTGCAATGTGCCGACAAGATTCTTATCGGGAGGATTTGTCCATGCTTTCAGTCGGGATACCAGGGACGAAAGCGGCCCTTTCAGCAATTGCGGTGCAAGACAGTTTCTGCATCCGCTTGATGTCGGACCGTCACACCGATCCAATGCAGGGGTGAGCAGCTGCCCGCGCTGGCAGAGAATCCAATAATCATGCAGCGTCATCACCGTGGCGGCACCCCGCCATTTTGCTTCCCTGGGAAGGTCCATCGAGAGATTGGTGAGATGATGGAAATGCACAAGATCCGGGGCGATCCTTCCCAGCCAATGACCGAAAATCGCCGCCACGGCCCGGTTCAGATAGGTGCGCTCGAATCGTCGGCTGAATCGGTGTGTATGGTTGATGCGCGCAACGGGAATCCCCTCGAAGGTCTCCTCAACCAAACGATATTCCTCGTCGGCAGGATCGCTATATCGGTAAAATACGAAAACCTCGTGTCCCATGCCGCGCAAGAATCGAGCGGTGTGGTAAACACAGGCCTCCGAACCGGCCCAGCTGAATGGCGGAAAGGTATGGTTGACCAGAACGATTCTCATGGGTCCGTCGTCTGTTCCGTGAATGTGCCCGATGGTACAATAAGGTGCATCGGTGTGATTCAAAAGGACAAGGGTCCGCCACAAGAAGTCGGGCCAAGGAGGATGTGCATATTGTGACGAAAGCGCGGAAGGCTGAAGCGGTTGCCCGCGAAATGTATGAAGAGAGTCGGGAAATTGCCGTGGCGGCAGCGGGAGCCTTGTCTGAGGGAAAAGGGGAGGACATCGCTGTTTTGGATCTCTCCGCCTTGCCGTCCTGCGCGGATTTCTTCGTGATTGCTACGGGAAACTCCGTGGTGCACATGCGATCCCTCACGGAGCGTGTGCTTGAGACGCTCGCAAAACACGGATTTCGGAATGCGAAAGTCGAGGGGCAGGAAAGTACATCGTGGATATTGTTGGATTATCCGTCCGTGCTGGTCCATGTTTTTTCCTCCGAGGCACGAAACTTCTACGGATTGGAGCGCCTCTGGGGAGACGCGGAAATAGTGAACTGGCATCAGGAGTCCGGCCCGAATGGACAGGTGGATATACCTGTGTAGGCATTCGCCAACGATGTGCTATATAATAGCTCAGGATATCTAAGATCGGGTGATTTGGAGTGGAACCGGACCCGATTTGGCAAGGAGAACGGACGTGGGACTCTCAAATTGCAGGAAATGCGGAAAGATGTTCCAGAGGATCACCGTGGACATCTGTCAGCAATGTCAGAAGGAAGAGGACGAAGAACTGCGGGACGCACAGGAATACTTGCGGAGCCACCCTCGGGCATCGATCTACGACCTGGTCGACGAACTCGAGATCGAGCAACCCCTCATCGGAAGGTGGGTGGAGGAAGGGAGACTTGCTCTGATCAAAGACCTCGAAGAGGAAGCCAACACGCCCAGATGCGCCAGCTGCGGACGCGAAATCAAAGAGGGAGAAACTTATTGTCGTACCTGCCTCTTCAAAAGGCTTCAAGGCAAGGGAGCGCAGAGGAAGACGGAACCCGATAAAGAGCAAGCGCCTGAAAAACCGCAGACGCGAGTGTCGGGGATGCATTTCAAAATTCGGGAAGATTAACAGTCCGGACCGCATCGACAGGATGAGCGATCATTTCGGCCCGTACTCCACGAACAGCCCGCACCAATCCGCGAGATCGTCTTTGTTACCGTCACTGCCGTCCTCCACAATCAAAGCCAGTTCTCGTCTTCCCGACAATGGAATCTCAATTTTCTGTGCGGCGGAACGGGCCATGAATTTGCTGCTTCGGAACACCTCGTTCCCATCCAATTCCACGGCAAACACAATGCTCGTTCGCTCATAGCCGCCGACGACCGAGGCATCGGGACCGATCCATCCGGTTACCCGTTCGGCGTTCTCCGGCACATCGAATACGATCCGCGAAGGGGCGTGAGTCCCGATCCCACGGGCATACACACGATTGCCGACCCGGAGCAGATTGCCGTCTATTGAAAGATCCCTCTGTGGCCTTTTCCATTCCTGTATCCAGGAACGGCTCGTGTATGCCGACAACGGCAGCGGAGCAGTTCTCCTCTCGATCAGGCCCGCCATCAGAAGAAGCCCAAATACGGCAAGCAGCGTCCAACTCACACGACCTGTTCTTGACCACTGTTCTTTAATCCAAAGCGCCGCCGTCAACAATCCCACAAGCGCCAGGATATCACTATCACCCACATGAACCTCTGTCAGCGAGACAAGCCGGCTGTCAGGCGGACAGACCGTCATCAGGTTCAGGAGGAAAAAGACGCTCAGAACCGCATAGCCGATCCGGCGACCGGAACCACCGACCACTGTAAGCGGCACGGCAAATACAAAGAACGGGAACAAATAGCGTTCGTGAATTCGTGTCGGAAAAAAGAAGAACACAAGCGAAATCGCCGACAACGCCCACCAGAATCGTGACGATTCTTCGCCGCGCCAAAAACAAAATCGAAAAACGATAAGAAAATACGAAATCACAAACAGAACAAAACCGAATCGATGATAAGAAAACCACAAGAAAACACTATCTGCAGGTAAAGCACCGTCCGAACCGAACAGGAAAAGGAACGGGAGTTGATCGGAAACGGACGGATCTGCGTGAAGCTGCCAGAGATTCCACGCTCCGTACGTGAGCTGTGTCCCCCATTGCATCGGTTCCCAGAAGCAGGACCGAATCAATAACGATAGTTGTTGGGTGAAATAAAACGGAAGCAACAATGCGGCAAGCGAAATAGAGAATCCCAGCGCGGTCATGAGAAATGCGCGAAATTTTTTCTCAAGAAGCGGAAGCAGAAAAAACAGCGGCAGCAGCGGCAACGCCTGCATTTTCATCCCCAGGGCTACTCCGCAGAATATCCCGCCCAGAAGGGGTAGCGTCTGCAACAGAATTGCGGAAAGAACCAAATAGAACGAAAAGATCGTGTCTGTCTGGCCGAAATGCGAACCGAGATAAATCACTGCCGGATTCAGCCAGAAAAACGCAAATCCCAATATGCCGTAAGAAATATCTACCGTTCTTTTCAAGTAATAAAACAAACAGAGTGCCGTCCCCAAATCCGCAAGAATATTGATGCTCTTTATGAGAACTAAGAATCCGGTTGTCTGAAACGGATTTTCGGTAAACAGGCAGGCGAATCTCCCCAGAATTTGCAGAATATAAAGATAAACCGGCGGGTAATTTACTACGCCGCCCGCAATCTGATCCGCGTGGGCATAAATGGATGGAACCGAATGCTTCGATAGATATTCGGCACAGGATCGGTAATACAGCATATCCTGCTGAAATCCGGGTCGGCAAACGTACGGTAGACGACACACCAGGCCGATCAAAAAGACGCCCAGCAGTACCCGATTCCAACCGAGTTTCGGCTCATTCATTGGAACTGGTTCCGGCTCTCGCCCTCATTTCCTGTAATCGCTCGAAAAGAATCCCGGAAAGGACCTCGTTTCCGGTCGGATTTGTGTGAACAATATCTTCGAAGATTGTATCTTGATTCTCCAAAAATGCCGAAATATCGCTGATATTCAATACGAAAATGCCCTGCTGTTCCAGAATAGCGCGGGATCGCTTGACAAACTCTCCGTACAGAACATGAAAATCATTACCGTATTCCGAATAACTCTCCCTCAAGAATGTTTCCATGTGAAATAAAATCTGTTTCTCCTCGTCCGTATGGAACTGTTTTTGTCCCAGATCCGGCTGAAATACCAACAGGAAATCCACGTTACGAGCACGGCAAAAATCGCGGAATTTCAAAATAATACCCGTGTAAACATCGACAAGATCCTGTAGATAATCCGATGACGGGGGTGTCTCTTCAGCCGTTTGATCCGGTATGGGCCGTGCCCCTGTTCCAGGCCTGAACAGGCTCTCTCGGATTTTGGAATAAGCGCGGCTTTTGTGAAATAATGCTCCCCAAAAACGAGCCGTTCCGCTGATGATTTGTGTCTGCGACTGGTAATTCGCGAGAAGTTCCGTCTCGATCTGGGTCAACACAAACAGATTGGATCGCAGCTCCTCGCGGGTTTTCTGATGGCCGAGCGCGTATTTGTGGAACCAGGCCTCGAAAAAGTCATTCCACCCGTCGTATGCAACGACCAGGCTGGGTTGAAGGTCGATCAGTTCCGTAACCGTGTACGCGAGTTCCTGTCCCGCCAGGAATCCGCAGACTCCCGCGTTGATCCATTCGGTTCCGTCATCGCGTCGTTGAAGGCATGCGACAAGGGTCTCCGCATCGCTGTGCGCGCCCAACCCGAACACCGCCGATCCCCCCACCATCATGGCACGAGGTTTCGGCCCCGGCACGGGATCGACTTCCGGCCCTCGAAATCCCAGGGAATTGATTGTGAATGTCTCCGTCTTCTGATTCGGGAGGTTTTTGTACAACGTGAATGGGGAAATGGCTAATTTCAGCGGTCCCTCGGCGGTGGAAATGCGCTGACCGTTGTGCGTATAAAAGCAGAGCGAGTATGGATTGACCTCAACCTTAGACTCCCGCACACGGAAATAGAGCTCCACACACACACAACAAGCCAGAACGCTGACAAGCAAGAGAATGCCGCGCAGAAACCATCTCGATCCTGGTGGCGAGGTCCGCGCCTTTTCCCTCCCCAAGTCTGGGGAGGGGCAGGGTGGGGTTGATGAGTCCCGTTGATTCTCATCCATTCGCTTTGCTCCAAAAGCCTTGCTGTTTCAGTGTATCCGCAAGGAATTCGGCGATGATCCGATGACCGAATATCCCTGGATGCCCGTCAAGAGGATGTACCCGCAATTGCTCCGGGCTGTATCGGCTTAAAGCCTCGAATGCGGATACAGGGGCAAGGCCGTTCTCCACACAGGCGGATGATAGCCGATCATAGCTGCCTTTGTACGGGTGATTCTTAAAATCCGCCAATACCGGCAGAATCACCGGCACAACAGGAATCGCATTGGACTCCGACCAGGCCCGCAATTCCGCCAGGGCCGTTTGGCAGGCTTCCCAGCTGGGATTTGTGAAAATCTCTTCTGTCTGGTATCGAACGGCTTCCCCCAGGATCTTCCGATACCGTGCGGTCAGGGGGAAGAAGGCTCTGCAAACGGCATTGTACGTGTGGCAACTCGTATCCGCTGGAGACAACGCTCCGTATTTCTGCGAAAGGCGAAGCCAGATATCTTCCGGAGCGGGAAGAAGATTTCCCTGGGAATCGAGTGTCCGCGTGCTTTCGGGATCGTTGATCACCAGGAAAAGCAGCACAAGGCGGGGATGATATCGGAAACCTTCTGTTTCCAGGAACCGGACTTCCTGCACGGTATTGTATCCGGGCACGCCGGTGTTGATTGCCTCGAAATCGCTCCTTTCCCGCTCGGTGAGCAGCCTTTCCAGCACAGCCGGAAACGCCTCAGGCTGTTCAATCCCAAATCCGAACACAACGGAATCTCCCAGGCACAAGATCCGATAGACCTCTTCCGGGCCGTTGTATGCCAGGGATTCTGACTCCCGCAAGCCTCGGCTGTTGACCCGCACCATTGCGCCGTAAACCGGCGCTTCAAAACCCGGTTTGAGGCGGTAGGAAATCTCCGGGTCGGGATCGGGGACGAACAGTCCCTGGTCGCCGGTTGCGTGGCGATTAGGAAAGCCGATATTCCATGTTCGACAGAGAATCTCCGAAAACACAAGAACGGAGACCAGCGCGGCGGCGACAGCAAGAATCGTGTAGATTTGCTCACGCCCCATGCGATACGCCTCCGAGAACATCGGTTCGTGTGGCCGGTGGGGTGTGGGCCAGCCAGTCGTACCGTCTCCGCTTGGGCATAACCGGCAAGGTCAGCAACTGCCACAGGGGTCGAACCGCATAAGACTCCAGAAAATTCATCCAACTCAAATAGGGAAACCGCGCGCGGGTTCGATCCGGGTGAAACAGGTACTTGGAAACCGATGCGGCCCAGTCCCTCACTCCCTGGATTTTCAATAGGTAATACAGACGCAGACTTTCATGGTAACGGTGATACTGAACCGGATTCCGCTCGGTTCGTCCGTGTTCATCGTAATGGTGAAGGATTTGGATTTCCGGGTCGATCAGCAGCCGTCTGCCTTCCGCCAGAATCCGCGCCGAAAGGTCCGCGTCTTCATACAGGTAAAAATAGAACGGGTCGAATCCGCCCAGGCGGATGAATAGATCGCTGCGAAACAGCGCAAAACAGGTGGATAGGACCTTCACATCCTCCCTGGGCAGAACCGAGGCCTTCGGGTCATGAAAGCCTTCGGCATCCATGCACGGCGACCAGCACCAGACTTTCTCGGCCAGCCGGTCGGAATAGATAATCCCTGCCGCACCGGCGCACGTCGGGTCTCCGGCCAGTTCTCGCGCCAGTCTCATCAGAGCGCCTTCGGTCAGGATCTCCGCATCCGAATCCATGAACAGCAGCATTTCGCCGCCGGATGCCAGTACGCCCTGGTTTCGGGCAACGCAGGCCCCCAGGTTCCCCTTGTTGTAAAGATAGCGCACGGGAAACGGCAGCCCGGACAGCATTCCCTCCGTATTGTCCGTCGAGCCGTTATCGACAACCACAATCTCGAGGCGGGGGTATTCCTGCCGGACCAGGGAATCAATCGCGGCCTTGAGCAGGTCGCAGCGATTCCAGGTTACCAGGATTGCCGATATGGAGGGCGGTGGCAGGCTCATTGTCTCGTACAGGCTTATCCGCTGGACTCGACAGACTCAAATGCCGGGACTTGTCCGGTTTGTTCTAACCATTCTTGATGACTGGTGAGAAGAAAGCAACTATGGGTACACCTGCACGATGCAATTTCCTTCCTTCTTTGTGCGGCCTCCGGCCCGCTCCAGAGGGCATTCAGGTCGAATCGATAGTCCCCCAAGTGCGCAAACGGCCGTGTGAATTCGCAAGCTGCGACCGAGCCGTCACTATAAACCACTCCGGCGGTCCGTCCCGCGGAAAGGCACGGAAACGGCGGCTTGCCGCCTCGATACAAATCCACCTGGATTCGAAGCTGCTCCATCCACTGTCCGAATTGTCCGCCTTCCCGCAGGTCAACCGCCGCGATTCTCTCCACGAGGTCCGGTAAGTCCTCAACTGGCGGCAATCCGCAGTCGCGCGGGTCCTCCTCGGCTCGAATCTCAGGCGGAATGCCCCATGTGCTGTAGTCCACTCCCCGAACGAAATCATACACGTGCGGGATACGAAGGCGGCTCAGCAAATCCGCCAGCGGTTCGATCTCGGTCACGTTTTCCCGGTGGATATCGGTCAGGGCGACCACGCGAAAACAGGGCGTGTTGTCCTGGCGTTCACGACAGGCCTGGAGGGCGGTGACGGCACGGTCGAAACTCCCCGGCGAACGGCGCAGGCGCTCGTGCGTCTCTTTCAGACCATCCAGGGAGACTTGAAAGGTCAAATACCCGCCCGGCTGAAGGTCGGCGAACCGGTCAAGGATCTCCAGCATCCGGTCCGGCATGGAGCCGTTCGTATCGATCTGCACATGCGATGTCCTGTTCTGTAAGTAGAAGGTCTCGATCATTTCCCATAGATCGTGTCGCAGGAACGGCTCCCCGCCGGTCAGCGCAACCGTCCGCAGCCGGGGAATCGAGCGTGCCAGGGCGGAGATTTGTTCGAGCGTCAATTCCGGGCCGGGATTGTCGATCCGCCGCCAGAACATGCAGTGACTGCACCGCATGTTGCACCGATCCGTCACAAAGAAAATCAGGTCCTTCAGGCGCGGTTCGGGATAACGCACCGGTGTGTTCTTTTGAGCCGATAAGAACCGGGAAAAGAGTCTCCGCATAAGGTCTCTCCTGTTCGGGGGCAGGATGCCCCCGCTCCCCTCCTGGCATCGTCATTCCGGCGGAAGCCGGAATCCAGGCCACTTTTGCCTCCAAAAAATCTCGCCTATCACCAGGCACGGAGATGGTCCCACCAGTAGGCCAGGCGTCTCTGCCTGGCAGATACCTCCCGAGAACAGCCTCCTCTCCCAAACAAAAGGGGCGTGGAACAAATTCCACGCCCCTTAGCGTTATTGACTTTGCGCCACGATTACAGAGCATACAGAGCAGCGTCAAAGTACGCATCCAGATCCTGGACCTGAAGAGCCTTCATGTCGTCGACCAGAAGCGCATCCTGACCGCCGCCAACACCCTGAATCGTTACCCAGACCATCGCCGAGTTTCCGACGGAACCGCTCACCGCGATCGGTGACCAGTTCGCGAAGTCGCCGGTAAAGGTACCGCCGATAGCGCGGTCAACGTTGTTACCAGCGGCGTTGAAGACCGTCATGACGAAGTCATAGTGGCCATTGCCTTTGACCCAGGCATGCGCACAAATCGCGCCCGGATCCGGATCGACCAACAGCGACACGTTGTCATAGCCGGAACCTGCTTCGCCAAGAGCAACGCTCTTGCCGGAAGCTCCGAAGTTGTTCTGGGTGGAGAGATTGACGGTACCCGGAGCCGAATTCGGGGCATTCGGGCTGAGAACGCTCACGTCAGCCACGGCGTTGAAGTTGCCATCAATAACCGCGCCGGTGGTCGTGAACAGTCCGGAGTGCAGGTCCATTTCATTCGCACCGACTGAAAGATCCGCAAGACAGGGAGCCTTGAAGATTTTCACGTTGCTGAATGTGGCCTGTCCGCCTGATGCGACCAGGAGCGGAATAATGGCATTCGCCGGCGGATCGAAGACGCAAGAAATCGTGATCTTCTGACCCGCTGTGGTTCCACTTGCTGACGGGTTCTCGTAGACCAGGTTGTTGAAGTCGAAACCTCCGTTGATAGCCGCGATAGCGACTGCCATTCCTGTTGTGCCGGGAACGACATCAACGGAAAGGGTTACTTCACCAGCGCCAACAGCCACCTCAGACAGAGGAACCTGCGCGACGCCAGCGGAACCATCGACGACCTGACCCTGATCCAAGTTACCCGCGAAATTCGTGCCCACGGATATGCTTTTGCTTGCCAGAACGGAAGCACCGTCCAAGTTGCTACCTGCTTGGCTAATGAAGGTAACAATCACGGGGCCTGCGAAGCTCTGATCTGCAGTAAGGGTATAAACCCCATTCGCCGCGATCGACGCAGTCAAGCCGCCAGCCTGGAGTGTCGGGCCGTCAGACTGCGCGATCAAGGACGTATTCCGGATCCGAAGACCCTGATCGTACGTGCTTGTTACATTTGCGAATGTGATCCACCAAACCGGAGCGGAACCACCAGCTGGGGAACCGCCGCCCGCGGGAGCACCCACGAGACCTTGAGCAGAATTCACAGCAACACCGGGACGGAGGACGTTCACGAAGGGATTAGCACTGGCCCCATCGAGAACGGCACCGTTCTGAACCAAGAACGAGGAAACCTTGACCTGGTTGCTGACAGCGATTCCACCAACGGTGTACGCTTCTGTCCGAACGCCAATCGTCGCGGAACCGGCGATGTTCACAGAACCACCGGCATTGCCCGAGAAATAGTCGTTCAGGTCGAACGCGTTGTTCAACGGGGTTCCCTGCAACAGACGAATGTCTGGGGGATCCGTCGCCACATCCGTCGCGGCGAACGCACTGCCAACCATGACCAAGGTAACCAGAACTAGAACCGAGAATTGTCTCATTCGTTATTTCCCCCCTTTCTAAGGGTTAGATTTTTGTTTGGTGATACACCAAATCCAAATACATAGGTCGCCTTCCGTACATACCTCCTTTCGCCGGCTTTGCGGAGCAGGCATTCCAACCAAACTCCATACAAGAAGAAGCACGAAAGCAAGAGCAATG